>JAESFG010000354.1_pt1 | contig 65938 bp, 65 predicted proteins | sample 9269371 | NCBI WGS metagenome assembly JAESFG01 (sample SAMN14506227, study PRJNA617093) | algae metagenome | isolation source: Aetokthonos hydrillicola CCALA 1050 (B3-Florida) and co-occurring... | place: USA: South Carolina | collected 2013-01-01 | reverse complement strand
GCCTCGACGATGGGTTTCTCGCCGCTGGACGGCCTGCCGATGGGCACACGGCCGGGGCAGCTTGACCCCGGTGTTCTGTTGTACCTGATGGACCAGAAGGGCATGAAGGCGACCGAGATCTCCGATCTGCTCTATCGCCAGTCCGGCCTTCTGGGCCTGTCGGGCCTGTCGAACGACATGCGCGCGCTTGACGCCGCAGGCACGCCCGAGGCCGAGGAGGCCATCGCCTACTTCGTCGCCCGCTGTCAGCGCGAGGTCGCGGGCATGGCCGCCGCCATCGGCGGGATTGACGCGCTCATTTTCTGCGGGGGCATTGGAGAGAACGCAAAGACCATCCGCGCCCGTATCTGCGACGGCCTCGGCTGGATGGGCATCGACATCGACCCCGCGCGGAACCACGCCAACACCCGCGTCATCTCCACACCCACGTCGCCCACGATAGCCTTGGTCATCCCCACCAACGAAGAACTCGTCATCGCCCACGCCGCCGTGCAGGCGATGGAGGACGCATGAAGGGCGCTCTGAAACCCGAGGCGGCGGCCGGGCTCATCCCGGAAGGCGCGAGCCTGATGATCGGCGGCTTCATGGCCGTCGGGAGCCCGGAAAGGCTGATCGATGCGATCGTCGCCCGCGGCACCGGCGGACTGACCATCATCGCCAACGACACAGCCATGCCGGGCCGGGGAATCGGCAAGCTGATCTCGGCGGGTCTGGTGCGGCATGTCATCGCGAGCCACATCGGTCTGAACCCCGAGACGCAGGCCAAGATGATCGCGGGCGACCTCCTCTGCGACCTTGTCCCGCAAGGCACGCTCATCGAACGCATCCGCGCGGGCGGCATGGGACTTGGCGGCGTGCTGACCCCCACCGGCCTTGCGACCGAGGTCGAGAAGGGCAAGCAGATCATCACCGTCGAGGGCAACCGCTATCTGGTGGAAACACCGCTCAGGGCCGACTTCGCGCTGATCGGGGCGTGGCAGGCCGACTACGTGGGCAACCTCAGCTACATGCTGACCGCGCAGAACCTCAATCCGGTGATCGCGCTGGCGGGCCGGACCGTGATCGCCGAGGCCGACAGCATCGTTCCGGTGGGTGTCATTCCACCCGATGCCGTCCGCACGCCGGGGGCGCTGGTCGATCATCTGCTGATCCGCGCGGGCTGACAGGGGGAGGCAGATGGACGCCAAGGAACTGATTGCCCGCCGCGTCGCGCGGGAAATCCGACCGGGAACGCTTGTCAACCTCGGGATCGGGCTGCCGTCGATGGTGGCGAATTTCGTGCCCGCCGAAATGGGCGTGTTTTTCCAGGCCGAAAATGGCGTCATCGGACTGGGCGCCCGCCCGCCCGAGGGCATGGAGGACCGCCACCTCACCGATGCAGGTGGCGGTTTCGTGACCGCTGTCCCGGGGGCCGCCAGCATCGACAGCGCGATGAGTTTCGGCCTCATCCGCGGCGGGCATCTGGACATGACGGTGCTGGGTGGACTTCAGGTCGACGAGTCTGGGCATCTGGCGAACTGGAAGGTGCCGGGCAAGATGGTGCCGGGCATGGGCGGCGCGATGGATCTTGTCACCGGGGCCGCGCGCGTGATCGTGGCCATGCAGCACGTGGCCAAGGGGCAGTCCAAGATCGTGCCGCGCTGTACTCTGCCGCTGACCGCGCTGCGCCGCGTCGATCTGGTCGTGACCGACCTCGCGGTGATTGAACCGACACTGGCCGGACTGATCCTGCGAGAGCGCGCGCCCGGTGTGTCTGTCGCCGACATCCGCGCTGCCACGGCGGCCGCTCTGGCGATACCGGATGACGTTCACGAAATGACCCTGGCCTGAGGACAAGGATGCGCGACGCCCCCCATGTCAGCGACTTCCGCACCGCCATCGTGACCGGTTCGACATCCGGCATTGGCCTTGCCGTCGCCCGCGCCCTGGCCGAAGCGGGCCATGCGGTGATGATGAACGGTCTTGGCGACCCTGCCCAGATCGAGGATGAACGCGCCCGGATGGAGCAAGAGACGGGAGCCCCAATCGCCTTTCACGGCGCCGACATGTCCGACACCGCGCAGATTGCCGATCTTGTTGCAGCGACCGAGGCACGCTTCGGCCAGATCGACATCGTCGTGAACAACGCGGGCATCCAGACCGTCGCGCCCATCGAGGAATTTCCGGTCGACCGCTACAACATGATCATGGCGGTGAACATGTCCGCCGCCTGGCACCTTTGCCGCGCCACCTTCGCGGGCATGAAGGCGCGCCGCTGGGGGCGGGTCATCAACGTGGCTTCTGCCCACGGCCTTGTCGCATCACCCTACAAGTCGGCCTACGTGATGGCCAAGCATGCCATCGTCGGTCTCACGAAGACGTTGGCCCTCGAGGGCGCCGAACACGGCGTCACTGCGAACGCGATCTGCCCGGGCTATGTGCTGACACCGCTGGTGGAAAAGCAGATCCCCGAAACCGCCAAGGCGCGCGGGCTGACCGAAGAAGAGGTCGTGCGCGACGTCCTTCTGGCCGCTCAGCCCACGAAGACCTTCGTCCAGCCTGGCGAGATCGGGGCGCTGGCCGCGTTCCTGTGTTCGCCGGCCGCAGGCCAGATCACCGGAACCGCGCTGCCCGTGGACGGCGGCTGGACCGCACATTGAAGGGGGCGTGACATGGAAGCGATCATGAAGATCGGCGTCATCGGCGGCGGCACCATGGGCAGCGGCATCGCGCAGGTCTTTGCGATGGCGGGGTACCCCGTGCTGGTGCAGGACCTGACCGACGCTGCACTCGACCGCACGCGTAAGACCGTCGAGGGCAGCCTTGCGCGCCTTGTGAAGAAGGGCACCCTGACAGAGGCGAAGGCGGCCGAGGCGATGGCAGCCGTTTCGACCACCACGATCTTCGACCTGATGGATGACCGCGACCTGGTGATCGAGGCGGTGATCGAAAACCTCGACGTCAAGGCGGGCCTGCTGAAGAAGCTCGACGCGATCTGCCGCCACGACACGATCTTTGCATCGAACACCTCGTCAATCTCGTTGACCGAACTGGCCGCTGCCTCGGCCCACCCCGGCCGCGTCATCGGCATGCATTTCTTCAACCCCGTGCCGGTGATGCAGCTGGTCGAGATCATCCGTGCCCTTCAGACCACCGACGCAGTGGCCGAGACGGTGACGAACCTGACCCGCGCCATTGGCAAGACCCCGCGGGTCAGCAAGGACAGCTACGGCTTCATCGTGAACCGCCTGCTGGCCCCGCAGATCAACGAGGCGATCAACTGCGTTTACGAGGGACTGGCCACGGCCGAGGATATCGACAGCATGATGAAGCTGGGGGCCAATCATCCGATGGGACCCTTGTCCCTGGGCGACCTGATCGGGCTCGATGTGGTCCTGAACATCATGGAGACGTTGTATCAGGGCTTTGACGACCCGAAGTACCGCCCCTCACCTTTGCTGAAGCAGATGGTCGCGGCCGGCTACCTTGGGCGCAAGACCGGCAAGGGCTTCGCCGACTACCCGCAGCACTAAGGGCCGCACGGGCCTTCGCCGATGCAGAGGTTTCGTGCTGAAGATGGGGCGATGCTGGCCTTCCGCGACGAGGGCCAAGGGCTGCCGCTGCTGGCCCTGGCGGGCCTTACCCGCGACGGGCGGGACTTCGACTACCTCGCGCAGTTCCTTCCGGAGAACACGCGCCTCATCCGGCTGGACAGCCGGGGGCGGGGCGAGTCCGATTGGACCGGCGCCACGACCTATACCGTGCCGAAGGAGGCCAAGGACGCGCTGGCCCTTCTCGATCATCTGGAACTGGCGCAGGCGGCGGTAATCGGATCTTCGCGCGGAGGCCTTCTGGGCCTCGTTATGGCAGCGACCGCAAAGGACCGCCTTCTTGGCCTTTGCCTGAACGACGTGGGCCCTGTCGTGGAACGCGCCGGGCTGGAGCGGATCGGAACCTTCGTGGGGATCGAGCCTGCTGTGCCGACGCTGGCCGACGTGGCCGACCGGATGCCTGCCGCTATGCCGGGCTTTGACCGCGTGCCGCCCTTGCGATGGCAGGAAGAGACGGTGCGCCACTACATCCAGCTCGATGGACGCGTGGGGCTGACCTATGACCCGGCGCTGCGGCAATCCTTCGACGCGGCGATGGACGGACCGCTGCCCGAGCTTTGGCCGCTGTTCGACGCCTGCGCGGGAATGCCGTTGGCGTTGATCCGGGGGGCCGCATCCGACGTGCTCGCCAGCGCCACGGCCGACGAAATGCGTCGCCGCCGCCCTGACATGCTGTTCGCTGAAATCCCCGACCGGGGGCATATTCCCTTCCTCGACGAACCGGCGGCCATCGACACCGTGTGCGCCTGGCTTGCGATGATCCCGTGGGTGGGGTCAGACGAAGATGCCCTGCGGCAGAGCGGGGCTCCCAGCTAGCCTTTCCCGATGCCGCGACGCTCCCCCTTCCGGTACTTCAGGGCGGGCCCCGCGATCATCCGCGTGGCGGGGATGCTCTATGTCCGGTTCCCGCCTTCATGGCGAAACGTCCAGGATGTCTTGCACGATCGAGGTATTGAGATCAGCCACGGGGCCGCGCTGTTCTGGTGGAACCGGTTCGCGCCGATGTTCGCGGCGGAGAGTCTGTACGGGCAGTTAGACAGGATGCGTGCGCACCGGCACTGGCGGTGGCATCTCGACGAGCAGTCCGTGAAGATCAACGGCGTCACGCATTGCCTCTGGCAGGCCGTGGATAACGAGGGCGATGTGCTGGACCGGGTTGTCACAGGGACACAGGATCGCAAAGCTGCGTTGGGTCTTCCGAAGTAGGCGATGCGGCGGCACGGTCGGCCTGAGCTATTGTAACTGATCGGCTGCGGTCTCGCGGCGCCGCCCCGAAAGGCCTGCGCCGCGGTGACGACCGCGTAACCGGTCGCTGGCTCAACAACCGCGCAGAGAATTCCCACCAGCCGTTTCGACGACGAGAGCGCGCCATGCTCCGCTTCCGCCGGATGCGATCGCTGCAAGATTTCGTCGCCGTCCATTCCTCTATCCACAACCTGTTCAACGCGGAGCGCACCCTCTCCAGCCGGGACAGCTTCAAGGCCAGCCGCACCGCTGCTCGCACCGAATAGCGTCAGCTCTGCGCAGCATGACACCGGGTGGGCTAGGGCAAGCGGAGACTGGTTCGCATTCGTCTGACAGCACCGCCACTTGTGCCAGCGAAAGCGTTCTCCCAGTTTGGTTGCGGCAGGATTTTTCCGTTATGTTCGAGTGTTGTACGGTAGGGGCTGAACACCCTTCCTAGCACGCGGAGGCTCGACAGCGGACTCTCAAGGCAAACATTCTCCAGACCTCATGACTGCGCCGTTCTGGTGTCCAGGTCGTAAAGTATTGCAAAAAGGCAGGTTTCTGGAGCCTTCGGCCAGAGTTGGATTGGAGTTCTGTTTGAGTGTTATGCAACTACGGTCGAACCTTGGCAAATCACAACCAGCGATAAGGCCGAGCGGCGGTAAAAGACTGAAAGCAGACGTACTGAGGTACAACGACCTGCGCCCAAGGGCGCATTTAGTCCTACGGGTACTAGGAGGCCGGGAGGTTGGTCCAGACCTAGTCGGCAACTGGCCGAGAGTGTAGACGGTCTGCACCAGATTGTTGAGGAGTCTGGCGCGCACCAAGAACAGCCCATAGCTGCCGCATATCGCGACTAGTGCAGCCCGAACTCCGCCATCAACGCCCGGCGCATTTCGACGAAGCGAAGCTCGTTGCGATCCCTTGGGCGCTTCAAACCTACCTCAACGACCTTTGGTACCCCTGCCCCGGCTTTCGGCAGCACCAGTACCCGATCCGCAAGGTAGATCGCCTCTTCCAGGTCATGCGTGACGAGGATCATCGTCACGCGTTCCTCGCGCCAGATGCGGGCAAGCTCTTCCTGCATGGTCAGCTTGGTCATCGCGTCAAGCGCGCCAAGGGGTTCGTCAAGCAGCAGGATTTCGGGCTGTACCGTCAGGGCACGGGCGATTCCAACGCGCTGGGCCATACCCCCCGACAGCTGGCGCGGGTAGGCGGCCTCGAAGTCGGCAAGGCCGACCAGGCGGATGTAGTGGCGGGCGCGCGCGGCGGCGTCCTGCTTCGTCACGCCACGCACCGCCAGTCCGAAGGCCACATTGTCCAGAACCGTGAGCCAGGGCAACAGGCGCGGTTCCTGGAAGATGATCGCACGCTCTGACCCGACGCCCGTCACCGGGGTGCCGTCGATCAGCACCTGGCCCCGGTCGGGCTGTTCCAGCCCCGCCAGGACCCGCAGAAGCGTGGTTTTCCCGCAGCCCGACGGGCCGACGATGGCCAGCGCCTCGCCACCCGCCACGTCGATGCAAAGATCACGCAGGACCTGCAGCGGCTGGCCGTTCAGACGGAACGACTTGGAGAGGTCACGGACCGTGACCTCTCCGCGGCGGGTGGTTTCCACCACGCTCATGCGCCTGACCTCAGTTCGTCGCCGGGGCATCGCCCGCGACGTAAAGGATCTTCTTCACGTCCAGCTTGCCCTTCTCGACCTTGCCTTCGCGCTCCAGCACGTCGATCCAGAACTGGATGTCACGTTCCACGGCGAGGCCGCCCGCGCGCACGCCGAAGCCTTTGAAGTATTGGGCCACATCGGCGTTCTCGCCGCGTTCAGCCAGCGCCTTGGCGAAGATCGCCTTGGTTTCCTCGGGGTGTTCGCGGGCATAGTCGAGCGCCTTGACCGAGCCGTCGACGAAGGCCTTGGCCTCGGCCGGGTGGGCGGCGATCCAGTCGCGGCGCAGCACGATGAAGCCGCCCGCGATGTCGCCCAGGACGTCGGTGTCGTCAAAGATCGGGCGGATGCCGCCGGCCTTGCGCGCGGCCCCCTCGAACGTTGTCTGCCAGTAACCGAAGGCGGCGACGTCCACCTGCTTGGACCGGAGCACCTGTTCCAGTTGCGGGCCGGGCACAACGACGAGGTTCGCGCCGTCTTCCTTCAGGCCCTTCTGGTGCAGGGCCTCGCGCACGACATAGTCGAGGTGCGCGCCGAGCGTATTCACCGCGATGGTCTTGCCGACGATGTCCTCGACCGATTTGATCGGGCTGTCATCGAGCACGTAGAAGATCGACTGCGCGTCGTCGTTGATGCCGTTCGACGGGAAGGCCGCGACGAAGTCGTTGCCCGCCGCGATCGAGTTCAGGACGGCGGGGGTGGCGGCCGAACCGAGGTCCACGCTGCCCCCAGCAAGCGCCACCAGAGACGCGGGGCCGCCCTGGGCGTAGCCCACGTTTTCCAGCTTGATGCCGGTGCCGTCGAAGTAGCCGAGTTCCGCGGCAAGCTCGAAGTTGCTGAGACCGCCCTGGCTGGCAAGGTAGCGGATGGTCACCTCTGCCAGGGCGGGCGAGACGCCAAGGGCAAGCGCGGTCGACAGCGCAAGCGAACGGAATGACAGGGTCATGACAGGTTCCTTCAGGTTGGGATGGTGAAGAGAGTCAGCGCGCCGGGTCGGCCCAGCGGCAGAGGCGGCGTTGCAGCGCGACGAGGGCCGCGTTCGCGGACAGGCCCAGCAGCGCAAGCAGAAGGATCGCCGCGAACATCTGCGGGATCTGGAAATTGTATTGGGCGTTCATCACCTGAAACCCCAGACCCTTGTTTGCCCCGATCATCTCGGCCGCGATCAGCAAAAGGAGGGCTGTGGTGGCCGACAGGCGCAGGCCGACGAAGATCGACGGGACCGACGCGGGAAGCACCACGCGGCGGAAGGTCGTCAGGCGTGAAGAGCCAAAGGTGGACGCCATCTCGATCAGCTTGCGGTCCACTTCCTTGACGCCGCCGATGGTGGCCAGAAGGATCGGGAACAGCGTCGCCCAGAAGATCACGAAGACCTTCGACGCCTCGCCCAGCCCGAGAAGCAGGATGAACACCGGATAGAGCGCGAGCGCCGAGGTCTGGCGGAAGAACTGCAGGATCGGGTCCAGAGCCTGTTCGACCGCGCGGATCTGGCCCATGAACAGGCCAAGCGGAATGCCCAGGCCCACGGCGGCGGCGAAGGCGATGCCGGATCGTTGCAGGCTGATCGCCATGTCATCGAGAAGCGCGCCCCCGACAACCCCGTCCCAGGTCGCGGCAAGGATCTTGTCGAGCGGCGGGAAGACGGTGGCGTTGATCCACCCTTGCGTCGCGCCGATCTGCCAGACGGCAAGGAACCCGGCCAGAACTCCATACCGGCGAAGGGCCGACTTTGCGCCTGCCGCACCCCGGCGCAGGATCGCTGCGCCGGGGGCGACATCGCCAGAGACCTGGAGGGAGGTTCGTTCGAGGCTCTGGTAAGTCATGGCATCACTCCGCCGCATGGGTGGCGCGGCGTGCCGCAGCCCAGCGATTTTCGGGGAAAGGCAGGCCGAGGTTTTCGCGCAACGTGCGCCCCTCGTAGGCTGTGCGGAACAGGCCGCGGCGCTGCAGTTCGGGGATCACAAGGTCCACGAAGTCTGTCAGGCCGGTGGGCAACCAGGGCGGCAGGATGTTGAAGCCGTCCGCGCCGTCGTTGCGGAACCAGTCTTCCAGGATATCCGCGATCTGCGTGGGCGAGCCGACCACCGTGAAGTGGCCGCGCGCGCTGGCGACGTGCTGATAGAGCTGTCGGATTGTGAAGCCGTTTTCATCCGCGATCTGGCGGATCAGGGCCTGCCGGGACTTCATCCCCTCGGTCGGTTCCACCGGCGGCAAGGGGCCGTCAAGGTCTACGCCCGTCAGGTCGAGCGTGCCACCGGTCAAGCCCTTGATCAGCGCGATCCCGTCCTCTTCCAGGATCAGGCTGGTCAGCCGGTCATACTTCTCGCGCGCCTCGGCCTCGGTCCGGCCGACGAAGGGCGAGACGCCGGGCATGACAAGGATGTGGTCGGGGTTGCGCCCCAGCCCCCGCGCGCGGGACTTGATGTCGCGGTAGAATTCCTGCGCGGTGTCGAGCTTCTGGTGCGCGGTGAAGATCACCTCGGCCGTCGCGGCGGCCAGCCCGCGCCCGTCGTCGGACTGCCCGGCCTGCACGATGACCGGGTGGCCCTGCGGCGAGCGGCTGACGTTCAGTGGGCCTTTCACCTTGAAATGCTCGCCCTTGTGGTCGGTGTAGTGGACCTTCTCCGGGTCGAAGAACCGCCCGCTTTCCCGGTCGCGCAGGAAGGCGTCATCCTCGAAGCTGTCCCAAAGCTTCTTGACCACCTCGACATGCTCGGCCGCGCGGCGATAGCGGAACGCGTGGGGGTGCTGCTGGTCCAGGTTGAAGTTGTGGGCCGCACTTTCGGTGGCGGTCGTCACCACGTTCCACCCGGCCCGCCCGCCCGAGATCAGGTCCAGCGAGGCGAACTTGCGCGCGGTGTTGTAGGGTTCCTCGTAGGTGGTCGAGGCGGTGGCGATGAAGCCCAGATGCGTCGTCAGCGGCGACAGGGCCGAAAACAGCGTGACCGGCTCGAACCCGGCGACCTTGGCATTCCCGCCCTCGATCCCGCCGCCGAAGGCGATGGCAAGGCCGTCCGCCAGGAAATAGGCGTCGAACAGGCCCCGCTCGGCCTTTTGCGCCAGCTTCACGTGGAAGTCGAAGCTGGTCGCCCCGTCCACCGGGCTGTCGGGGTGCCGCCAGGCGGCGATATGCTGGCCGCCCCCGGGCAGGAAGGCGCCAAGGCGGATCTTGCGCTGTTCAGTCATGGATGGCTCCGTGTTCGCTCAGAGGGCGGGTTTGCTGCGGGCGACGCTTGCGCGTCCGTCGACACCAACCGGGACATCACCCGCCAGCGTCACCCGGCGGACAACACGATGTGCATCGCCGTAGTCGTTCACGGCGACATGCTGCGTGGCGCGGTTGTCCCAGATGACCACGTCACCTGCCTGCCAGCGCCAGCGCACGGTGTTTTCGGGCGCGGTGACGTAGGCTTGCAGGATGTCGTAGATCTTCCGGCCTTCGTCCAGCGACAGCCCGGCAATGCGCTGGACGAAGCTGCCGAGGATCAGGCTGCGCTCGCCGGTTTCGGGGTGCACGCGGACGACCGGGTGTTCTGTCTCGAACAGGGTCAAGGCGAAGACCTCGGCATGGTAGCGGACGTCGATGTCGCGGGCGCGCGGCTTTTGCGCGGCATAGTCGTAGGCGTTGGAATGGATGGCGCGCAGGCTTTCTGCCAGGGTTTTCAGAGGCGCGGGAAGCTGGTCATAGGCCGCTGCCGTGTTCGCCCAGATCGTGTCGCCGCCCGTCTCGGGAATCACGACGCCCCGTAGGACGGACGCCTTAGGATAGGCCTCCACAAACGTCACGTCGGTGTGCCACTGGTCGGCGCGCCCGCCGCCACGGCTGCTGTCCAGCTCCAGGATCGACGAGGTGCCCTTCACGATGGGCTGCGTCGGATGCAGGGCCAAGTCGCCCAAGCGCAGCGCGAAGGCCTCTTGCGCGGCATCGTCCAGTTGCGATTGTCCGCGAAAGAAGAGCACCTTGTGCTTCAGAAGCGCGGCCCAGATGGCGTCCACCACAGTTTGCTGCAGGTCGGCGGACAGTCGGATATCGCGGACCTCTGCCCCGATCGTGGGCGTCGCGGGCGCAAGGTTCAGCTTGGTCGTGTCGGGCGCGATGGTCTGGTGAAGCGTCATGGGACGGGCCTTTCGGGCAAAGGGGCTCCGTTCCGACCCAAAGGGTCGGCGCGGGTGGTCGGGTTTATGTCGCGTCAGGCTGCGGCGGTGGCGGCGGTGGCGTGCTCCAGCCAGGGGGCAAGCTGCCCGACGGCCCGGTCGATCCGGGCCAGCAGGGGAAGCGCCGTGGGCGCCCCGTCGGTGAAGTCGGCGCTGGCGGCATAGACTCCGGTCGGCAGGGTCGCGGCCTCGAAGAACGCGAACAGCGGCCGAAGCTGGTGTTCGATCACCAGCGCATGTTTCTCGCCCCCGCCTGTCGCCGTCAGAAGGACGAGTTTGCCGATCAGGGCGGTGGGCTCGATCAGGTCGAACACATGCTTGAACAGGCCCGTGTAGCTGCCCTTGTAGACCGGGGTTCCGACGATCAGCGCATCAGCCGCGACGATACGGTCAACGATCGCCCGCGCCTCGGGCGCAAGGTCGGCGAACGTACGGGCCTGACCCAGCGAAGGCCCGAAGTCATCGAGGTCATAGATAACCGACTGCACGCCGAACCGCGTCAAACCCTGATTGGCCGTGGCCGCGACAAGCGCCTTGGTCTTGGAGGGTCGCCCGAGGCTGCCCGAGAGACCGACAAGGTGACGTGGCATCGCTTGAACTCCGGAATACACGATTGTGCTTGTCGTGTATAATGACCGAAGTGGGGGGCTCGGGCCATTCTAAAGTTCGCTGTCAAAAGAGACGAACGCTGCTGGCAATCGCGATCATGCAAGAACCAGTCTCCGCCGCATCAACCCGTCGTCCTTGCCCGTGAAACTTCATCAAAGCGGGCCTGTTAGATTCGCTGACCATGACGGTCCGCGCGAGCCCCGCCACCAACGCCTTGAGCCTTGCTGCCTTAGGCACGCGTTGCTACGCATTCGGGATGGCAACGCACCTCTTCACCGCCACCCTTTGGCACAATGTACTCGGCACCGTTCCCGCTACCCTAATCTTGGACTCAGGTGACATCGTCATCACCGAGAGGATCGACGCGCACGGCTTTGACAAGGACGGCCGGAAGCGGGCGCCAAAGCCCAACCCGATGAACGGCCCGATTTTTGTGACGGGCGCAGAGCCGGGAGATGCGCTGAAGGTTGAAATCCTGCGCATGACGCCGATCCGGGCCACAGGATGGACGCGCGCCTCGCTCGCGGCAAATGTCGTCGACCCCGAGAATGTCCGCACGCTTTTGCCGCGCGACAAGGTCAACTGGCGGATCGACCGGCAGGCGCTGACGGCAGCCCTTGACCCGCCAGTTCCCGGCCTCGAGGACTTGGTCTTGCCGTTGGAGCCGATGATTGGCTGCTTCGGTGTGGCACCGGCCATGGGACAGGCCTTCTCGACGGCGACGAGTGCGGAGCATGGCGGCAACATGGACTACCGGGGCTTCGGCCCCGGAACGACCGTCTGGTTTCCCGTCGCGGTGCCAGGTGCCCTGTTCTTCCTCGGCGACTGCCATGCGACGCAAGGGGACGGCGAGATTGTCGGAACCGGTATCGAGACCTGCTTCGAGGTTGAGGTGCGCCTGACGGTCGAAAAGCGCCGGGGCCTGGTCTGGCCGCGCGGCGAGAACGCGACGCACATCTTCTCGGTCGGCAACGCCAGACCGCTCGATCAGGCGCTGCAGCACGCGACGACCGATATGTTCAACTGGCTGGTCCACGACTACGGCCTCAGCCCGACGGCGGCCAGTCATCTCATGGGGCAGACCGTGCGCTGCGAGGTCGGCAATGTCTTCAATCCGGCTTACACGATGGTCTGCAAGATCGAGAAGCGGTGGCTGCCTAAGAGCCGCTGAGCGCCCCAGTCCATCGGAAACGGATCCAGCACCTGCGCCAGCGTCACCTCCGGCCGCTGCTTCCCGTCCAGGATGGCCTCGACGATGTCCGGCGCAAGCAGCGTGAGCCGCAGGACGCGGGTCATGTAAGACGGCGCGATGCCCTTGCGCTCGGCCAACTCAGCGATGGTGGCAAACTCGCCTTGATCCAACATCCGCTTCCACCGGAACGCCCGCGCCAACGCATTGACGAGCGCGCGGTCTGTTGGGGGTTGGCGCGCGTCACGGTCCGGCACCTGCATCCCCTTGCGCCCGTCCCGCTGCACGCGATGAAAGCTCCGCGCGCCGGCCGATTGCTCAACCCGCGCCGAAAGGCGTAAATGACCACCGGGCTCCGGTCGTGGCTGGATGAAAGACCAGTGGCAGGTCACCTAAGCTGCCTCGATCTGGCCAGAGGTCACCCGCAATGTCGCGCAATGCAGAAGCAAAGCCGAGGTGACCGTCGACTTGAGCTGTGGCAGCCCAAGTTAGGGCAAGGTTGATCATCTCGCGCTGTGACATTGAGGTTCCCTTCAGCAAGGTCGTCCTTCGACAATCTTGCGTTCACCTAGGTTAAGGCTTCCTTAACCGTGCATCTCAAGGCGCCGGTGGAGGTGACCGACGGCAAGAACACGGTGGCGAGGGTGTGCTTAGGTGGTAGTCGTGTGGCTGGAATCAACTAGAGGTGGACCTATCGGTCACCAATTCTAGGTTGGCGCAACGGCAGAAGGTGATTCTTCGGAAGCCGATCAAGAAACAATCGGACCGGCCCTGCCTTTCCATTGCCAAGCCGCGTTAACTGAGATTTTACGAATCATCGTTCAAATTTTCGACATTGGACGCCGGACAGTCTTGGGTGCTGTCCGTTCTGACAGTTGAGCTGGGGAGCTAACCGATGTCCGACCATTCGTGGGTTTACCACCTCCTGAAGAACGCCCACCGCTTTGCCTTCGATCAAGACCCGACCGTCGTTGACGAGACCATTGAGGAGGCACTTCCTCCGCCGGAGGCTTCCGCTCTCGTCGCTAGGGCAGAGATAGGACAGTGTCATTCAACGCCCCGCGACACCTAGCCAGGCGGAAAATCTGGAACAGGATTCTCGCAGTGGCCTGCTCCCGGTTTCGTGGACGGCAGGTTAAGCTAGCATAGCGCTGGCTTCGAACTCCGTGGGGGAGAGATAGCCCAGTTTCGAATGCCGTCTGCGCGGGTTGTAGAAGCGCTCGGTGTAGTCGAAGACATCGGCACGGGCTTCGTTGCGGGTGCGGTAGACCTTCCGTACCATCCGTTCGGTCTTCAGCGAGGAGAAGAAGCTTTCCATCGCGGACCTCGCCATGGTCTCTCGGACCAGTGGCGCGACCATGGCTCGATCCCAGACGTTGCCCGCGCGGCTCATTGAGCAGGTGATGCCGTTGTCGTCCAGAAGCCTTTGAAACTGCTCGCTTGTGTATTGCGATCCCTGGTCCGAATGGTGGATCAGCGCGTCGGCCTTTCCACGTCGCCAGACGGCCATCATCAGCGCCTCCATGACCAGAGATGCATCTCGTTCGGCCTTCATGGACCAACCGACGATGCGCCGTGAATACAGATCAAGGACGGCCGCGACGTAGAGCCAGCCTTCCGCGGTCCAGATGTAGGTGAAGTCGGCCAGCCACTTCTGGTTTGGCCGGTCGGCCTGGAAGTCCCGATCAAGGATATTGTCGGCGATGACCGACCGCTCGCCATCATCCTTCGGCTTGCAGCGGCGTTTGGGTCTCGCTCGCAAGACATTGCTCCGCATCAGCCGTTCGACCCGGTGAAGGCCGCAGGCCAGCCCCTCTTCCAGCAGATCGCGCCAGACGCGACGAGCCCCGTAAGTCCGGTCGCTGGCCTTGAAGCTCGTCTCGATTGCCGTGACGAGCTTGGCATCATGGATCTCGCGGGCGCTGGTCGGGCGATTGAGCCAAGCATGGAAGCCGGAACGCGACACATCCAGCACGTCGCACAACCAGCTGACGGGCCAGATGTGGCGGTGCTTGGCGATGAAGGCGAACCTCATGTCGCCTCGCGCGCGAAAAAAGCTGCCGCTTTCTTCAGGATGTCACGCTCCGCCCGGAGCCGGGCGACCTCTTTCTTCAGGGCTGCAATCTCGGCCAGATCGGCCCGCATCTGCCCGTTCCCGGGAAACGCCGTCGCCGGTGTCGCGGTCAGTTCCCGCATCCAGCGACGAAGAACGCTCTCGGCCACATCCAGATCACGGGCCGCCTGAGCTACCGCGACGCCCCGATCCGTCACCAGCCTAACGGCCTCGATCTTGAACTCACGGCTGAACTTCCGTCTCGTCATATCCACTCTCCAGTTCCTTGGTCACGATCCTATCTTCGTGTCCACGAAACCGGCAGCAGGCCAACAAAATCCCAGCAGCACTGATGAAATCAGCGCACGACACCAGCCCGTGCTTCTGATCGAAAGGCGCAAGCTCTGACGAAGCCCAGGGCGCGTTGGGTAGCACACCAACCCTGAACAGAGCTAAATTCTGAACGAGGACAAATCGGGGAGCAGGTCACAAGCTACTCATGCAGGCAAGTAAACAATCACCGTTGTTCCCCGCGCGGACGTCTCCAGGCGCAAGCCTCCACCGAGTTCCTTGGCTAACCCTAGTACCATGGATAGGCCAAGGCCTGTTCCCTTCCCAACTGCTTTGGTCGTGAAATACGGCTCGATAACGCGAGAGATTAAGTCAGCTGGTATCCCAGTTCCAGTGTCGGAGACCGAGAAACAGACAAAGTTACCCCGCTCAAGAGATGTCCCATCCGCAAGTGGTACGCTGCTCCTAACCCGAACTTCTTCCGCTCCAATTCGAATCTCCCCGCCTTTTGGGAGCGCATCAACCGCGTTCGAAAACAGGTTTAGGAGTGCAGCGAGTAGCTGGGCCTCATCTGCCAAAAAACTTGCCGAAGGGCTTCGATCTGATACTCGCACTGCAACATTGGCTGGTACAAAGCGTTTGAATAGCAACTCTAGCTTTGCGAGCAATACCTCTACCTGCACCTTCGATATGACCAGCTTGTCTCTTCGTGAGAATGCCAATAACCGCTTTACAGTCTCGGATGCTTGCTTTGCCGCCACATAAGAAGCTGTCAAGGATTCTTCGCGCTCTTGTGGATCATCGATAAGTTTGAGTAGCTCCAAGTGACCGAGTATTGCGGTAAGATTGTTGTTGAAGTCATGAGCGATACCGCCCGCCAAACGTCCTACGGCCGCCATTTTCTCGGCGTGAAGTGCCCTTCGAGTCGCATCTGACGCAGCAGCCTTCAAGCTTCTGGCCGTACTTGTAGCTTCCGCGAAATAATAAAGGAGTGCAGCCCCGCTAACAGCAACTCCTATCTGAGCTGTGGGTTCACCAAATGCAGGCGTTATCGTGCCAAACACAAACAATATGGCCATGGCGATGATGGCTATCTCGCCATACATCAAGACAGCGGTTTCATCACCACGACGAACGAGGAAGACTAGAAGGCATCCAAACATTGCCGCGCCCGGCACGGAAAGCGCTCTGTCGCTCTCACATATAAGGAACGCCGGCATCCAAATAAAGCTCAGTACTAGTGCTAGGAAGAGGCCGCCTGCGATGTTTGCGTGCTTCCAAGACGCACCATCAGTGTTAAAGCGAAGGTAGAAGAAATAGATGTTATGTGCTACGAGATAGCCAGCGAGCCAGATGAAGGAACTTTCCCAGCCGGTGTGCAAGTAAAGCAAAGTACTACCGGCGGTAACACCAGCAATGCGGACTGCGATCTTGAGGGAATTTCCGTACTCCAGCGAGTACAGCCGTGCTATTTCAGCGGCAGCAGCCGCGCGATCTCTTGCGTTGGGCAATCTTGTGCTCGTTTCAGTCGGTCAGCGTTCAGTCTGGGCTCACCTCGCTTACCGCACGTTAGCCCGTGGCGAAAGTTGCACAAAGGTTAGCGAACAACTCGAGGTGAGAGCTCCTCCTGAATGACCTGCCTTCCTGAACGTCCTCGCTCAGAAGTTGGTTGTTTTCAGGGTATGGTCCTTTGCTGACCGGTTGAGGAACTCCAGGGGAGTGAGCCCGTCGAGCTTCGTATGCGGTGAGGTGCCCCTAGATTTGTAGACGCTTTGCCCCCTAACTTTGAGGCTAGGAGGCCGTGATGGGGACAAGCAACTACAGCGACGAGTTCAAACGGGATGCGGTGCAGCAGATCACGGTTCGGGGCTACCCGGTTCGCGAGGTTGCCCGACGTTTGGGGGTGAGTTCGCATTCATTGTACAAGTGGCTGAAACTGTTCGGGGAGCCGGTGGCGAAGTCGGTCGGCGTAGACCATGAGGCCGAGAACCGACGGCTGAAGCGGGAGCTTGCTCGGGTGACTGAGGAGCGCGATATCCTAAAAAATGCAACGGCGTACTTCGCGCGCGAGTCCCAGTGAAGTACGTCTTTATCCGGGCGCATCGGGCCGAGTTCCGCGTCCGGGCGATGTGCCGGGTGCTGCGGGTCCACTTCTCTGGCTTTTACGCATGGCTCAAGGAGCCCTTAAGCCTGCGTGCGCGAGGCACGATGCGCGACAGACCGCATTGATCCGGCAGGCCTGGTCCGAGAGCGGCAAGGTCTACGGCTACCGCAAGCTCGCCGACGATCTGCGGGATCAGGGAGAACAGGTTTCAGAGAACCGGGTCGCCCGTCTGGCTGGCTTGGCAGGTATCGCCGCACAGGTTGGCTACAAGCGCCGTCCCGGTCGCTATGGCGGCAAGCCAGCTGTGGTTGCAACCAACACCTTGGACCGGCAGTTCGGCGTCGATGCGCCCGACAAGGTCTGGGGCGAGCCAGTGTCCGCCATTGGTCCGAGGACAATGGCGAGCGACATCACCTACATCAGGACTCACGAGGGTTGGCTGTATCTGGCAGTTGTGATCGACCTCTACTCGCGGCGCGTGGTGGGCTGGTCCGCCCAGCCCCGCATGACGACCGACCTGGCGCTCCAGGCCCTGCTCACGGCCGTCTGGCGACGTAAACCCAAGGCCAAGGTCATGATCCATTCCGATCAGGGATCGCAGTTCACAAGCCGCGAGTGGCAGGTGTTCCTTGGCCAGCACAACCTCGATGCCAGCATGAGCAGGCGGGGCAACTGCCACGACAATGCCGTAGCGGAAAGGTTCTTTCAGCTTCTGAAGCGCGAGCGGATCAAACGCCAAACCTATCAGAGCCGCGACGCCGCGAGGCAGGACGTGTTCGACTACATCGAGATGTTCTACAACCCGAAGCGCAAGCACACGAACAACGGCATGCTGTCACCCGTTGACTTCGAAACCAGGCAGCTGAAACTGAACGAGGCAGGTGTCTAGGAAACTAGGGGCACCTCAATCCAACATCCGCTTCCACCGGAACGCCCGCGCCAACGCCTTGACGAGCGCGCGGTCTGTTGGGGGTTGGCGCGCGTCACGGTCCGGCACCTGCATCCCCTTGCGCCCGCCTCGCGTCACGATGCGAAGCGGCACGTGGACGGTGATGACCGCATCGGAGGTGAAGCTGGTCGACGTGGGGATCATTGCTCCTGCCCCCTCAATTGATGTGTGTTGCCCGTTGGCCTGCCCCGGCCTTTGTTCTTGCGTTTGGCGTCAGTGAAGGAAGACGTAGACGAGGGTGGTGATTTCAGCGTCAGTGATGGCTTCAGGTTTTCCAGTGTGTTGATCAGGTTATTGGGCACAAGCGGCCAGTCCCTTCCTGAGGCACAACCCTTAGAACTTTATGAAAATCCCGACCTCTCACGCGGCATCCTTCCGCGTCGGCGCGACTTCTGCGGCAAGCCCTGCGAGTCCGTCCGTCCTGAGCCGGATCGCAAGGCCGGCCTCGCCGATATCCACCCGTTCGACGATCAGCCCGACGACGCGAGCCGTAGATTTGTGCCGGAAGCACGGCATCGGCGATGCGACCTTCTACAACTGGCGCTCGAAGTATGGCGGCATGGAGGTCAGCGAGGCCAAGCGGCTGAAACAGCTCGAGGAGGAGAAAAGTCGGCTGAAGAAGTTGCTGGCGGCGTCGATGATGGATGTCTCGACCTTGCGCGAGATGCTCGGAAAAGACTTTTGGCGCCCGGTTCAGGGAGATCCGCTGTGATCTGGGCCATGACCGAGAAGGGGTATTTGGAGCGCCAAGCCTGTCGCCTGGTGGGCATCGACCCGCGTGTCCATCGCTACCGATCCAGCCGCCCGGACGATGCATGGCTGCGAGGTCGGTTGCTCGAGCATCGTCGGATCGTTGCCTGTTTGGTTATCGCCGTCTGCACATCCTGCTCGGGCGGGAGGGCTGGGAGGTGAACTAGAAGAAGCTCTACCGCGTCTACCGCGAGGAACGGCTGGCCTTGCGCAGGCGCAGTGGCCGGAAGCGGGCGCTCGGGACAAGGGCACATATAGCGATCCCCCAGGGCCCCGACCAGCGGTGGAGCCTTGACTGCGTGTCCGACGTGTTAGCCTGCGTGCGCCGGTTCCGGGCCCCGTCCGTGATCGGCGACTTCAGCCAGGAATACCTGGTCACGGTCGCCGACACCTCAATCTCTGGCCTCCGTATTGCGCGGGAGCAGGACCGGATCGCCGAGACCCGTGGCTACCCCTGCATGGTGGTTAGCGACAACGGCACCGAGGTGATCTCGAACGCCATCCACATTCGGCAGGAGGAGCGTTGTATCGAGTGGCACTACATTACCCCAGGCAATCCGATGCAGAACGGCTCTGTCCAGAGCTTGAATGACCGGCTCCACGACGAGTGCCTGAACGTGCACCTGTTCACGGACCTGCGCCATGCCCGCCACTTGATCACGGCATGGCGCGACGACTACGACCACCGCCGCCCGCACACGAGCCTCCACGGGCTCACGCCACAGGAGTTCCTCAGTCGGTCAGCAACGGACCAAACCCTGAACAGAACCAACTTCTGAAGGAGGACAAATCGGGGAGCAGGTCACTTTTCCAACCACAGTGACGCCGGTGTCGCCACATGAGTCAACCACCACCGGATCGTGTCTCACACGGCGAAGTTCCGTTGGATGACATCCATTCGATTTAATTCAAAATTTAGGATGCCCGGTCCAAGAATCGCATGTGGGGTAGGCAAGGATGGAATCGTGACATCGACCGTCTCGAAGTGTCATTCCCAACACACTGAAACAAGGACGGCCGACGTCTGTCCATCCTGCCAACTATCGATGCAACTAGAAAGCGGTGCCGCTAGACTCGGCGAAGGGACCGAATGTGTCAGCCCTGTTGCTCACATGTTCCTAACCTGGCGACAATTGCTCCGTGAGCTACGGAGGCTTGAAGCTCAAAAGATCGAACTTCTGGATGCGATCGATGCAGGCTGGTCCAGTTACTTCTCGAACCATGAATTTGTCGGTTCGTCGCAAGCCGTCAAAACTCTATCGTCTCAAGGTGACCGTTGGGAACTCATGAGGCGCTGCCGAGCCTCATTTCAGGATAAAGACATACCAACTGCCGCAGGTTTGGCTGACCTTCGCAATGTTTCACTGTATCGGCGTTTGACCAATATCGAGGATAGATTAACCGAAGCAAGAAATGCCATAGCAAAAATTCATCAAGACATAAACGAAACCTCGCCAAGGGGGCCTTGTGATGCACTATGGAAGCTCAGGCATCTCGCGGGAGTATTTCTGGCTACGGATGACAGTGACTCGCAATATGTCGCCGAAATTCTCTGCGATTCCATTTCGATTCTCAACGCTACACTTGAAGCTCTGTCTATGAAGCTTTGATCCGGGATCCCGAATATATGGGACCGCAGGTCTTCGGAGGGCGAATCTTTATTTGCCATCGTGATTTATTAGCTCAAGGTGATTTCAGCTTCGTCATGACTACCCTCAAATGTATACTTTGATATCTTCAGGCGACTCTGGAGATCGCTCAGTGTTTCCCTTGAGAAACTCCACACACCAGCACGTATCTCGGTAGGCCCTGGTTCATGAGCTCCCAGCATATACGGAGACCAGCCTAGAGCGCGATAGACCCTCAACATTCGTGCCTCAAAGATACCCACGGCGAAGGCGAGATTTAGTTGCTTTCCGAACAAGGCCGCTCCAATGAACAGCCGCGCGACGTCGCTTCTTCGACTCGTCGGAGAGGAGCATAGACGCGTCGCTTCCCAGACGGCAGACCCGTACAGCGATATTCCTTCCATCAAATGTGCGAAGTGGTCTTGGACCATGGTACGACCAGTAGTTGGCAGGAATCGAATTGAGGCTGAGTGAAGGCCATCGCTCCCCAATGCGATCACGTAATGCGGGTCTAGGAGATCATACTCATCCTTTTCCAAACCGTCGCTGGAGACGTGGACGTCCCACCCAAGTCTGTCGTGGAACTGAATAGCGCGATCTCGGAACATTGATCGAGCAAGCTCCGGATGCTCACGTAGATGGGCTGAGTCTAGAAACCTCAGCTTCATCACTTCTTCCATTTATCGTGATCCTTCTGGATTCCAGGCGATACCCGTCGAGGTTCAACCTCGTTGCGTCCTGAATTGTGGCGGAGACATCGTAGGATAGGGCTTTCCCTATCGTGGTCCCGCCCGCGCCAGTTCGTTCAAGTACTCGACGTGATGTGGATCATCCGTAGCTCGGCGAACTTGACCTTCCTCGCCGGTCAAGCAATGGCCATACCCAAGCACCTCAGATGACGCCGCGCAGACCTCTGAACCAGGCGCCAGCAACCCTCGACGTTGAACGTCCGATATGACGTTGAGGAGGGCAAAGGTAAGATCGTCGTTAACCATGTTTGTGCGTCGCAGTGTAAACTAGACGTGACGTCAGCTAAGGCGGACAAGGTTGATAATCCGTTAACAGGGCGCACGCACCTTGCGACATCAGGGGATACTTTTGTGGTGGAGGCACCATCGATACGGTTTCATGTCGCAACGTGTACTGCACTGACTCCATGATGCTGGGTGAGGTGCGCCTCACCTGGAAGAAGAAGTATGCCGGGTTGCTGCCGGACGAGATGCGCCGGCTGAAGGCGCTCGAGGACGAGAATGCGCGGCTGAAGAAGATCGTCGCTGACCTCACGCTCGATCGCGAGATGGCGAGCCTTGTCCGCCATTGGTCCGAGGACAATGGCGAGCGGACGTGATCCGGCGAAAGCTCTGAAGCCTGGTCGGCTGCGCGACCTTGTGCGCGGGATGTGCAGCGAGTGGGCGGTGTCGATCCGGAGGGCTTGTGGGGCCCTCTGCTTCGACCGCTCGACGTTGGACTATCAGTCCCGCCGCGCCGACCAGGCACCTGTTAAAAGACGGATCAAGGAGATCTGCGAGTCCCGTGTCCGGTATGGCTACCGGCGCGTCCATGTGTTGCTGCGCCGCGAGGGCTGGGAGATCAACATGAAGAAGACCTGGAGGATTTACGATGAGTTGGGTCTGAAGTTGCGTAACAAGCATCCAAAGCGTCGGGTCAAGGCGAAGCTCCGGGAAGACCGCCAGGAGGCGGCCGGGCCGAACGAGGTCTGGGCGATGGACTTCATGCATGACCAGCTGGCGACAGGGCGGAAGCTGCGCATCCTGACAGTGGTCGACACCCATTCCCGCTACTGCCCGGCGGCCGATCCGCGCTTCGCCGATCGCGGTGAGGACGTCGTCCAGACCCTCGAGCGCGTCTGCCGCCAGATCGGCTATCCGCAGACGATCCAGGTCGACAACGGCAGTGAATTCACTAGCCGCGACCTCGATCTCTGGGCCTATGCCAACGACGCCACACTGGACTTCTCCCGGCCTGGAAAGCTCACCGACAATGGGTTCATCGAGGCCTTCAACAGCAAGCTCAGGAGCGAGTGCCTGAACACCCGTCGCCATTGCCGCTTGGACCAATGGCGCTCCAATGGCGACTTCTTGAACCTTGCCGACGCCCGCGAAAGTTGGAGACTTGGCGCAGAGACTACAACGACGTCCGACCACACAGCGCCATCGGCTACAAGGTTCCGAGCGCGCTGCACAAAACCGGTGGCGCAGCCAGCCCGCCACCGTGAAACGGCCGGGAAAATCCAGCTCCCGGCGGTCCAAAGTCGGGGCTCAGAGCAAGTCCGGATTTCGGTTGTCTTCTCGTCGATTGAGATTTGAATCTCGCACCGAACGCGCGTTCCGCGCCGCCTTGCTTGCATGCGTTCCATTTGACTTCACTCTCTACCTTGATCCCAGTGCTGTCGATCAGCCGATGCGACGGGCGGTGCGCACCGCAATAGGGGATGTTGAACTGTACGGACATCCGGCGACGAACGAGGATACCGATGTCGGGGTCTGCCCAGTCCAGGCCGGTCATCCGCAACTGGCTCTCGAAAGTCCCGGTCGTCTGCCGAAGCGCCTTGCCGAAGAGCATCTTCGCCTTCAGGCAAGTCTTGATTGCTACTTCGTTGTAGTCTGGCTGCTGGCCGCTCTTGTCGGACGACACGCCCTCCCATATCATACCAGGGTCAAGCCAAATCGTCAGCAAACCTCCGTGGCCGAGCGCTTCGTATGGATAGACAACGGCCTACTCACGTAGACCAACTACCACGCTGGCTTCATTAGACGACACCCACATAGGATGAGCAGCAAAGACTCAATATATAAAGATTTTCTCCCAAATTCAATATTAGCAAGTTGTAGCTTCTTTGAACTACGCAACATGAGTCAATTAACGTCCCCGCAATCAAACTGGCTCCAACTGAGGTCGCTCAGCTTCGGGGGTCGCCATGAGCCAATCTTTGCTCGTCCTGCCGTCTACCGGCCCTTATGGCACGAACAAAATCGATCTCACGATGTTTGGCTCAAATTTTCTCTTCCTCCGGGATCGCACCGATCCCGGCGCAACGTTTCCGGCAGTCCAAGCCGAACTCGGCATCACGAGACTAAGGTACCCCGGGGGCACTATAACGGAGCAGTACTTCGACCTAAGAAACCCAAACGGCAGCACCCTAAACGGAACCGCCAACCCGAACTCACCGATTCCGGTAGAGCCGCTGGACTCCTTTTTGGCGCACTGTGCCCGCTCGGGTGTGGTTGCGGATATCGTCATTCCAACCTATCGCTACTTTGATCCATCAACTGGAGGCATACTGGCGTCCGCCGAAGCGGAGGTGAAACAATTTGTCTACGATGCCTTGGTCAATGATCCGAACGGGAATCAGATAGCTGCATTTGAGATTGGCAATGAGTGGTACAACTCGTCCTATACCTGGACTGCAGCCGAGTTTGGTGCAGTTCAATCCGCTATGGTGGGGTGGATCGAAGAAGTCCTCAATAGCCTTCCGAACCAACGTGACATTGATATCCTGGTGCAAGGTGGCCGCGGAGATGACGACGGGAACGGAATTGACGACAATTCAGAAATAGCCGCACAGCTGACGCAGGAACAGCTACAGATTGTGGATGGTGTTGTACTTCATCTGTATCCCACTTCCTCAGGTTCCGACCCATTGGCGTTTGGAAGCGGCATAGCGAACATCTTGGATGACACGCAAACAATCTGGGATGCTGCAGCGGGGAGAAGTATGGGCATCTCAGTCACGGAATGGAATGTGGCTGACAATGGCCGAAGTGGCACTACGATCACGGGCTTCATGCGCCTGGCACCGCTACTGCGAACCTTTGCGGACATGGTGGTTCATGATGTGGAAGCCGCGTATATATGGACGACCCAGAGTTCATTGGGTTCTGGGCTATCCCAGAGCGAAGGTTTTGGAGGGAAATTTCGGTCCACCGGCTACCTCTTCGATATGCTTAGGGATTCAGTCGTGGACACTACGATCCTTGATCCGTCATCCGGATTCAGAATCAAGGACGATTCCGGCAACTCAGTCGGTTACGAGTTTGCATTCAAGGGCGACAACCGTGCGGTTGTCTACGTCGCTTCCGGGGAAGGCGCGCCGATTACTCTGACCGTAGATCTTGGCGCGCTTTTTCAAGTAGGAGCGCATGTTTCGGCCACGGTCCTCGGTGTTGCTCCTGGTTCCTCTCCAACCGACTATTTGGCCCAGGCGCAAATAACGCACCTCAATGCCTCTGAGCTTGGCCCCGGCGCTGCCCAAGGTATTCTGGACTTGACCATTCAACCTTACGAGGTGGTCGAGATCGAGGTCACTTTCGGCCAGGGTGTAACTCTGCGCGGCGATAAATTTAATGCGATCGACGATCAGTTTGACGGAAGTTCCTATGGAGATGCCATTTTCGGAGGACCTGGTGATGACCGACTCAATGGACTGGGGGGAAACGATACTCTCGTAGGGGGCTCTGGTGCAGATATCTTGCGTGGAGGCAGCGGGTTCGACACCGCCGACTACAGCGGTTCGACTCTCGGACTACTGATCGACATGATCGTACCATCGCGAAATACCGGCGATGCAGCCGGAGACATGCTGATTTCGATTGAGCTGATCAAGGGTAGCGAATTCGCGGACGATCTGCGTGGGGATGGCCTGCCCAACATCCTGGACGGTGGGCGCGGAGATGACTGGCTCATGGGACGCGATGGCGACGATACCCTTGTCGGTGGAGACGGGAATGACAATCTATTGGGTGGGGCCGGCGCTGACTTCATAGACGGAGGAGCCGGCACAGATAGAGTGAACTATTCTGATGCGACCGGCTCCGTCACAGTAGATATGTTGAATCCGTTGCTGAATCAAGGCACGGCGACCGGGGATATACTTGTTTCAATCGAAAACGTATTAGGATCGAACTGGGGGGACAAGATAACAGGCGATGATCTTGCGAACTTCATAGATGGTGGGGGAGGCGATGACATAGTATTCGGATCGGGAGGCGCCGATATTTTGATGGGGCGTACCGGAGACGATTACCTTGTTGGTGGTGATGGGAATGATGTCCTTTTCGGCGGGAATGGCGCGGATACTCTTATAGGGGGTGCAGGAGTTGATCGCGCAAACTACAGCGACAGTTCACTAGGCGTTACCGTTGATCTCCTCGATCCCTCGCTGAATTCAGGGTTTGCTAAGGGAGATGTACTGATGGAGATCGAGAATCTCCAGGGCGGGATGGGCAATGACTCGCTATATGGAGATGACAATTCGAATCAGCTTATTGGCGGAAAGGGCGACGACGTTCTGATGGGGCGTAGCGGCAATGACGTTCTTAATTCCGGCGACGGCAATGACGTTCTTTTTGGAGGCAGTGGCGATGACAGATTGACGGGAGGGAATGGCTCGGATGAGTTTCTCTTTAGTGCCGGAAGCGGAGTTGACAGGATACTCGATTTCTCGAGTGTGGATGACGTCCTCACGCTATCTTTGAATCTCCCGGCCATTCAGGGCCTTACCCCCTCTGAGGTTGTATCAAACTGCGCGCGGATCGTAGGAAGTGATACAATGCTGGACTTCGGCGGCGGAGACACGATCGTGCTTGTTGGTTTTGGCGATCTAGCAGGGCTTGCGCAAGCTCTTGTGACGGATACCCTGTTTTAGTATCCCGTTTGAGGCAGCTTCCATTTGCAGACGGTGCTCTGGGATTGCCACCCTAATGTAGCGATTTTTAAGTTTGCAGAAGGACCGATAGAATTATACGGTCAGGGCCGTTTTTACTAAGACTAACTTATTACTTTTGCGTGGATGGAGAGTTTCTTTAGCAAGTGTGATGAGTCGCTATTAGGGAAGATCAGGCAAATTGCTCCGAAATTCGGAGTTGCAGGAAGGTTTTCGGCCTTGTTCGTCGATGGCTGCTAAGTGTTTCAACGATTTTTTTATTGGGTCAATGGTACTGGAGTTCAAATGCACTTCAGGCCGAAGGGGGCAGATTCGAGGTCATGGCTTCGATGCCCAAAGTGTGGGACGAAGCTTGGCTAAGTGGATGGGAATGTGAGCGCCTTGATTCGCAGTCAGTTCTTGTCTTTGCGTCCGCACATTGCGCGCCTGGTGGTCATTGCTGTCTTTAGTACCGCCATAAACTTTCTAATGTTGACCGGCCCGCTGTTCATGCTTCAGGTCTACGATCGGGTTCTGCCGAGCCACTCAGAGCCCACGTTGCTTGCTCTATCTATCTTCACTGCGGGCCTATTTGGGACGATGGCGATCCTTGATCTCCTTAGAGGCAAGGTTGCCGCGAGGATAGGCGCTCAGTTGCAGTGCGATCTTGATGCCACAGTCTTTCGTGCATCAATGATCGTGTCCGGCAAAGTCGGCAAGGAAGCCGTTACAGCCTTGCACGATCTTGAGGCAATCCGTCGATTCATGGGGTCCTCGCTGCTCTTTGCGTTCTTCGATTTGCCGTTTGCACTACTTTTCTTCGCAGCGATGTTTCTCTTTCATCCGTATCTCGGGTGGCTTGCGATTGCTGGTGCGCTTACCCTCCTTTGCGTAATGCTCCTGAACCAGTACTGGAGTCTTCGGCCTTCGGAGATTGCCGCGAGAGCTGCAGCGGGCTCGACTCGGGTCTATGAGCAACTTCGGACGCAAGTCGAGACAGTAAAGGCGTTGGGGATGACCCACGCGGGCATAGTCCGGTGGCGAAAGGAGCGCGTCGCCGCACTGGAGGCAGAAATCCGACTTAGCGACTGCAATGGCGGTTTCGGGGCACTGACAAAAGCTCTTCGGCTGTTCCTGCAATCGGCCATGCTTGCGCTTGGGGCTTGGCTTGTGATCCACGGCGACGCGACGGGCGGCGTGATGATGGCGAGTTCAATCCTCTTGGGGCGGGCGCTATCTCCTATTGAGCAACTGGTCGGCGGTTGGGCATCCGTCGTCCGAGCACGCAAAGGATGGTCCTCTCTTGAGGTACTTCTTGCCACGATTCCGCTTGACGCCCCGCGAACGCAACTTTCCCGACCGACCGCGAGGCTCGACGTTGAGGACCTGATGATCATACCCCCGGGCGAGACTAAGCCCACGCTGCGGGGTGTGACCTTTGCGGTGGAACCGGGCCACGCGGTCGGCGTGATTGGCGAAAGCGCGTCCGGCAAATCCTCTCTGGCACGGTCGCTAGTTGGGCTGTGGCGCCCAGCTGCGGGCGACGTCCGGCTCGGCGGCGCGCGCCTCGACCAATACGACGAGGATGTCCTTGCGTCGTATATCGGCTACCTTCCACAGGACGTCGTGCTTTTCGATGGGACAGTCGCCCAGAATATTGCGCGGCTGGCAGAGAAGCCCGACTCTGCAGCGGTGATAAAGGCTGCCACACTCGCTGGCGCGCACGACATGATACTTGCCCTTCCCAAGGGCTACGACACCCCTGTCGGATTGGGGGGTGCTCGGCTGTCCGGGGGCCAGAAGCAGCGTATTGGTCTGGCGCGTGCCCTTTTCGGCGACCCTGTAATCGTCGTTCTCGATGAACCGAATTCGAACCTCGATGCACCTGGGTCAGACTCTGTAAATGCGGCAATCCGTGAGCTGAAAAGTCTCGGCCGTATAGTCGTCATTATGGCTCATCGGCCTGCCGCAATTGCGGAGTGCGACCTGATTCTGATGATCCGCCAGGGACAGATCGTTGCCTTTGGTCCGCGTGACGAAGTTCTCCGCAGGAACGTCGCCAATCACACGCAGCTTGCAGTCGCGCCCCAGAAACATACGGGAATGAAATCTTGACCTGGTCCACCCGACGCTACTCGTTCGCGGGCTTTGTCGTGATTGTGGCCCTGATCCTGGGGATGGGGGTCTGGGGATCGCAGGCATCCCTTGCCGGTGCGGTCATTGCGCAGGGAAGGGTCGAGGTCGAAGCGCGAAGCCAGGTCGTGCAGCATCCTGACGGCGGGATCGTCCGAACCATCGCAGTGCGGGACGGCGATACCGTGGCAAGGGGTCAACCGCTCATTCTCCTCGATGGCAGCGAGCTCGAGTCGCAGAAGGCGATCCTGGGCGGGCAACTGACCGAGTTCCGTGCGCGCGCCGCGCGTCTGAAGGCTGAGCGCGACGGAGCGGATGCCGTCGCTGTCCCAGAGGATCTTGTCGCGCTTGGCAGAGGAGACCCGGCCACAGCCGAGGCCGTGGCGAGTGAGGTCGCACTGTTCAACGCGCGCTTAGGAAGCCTCAAGGAGGCGGTCAGCTCGTATGATGAGCAGAGCAAACAGGTCGAGACGGAGATCGACGGTCAAATCGCCCAAGTTGCGGCGCTTGCAGACCAAGTCGACCTCGTCGGACAGGAACTCGCCAGCTCCCAGGCGCTGCTGCAGAAGGGCCTCCTTGAAGCGCCGCGCGTTCTGGCGCTGCAGCGTGAGACCGCGCGGCTCGTCGGAACCAAGGCGGAGACGGAAGCAGCCGTCGCGCGCAACCGCGGTCGCATCGCCCAGATCAAAGTTGAGATCCTGCGATTGACCGCGGAGCGCCGCGAGCAGGCCGTCACGGAGCTTCGGGACGTTCAAAGCAAGATCAGTGAGCTGTCCCAACAAATCGAGGCCGTCGATCTCAAGCTGTCCCGGCTCGCCTTGAAAGCCCCGATGGCCGGGCGGGTCCATGACCTGAAGGTCTTCAGTCAGGACGCCGTCATCCGCCCGGCCGAGCCCGTTCTCTACATCATTCCAGACAACGGGGCGCTGACCGTATTGGCAAAGGTCGACCTCTACCACGTCGACTCCCTGCAAGTCGGTCAGGTGGCCACCTTGCGCTTCTCGTCCTTCAACGCGCGCACGACGCCAGAGGTCAGCGCATCTCTCGTACGCGTGGGGGCGGATACCTCAGTTGACGAGCGGACCGGCATTGCCTTCTATGAGGCGGAACTTCACGTCAGCACCGAGGAACTTGCGAAGCTCGGAAACCAGCAGCTCGTGCCCGGGATGCCGGTGGAGGTCTTCATTCAGACAGAAGCGCGCACGCCGCTCAGCTACATGGCCAAGCCCTTCACCGACTACTTTGAGAGGGCGTTCCGAGAGTAACCAGGTGATTGCGGAATATTTTGCCCCTTGCTTACAGGTTAAGGAGCTCCGATTGAGATAGCCGCTGGAGGCTCGTCTCGTAGTGGGCAAAGCGTATTCAAGTCTAGAGGTGCCTGACTCTCGCAGCCACGTAGTGCTTTTCGTGCTTGTTTTCTTGCCCATGGATAGCGCGAGTTAACATAACGACCTGATGACTGTTCGAGTAGCTTCGAACGAACCGGCAATAGGTCCCAATTATCGCGTCGGACTGGTACCGTGGCTCCACCTTAGAGTGAGCAAATGGCCGGGAATGAATTTGGTGCGACGAAAATACTGCTGGGTCGGATGCTGCGTTACCGGGTTACGCAGAGGAAACCTCTGGTGCCGAAAGGGGAGGGCCACCATTCCTTTGCACGCCTAGCGCGAAAGTAGCTGTTCTTTTCAACAGCTTGGATACCAAGGGCAGGTAGATTAGGCTGCCTCAGTGATGTGATGAGGAGTGAGTTTCTTGGAGGACGAGGAGTTACATACCAGGCGTCTCCAAAAGAGGATCAAGGACCTCGAAAGTGTGGTCGAAGAATACGTCCTGCGCTTCGGCTTGACGGATCTCGCCCGGCAGGTTCTGTCAGAAAAGGGCGACGGCTCAGAGGACGATCCCGTCTGAGAAGGTGGATGTGTGGTGCCGACGCCCAAAGGAGTTCGCTTTTCGGTCAAGTATTGGGCAGGTACTCGTGGTTTTTTGGACAGTCACTACATATCGAGCGGACTGTTCCAGAACTGACGTCCCAGTTAACACGACCCCGATTTTTGGGTGCAGTGCCGGAGTTTCTTGGTTAACCTGACCGTGGTGTTGGACGATCACCGGGGACATTGCAGTCCTTGGACGAGGTGACGTGTGTATCGCAGCAGGCTCATCTCCGAGTTCGGACTGATCGTCGTGACGTACTCCGAGCCGTTTGGTCCTGAGGATTTGGTGGATAAGGCCAGGTCGCTGCCACCTCCCTATCCGAGCCCGGGCGGTCACAAATGCGTGCTTGCGGATTTTCGTGCGGTCAATGTGAACATGATCTCGGGCGAAGACAGTCGGCGCTATGCCCTGGCCCGCAACGCCAGAATACTTCCGCTGCACGGCGAACCGATCGCGATCCTGGTGTCGCGCGAGGAAGACTTTGCGATATTCCGGATGCATAACCAATGGGTTGAGGCATTCGGACTACGGTCCGAAGAGGATGCCTTTGTCACCCTGGACCCTCGTGCAGCCCTTGACTGGCTGGCGGACAAGACGGAGCAGCCGGATCTCCAGAATGCGACCCTTCCCGACGTTGCCGCTTTCCGGAACCGGGCTCAGTAGCTGAACGCCGCGTCGGAAAGCCGGTGCCTTGTATCGCATGCGTGCGGGCTGCTTGGGTTGCAATTCCCGCGTCCAGTAACAGCGCCAGACTACCCTTAGCGGCGTCTGTCGACATTTCTACTGTCAGAAGTTCGGGTGATCGGCGGAGTCCCGCCCGTTGCGTCGGCGTTTGTTGACGTCCGTACTCGCGATTAACCGAACCTTAACCTGCATGAACAAAGAGTCTTCTTATGTTCGCAAGGCATCACATAGGTCTACTTTGGAACCGCGCCAGATGATCAACCTTGCGTTGGCTAGCGCGGCCGACGCAGAACGCCAAGGCCATACCGGCCTGGCGGCTGCCCTCCGACAGCTTGCCCAGGACTGCCAGCTTGAGCGAAGCGACGCCTTCTCCTCGATCCGTGTCGACGATACTGACATCCTACGGCCGGCGAGCCACAGTTGTTCCCCGGTCTAGCAATGGCCTCCCGTTCGACGAGGGGGCTGGACGTCGAAGTGGACCTCAAGCATGGGCAACCAGATCGGCGGTATCTCGCGCGGGCATGAAGTCAGACCCGGTCTGACCGGAACGTGGCCAGACAACCGCGTCTGCCGCACGACGTTCATGCGCCGTCGCCTTCGCGAGTTCAGCTAGGCGCAAGGTTGCTTGCCCTCGGCGCCCCGCCCCAGGCTGGTCTAGGGCGAAGACGGTCCGCTCGAGGATGGGTTTGACGTCTTCTCGGCAACAGCCCCTCCATCCAGGGCAATCATAGCCGGACAACCCTTCCTCAGGCTGGTCAGGGATACCTGGAGGGGACCGCTGTTTCTCGATGTGAGATGCAATTGGGGCATACATGGGGACTTGGCGCGGTCAATCAGCCGTCATCCCGCCCGCGAGTTACTTTTCAACGCGCCCTGCTCACAGCGCGGTGGGTGGTTATCGTTGGCATGTATCGGCAGTCCAGCCGTACAGGTTGAGGCAAACTCCCGAAGGGCTGCCGCGAAGCCTGGGAAGCCTGCGTGCTGTGCTTGCATCGCCCAAATCAAGGCGCGTTCAAAGATTTCCGGCGTATCCATCACGGCTCCGTGTCAAGCTGACCTTACATTGATGAATGTCAACCAATTGAGGTAAATATTCGGTTAAGCCTGTGAGGGTGCCGTCAGAGAATAACCGTCCGTCTCGACCGCTACGTGTTTCGACGCCTCAGGAACAGGTCGCTGACCTTTGTGATCCCCTAGTCGAGGGATGCGGGCGAGGGTGTCGGCGAGCCGGACGTGTGGATTGAGTTCAGCGACGATCTCCACCGAGAGCGGGAGACGAATGTAGAACATCACCGCCATCCGCATGGTATTCGAACTATTCCTGAAATAGCGGAATGCGCTAGGTCTTCGCATTCGACGCCACTAGGCTATGACGATGCTGACCCGTTATCGTGGCACTCTTCGGCCTCATGCACGTAAAGGAGCGAGGGCCGGACTCCGCAGAGCCCGGCCGCGCGTTCAGCCAGAGAGCAAAGCAGTTCGCGCCAGCCCGCTTGCCGGGGTTGGGGCCGCCCGATTTGCCGGCGACGTTCGGAGGCGTGTGGGGTCTTCGACGTTCGCAACGACAATGAAGGAATGGTAACTGCCATGGGGTTAACAACAGGTTAAGGCGATTTTGGCGTTGCCAGCGATCTTCGCTACCAAACTGGTCAAGAAAGTGGGGACCGGACCCAAAATTGAGTCCGGTCGCGCGTTCTGTGGACAGGTAGCAGTCTGCGCCGACCCGGTCGCAGGAGGTGGGGTGAAGGTGGGTCGCCCGGCTTACCGATGACCCGGCGAAGCCGGTGGATGCTTCGAGGGTCGTTTGGAAAGCGCCTTAAGATTAACTCAACAAAGGTGAATAATGTGTTAACCGCCGCATTGCGTTGACCTAAGCTTGCGCATTTACCATGTCTCAACGTTTGGTCGTTCAAATTCTCGGCATTAGCTTTCCGGAGCGACAGGACCGTCGCGCCAGGCGATCAACTTTGAGCTGGGGATGCTGCCAATGTCCGACCATTCGTGGGTCTACCACGTCCTGAAAAATGCCCAACGCTTTGCCGTAGATGCAGACCCAGACGCGCTGGATTACACGACTCAGGAGGCGCTTCCGCCTCAAGAGGCTTCCGCTCTGGTTACCAGAGCAGATTTAGAGGATGGCAAGGACGGGTCCTGCGGATCCCAGCCGGGCGGAAACTTCGCAACTGCACCTTAGCGACACTGAAAGTTGCCTTTGGGTACTGCCAATGCAATCAATTGCTGTGCGTATTGCTCGCCACGCGCATCGAACAAGGCCATAAGTGCCGCTTGGCTAACTTCTATGATGAGTGGTACAAGGTCCTCCGACCAATCGCACATTAAACATGACAAACCGACTTCGTTTGAATGCGCTCCTGCGCAGGTTCCGAGCTCTTTCCGGGTGTCGGGGTGACTGATGTGCTACCCAACGTGCCCTCGGCCTTCGTCAGAGTTTCGGCCTTTCGATCAGATGCACGGGCTGGTGTCGTGCGCTGATTTCATCAGTGCTGCGGCGACCTTGTTCCTGATCGCACCATGTGGCCGACCCTCATTGTATTCTCTACACCAAGCCTCCAGCTTTTCGGCCGCGCCTGCAAGGCTCAAGAACCAGTGGCAGTTCAGGCACTCCGCTAGCAACCGGCCATTGAAGGCCTCAATGAAGGCATTGTCGGTCGGCTTTCCCGGGCGCGAAAAGTCTAGAACGACGCCACGCTGATAGACCCAAAGGTTCATGTCCCGCGAGATGAACTCGCTGCCCTGATCGACCCTGATCGTTCTGGGATAGCCGGTCACGCGGCAAACGCGATCCGGGGTGGCGACCACGTCCTCGCCACGGTAGCTGAACCTTGGATCAAGCACCGGCACGTGAGCCGGGAGAAGGTGTATACGGCGGTCAGGACTCGGACTTTCCGGCCAGTGGCCAGCTGGTCGTGAACGAAGTCCATCGCCCAGACGTCGTTCGGCTCGACCGCGTCCGTGCGGTCGTCACGGAACTTGGCCGTCACTCGCCTCTTCGGCGTCTTGTTTCTCAGTTGCATGCCCAACTCCTTGTAAATCCTGTAGGTTCTTTTCAGGTTGACCTCCCAGCCGTCCCGGCGCAGCAGGACGTGCCCGCGGCAGTAGCCAAAGTGCACGCGGGTCTGGCAAATCTCTCCGATGCGCAGTTCCAACGCGGGCTACTCGGATCGGCGAGAGGTGTAGCGGAAGGTCCTCGGATCGAACCGGATCACCGCACAGGCGCAGCGGATCGAGACCTGCCAGTCCGCCCGTATCTCGTCGACCAGCGTCCTCCTCCGGACAGGCCGTAAAGCTTTCGCTTGATGACGTCCTGGAGCATCGCTTTGTCGAGCGACAGATCCGCGACGATCTTCTTCAGCCGCGCGTTCTCCTCCTCGAGTTCCCGCAGCCGCTTCATCTCCGAAGGCATGAGGCCGGCATACTTCTTCTTCCAGTTGAAGTAGGTCGCCTGACTGATCCCAGCTTTATGGCAAACCTCCGCAACCGGCGATCTATCCTCGCCCTGCTTGATGATGAACGCCTTCTGGGCATCCGTGAACCTGCTGGCCTCCATCGCGCTCTGCTACTCTCTCAACCAGGGATTCGATGCGGAAAATTCGAACCAAGTTCGGGGGCGTTTCTGGGGATCACATCAATGCCCGAAAATTCGCCTTCAGACCGGACCAGTTTAAGGGGTCAAAACCACGCACTCTAAGATATTAGGCGCGTAGTTCATCAACCGGTCGGGCCCAACAACAACAAGTCAATCCACAACTCCGATCGGAGAGCACTGTTCGCCAAGGAACGGGGTGCGAATTCCCCGCGTGCAAAGGTAGGCGGGAAGGACCCGTGGGGTCGGCTCGGCGGCCAGGCGATTTGGTCCAGAACCTTCGCTGGTTTAGTCCAAGGTTGTTTAGGCTTTCTTGATCGTTTAGGAGGCGGAAAGCCCCGCGCTCCGACGCCCCGTACATCGCAAACTCTAGGAAGGACCCAAAGGGGTGGGGGGCATTGTATTACTTCGAATACACCTCTGACCGTGCTTTCGTCATGCCTAGCCGAAGTATTTGTATTTCTGCCGTTTTTCATTTCCTGCATCTTGTATCCGTGGGGCATTCACTTCTTTCAGTTTCCGAACCCAGCCTGAGGATGGTGAGGGTCGTTGTGACGGGCATAGGACGACAGCCCCCGGCGATGGCCGAGGCTGTCCCTACGCCCGCACGGTCTTGCCTGAGGCCGGAGCCGGGCCGCCGCTTAGGGCCTCGCTGTGCTGCGCCTTACCAGCGAGTTGACCGCTACTTTCCGCACGATTGACGCTGTGCGGCGGATCGGGCTTCGGTCTTTCGGACTGCCCTTCTGCATTTGATCCGGCCCCGTGGTATGCATTTCTTGCGCGCCGCCACCGTCCACCGACCGACGCACCTGAGCTGCATGACAAGTGCAGCCCAGCATTTCTTCAGTGTTCCCGGTCTTCAATCAGAAGCAATTCGGGCGAGTTTGATGCGTCCCTGAGATCATCAACCATTCTGCACATTTGCTCGTATTGCTTTGGCGTGGGCATCCATCCGCCGCGTTGACTTTGCTTCATGATTGACAGAGCGAAGCTGCGGTCCCATCCGGACGGGCAGTTGGCAATCACCCTGCGCCAGTGGTGCAGGATTACTTCGACGTCTTGGCGCATCTTGGCTTGCGTTTGCGAAGCGGCTACTGCAGGCGCCTCCCCCGTTGTTGCGACTAGACTGTCGGTTTTCTCCATACGCTTGGGAACGGGTCGACCGGCTCTTTCGAAGACCACCTCGACCACGCACTCAGCTATTTCAGGTTCGAGCGAAAGCAGAGCAGCCATGGAGAGGCCCGCCCGCTCTAGTACTGTGAGGCGAGCTGCCCAGACTGCAGCTGCTGCGGTCCAGCCTGCCCGGTCACTAAGCGTCAGAGCATAGGCTAGCATTCGCGTTGCTCGGAGGTGTTTCCTATTCATCTGTTTGGCGAAAGACCTAGGTCTCTTGGCCGCGCTATCTGAACGGGCGATATGGGCCTGTGCGTTCATACCAGCCACCACCGTCTGCAGGGCCGCTTCGGCCGGATAAATGGCGAAAAAGGGTATGCATATCGGTTGGACAATGCCGTATATCCGCCAATGATATCAAAGGCGCAATTGTGCGGGGTTGGACGTCCTAACCCATTGATTTCAGAAGCAACCGGCGCCCCCCTACGGGCTGCCACTTTACCCCTGCCTTTACCCGTTGGTTGAGAGCTGCCTGTGCAGCGGCTGGATTGGTGCGGGAAAGGGTCGCCATGTCGGGCAGTCATCGCGGGCGGGCGGGATCGGGCCTTCTGCGCAGGCTGGTCAGATCCTTTGCCAAGGGTGGCCAGGTCCGTGTGGCTTTGGGGCGGGTGGATGGCAGGTCGCTCCGGCGTGAACCTTGGCCGAGGTTCGGAACATCATCGGGAAAGGTCCGGGGTGGCGAAAGGTCGGACGAGCCTGTGGGCGGCCGACAGGGACGGGCGGGCAGCGGCGGAGCCTTGCAGGCACCTGCGGGCAGGGGCGATGCGGGGTCGCGCGCCCGCATGCATGTGGCCCCGGCGGGACGGTTGCCGGGCGCAGGCGGCAGGCGGCGCGAGAGGATGGAGAAGGGGGTGCGACCACCACACAGGGTACTGGGGCGGTCATCGCGCGGCCATCATCTGGAAGGGTTCGCGTTTCGGACGACGTTTTCCACGGACACCGACGCGACGCCTATCCGTGCCGGCCGCCCGCGTTGCGCCTGGTCGGGCGGGACGCGGCCGAGACCTAGGGTCAGGACCCATTACCAATAGCCCTTCAGCGCCCCGGATTCGGCGGATTTGACGTCTGGGCTACGTCGCAAAGACTTGAAATAGATCACTATTCCCGCGTCTTTGCGTCTTGCCAGACGACAAATCTGCCGAACTGAAGGGCTATTGGTAATGGGTCCTGACCCTAGGCCGCGACCCCGGTGATCATCGCGATGATCTCGTTCTTGTCAGTCCTGGTCGTTTCACGCACGCCGATCTGCTGGCCGCGCCGCAGGACGCAGATTTTGTCGGACAGGCGAAAGACCTGGTCAAGGCTGTGCGAGATGATGAGGATAGCGAGGTTTCGGGCCTTGAGCGCGCGGATCGTTCCTTCAACGCGCGCGGTCTCGGCCACGCCAAGTGCGGCGGTGGGCTCGTCAAGAAGGATGAGCTTCTTCGCCCAGTGAGTCGCCCGGGCGATGGCAACGCCCTGGCGCTGGCCCCCCGAGAGGTCGCGGATGGTGGCGCGTGCGGAGGGGATGCGGACATCGAGTTCCGTCACCAGAGCCTCGGTCTCGGCGATCATCCGGCGCCGGTCAAGCAGACGGAAGGGGCCTTTCACCGGCTCGCGCCCGAGGAAGAGGTTCATGTAAACCGTCTGCTGATCGGCCAGGGCGAGGTCCTGGTAGACCACCTCGATCCCGCGTTCGCGTGCGACGGAGGCGTCTGTGAAGCTGGCGGGCACGCCATCGAGGAGGATCTCGCCGGAGGACGGCGGATGGATGCCCGAGACGATCTTGATGAGCGTCGACTTTCCGGCGCCGTTGTCACCGACAAGGGCCACGACCTCGCCTGCATGAAGAGACAGCGAAAAGTCCTGGATGGCGGTGACCCCGCCAAAGGACTTGCGGATGTTTTTCAGTTCAAGGACGGGTGCTGGTGGTGCCATTGGAGACCTCACAGAGTCGGCCAGGATTCGGGCTGGCCGAAGCAGTTCTCGATCGAGTGGACGGTCGGGTTGCCCGACGATACGCCGCTGATCCCGACCGCATAGGCGCGGGTGACAAAGGCCTGACCGCGGAAGCCGAAGATGACCGTGTCGCCGGTTCGCGGCGGGTTCTGGCCCGAGGCGTCGATCATCCCGTAATAGTCGATGGCGGCGGGGGGCGGGATTTCGACGGACCTGAGCGCCGACGCGTCGGTCGTAGGTTCAGGCCCCACCAGCGCCCTCACGTCGTAGTCGGGGAAGACAGGGTCGATGTAGAGACCCCCGCCGAAGCAGTAGGCGCGGCCCGCGTGGACGTGGCTGACCTCGGACAGATAGAGGACCGCCGGCTTCTCTGGCAGGTCCTCGACGGCATGCAGGGGTGTCGTGCCGTGCAGGCCATTCCCCGGCTCGACCTGCGTGGCGCCAGCCTCGGCCAGCGCGGCGAGGGTGACAAGCGAGGTGGTGCCAGGGGCGTTGATCTCGATGTCGCGGAAGCCCGCGCGGGCAAGCGCGTCGGCGGTGCGCCGAAGCGTGGCCAAGTTCGGCGTGTGGCGGATGCGGCGGGTTTCGTGGTCGTAGAGCTGGGCGGGGAAGGACGTGATCCCGGCAAAGCGCGCACCGTCCAGAGCGTCGATCTGGCGGGCGGCCCCGATAGCGTCGTCAGCCGGAAAGCCGCCTTCGTGGCCGCGATAGAATGTGTCGCCCGCCGTCTGGACGCGGGCGAGGATTGCCTGAGTGCGTCCTGCCCCGCGCGCTGCCGCGGCTGCCTCGACGGCCTTGTCGTGCGAGAACACGGTCCAGTAGTCGGGCGCGATGTCACGCGCGCCGATTGCGGCTTCGGCGCGCGGAATCTGGACGAGGTGGCCGAGGTGGCCGACCTTCAGGCCCGCCTTCTGGCATGCGATGGCACAGGCCATGTCCACGGCGACGGCGCGGTCGATGCCTCCGTCCATCACCGCCCGGCAGAAGCCCGACTGGCGGCTGACCTGCTTGGTCATCGCAAAGACCTTCAGGTTCAGCCGGTCGGCCTCGGCCTTGATCAGCCGGGAGTTTGCGGCCACGGCGTCGAGGTCGATGACATAGGCGTTCGCCGGGATCGCGCCACTTTGGTGCAGGGCCTGGGCGGCGCGGATGAAACCGGGGTTGCGGCGGCGAAGGACGTCGAGGAACATCACGGCTTCCTTTCAGCGGGAGGGTTCGCGCAGGCTGACGGCGACCGCGGCCAGAACGATCAGCCCCTTGATGATCATCTGCCACGATACCGACAGCCCCATGAGGATCAGGCCGTTCGAGAGCATTCCCATCATCAGCGACCCGACCAGCGCGCCCGGCACTGTGCCGCGGCCACCGTTCAGCGCGGTGCCGCCGACGATCACCGCCGCGATCACCGTCATCAGGTCGCTTTCGCCGAGGGTATAGCGCGCGGCCTGGAGACGGCCCGAATAGAGCAGGCCGGCAAGGCCCGCGCATCCGCCCGAGACGACCAGGACAGCAAGGCGGATGCGGGTGATGCGGATACCGGACACAAGCGCGGCGCGGGGGTTGTCGCCGGTGGCGAGCACGTGCGCGCCGAAGCGGGTTTCGCGGAACACAATGTGGCCGACGGCCAGCGCGGCGAATGTCCACCAGATGAGCGAGGGGATGCCAAGGAACGATCCGCCGCCGAAAATCGCGATGAAGGGATCAGCCGTCACGGGGATCGACTGGAGGTCGGAAATCTCGCGTGCGGCCCCGGCGACGACGCCAAGCGTTGCAAGCGTCACAAGGAACGAGGGAAGCCGCGCATAGGCGACGATCAGGCCGTTGACGAACCCGACACTCAGCCCGGTCGCGATGCCAGCGACAACGCCCATCGGCCAGGGCTGCGTCCGCATGACCATCGCGGCGACGATGGCCGACAGGGCGACGGCGGCACCGAAGGACAGATCGATTTCACCTGCGGCAAGGACGAAGACAAGCCCGACGGCAAGGACCGTGATCGGCGCGGTCTGCAGGACGATGTTCGTCAGGTTCTGCGTGGTGAGAAATCCGCGGTCCCACAGCATGACGGTGAAGAACAGAAAGATCAGCACAAAGCCCGCGTAGACGATCAGTCCCTGCAGGGCGGCGCGGGAGAGGGCGGCCGGGGACTGGACGGCATTGGGCGGGGCGGCAAGGGGCATGAACTTCTCCGATGCGGCCGAAGGTGGGACGGGTAAGGGGAGCGGGGCAAGGGGGGATGGAGCCGCCCTGGGACAGGGTCGGGCGGCTCCGGCCGGTGTTACTTCAACGCGTCGAGAACGCTTTGCGGCGGGTCGGCATTCAGCGAGGCGCGCCAGCCTTCGGCGAGGTTGTCCTTGCGGACGATGTCGGCCCCCACGACCAGCAGCGGATCGACCTTGCCGCCCAGAAGCGAGACGGCGGCGGCCTTGGCGGCCGTGACGCCGATTCCGTAGGCCTGGTCGGCGATCAGAGCGGCGACCTGCCCGCCTTTGGCCATGTCGAGGGCCGCGGGTTCGTTAAGGTCGATGCTGACGATCTTGACGTCGCTGCGACCTTGCTGGCGCAGGACCGACAACACGCCAAGGGCCGGTTCGGTCCAGGGCACGTAGATGCCCGTGATCTCGGGGTGCTGGGTCAGCATGGCCGAAGCGATGTCTTCGATCCGGGCGGGATCCGCCATTCCGGCCTCGGCCACGATCTCAAGCCCCGGAAAACGGTTCTTGATGTTCCAGACGAAGGCCTGGTCGCGCTGGTTCGTGACCTGAAAGTTCGCGTCGTGGAAAATGTAGCCGATCTTGCCCGCTCCGCCGAGCGCGTCGTTCATCGCCTCGGCCGTGCGCGCGCCGATCATGGCGCGGTCCGATGTGACGGTGGTCACGAAGTCCGTCCCCTGGGTCAGGCCCGAGGCGGCGTTGTCGATGAAGACAAGCATTGTTCCGGCTGCGGCCAGGCCACCATAGGTGGCCTTGCCCGCCTCGGGATCGACCGGCAGCGAAATCAGGACCGAGGGCTTGAGCGCCATCAGCGTCTCGACGTCGGCACGCTGGCGCGCCGCGTCAAAGGAGGCGTTGGTTTCACCAACGACCTTGATCCCGAGCTTGGCGAATTCATCCCGCGCACCCTGCGACACGGCCGAGGACCAGTCGTAGAGTTCGTGCCACGAGAAGGCGGCCGTGTAGCCGCCTTCTTTCAGCTTTGCGATATCGGCGTCGGTCAGTGTGACCGAGTCGGCCGGGGTCGCCGGTTCACCGTTCGGACCGGTGGTGACGGGTTCCTGTGCGGTTGCGAGCGCAGGGAACAGGGTGATCGCGAGAACACCCAGCAAGCCATGAAACCTGGACATGATGCTTCGTCCCATTCTGCGTTACTTCGCGGCGTCAAGGACGGCCTGGGGCGCATCCTTGTGGAGCGAGGTCTGCCAGCCCTGGGCGACGTTCTCTTTCGTCACGGTCAGGGCGGGGGCGACGATGAACGGCGGGTTTTCAACGCCAAGAACGGCGCGCGCACCCGTGGCCGCCATCGCCCGGCCAAGCTCGTAGGCCTCGTCCGCCACGATCCCAACGACGTTGCCGCCCTTGACCATGTCGAGCGCGATGGGCTCGGAGAGGTCCAGCGTCACCACCTTGGTCGTCGTGTTCCCGTTGGCGCGGAGCGCCGCGAGGACACCTTCGGCCGGTCCGGCCCAGGTCACGTAGATCCCGCCGAGATCGGGGTTCTGCAGAAGCATCGCGTTCGCGATCTCTTCGGCGCGGGCGGGGTCGCTGATCCCGGCTTCCGCGACGATCTGCATGTCGGGGTAGTCCTTCTGGATCGTCGTCTTGAAGGCGTTGTCGCGCTGGTTCGTGACGTAGTAGGCGGCATCGTGGAAGATCCAGCCGACCTTGCCCTTGCCGTCCATCGACTTTGCAAGGACATCGGCCGCCTGCTTGCCCATCTGGAAGAGGTCGTCGGTAACAATGGCGGCGTAGTCGGCCGGGTGCTTGTAGTCCTTCGGCAGGTTCGACAGGAACACGAGCTTCGCGCCTGCCTCGCGCGCCTTGGCGAATGCCGCGGCCGAGGCGACCGGATCAAGCGGTAGCGACAGGATGATGTCAGGCTTGAGCGCCAGTGTCGTTTCGACATCGGCCATCTGCTTGGCGCTGTCGAAGCCCGCCGAAGTGGTGGCGACAACCTCGATGCCGAGGCGCTTGAATTCGTCCGAAGCACCGGCAGTGACAGCGTTCACGAAATCCGACTGGTCATGCCAAAGCAGCGCAGCCTTGAGGCCCTTGCCCTGAAACCCAGCGGCCTGGTCATCGCTGACCGTGATCTGGGACGTAGGCGTTGCCGTCTCGCCCGAGGGGCCGACGGTCTGGGCGAAGCAAGGCAGTCCGAGAAACGTGAGGACAGAGAGGGAAGCGAGGAGCTTGCGGGCAGATCGTGTCATGGTCTTCTCCCTGGTGTGTTGGCCGGTCAGCCGGCCGGTTGGCCGCATGTCGTGGCGATGAAGGCGGCAAAGGCGATGATTGCGTCGTGGTACTGGTCGAGGGCCACGCGTTCGTTGCTTGTGTGGCAGATCGAGATGTCGCCGGGCGCGCAGTAGACTGTCGGGCAGCCAAGACGTTCATTGAGGAAAGGCATCTCGGACCAGAAGGGGGCGCCTTCGATACCGCCAGCGCCGGGGCGGACCCGAGACAGCACGTCTGAAAGGCGGGTGACAAGCGGGTGGTCAAGCGGGATGCCCGATGGCGAGCCGCCGCGCGGATGGTCGCGTCCGGCGGGGAAGGTGACGGCGATGTCGATGCCGTCGGGAACTGCGGCCCGAACCGCCGCCTCGAGGTCTGCGGTCAGCTGCGTCAGGTCGTCTCCGGGAAGAAGCTTGCCGATGAGCGAAATCCGGGCATCGCCCGGAACCGCGATGAGGCCACCCGCGGTCATCCCGGTGACCAGGATTGACCGGCGGCCGAGCAGCGGGTGGGCCTCTCCGTCGGCAACGCGGTCGGATTGGGACCAGATCGCGGACAGGACGTTGTGCGCCGCGCGAACCGCATCACGACCAAGTTCGGGGCGTCCGAAATAGGCCGACTGGCCTGTCAGGACGATCTCGGCGATGTAAAAGCCGATCTGGACGGGCAAAATCTGAAGGCGGCTTGGTTCCACATAAATGGCCAGGTCGGGTCGGGGTAGGCTGCCCGAGAGCACCTCGTCGGACCAATGGCGAACGCCTGCGCTGACGCCCGATCCCGGCTCGCCGCTTTCCTCGTCACCCACGAAGGCGAAGGAGACCGATCCAGACAGCGGGATTCCCGCCCGGTCGAGAAGGTCGAGCGCCGCAAGCGACGTGCATATCCCCGCCTTGAGGTCTGCCGCACCCCGGCCCCACAGCTCGCCGCCGATGATCGCCGCGCCGAAAGGGTCATGTTGTGGCTGTCCGGCCCAGCGGTCAGACCAGTCGCGCGGGTGTACGACGTCGGTGTGGCCGATGAACTGGAGGTGTGGGCCGGGACCGGTGCCGGGTCGGGTGCCGGTCACGTTCGGGCGGCCCGGAAGAAATTCCCGCACGCGCGGGTCAAGCCCCAGCCGCTCCATCTCGGGCACGAGGATCGCGACCATCCGCGCCTCGTCGCCGGTGACCGAGGCCGCGCGGACGGCTCGGACCAGCAAATCATCCGCAAAGGCAGCATCGAAGGCAGCGCGGAGCCGGGCGATGAGATGATCGAGGTTCATTCGGCGGCCCGTGGGACGAGGCCCGGCTTTGGCACCGGCAGAGTGACGACCGCGCCAGGGGCGGATTGCGCAAAAAGTGCGCTGTGAAGCTCGGTCAGGCCGATGGCGACAGCTCCGCTGATCGCCGCGTGGTTTCCAAGGCGGCTTGGCTCGACGCGCACGGGAAACGGAAAGCAGCGGGCGAGTTCGATGCGGGTTGCGGCGACGATTTCAGCGCGGGCACCGATCGAGCCACCGAGTACCACAACCTCGGGCGCGACGATCGCGCCGAGCGCAGCTATCGCCTTTGCCATGTGCCGCGCAACGTGATCGAGCACAGATTTCGCATGTGCGTCGCCTGCCGCGGCCGCGTCGAATATGGCGGGCACGTCGATCGACCGGCCGGTCAGCCGCGCAAACTCGGCCCGGATGCCTTGGGTCGCCGTCGCCCGTTCAAAAGCGCCGACGCGGAACGATTCCGCCTCGAACGGATCGGCGCCGAATGGCAGATACCCCAGTTCGCCCGCGGCACCCGTAGCCCCCCGGAGCAAGGCACCGTTGACGACGATGCCTGCCCCGACGCCGGTGCCGAGCGCGATGAAGACGAGGTGGTCGATCCCCTGCCCTGCCCCCAGCCATTGCTCGCCAAGGACGGCCAGGTTCACGTCGTTTTCGAGAAGGACCGGAGTTCCGAGTTCGGTCTCGACCGCGGTCCGGAAGTCAATCGCATCGACCCCCGTGATGTTCGGGGCAAAATGGATGCGCCCGGTTCGCTGGTCGGGAACCCCTGGGCAACCGACGACGGTTTGTCGGATGCGCGCCAGGTCGACCGCGCCATTGTCGGCGGCTTGTCTGACGAGACGCCCGATCTGCCGAGCGATAGCGGTGCCCCCTTTGGAGTCGGTGGGTTCGACAAGTTCCGAGAGTACCGTTCCGGCAAGGTCAACGATGGCCACGCGCAACTTGGTTCCGCCGAGATCCACGGCGGCCATGAACGCACTGTCGGGCACCAGTTCATAGGTTGTTGCCGTACGTCCGACGTGGCCCGAGGTGCGGCCGGTTTCGCGGACCCAGCCCTCGTCTTCCAGGATGCGGATGATTTCGGACACGGTTTGCTTGGACAGGCCTGTCTGCTTGGCGATCGATGCCCGGGAGATGGGACCACAATGAATCACGGCCTGCATCGTCGTGCAGAGCGACAGTTGGCGGGAAGCACTGGCTTTGGCAGGGTAGTCCATGCGGCGCCAAATTAATTCGTTCTGCGACCGAACTAACTATTGAATTTCGATTCGGTCAATCCTCAAGACGCAGGCGGCCGGACTGGCACGCGTCGAGGCAAGGGGGCGGGCCGCCTTCACGCACGGCGGATGAGCGGCGCGCGTCGGTGGCGAGGTCGGAAATCGGGGGTGCTGGCACCTTGGCTTTCAGGGCAGCCGTCACGTTGCCGTGGTCGCGCTTATCGCCGCGCGGGCAATCACCAGCTCCTCATTCGTCGGGATGACCATGACCGCCGTGCTTGCCGCGTCGGGGGAGATGACGCGGGCGTTGGCGGCGTTGCGGGCGGGGTCGATGTCGATGCCCATCCAGCCAAGGCCGTCGCAGATACGGGCGCGGATGGTCTTTGCGTTCTCTCCAATGCCACCGCAGAAGACGAGGGCGTCAATCCCGCCGATGGCGGCGGCCATGCCCGCGACCTCGCGCTGACAGCGGGCGACGAAGTAGGCGATGGCCTCCTCGGCCTCGGGCGTGCCTGCGGCGTCAAGCGCGCGCATGTCGTTCGACAGGCCCGACAGGCCCAGAAGGCCGGACTGGCGATAGAGCAGATCGGAGATCTCGGCCGCCTTCATGCCCTTCTGGTCCATCAGGTACAACAGAACACCGGGGTCAAGCTGCCCCGGCCGTGTGCCCATCGGCAGGCCGTCCAGCGGCGAGAAACCCATCGTCGAGGCGATGGATCGGCCCGCTTGCATCGCACACATCGACGCACCGTTGCCGAGGTGGGCCACAACGACACGGCCCTGGGCAAGCCGAGGTTCGGTTCGGGCCAGGTCGCCCGCGATGAACTGGTAGCTGAGGCCGTGGAAGCCATAGCGCCGCACGCCTTCGTCATAAAGTGCGCGGGGCAGCGCGAAGGTGTCGTTCACGAAGGGGTGGCCGCGATGAAAGGCGGTGTCGAAGCAGGCAACCTGGGGCACGCCCGGGAAGGCCGCCATCGCAGCGCGGATTCCCGCCAGGTTGTGCGGTTGGTGCAGCGGCGCGAAGGGGGAAAGGCGGTCCAGGTCGGCCAGAAGCGCACCGGTCACGACTGCCGGAGCGTGGCGATCCGGCCCACCGTGGACGACGCGGTGGCCGATGGCCGACAGGCCAAGGTCGGGCCAGCGGCTGCGGAAGCCGGCGATGACGGCGGCGATCGCGCCTGCGTGGGTGGTCAGGTCGCCGGTCGCTGGAAGGAGCGTGCCGTCCGTGTCCGTCAGCTTGAGCGTGCCCTCGGGGCCGATGCGGTCGGCAAGGCCGGTGGCAAGAGGACGCTCCAGCGGGGCATCGCCGTCCACCGGGAACAGCGCAACCTTCAGCGACGACGAGCCCGCGTTCAGGGTCAGGACCGCACGGCTTGCAGAGGGCCGCGTCATGGTTTGCCCGCGAAGTGATGGATCGCGGCCACCGCGCAGGAGGCAAGCCGCGACATCGCGCTGTCCGAGCGCGAGTTCAGGATAACGGGCACCTTGGCACCCAGAACAAGCCCCGCGCCCTCGGCATGGCTGATGAACGCGAGCTGCTTGGCCAGCATGTTCCCCGCATCCAGGCCGGGCACCACAAGGATGTTGGCGCGCCCCGCGACACCGCCCTTCAGCCCCTTGGTCCGCGCGGCGCCCATATCCACCGCGTTGTCCATAGCGAGCGGACCTTCGACCTGCCCGCCGGTGATCTGGCCCCGGTCGGCCATCTTCGACAGAAGTGCCGCGTCGATGGACGACTGGATCGCGGGGTTCACCGTCTCCACCGCCGACAAGACGCCCACGCGCGGGTCCATGCCCAGGGACAGCGCAAGGTCGATGGCGTTCTGGCAGATGTCCACCTTGGTGGGCAGGTCGGGTGCGATGTTGATCGCCGCATCGGTGACGAGAAGCGGTTCGGGCTGACCGGGCACGTCCATCACGAAGACATGCGTGAACCGTCGCCCGATCCGCAGGCCGAGCGCCTTGTCGAGCATGGGCTTCAGGAGGTCGTCGGTGTGCAGGTGCCCCTTCATCACGGCCGCCGCGCGCCCTTCGTGCACCAGGGCGCAGGCGCGTTCGGCCGCCGCTGCGTCGCCGGCCACGTCAACGACCTCGAACCCCGTCAGGTCCGCCCCCATCGCCGTTGCCGCCGCCCGGATCGCGTCCGCGGCACCCACCAGGATCGGTGCGATGATTCCTTCCCTGGCGGCCAGAAGCGCGCCGCCCAGCGACTTTTCTTCGTCCGGGCAGACCACGGCCGTGGGAAGCGCCGGCAGCGGGCGGGCGCGGTCGAGGATGGCCTCGAAGTGCCGGTGGCGCTGCACGATGAGGCCCGGAACCTCGACATCCTCGCGTTCGAACTTCCGGGTGGGGGCGATGACATCCGCCTCGCCCGTCACGATCGGGCGGCCGTCCGCATGCGTCACCTCGGTCTTCAGGCGCACGATGCCGTCCGCCTTCGACAGGACCTCGGCCCGCACCGTCACCTCGTCACCCGCAAAGGCCCGCGCGCCAAAATCCAGCGTCTGGCGGCGGTAGAGCGTGCCCGGCCCCGGCAGCTGCGTGCCCAGGACGGCCGAAATCAGCGAGGCGACGAACATGCCGGGGGCGATGCGCTCCCGGGTGCCGTCGCCGTCAAGGTCGGTGTCCTCCAGATGCATCGGGTTCGAATTGCCCGAGGCCGCGGCAAAGACATACAGATCGTCCGCCGTGATCAGACGACGCAGCTCCGCCCGGTCCCCCGCAGCAATCTCCTCAAACGTCCGGTTCACGAGCCGCATCTCAGCACCCTGCGGCATCGGGCGAGGCGCCATCTGCCTTTGCGGCTGCCGCCTGCTCTGGCGCGCGGCGGCGCCCGCGTGCCGTTCCATTGACCCTTCCGTCGGCCGTTTCGTTCGCGCTGCCGACAGCCGCTGCATGGGGTGTGGCATCCCGTTCCGATGCGGCCATGAGCGGATCGGCACCCACATCCTCTGTCAGCGGTTCAAGCCCCAACACTTCTCGGAACCGCTGAAGGAGCGACAGCGTACGCGGCGACATTTCTTCGATGGCTCCGGGGATGAACTGGACAACCTGCAGCGCCAGCTCGCGCTCGTCCCGCGCCTTCAGAAGCAGCGGCAGTGTCTCGATCGCCGTCTCGGGTTCGAAGGTCGCGATCAGGGTCTGCTGATGGATGATGTGCGCCCGCCGTTCTGCCCCAAGGCTGCGGAAGGGTTCGTCCTGCGTCAGGACTTGCGCCGAGCGTTCCAGCCGGTCGCGACGCACCTGGCCGCGATTTTCGGCCAGCAGCACAAGCATCCGGATCACGGCCTCGGGGAAGCCACCCTGCTCGATGTGCATCAGCGCGTTCGCCACTTCGGGCAGGCCGCGCAGCTCGCCTTGGGTCTTCAGCGTGCGCTTGGCCTCGTGCGTCTTGCCGAAGGCGCGGGCCCAGGGGGTGCCCCAGATCGAATGGAACATGAGTTCGAACCCCATGTCGCGGCTGTCGCGCCAGAAGTCGATCATGTTCTCGGCCGCCTGCACCCAAAGCGCCTCGGCGGCCAGGAACGGGTTCGCGGGTGCGGCCTTGTGCCGGACGGCGCGCACCTTCTGGGCGGCGGCCTCGACACCCTGCATCGCGGGATTGCGGCTCGAGGCGAGGGCGCGGGTCAGTCGCTGCGGGTGCATCGCGCGCGTCATCTCGGCCCCCGTGTCGGTGACGGCAGCGCGGAGAAAGGGGCGGACGATCGTGTCGTAGACCTGCGCCTGCACCTCGGCCGCGCGGGCGACGGCGGCGAAGGGGCGTTCGTCGCCGATGTTGTCGTCCAGGGCACGGATGTCGTCCAGCGTGCGTTCCGCAAAGCCCACGGTGAAGTGCATGTGGCCGTCCTTTTCGGTCACGTCCTCGATGCGCATCTCGTAAAGGCCGGGGGCCAGCGCCTCGATGGTCTTGAGGGTCGAGGCGACTTCCGAATGTTCCTTCTTGGCGATCTGCGAGGACACGAAGATGCCCAGGTGCCCGACCTGTTCGTGCACCATGTAGACGATGCGCTGGCCACGGATGCGGATCTCGTTCACGTCGGCATAGGTCTCGGCCACCCAGTTCAGTGCCTGCTGCGGCGGGGTGATGTTGTCGCCGTGGCTGGCAAAGACGATGATCGGCGCGCGGATCGCCTTCAGGTCCACCGGGCGGCCCGGCTCGATCCGCGCCTCGTTCTTCACAAGGCGGTTGCCGACGAACAACTGCTCGACGATCCACTTGATCTCGGCTTCGGTCATCAGGAAGAAGCCGCCCCACCACTTCTCGAATTCAAGGAACGTCTCGTCGCCCTTGTCGATGTCGCGGAACAGGTCGGTGTACTTGCGGAACAGCGTGCGGGCCGGGTTCAGCATCTCGAAGTTCTGCACCAGGTGCGCGCCGTCGAAGATGCCGCCGCCGAGGTCGGACAGGAACATCGGAATCCACGTGCCCCCCAGCACGCCCGCGTTGTATCGCATCGGGTTTTCGCCTACCCTGCCCGCCCAGGGGGCGACCGGGGCGCCGTTGATGACGACGGGGCCGGTCAGGTCGGGGTTCGTCGCTGCCAGAAGCAGCGTCGCCCAGCCGCCCTGGCAGTTGCCGGTGACAACGGGCCGTGCGGCCTTGGGGTGTCGGCGCATCACCTCGCGCACGAAGGCGGCTTCTGACCTTGTGACATAGGACAGGAACTGTCCCGGTTCAGGCATGCGCTTGAAAGCCACGAAATAGACCGGATGGCCCGCGGCCAGCGCGACGCCGACTTGGCTGTCGGACTTGAACCCGCCGATACCCGGGCCGTGGCCCGCGCGCGGGTCGATGATGATGTAGGGGCGGCGGGTGTCGTCGATCGTCACGCCCTCGGGCGGGGTGATCTTCAAAAGCATGTAGTTCGACGGATAGGGCAGGTCGGCCCCGTCCATCACCACCTCGTAGGCATAGATCAGGACGGGAGGGCAGCCCGCCTCTTCGTGTTCCAGGAAGACGTCGCCACGCTTGCGTAGCGTGTCTGCGGTCAGGACCGCCCGCTCGCCCGCATCGCGCAGGTATTCCGCCCAATCGCTGCCCAGCCGGCCCTCTGCCTGCGACAGACGCAGCCCCTCCATCAGGCGCTGTGTCTGGTCAAGCAGGCCTTCGGCGCGTGCCGAATGCGTCTCGGTGATACGCGAGGACTGCCGCTGCGCCGCCGTGGACAGGATCTGCAGCGTCGCGGCGCCTGCGTCGATTTCTTCCCCTGCGGTGGCCATAGTCTTGCGGATCTGTGCCAGAAGGTCCTCCTCGGGGCGGGGTATCGCGGGCTGGCGGGAGGGGTCGGCAAGATCGAACAGGTTGGCCATGTGCGCCTCCTCAGGCAGTGATCGAGAAGCCGCCGTCGATGTCATGGACACCTCCGGTAAGGTTGCGGGCGGCGGGCGAGGCAAGGAATGCGGCCATCGCCCCCACATCTTCGACTGTTGCCAGCTGATGGGTGGGTGCGCGCTGCGATGCGGCCTCAAGCAGTTCGTCGAAATGGTCGATGCCGCTGGCCGCGCGGGTCTTCAGCGGGCCGGGTGACAGTGCGTGGACGCGGATGCCCTTTTCACCCAGTTCGGCAGCGGCATAGCGCACCGCGCTTTCCAGCGCTGCCTTGACGGGCCCCATCATGTTGTAGTGCCGCACGACCCGGCCGGACCCGAAGAAGCTGACCGACAGGCAGCATCCGCCCTGCGGCATGAGCGGCTCGGCCAGTCGGACCATGCGCAGGAATGAATGCACAGAGACATCCATTGCCAGCGCAAACCCTTCGGGCGAACAGTCCACGACACGGCCATGCAGGTCGGTCTTCGGCGCGAAGGCGATGGAGTGAAGCAGGGTGTCCAGTCGCCCCCACCGGTCCGCGATCGTGGCGAAAAGAGCCTCAAGCTGACCGGGCTGACCCACATCCAGAGGCGCCGTGATCTCTGCCCCCAGATCCTCGGCCAGGGGCCTGACGAAGGGCTCGGCCTTCTCGTTCAGCCAGGTCACTGCAAGATCAGCACCCTGGCGCTTGAATGCCGTCGCGCAGCCATAGGCGATGGATGACTGGTTGGCGATGCCGACGACCAGCGCCTTCTGTCCGGCAAGCGACAACATGGCCACCCCTTTGTCCGCTGGTCGGAAAAGTAGGGCGAGAGCGATTCAGGCGTGCATCAGCTCCACGACAGTTCCAAGAAACCTGCAAATCACCTTGCTGCCGGGTAGGGAGCGGAAATGCCCCTTCGATCGTGCCGGAATGGCCATGAACGCTGCAACCACCATCGATCCTTAGAGATCGCGGCTCAGGATGTCGGCGTCGAGCATCATCCAAGTCCCGGGCCAGGGGATGCGGTGGCTTTGCCGTCAAGCAAGGCGCAAGAAGACGGACATGTTTGCAACGTTGGACGCGGTTCGGATTGGACTATTGCAACCCTTGTGCCACCGGATAAGCCACTCGCTGTCCGTTCCCATGCCTCTGATCCGTGATTGGCGAATGCCGCGGTAGGTCTCACCATGACGTCGCAGACTCATTTCGGTATGCATGCTCCGGCAATGAAAGGCATTTCCAACTTGGGGTTAGGACCCGAAGTGGCACTTTTCTCGGCTAAGGAAGCTGTATACCTATACACCTGCGGATGACTTGAGGAGTTGGTCGTGGACCGACTGCATCTGATTGCTGAAACGGATGCTGACGGGGGCATCCTTTGTGTTTGGCAGAAATCGCCGAATTCAAAGGCTGCGAGGCCGGTCGTCGACTACGATGGCGTGGCTCAGGGTTTCGCGAATGCAGAGGTTCATGGCGCAAGTCGGCAGGCAGTGTTGGCTTGGCTAATCATCGGGCGTGGATCGAGTGCCCAGTCCTGACGTCCTCGAAACACGGCAATCGTAGCTTTGGGCTCGAACGGGTGTTCGAGTTTAGAGGCGTTTGACGGAACGAACATCTGAGGTGCCCGTAGATCGTCCAGGTGGACATTCATTGCTCGCGTGCCGCCATCCAGCGTCTCGCGGTCGTTCGAGCGAAGCGCGGCATAGGTCGGCTTTCCGCCCGAACCGAACGCCGCCACTTCGGACTATCCGCCGTGATCGTCTCCCGGACGTTCTCTCTGCAGTCATGGCGGCCTTGCTAGCCGCTGGACCAACAGATCAAACAGTCTGTCCCCGTCAACGTCGGTCACCACGAAGCAGTTGCCCTCGGGATCAGGTACGGCGACCGACCGCCCGAATTCGGGCCCCGCATCGGTCACCACGCTCACTTGCGCTCGCACACCACCGAACAAGGTCGGGTCCATGACCCAGGCCAGGGCACAGGGATCGTGAAGATGGCGGTCACCCGCAGTGTAGACCTCCAGTAGCCGCGCGGCCAGCATCGAGCAGTGGTTCCCATTCTGGCGCATTCGCTTCAGATGGCCGTCTTCGATCTTGGCCTTCAGCGTGACATCGAGCCCGAACATCACAAGCTCCACCCCCGACCGAAGGACGATCTCGGCGGCGTGCGGGTCGACCATGAAGTTGAACTCGGCAAAGGCGGTCATGTTGCCGGGGCAGAATGCGGCCCCGCCCATGAAGACGACGGAGTGGAGCTTTCGCGCCAACGCGGGCTCCGCAAGCAATGCCACGGCAAGGTTGGTCATCGGACCGATGGCGCAGATAGTGACCTCGCCCGGGAACAGGGTGGCTTGCTGGCGGATAAAGTCGACGGCGCCCATGTCTGGCGATGGTGCGTCGGATTTGGGCAGGTTTACACCGCCTAGGCCGTCCGCACCGTGGGATGTGGCCTCGACGATGTCGGGGGCCAGCATCGGCCTCGCCAAGCCGCGGTGCACGGGGATGTCGGACCGCCCTGCCGCCGCAAGGATGCGGCGCGCATTCGCGTGCGTCTTGTCCAGCGCGACGTTGCCCTTCACCGAGGTCAGGCCCAAGACCTCGACATCATGCCGCGAACCAAGCGCCAGGAAGATTGCAAGGGCATCGTCGATGCCTGGGTCGCAATCGATAATGATCTTGTGCATGGTCATCCACCAGAATGTGCTCCAGCTTCACCATAGCTAGCTGCAACACGATTGGCAGGACGTGCAGGTCGGTCAGGCAAAACGCCCAACTGCGAAATGTTCCGGATCGCGGCGAGTAGGAGCTGCTGATCTTGCCGTCCGAATTCCGAATGTGGTGAAGTGATTTCAGGTGCAGGTTACTGGATCACCTTACTTGGCCAGCAGATAGTTTGCGTGCATACATCGCCGCCAATCTGGTGGTGAAGGAGAAACCGGTGAGTGTCGATCTTTCGAAAATGTCGTTGGACGAGTTGAAAACTCTGCAGCGTGACGTTGCGAAGGCGATCTCCAGCTTCGAAGCTCGCAAGCGGACCGAGGCCCTGGCAGCAATTGATGCCACGGCGCGCAGCATGGGGTTCGTGCTTCATGATCTGCTCGGCACCAAGCCGCCGCGCAAGCCCGTCGCAGCAAAGTACGCGAACCCGGCCAACCCGTCCGAGACTTGGTCGGGCAGGGGGCGCAGGCCGCTTTGGTTCGCCGCTGCCCTAGAAGCCGGGAAGTCTGCGGAAGATCTGGCGGTCTGACTCCGGCGGCAAGAAGCAATTCTGTGCTCTCACTTGACGCCAGATGGGCCCTCGCATACGTCAAAACCCGCTGCGGGCGTTGTGTAATGGTAAGACCCCTGCCTTCCAAGCAGGAGTGGTCCCTCTTGCTGGCCGTGTGAAGCAAGTCCACTAAGTGGATTGTGCCCAGTTTTTGAAGGCACCCGAGATCTTGCGACAGATGCTCGGACCAAGCACGCCCTCGAACCGGGCGGGGCGTAGTTAAGTCGGAAATGTACGCTCTCCGACAGATTCCCGGCAAGAGATCACCTCGTGGTTGCGACGTGCGGATCGAGATGCTCTTGCATGGGTCATTCGCCTGAACGACCTCACCATGACGTTGTTCGTGTTGTCCATGTCTACGGAGCAAGGCAAGGCGCCGCCGACTCCACGCATCTTGCGTGGGTTTTTCTTGTGTGGTAGGAAGCCCCGCAAAGTGTGAGGATTCCTATGAAGCGCAAAGCTCTCCTTGCCATCACGGGGTGCACACCCAAAGCCTTTGAAACCTACTCCGCTCGAGATCAGCTCCCTTTTTCGATCTCACAAGGCAACTGGTCGGACTACACCATCGAAGATGCCTTCGCTCTCAAGCTATTCATGAGAGCGTCCGAGTGCACTAGTTTGGATAACGCTGCCCGCTTGGCGCGAGGTGCTTTGGCGAAACTTCATCCAGTTAACCCCTTTTCCTTCCACGGTAGTGAAGAACTTTGGGTGGTGCTAGCAACCTACGACTGGCCTTCAGCACCGCCCGATTGGGCGTGCAGTTTGTTGGTTGCCGGCCGTTGGTCCGATATAGTCACCCATGCCAAAGGTGCACTTTGCGGCATTGCTCCTGATGTTTCTCTGCTGGGACTACTGGCCTTTTCTATAACTGATGTTGCCCGTGAGGTGTTGCAGGAGGCACGCGATTTCGGCCTGCCTGAAGGCAAGGTGCAACCAGTACCAGAGGACCTAACCGGATACCCGGAATGGTTCAAAACTGAGGAAGCAGACCGTCGTGCTTTGGTCTTCGGCATCGGAGAACCGTCATGAGCCTACCCCGCAACCTTACGCGCTCGACTGTACCGAGACTTTATAGGACACTTTTCGGAATCCCAACTGAAAGCGGAACGGCTCAGGTAAGCACGACTGATGAGCCCGGTAACTGCGCTACCTCCTTTTCCTCTAGTCGCCGTAGGGGAAAGCTTACTTCTATCTCCAGGAGGGGCCTCTGACGTGGCCAATCGCCCCGCCCTCGTCAAGCAGGCAGAAGTCACGCGGTACGCCAAGGCCATGCGTGCGGCGGGAGTTTCTGACTTCCGTATCGACATTGAACCGACAGGCCGGGTTTCCATCGTCGCTGGTAAGGGCGACGCGGACGAAGCCCCGAACCCTTGCGACCGGCTGCTTAAGTGACCATGCGGCGCAACCCATTTCCCGGCGTCACGCGGACCGTGGATCGCCACGGCAGGACGCGCTGGCGTTTTCGGCGGATGGGCTTCACCGTCTATCTCCACGGCGCGTATGGGTCGGTCGAGTTTCGTGCGGAGTATGAGGCAGCCCTGGCCGGATGGCGGACCCCCGCCACTGCGTCCGTTTCCGGGTCGCTGGCATGGCTGATCGAACAATATCTTGGCAGCCCCCGTTACCGCGACCTTTCGCAGAGCCGGAAGCGCAGCATCCGGGGCGAGCTTGATTGGCTGCGCGTCCAAGCTGGCGATCTGCCCTACGCACATTTTCGGGTTCGCCATGTTGAGAGCTTGATGGACCGGAAGACCGGACCTACCGCCGCAAACACGGTGAAAAAGAACCTATCCATGCTGTTCAACTTCGCCGCAAAGAAGCTGGACTTCACCGGCCAGAACCCGGCGCGCCATGCCGACAAGCGGAAGGTCAACCGCGACGGATACCACACATGGACGGAAGGCGAGATTGACCGGTTCCTTGCCCTTCACGGGCCGGGGACGAAGGCACGGCTTGTGGCACTTCTGGCGCTGAACACAGGCATGTCGCGCCAGGACCTCGCCCGCGCGGGCTGGCAGAACGTGAAGGATGGGCGGATCGCGTATCGTCGCGGAAAAACCGGAGTGGGCGCTGATCTCCCAATTCTTCCGGAACTAGCATCCGAACTTGACCGGCTGCCGCGCGGCACGATGCTTTTCCTGACGCATGGCATGGATCTGCCCTACAAGCCAGAAACGCTAGGCAACTGGTTCCGCGATCGCTGCACCGAAGCAGGAGTGCCAGGCGCGCTGCACGGGCTGCGAAAGGCAGGCGCGACGCGGCTTGCCAACGCAGGCGCGACGCCAGACGAAATCCGCGCCTTTCTGGCCCACGAGACGAACGCCCAAGGTTCGACCTATACGAAGGCGGCGAACCGGGCGCAGCTTGCAGACAGTGGGATGGAAAAGGTGTCCAACCTTTCCCCCAAGTTGGACAAGGGGGCTCGTAAGTAGTTGACTTATCAGGATAAATCAGAACCGGTGGCAGCCCGTAGGGGAGTCGAACCCCTCTTCTCAGGTTGAAAACCTGATGTCCTAACCGATAGACGAACGGGCCACACGCGGTGTGGGCGGCTGTTTAGGGCAGGGGCATGGGCCATGCAAGCGGATTCTGCGGGGGTTTCGCGGTCCGACGGGCCGGGCAATCTGACCGGTCCGGCCCGTTATCGGGCCACCGGATCGGCCAAGTCGTCCAGCTGCAGTTGCACCGTCCGCCGCCCCTGCCACTGGTTCAATTCCAGCCGCCCGGCGGCGTGGACCAGGGCACCCTTCCGGCCTTGCGCAAAGGGGCCGATCGGGCCGTCCATCGCGCCGAAGGCCACCGCCTCCAGCGTTCCGCCCTCCGGCCCGGCCAGCCGCAGCCGCAGGTGCCGCCCCCCCATCGGCTGCACCGACGCGACGCGCAGGTCGGGAAACGCGAACCTCGGGGCAGGGGCGCCCTGTCCGAACGGCCCCGCGCGGGCGAGGTCCGTCACCAGCGCCTCGGTTGCGGCCCCGCACATCAGCGCCCCGTCCAGCCGCAGGTCGCGAGGGCCTGCCGCCCCCGCCCCCTGCCGCGCCAGAAGCTCGCTCAGGCGCGCCATCGCCGCCTCCAGCCGGTCGGCTTCGACGGTCAGCCCCGCCGCCATCCGGTGCCCGCCGCCGCGCAGCAAAAGCCCCTCGGCCGCCACGCGATGGACCGCCGCGCCAAGGTCCACCCCCTCGACCGACCGGCCCGATCCCTTCCCCTCGCCCCCGTCGAGCCCGATCACCACTGCCGGCCGGTTCGTCGCCTCTTTCAGCCGCGCGGCGACGATACCCACCACGCCGGGGTGCCACCCCTCGCCCGCCGCCCAGACAAGGGGCGCGTCCAGACCCCGCGCCTCGGCCTGCGCCATCGCGGCCTCGCGCACGGCGGCCTCGATGGCCCGCCGCTCCTCGTTCAGCCGCTCCAGCCGCTCGGCCAGCGCCGCCGCCTCGTGCACGTCGTCCGTCGCCAGCAGCCGCGCCCCCAGGTTCGCGGCCCCGATCCGGCCCCCCGCATTCACGCGGGGGCCGAAGACAAAGCCCAGGTGATAGGCGTCGGGCGCCCGGTCCAGCCGCGCGGCATCCGCCAAGGCGCGCAGTCCGGGGCGCTCGCGCAGGGCCATGATCTTCAGTCCCTGCCGCACGAAGGCGCGGTTCACGCCGGTCAGAGGCGCCACGTCCGCCACCGTCGCCAGCGCCACAAGGTCCAGCATCGCCATCAGGTCGGGGCCGCGTTCGCCGCCCTCGCGCAAGAGCCGGTTCACCTCGACCAGCATCAGGAACACCACCGACGCCGCACACAGATGCGCCAGCGCCCCGTCCTCGTCCTGCCGGTTGGGGTTCACAACGGCGAGCGCGGGGGGCAGGGTCTCGCCCCCAAGGTGGTGATCCAGCACGATCACGTCGGTGCCCGCCGCCGCCGCCAGCGGCCCGTGGCTCAGCGTGCCGCAATCGACGCAGACGATCAGGTCGTGCACGCCCGCCAGCGCCTTCATGGCCGCGTCGTTCGGCCCATAGCCCTCCTCGATCCGGTCGGGGATATAGACGGTCGCCTCCCGCCCCATCGCCCGCAGCCACCAGACCAGAAGCGCGGCCGACGCCCCCCCGTCCACGTCATAGTCGGCAAAGACCGCGATCCGCTCGCCCGCGCGCACCGCCCGCAGGAACCGCCCCGCCGCCACCTCCATATCGCGCAAAGACCGCGGGTCGGGCAGCAGGGCCCGGATCTGCGGCTCCAGAAACCCCGCCGCATCCGCCGCCGTCACCCCCTGCCGCGCCAGAATCCGCGCCAGCGCCAGAGGCACCCCCGCGTCCCGCGCCAAGGCCTCGGCCAGCCGATCCGCTTCGGGCGCGGGCCCGACCCAGCGGCGCCCGGTGGCCGAGGATGTGACGTTCAGGAACGCGGTCATGGGGTGGGGGTGTCGCAAGATCGGTCGCAAGGCGCAAGGGCAGGCGTGGCGTATGTTATTTCCCTGCGATTTCTCGCAAATATTCGACCCACGGGGGACATCCCGACTGAAGCCGGCGGCAAAGGCTTGCCCCGACTTTCATTCATCTCGGCAATAAACATCCCGGGGTCGTCCATCGTGTCCGCCATCGGTCCGAGGACCGATGGACGACGGGCAGAGGCCGGGCGCTCTCCACCGAAACCGGTCTCACCGCACCGGCGTTCTGTACTCGATCCGCCGCACCGACCCGGTCTTCGACCGCATCAGGATGGTCTCCATCGTCACCCAGCCGGGCTCGCGCCTTATGCCCCGCACCAGCGACCCGTTGGTCACGCCGGTCGCGGCAAAGATCACCTCGGACTGCACCAGGTCATCCCGCGTATAGACCCGGTCGAAGTTGGTGATCCCGGCCTTCCGCGCGCGCCCCCGCTCGTCGTCGTTGCGGAACAGAAGCTTGCCGAAGAACTGCCCGCCCATGCACTTCAACGCCGCCGCCGCCAGCACGCCCTCGGGCGCGCCGCCCGACCCCATGTACATGTCGATGCCCGTCTTGTCACTTTCCGCGCAGTGCATGACCCCCGCCACGTCGCCGTCGGTGATTAGACGGATCGCCGCGCCCGTCGACCGGATCTCGGCGATCAGCGCCTCGTGCCGGGGGCGTTCCAGAACGCAGACTGTGATGTCGCCCGTCGAACAGCCCTTCGCGGCCGCCAGCGCCGATACGCGTTCGGACGGGCTCATCGCCATCGTGACCGTGCCGGGCTTGAAGCCGGGGCCGATCGCCAGCTTTTCCATGTAGACGTCGGGCGCATGCAGCAGCGTTCCGCGCGGCGCCATCGCGATCACCGTCAGCGCGTTCGGCATGTCCTTCGCAGTCAGCGTCGTGCCTTCCAGCGGGTCGAGCGCGATGTCCACCGCCGGACCCTTGCCGGTGCCGACCTCCTCCCCGATGAACAGCATCGGGGCCTCGTCCCGCTCGCCCTCGCCGATCACCACGACACCGGCGATGTCCAGCAGGTTCAGCTGGTCCCGCATCGCGTTCACCGCCGCCTGATCCGCCGCCTTTTCATCCCCACGCCCGATCAGGCGGGCCGAGGCGAGCGCCGCAGCCTCGCTGACGCGGGCAAGGCCCAGCGACAGAAGCCGGTCCTGGAATTCGGTCTTGTCGGCCATGTCCGTCCCTCCCCGTGCGGCCCGGTCGCATCCCGGCGCACCCTGGCCAAGGTCTATCCCGCCGGACGCAAGGGCGGCAAGCGCCGTAGGATGGGTGCTCGCACCCATTATCCAACTGCGCCCGCTGCCCTCAGACCTCTTCGATCCGGATCGCCACCGGCTCGCCCAGCACCACCCCCGTCGCGGGCAGGCGGGCGAAGGCGTGGCCCACCGCGTCGCGCGTGGTCTTGTGGGTGACAAACAGCACCGGGGCCGAGGTGTCGGCGTGCCCGTACTGCCGCATCCGGTCGATCGAGATGCCTTCCTCGCCCAGCACCGCCGCCACCTTGGCCAGCGCGCCGGGCTTGTCCAGCAGCGTCATCCGCAGATAGTGCGGGGCAGGGGCGGTGGCGCGCGCAGGGACAGGGTCGGCCAGCGTTGCGGCGGGCTGGCCAAAGGTGGACAGCCGCGTCCCCCGCGCGATCTCGATCACGTCCGACATCACGGCGCTCGCCGTCGGGCCCTGGCCCGCACCCGCGCCGCGCAGCACGATCTGGCCCACGCTGTCGCCCTCCAGAACCACCATGTTCGTGCCGCCTTGCAACTGCCCAAGCGGGCTGTCGGCCGGTACCAGGCACGGCGACATCCGCTGTTCCAGCCCCCGGCCCGTCATCTGCGCCACACCCAGCAGCTTGATGCGGAACCCCATGTCGGCGGCGTGGCGGATATCCTCGATGGCGATGCGGCCGATGCCTTCCAGCTCCACGTTCCCGAAGCTGACCTTCGTCCCATAGGCGATGGCGGCCAGCAGGCTCAGCTTGTGGCCCGCGTCGATGCCGCCCACGTCCAGGTTCGGGTCGGCCTCCAGATAGCCCAGCTGCCGCGCCTCCTCGAACACCGTCTCATAAGGAAGCCCCGCGCTTTCCATCCGTGTCAGGATATAGTTGCAGGTGCCGTTCATCACGCCCATCACCCGGCGGATTTCGTTGCCCGCCAGCCCCTCGGTCAGCGCCTTCACGACCGGGATGCCGCCCGCCACGGCGGCCTCGAAACGGATGACGTGCCCCTTCGCCTCGGCCGCCGCCGCCAGCGCCTGCCCGTGCAGCGCCAGCATCGCCTTGTTCGCGGTCACGACATCCTTGCCCGCCGCGATGGCGGCCTCGGTTGCGGCCTTGGCCGGGCCTTCGGCGCCGCCCATCACCTCGACCAATACATCAACGTCCGCCCGTCGGGCCAAGGCCACGGGATCGTCCTCCCACGCGAACGAAGACAGGTCCACATCGCGGTTGCGCGTCCGGTCCCGTGCCGACACCGCCGAGATGACGATGGGCCGCCCCGCGCGCCGCTCCAGAAGGTCGGCATGCCGCGCGATGATCTTCACGACGCCCGCGCCCACCGTGCCAAGACCGGCAACGCCAAGGCGCAGGGGCGGCTTTCGTTGGCTGTCAGGCATGGGTCTTCCTTCGCGGGGCCTCGGGCGTGCCCGCCTGTTACCCCGCCGACGGCCCGCTTGCAACGCAGGGGTCCTCAGCCCTGTGGCAGCCCCGATGCCGCCCGCAGCCGCGCCGCCCGCGCGGCCAGCGCCGCGCCGGCCGGGTCGTCGGCGGGCGGCGGCACGATCGGCGGCAGCGCATCCAGCGGCAGCAGCCGCGGATAGGGGGCCTTCAGCGCGGCCGGGTCCGTCGCCGCCGAAACCTCGGGAAAGCGCGAACACGCCCCCAGCGCCAAGGCCACCAGCACCGGCAAAAGGCCGCCGCGCATCCCCGTCCCCTTCGATCTTCCACCGCCCGACCATCCCCGAAGCCGCCGCGCACCGCAAGCGAAAGCCGCCCCGATCCGGCCCCCGCGCGCTGTTCCCGACGCCGCCGCGCCCGCCCATGTCGCGGACGGGCGCGCCTGAGGGGCGGGGCGGGGCAAAGGCTTCACGGCAAGTCGAACGGGGGGAATTTCCATGAAACTCGGGTTCATCGGGCTGGGCAGCGCGGGCGGCAACCTTTCGGGCACGCTTCTGCGCAACAAGGTCGATCTGACCGTCCTTGACCTCGACGCCGCGCGGGTGGCCGACTTCGTGTCGCGCGGCGCGCGCGCGGGCACCACCCCCGCCGCAATGCTGGCCGACTGCGGCACGGTCATCACCTGCCTGCCCTCGCCCAAGGCGTCTGCCGCTGTCGTGGAAGGGCCGGACGGAATCCTCTCGGCAATGGGGCCGGGCAAGACCTGGCTCGAGATGTCCACCACCGACGCCGCCGAGGTCGCCCGCCTGAACGCGCTGGTCACCGCCAAGGGCGGGCGCATGGCCGACGTGCCGGTCTCGGGCGGCGTCCACCGCGCGGCGACCGGCAACATCTCGGTCTTCGCGGGCTGCGACCGCGCGACTTTTGACGACATCCTGCCGATCCTGACCATCATCGGGCGGAACGTCCTGCACACCGGCCCCCTCGGCTCGGCCAGCATCCTCAAGGTCATGACCAACTACCTCGCGACCGCGAACCTGCTGACACTGTGCGAGGCACTCGTCACGATGAAAGCCGCAGGCATGGACATGGCGACCACCTATGAGGCGATCCGCATTTCCTCGGGCAACTCCTTCACGCACGAGACGGAAAGCCAGCTGATCCTGTCGGGCTCGCGCGACGTGAACTTCACGATGGACCTGGTGCAGAAGGACATCGGCCTCTTTCAGAAGATCGCCGAGGACCACGGCGTGCCCCTGGAAATCTCGCCCCTGATGATCCAGATCTTCAACGATGCGCAGGCCCGCTACGGCACCCGTGCCCAGTCCGACCGCGTGATCGAACGGCTGGAGGAGGCGACGGGCCTGCAGATCCTGGCCGACGGCTTCCCCCGCGATCTGGTAGACGACGAACCCGAAGGCCGGGGCGCCGAGGTTGTGCCGCGAAACCGCGCCTGAGGCACAGCAAAAGGGGGGCGCACCGCGCCCCCCCTGCAATCCTGTCAGCCGATGCGCCTCAGCACATCGCCGGGTCGAACACTACCTGGCTCGCGAAACGCGGCCGTGTGGTGATGAAGGTCGAATACCACATGGGGTTCAGTCCGACCTTGAACACGGGCTGGAACGCCATGAACGTCTCGACCAGCACCACGGTATCGCCGACCGGCATGTTCGGCAGCCGGGTCTTCTCGGCGTCGATCGTCGCGTCGGTGTGCTTGGGGTATTTCACCGGGTTCGTCGAGTAGGAACAGACAATCCGGTATTTGTTCTGCACGCCATCCCAGTAGACGCTCGACACCCGCAGAACCGTCGGCTGGTTCGAGAAGGTGAGGTAGTCGAACACCGTGTTCAGACCGTTCACATAGGCCGCGTCCACCGTGGTCGTCTGCCGCGACAGCATGTCGGCGATGGTATAGGCCGCCTTCAGCGTGACGTTCTTCTGCCGGTAGGCGTCGAAGAAGGTGAACGACGCCATGTACCACCACAGAAGGAAGGTCGAGGCGAGCACGCCCTCGATGGGCGTGGACCCTTCGCTGTCCTTCGAGAAGACGTTGATCTTGACGCGCAGGGCGCTCAGCAGGCTCATGGTCAACCTCCCGGCGTCGGTTCGTTGACGAACGCGGTCGCCGCAACCAGCGCGTAGGCGCCGGTGTTGTCTTTCGGCAGCGAGAAGCCCAGGCCCGACATCGGGAACAGGGGCACGAACTTCGCGCAGGCCCGGATCAGCATCATCTCGTCGCCAATGCCCGGCGTGAAGGTCACCACCGGCTGCACCGCGGCCGACCGGTCGACGCAGGTCGGCCCGCTCGACAGGGGCTGCCAGGTCGTCGTGGACACCGGGCGCAGTTCCACCAGCAGCGCGTTCATGCAGTTCGGGATCACGCCCGCCAGGTTGCAGATGTCGCGCTTGATCGTCGTCTGATCCGGCGGCTTGTAGGTGCCCAGCCGCAGGCCGCGCACCGTCAGGTCCATCGCGCGTTCCAGCATCACGTGCCGGATCATCAGGACGCCCATTTCCACCGACGACACGACCAGCATCAGGAAGAAGGGCGCGAAGATCACGAAGGGGATCGTCGAGGAGCCTTCTTCATCCGCCGCCGCGCGGCCGAAGGCGCGGCGGGCGTTTTTCATGAACCGGCGGATCATTGCGTCAGCCTCAGCTTGTTGATCGAACTCGCGATCGCGGCGAAGGCGGTCGAGATGTTCAGCGTTGTCGCCGGGTAGTAGTGGGCCGGCGAGCTGGCGCAGGACCGCAGCAGGTTCTGACCCGCCGTCGGCGCTTCGAACCCGATCGAGAAGATCGTCACGCCCTTGGTCTTGGCGGCCGAGCACACGGCCAGGGTCTGCGCGTCCTTCACCGAAGCGATACCTACGTTCGTCTCGCCGCCGCCGGGCCGCCATGCGTTGCGCGCGGTGGTGCCGAAGGCCGAGCTCACGATGTTGTCGGCCAGCCAGCGCAGGGTGACCTTCTTCCAGACCTCGGGCCAGGTCATCGGGATCGCGTCGCCCGGGTCGCCCGTATTGTCACCATAGGGCTTGGCGCGCCACGTGCCCGTGGCCTTGTTGAAATACAGCCCGGTCGCCGGGTTGTAGATCGAGAACTGCGAGGCCGAGGTCGAGTTCGCGGCAAAGCTCGTGTTGCCGAAGATCGTCGAGTTGCCCTGCTGATAGTTGTTCGTCAGCTTGTATTCGGTCGTGTTCGAACCGTCGGTCATCACCACGATGACCTTCAGCGCTTCCTTGTTGTTGTAGGCATAGGGGCGGTCACCCAGTTCGGCGGGGCGTTTGCCGGCGGCGATATAGGCGTCCACGATCGGCTGCAGCGATGGGTCCAGCAGCGCCGCGCCCCACTTCATGCCCAGGTCGATCGACGTGTTGTTGTCGGCCGTCAGCGCGTTCAGCGACGCCTTCAGGGCATTGCGGTCGGCCGAGAACGGGATGATGTCGCGGTTGCGGGACGGCGGGCAGTTCCGCGATGTCGCGGTGAAGCTCGTGTTGAACGGGTCGAAGTGACCGTTGCGGCGATAGACGCGATCCGTCGGGCCGAAGCCCAGGCTCATCGCGGTGGTGTTGAAGTCAGCCGCGTCGAACTCCATGCAGTACGAGTCGGTGTGCGGGGCCGTCACGTTGAAGTACTGCATGAGTTCCGGGCCAACGCTGACCTGCGTGTCATAGGTCACGATCGACATCGAGATCTTGCCTGCCTCGACCGAGTCGAACATCGTGTCGATGAACTGGCTGGCGGCGATCTTCAGGTTCACCAGCTTGTTGTTGGACAGCATCGAGCCCGACACGTCCAGCACCAGCGAGATTTCCACCTGCCCGATGCGCTCTTCGGCCACGCCGTTCGCGGGCGTGCTGAGCTCCTTGACGTTCACCATGTTCATGAACCAGGTCGGCATCTTCTCGGTGACTTTGGCCTCGACCGTGCGCCACTCGTTGAAGTTGCCCTGGTTGACGATGATGTCGCTGTCCTTGGGCGGCGTCAGGCCCGCCTTGGTGAAGTAGTCGGCAACGACGACCTTCGGGTCCAGCGTCTGGTTCAGGTCGGCCGCGGCCAGAACCGCGCGGTCCACCGTGTTCTGCAGTGTTGTCCGCCGCTCCTCGAACCGCATCAGGTCCAGCGAGATGCCCGCGACCAGCAGCATGATGACGAAGCAGAACAGGCCGAAGATCAGCAACGATCCCTCTTCGTCCCGCCCGAAGCGGGCAGCACGGTCACGAAGGCTCTTGCGCACGAACGAAGCAACACTCGACATTCTTCACATCTCCCCAGCCGGAATCGCACCAGTGGCGGGCGCAGACTTCCAAACCTGACGTTCAAGATACCTGTGCAGTTGCGGCGAAAATGAGGCGAACCGTTACGTGGTTCTGACATTCGCCACGTCCGCGAAAACATCCGGGGGCGGCGCAGGGGATTGTTGCGGGCGCGCCAACAGGCCTTGCAACCAAGGGGTGAAGTCCCCCCCGTGCGCAATGGCATGCAATCTTCACGGGCAGCCGCTACTGTCCGATTCGCATGATAGGACGGGGCCTGTTCCAGACCGGGCCGCCCCGCCACCACCACCGGGGAGGGATAGGACATGCAGTCGCAACAGGAACCCAGCTTCCGCCAGTCGGTGGACATGATGTTCAGCCGCGCCGTCGCGGTGATGGACCTGTCACCGGGCCTGGAGGAGAAGATCCGGGTCTGCAACTCGACCTACACCGTCCGCTTCGGGGTGCGCCTCAGGGGCCGGATCGAAACGTTCACCGGCTATCGCAGCGTACATTCCGAACATTTCGAGCCGGTGAAGGGCGGCATCCGCTACGCCCTGTCGGTCAATCAGGACGAGGTCGAGGCGCTGGCCGCGCTCATGACCTACAAATGCGCGCTGGTCGAAGCGCCCTTCGGCGGATCGAAGGGCGGCCTGTCCATCGACCCCCGCCAGTGGGACGAACACGAGCTGGAACAGATCACCCGCCGCTTCGCCTACGAACTGATCAAGCGCGACCTCATCAACCCCAGCCAGAACGTCCCCGCCCCCGACATGGGCACGGGCGAGCGCGAGATGGCCTGGATCGCCGACCAGTACGCGCGCATGAACACCACCGACATCAACGCCAAGGCCTGCGTCACCGGCAAACCGATCAACGCCGGCGGCATCCAGGGCCGGACCGAGGCGACGGGACGGGGCGTGCAATACGTGCTGCGCGAATTCTTCCGCCACCCCGAGGATGCCGCCAAGGCAAAGCTCTCGGGCACGCTCGACGGCAAGCGCGTGATCGTGCAGGGCCTCGGCAACGTGGGTTACCACGCGGCGAAGTTCCTGTCCGAGGATGACGGCGCGAAGATCGTGGCCGTCATCGAACGCGACGGGGCCGTGGTGAACGACGCAGGGCTCAACATTGCCGACCTGCAGGCGCACCTGAAGGCGACCGGCGGGGTAAAGGACTTCCCCGGCGCGATCTTTCACCCGGACGGCGCGCGGCTGCTGGAAGCTGACTGCGACATCCTCATCCCCGCCGCGATGGAAGGCGTCATCCACCTCGGCAACGCCGCCGCCATCCGCGCCCCCCTGATCGTCGAGGCCGCAAACGGCCCCATCACCGCCGGCGCCGACGAAATCCTGCGCGCGCGCGGCGCCGTCATCATCCCGGACCTCTTCGCCAATGCGGGCGGCGTCACCGTCAGCTACTTCGAATGGGTCAAGAACCTCAGCCACATCCGCTTCGGCCGGATGCAGCGCCGCCAGGAAGAGGCGCGGCACGAACTGCTCGTGGGCGAGCTCGAACGCCTGTCCGCCGACAAGGGCCTTGGCTGGACGCTCTCGCCCGGGTTCAAAGAGAAATACCTGCGCGGGGCAGGGGAGCTGGAACTCGTCCGCTCCGGCCTCGACGACACGATGCGCGCCGCCTACCAGTCGATGCGGGACATCTGGCTCGGCCGGTCCGACGTCCCCGACCTGCGCATGGCCGCCTACATCGTGGCGATCAGCCGCGTGGCCGCGAGCTACGCGGCCAAGGGCCTCTGACCGTCTCCACCCGCGAAAGGCCACCCCAAATCGCCTCCCCTCTCCCCCCGGGGGAGAGGGTCAGGG
>JAESFG010000353.1_pt1 | contig 66725 bp, 62 predicted proteins | sample 9269371 | NCBI WGS metagenome assembly JAESFG01 (sample SAMN14506227, study PRJNA617093) | algae metagenome | isolation source: Aetokthonos hydrillicola CCALA 1050 (B3-Florida) and co-occurring... | place: USA: South Carolina | collected 2013-01-01 | reverse complement strand
CGGCACCCAGCCGTTCCACGCCGTCACCTTCGACGGCGCGCGCTACGACTGCGGCAGCAAGGTCGGCTTTGTCGAAGCGACGCTGGCGATCGCGCTCGCCCGGCCCGACATGGGCGCCGAAGTGCGGACGATTGTCGAGCGGCTAATGGGTTAAGGTGGGCCGCACAAACGAGCTTCCTCTGCAAACGCAAACATCATCAGAGGTTGCTACCGGTGGCAGCGCCCTTGAACAGATCGCTGCTTGCCGGATCGGACATACCGCATCAGATCAGCCAGCGACGAGCGGGCGCCACCAGCCTTCGTTGGCGAGATACCAACGCAGGGTCTGGCGCAGGCCCTGCTCGAAGCCGTGCTGCGGCGTATAGCCGAGCTCGGAGCGGGCCTTGCTCTCGTCGATCGCGTAGCGCCGGTCGTGCCCGGCACGGTCGGTAACGAAGGTTTTGAGGCTGCTCGTCGGTGTGCCCTTGGCAGACGGCGCATCGGGGTAGCGTTCGGCCAGCCCCTCGATCTCGGCAAAGGCGCGGTCGACCTCGGCGCAGATGGTGTCGATCACGGTCATGTTGGGCAGCTCCGCCCCGCCGCCGATATTGTAGGTCTCTCCCGGTACACCACGCACGAGGCAGGCCTCGATCCCGCGGCAATGATCTTCCACATGCAGCCAGTCGCGCACGTTCATGCCGTCGCCATAGATCGGCAGGTTGCGACCGTGGAGCGCGTTGAGCAGGAAAAGCGGGATCAGCTTTTCGGGATATTGGTAAGGCCCGTAATTGTTCGAGCAGTTGCTGGTCGTCACCTGCAATCCGAAGGTGTGATGATAGGCCCGCACCAGGTGGTCCGATGCCGCCTTGGAGGCAGAATAGGGCGAATTGGGCGCATAGGGCGTTATTTCGCTGAACGCGGGATCGCTGGGGCCCAATGAGCCGAACACCTCGTCGGTCGAGATGTGGTGGAAGCGATGCGGCACCCCGCTGCCCGCCAGCCACACCGCGCGTGCGGCCTTGAGCAGGCTGTTGGTGCCAAGAATGTTAGTGTCGATGAAGGCATCGGGCCCGCTGATCGAGCGGTCGACATGGCTCTCGGCCGCGAAATGCACCAAGGTATCGATTGCATGGTCGCGCAGCAGGCGCTCAACCAGCGCATTGTCGCGGATGTCGCCTTCGATGAGCTCGGCGCGGGTGCCTTCGAGCGTCGAGCGATTGCCGGCATAGGTCAGCGCATCGAGCACCACCACCGTGTCATCCGGGTGGTGCGCGTTCCAGTAGTGTACGAAATTGCCGCCGATAAAGCCGGCGCCGCCGGTGACAAGCAGATTAGCCAAGCTTCGCTTCCTCTTCGAGCATCAGGCGCAAATGGTCACGCCAGTGGACTGCCTCGGCGCCCAGCAGCGCGCGGCTGGCGCGGCTGTCGAGCAGCGAGAAGGCCGGGCGGCGCGCGGGCGTGGGATAGTCGGCTGTGGTGAGGGGGCGGATCACCGGAATGCGCGGGATCAGTCCGCGTGCGTGGGCTTCCTCGGCGATCGCGACCGCGAAGTCGTACCAGCTGGCGACGCCTGCGTCCGAATGATGGAAGGTACCCGAAGCATTCGCTTCGACCAGCCCCCACAGCGTGCGCGCTAGGCCCGTCGCCCAGGTCGGTGCCCCGATCTGATCGGCGACCACGCCCAGCTCTTCGCGCTCCTTCATCAGCCGGATCATGGTGCGCACGAAATTGGCGCCACCCGCCTCGTAAACCCAGGCGGTACGCACCAGCAGATCTGCCGGACGCAGCGCGTCCTCGCCCGCCGCCTTGGTGCGGCCATAGGCGGACTGCGGATTGCGCTGCGCATCAGGCGCATAGGGTGCGCTCGCCGTGCCGTCGAAGACATAGTCGGTCGAGACGTGGACGACCTTGCCTCCAGCGCTGGCCATCGCCGCGACCATCGCGGCGACTGCGCCGGCATTGATCGCGCGCGCCGTGTCCTCGTCGCTTTCCGCCTTATCGACCGCAGTGTAGGCAGCGGCGTTGAGGATCAAGTCGGGCGCTTCGACCACCAGCCGCGCGGTCAGCATCGGCACGTCGGTGAGATCACAGTCGTCTACGTCGATCGCGCTGATCTCGGCCCAGCCGGGCGCGGTGCGCTGCAGGGCCCCGCCAAGCTGGCCGTTCGCGCCGGTGATCAGCACCCTCATGCGAACACCGGAACATCAGCGAGCGCGAGGCCCCGGGCGTCCTTCTCGGAGATGATCGGATCAAGACCGGCCAATGGCCACTCGATCGCAATTGCGGGGTCATGCCACGCTAATGTATGCTCACTCGCTGGTGTATAGGGCGCGGTACATTTGTACAAGAAGTCGGTGTCGTCCTCGAGCGTCAGGAAGCCGTGCGCAAAGCCTTCGGGCACCCAGAACATGCGCTTGTTCGCGGCACTGAGTTCAACGCCGACCCACTTGCCGAAAAAGGGCGATGACCAGCGCAGATCGACCGCGACGTCGAATACCGCGCCCTGCGTTACGCGCACCAACTTGCCCTGCGCTCCCGGGTTCTGGAAGTGCAGGCCGCGCAGCACGCCTTTCTGCGAGCGGCTGTGGTTGTCCTGAACGAACGACAGATTGAGACCCGCGTGTGAAAAGGCGGCAGCGTTCCATGTCTCCATGAAGAAGCCGCGGTCATCGCCGAAGACCTTGGGCTCGATGACGAGAACGCCCGGTAGCGCCGTCTCGATTACGTTCATGCTGGCACCTGCTCGTCAAGCAGCTTGAGCAGGTACTCGCCATAGCCCGACTTGCGCAACGGCTCGGCGATTTGGCGCAGACGATCTGCCGAGATGAAGCCCTGCCGCCAGGCGATTTCCTCGGGGCAGGCGATCTTGAGGCCCTGCCGCTCTTCGGTAATGCGCACATAGGTCGCGGCATCGAGCAGCGAAGCGTGGGTGCCGGTATCGAGCCAGGCAAAGCCGCGGCCCATGATCTCCACCGCCATCGTACCTTCATCGAGATAGAGGCGGTTGAGATCGGTGATCTCGAGCTCACCGCGCGTCGATGGCTTGAGGTCGCGCGCGCGATCGACCACGGTTTCGTCGTAGAAATAGAGGCCCGTGACCGCGTAGTTCGATTTGGGGAGCTTGGGCTTTTCCTCGATCGAGATAGCCTTGCCCGCCGCGTCGAACTCGACCACGCCGAAAGCTTGCGGATCGCTCACCCTATAAGCGAATACGGTCGCGCCGTTCCCCCGCGCATTGGCGCTCCCCAAGAGATTGGGCAGGCCATGGCCGTAGAATATGTTGTCGCCGAGGATCAGAGCGCTGGGTCCGCCGCGCACGAAATCGGCGCCGATGTGAAACGCCTGGGCGAGGCCCTCGGGCTTGGGCTGCACGGCATAGCTGAGCGACACGCCGAAATCCGACCCGTCGCCGAGCACCCGCTTGAACTGGTCCGCGTCTTCAGGGGTCGTGATGATCAGGATGTCGCGGATCCCCGCCAGCATGAGCGTGCTGAGCGGATAATAGATCATCGGCTTGTCGTAGATCGGCATCAACTGCTTGGAAACGCCGCGCGTGAGCGGATAAAGCCGCGTGCCCGAGCCGCCCGCCAGAATGATCCCGCGCCTGCTTCGTATGTTTTCCCGCATCGTGATCCTGACCATGCATTGCGCTGTGCCGTGCGCGAACTGACACCGGGCGCTTGCGCCGTCAAGTCAATCAGCGAGATGGCAGACCGATCACTATCGCAGTGGTCGTACGAAAGGAATTACAAACTCTTAGCTCATGACGCGCGCGACCGGTTGGAACTGGTCAATTGCTGGACTGACAAAACGGGCAAAAGAGCTTCAATCAAGATAGATCATTGAAATCATTAGCCTGCAAAGACTATCTATATTTAAGGCTAGACATCATCGCATCCCTTGATAACGAACCTATTGTCTATGGTCCTCGGCGGAAATAGCTGCGGAGCAGGGTCGCACCGGGCGGGAGCGCAGACCCGCCCGGCCTCTATTGAAATCAAGTGGTTTCAGGAACGCGGGACAAGGTCGCCTCCAGCCTCATGCGAATCGCTTCGGCCGCGTGACGGGCGCCTAGCTTCGCCATCATGTTGGCCCGGTGGATCTCAACCGTTCGGGGGCTGATCCGAAGTTGGCGCGCAATTTCCTTGTTGGAGCCACCGACAGCAAGGGCCTCGAGCACTTCGGCTTCACGATTGGACAAGGCCGATAGGCGGCGCTGAGCCACGACCGCCCGTTCCCGGTTCTCTGTATAGCGGGCCGCTTCGCCGCCCACTCGCGCAAGACAGGCCTCCAGCCGTTCAGGCTTGAGCGGCAGGACGAGATAATCAAGAGCGCCGTCCTTGACCGCCTGAACAACTCGCCCCGGCGTCGGGTCGTAATCCATGGCAACTACCGGAAGCGAAATGCCAAGCTTGAACAGACGATCAAGCGCAAAGCGAATGCCGGGCCCGTCAATCTGATCTCTCACAATAATGATGCCCGCTCTCGGCGGATACGCGGCGAGTTCGCTATAGTCAGAGTATATCTCGCAGTGACATCCAATCATGGAGCCTACTCGGACAAGCTCAGCCCTGAGCTTGGCATCAGCTTCCACAAAATGAACAGTGAGCATATGCGTCTTTCTGTCATCCTTGTACATGCCTATCCCCTTTCTTCTATCTCGAAGTAGCAAGGGACCACATGGTAAACAGCAAATTAGGCGCTACGTAGTGCCCCATAAGGTTGCACGGACCCGTGTGAGCGGCGCCCCAGACCTGCTTCGGGCAGGCACGGCTGCTAATCGTAGCACACACCCGGCGGGCAGGTTTGCCTGCTTCAACTGCTCCTTGCATCTCGAAGCGCCTGCAGCGCAGCGAGCAGATCGCGCTGGCCCGCGGCCCTTGGACCGACGTCAATTCGGAAGGTGCTATGATGCAGAGCAATGAGTTTAGGTCAGCTATTTTATCGATTGGTCGCGCGCTAATCCATGTTAGCATGCCAGAATTGAATGTCTTTGGAGGGTGAGTTGGATAACCTTGCACAAGATGATGACGATGTTGTGCGGACGTCTGCTCAAAATCCCTCTCACAGTGAACACGACAGTCGCCTAGCAATAGCGAAGCGAATGGAAGCTCTTGCGACCGAGCTCAAGACCCTGTCCAACAGGCCGATCGATGCTGTCGCTGGCGAAAGCACCTACCGTGCAATAGCGGCAAAGCTCTACGCGGCGCGGCGCAAGATCGACGAAATCTTTGGGGAGCCCGGCCTCGCGGTCAGCCCGGCCTGGGACATGCTGCTGGATCTTTACGAAGCCAGGGCGCAGAACAAGGATGTGTCGGTCACGAGCGCATGCATTGGCGCGGCATGCCCTACGACAACGGGACTGCGCTGGCTCCAATTTCTCGAAACAAAGCGATTGATCAAGCGAATGCCTGATCCGAACGACAAGCGTCGCCACGTCGTAGCATTGACAGAGCGAGGGCGCGCGAGGGTTGAAATAGCGCTCGCCGCGCATTTGTGATTTGCGCGTAGCGCGAGCTCGCTACTGTGATTTGCGCGTAGCGCGAGCTCGCTACGCTTATGCCTTTACAACGCGCACTGCGCGCAACCAATCAATCGCCATCTGCAAATAGGCTGCGCACACCAACTCATTGTGGGCGTCCAGATGATCACGGATGGCCGTGAGTTCATCGACAACATTTGCTGGCATTCGATCCCTCGTAAGTTTCTTTATTGGCCGGCAAACTCTTAGAAAAACATGCAACTGTCCGTGCAAGTTGCCGACGACCTCAAGGGCTTAACCTTAAGGGAAAGTCACGAGACGTTCAAGCACTGCCTGACGCTGAGCGTAACATGCTGACGCTTGGCGCAAGATCAACGTCAAGCCGTCTGCCAAGAGTGGGTCTTGGTTGCTTAGGGGCCTTCGGCCAAGCGGCTGTTGCAGTGAAAGAAATTGTCGCCGAACCCATGAGCAGGGTCGGCAAAGGCCTGCGGCACACGGTGTTGCGTCCGGATCGATTGTCCAGCCGTGCTCGCAAGGACCTGCGATCCATGACGCCGAATGCGGCGGACCTGACTTTGGCGCTGCCTTGCGAGAGAACACCCTCAAGTGTCCCGTCTGAACGGATCCATCACGGTGGCGGTGACGTTGGTGCCTTTTCGGCGCGAACGAAAGCAGCTCACGTGCTGTAGGAAAGCACGCATGATCAATGAGCAGGAAAAAAGTTCACTGAAAATTTGCAGTTTAAGCATTACACGGTCCGCGCTGTGGTGGCGTGGTCACATCGGATGATGTGGTGCTTAAGGGTCGCCAGTCGTAACTGATTATGGCTGGCGACCTGCCCGCTCGGGGCGCGTGACACGATTGCGCTGTCGGGAACGGCACCCCTTTTCCGCGTCGCGCACTTATCGATGCCGCTGAGGACACCTGACACGACGTCGCGAAAGGCTCCGCTCGCCCAGTCTGTCACCTTGGGCGAGCATCGCCGACCCGCCATGAGAACTGGGCAAGGTCGCGCAAAACCGACCACTCCCAAGAGCGCCGCCGGGAGGACAAGGCCGCGCGCAGCCTTTATCGGGCCTTAATCTTTGGAAGGCATCGTGCCCCTGAAACGGCTGCGGTCATCGGGGGATCGGGCGATATGACGAGCAAGACCCATGGGTGCGAAGCTTCCAATGCGCGCTCATCAAGCTACCAGCGTCGCTGGAGCATCAGGCATGTGATGCGCGCGCCGGCTGTCCTTTGCACTCCGAAGGAAGAAGCTATCCATGTAACGATCATCGATGCTTCGGACGAAGGCGCAAGAATTGAGACCCGAATTGAAGATAAGATCGATATTTTTTGTTTTTATAAGATCGTCGTCCCAGGTCTCTTCAAGTCCGATTGCTTTTGCGTCTGGCACCAGCAACCGCAGGGAGGCCTGCAATTTCTACAACCATTGCAACCTGGCATCGTAGACGAGCTCTCTCAGATCTTTCCGATCATTCCAGAAAACACGCCATGCTCCTCTGCGAGAGGTGATTTGATCTTCCGGTTCCTCTGAACTTCAACAGAGATAAGTGGCACGATCGCAATTCTTCCTGGCCCAGGCGCATTCTTCATGCTGCCCGCACCGCATTGCTAGAGCGTGCGGATGATACCTGAGAAATCGGTCGCGGCGTTGTCTTTGGCAAAGGCCTCGTAGATCGCGCGGGCATGGTCGCCGAGGTCGACCCTTGCCCCGGCCCCGGCCGCCGCTTCCATTGCCAATTTCAGGTCCTTGAGCATCAGCCCGGCGGCGAACCCGCCCTGATAGCCATTGTCGGCCGGGGTGACCGGCCCGACGCCGGGGACGGGGCAGTAGGATGTCATCGACCAGCACTGGCCGCTCGATACGCTGGAGATGTCGTAGAATGTCTGCGGGTCGAGCCCGAGCTTCTGCGCCATCGCAAAGGCCTCGCAGGTGCCGATCATGTGGATCGCGAGCAGCATGTTGTTGCAGATCTTGGCCGCCTGCCCGTTCCCCGCTGCGCCTGCATGGATCACGGCCTTGCCCATCGCTTCGAGGACTAGCCGGGCGCGCGCGAAGGCCTCGTCGCTGCCGCCGACCATGAAGGTCAGCGTGCCGCCCGCCGCCGCCGCGATCCCGCCCGAAACCGGCGCATCGACCATCTGGTAGCCGTGCGCCTCGGTCACTTCGATCACCTCGCGCGCGGTGGCGACATCGATGGTCGAGCAGTCGAGCAGGATCGCGCCTTCGGGGGCATGGCCGATCACGTCGTCCCAATAGACCTGTTTGACGATGGCGCCGTTGGGCAGCATCGAGACGACAGCCTCGGCAGCCGCGCAGGCCTCGCGCGCGGTGGTGAAAGTGGTGCAACCCGCCTCGCGGGCCGCCGCGAGCGCGATGTCGCTGAGGTCGAAGGCATGGACCTCGTGTCCCGCCTTGACGAGATTGGCGGCCATGCCGCCACCCATGTTGCCGAGGCCGATGAAGGCGATTTTCATGGCTGCTGTCTCTCCCCTGCGGCGGGCTCAGCGCCCCTTCCACTGCCCTTCACGCTTTTCGATGAACGACGCCATGCCTTCGGCCTTGTCCTCGCTCGCGGTGAGGATCTGGAAGATGCGGCGCTCAACGATCAGGCCCTGATCCAAGGTCATCTCGAAGGCCGAGTTCACCATCTCCTTGTTGGCAATGGTCGCCATCGGCGGCATCGCGGCAATGGTCGCGGCGGTCTTGAGCGTCTCGGCGATCAGCTCCTCATGCGGCACCACGCGGGCTACCAGATTGCTGCGCTCGGCCTCTTCGGCCGCCATCATCCGCCCGGTGAGGCACATTTCCATCGACTTCGACTTGCCGATCGCGCGCGTCAGCCGCTGCGAGCCGCCCATGCCCGGCGCGACACCGAGCTTGATTTCGGGCTGGCCGAACTTCGCCTTGTCCGAGGCGATGATGAAGTCCGCCATCATCGCGAGCTCGCACCCGCCGCCCAAGGCAAAGCCGTTGACCGCGGCGATCCACGGCTTGCGGGTTTTCTTGACGATCTCGCTGGTCCAGGGGCTGAAGAAATCGTCCAGGTAGAAATCGCCCGCGGGCTTGTCGGCCATCTCCTTGATGTCGGCGCCCGCGGCGAAGGCCTTGTCCCCGCTCCCCGTCAGCACCGCGCACAGCTGCGAGCCATCGGCCTGATAGGCGGCGAAGGCCTCGATCAGCTCGGCGAGCACCTGCGAGTTGAGCGCGTTCAGCGCCTGCGGGCGGTTCAAGGTGATGAGCGTGACGCCCTTGGTGTCCCGCACATCGGTTTCGACGAGAATCGTTTCGTAGGTCATAGCGGTTTCCATTCCTCATCGGCGGGCAGCGGGGCGAAGATGCTGTCGATCAGATCCTCGCTCACCTCCTGCGGAGTGGCCGGGTTCCACTTGGGATCGTTGGTCTTGTCGACGATCACCGCGCGCACCCCTTCGGCAAAATCGGGGCGGGTCAGCACGCGCGAGGCGATGCGGTACTCCATCGCCATGTTGTCGGCGAAATCGGTGAGCTGCGCGCTTGTCGCCAATTGCCGCAGCGCGACCTTGCAGGTCTGCGGGCTCTTGGTGCCGAGGGTATCGCGCTCCTTCACCGCCCAGTCGTCCCCCGCCTCGATCGCGGCTTCGAGACTGGCGAGGATCTCCTCGTAGACATCCGAGGCGAAGTGCTTGGCGATCTTGTCGGCATTGCCCTCGATCCGCGCCTTAGGCGGGGTGCCGACAGGCTCGCTGAGGATGCCGGCGATCCGTTCGGGATGGTCGTGGATGCGCGCCTTGAGATCCTCGAGCATCTCGTGCGGCACATAATGCGTGGCGAGCCCCGTCCACAGGCACTCGGCGCCGTCGAGCCGCGCGCCGGTGAGCGCGAGGAACTGGCCGAGCCGCCGCCCGAGCCGCGCGAGATACCATCCCCCGCCCACGTCGGGGAACAGGCCGATCCCGGTCTCGGGCATGGCGAAGCGGGTGTTCTCGGTCGCCACCCGGAACTTCGCGGGCTGCGAGATGCCCACCCCGCCGCCCATCGTGATGCCGTCCATGAAGGCGACGATCGGCTTGGCATAGGTGAACATCTGGTGGTTCAGTTGATATTCGTCGTGGAAGAACTTCCGCCCGCGCACGCCGCCATCGTTCAGCGCCGAATCGCGCAAGAAGGCGATGTCGCCCCCGGCGCAGAAGCCGCGGCCTTCGGCGTGATCGAGGATCACCGCCTTGATGCTGTCGTCGGCGGCCCATTGCGTCAGCGCGGCGCTCATCGCGTGGCACATCGGCAGCGTCAGCGCGTGGAGCGCCTTGGGGCGGTTGAGGGAGATATGGCCGATCGGGCCATGCTCACGGATCAGGACGTCGTCGGTCATTGCCCCTGTACTTTCGGTTCGATCAGGTCCCAGCGGTTGCCGAAGGGATCGCTGAACACGGCCACGGTGCCGAACGGCTCGTGCCGCGGCTCCTCAGCGAAGGTCACGCCCGCAGCGACGAGCCGTGCATGGGCGGATGCGAAATCATCGGTGTGGACGAAGAAGCCGACGCGCCCGCCGGTCTGGTTGCCGATCGCGGCGGTCTGCGCGTCGCCCGCGGCGTTGGCGATCAAAAGCCGCCCCCCGCCCTCGCCGCCAACCACCACCCAGCGCTTGCCGCCGCCCAGATCGCTGTCCTCGATCAGGTCGAGCCCGAGCGCATCGACACAGAAAGCGATGCCCGCATCGTAATCGGGCACCACCAGCGTCGTCATGACCAGGCGCGCTGAGCTCACTGACGCAGCAGGTCCCGGCCCACGACCATGCGCATGATCTGGTTGGTGCCTTCGAGGATCGAGTGCACGCGCAAGTCGCGCCAGAAGCGCTCGATCGGGTAATCCTGCAGGTAGCCATAGCCGCCGAACAATTGCAGCGCGCGGTCGACCACCGCCGAGCCGTTGTCGGTCGCGAGCCGCTTGGCCATCGCGGAAAAGCGCGTCTTGTCGGGCGCGTTGTCGGTAACCTTGGCCGCCGCGAGATAGAGCAGCGCGCGTGCCGCCTCGAGATCGGTCGCCATGTCGGCGAGCATGAACTGGGTATTCTGGAACTCGGCCACCGCCTGGCCGAACTGCTTGCGATCCTTGGTGTACTGGATCGCCTCGTCGAGACAGCGCTGCGCCCCGCCCAGCGAGCAGGCGCCGATGTTGAGGCGTCCGCCGTCAAGCCCCATCATCGCGATCCGGAAGCCCTCGCCCTCCGCGCCGACGAGGTTCTCGACCGGCACCCGCACATCCTCGAGGATCAGCTGCGCGGTCGGCTGCGAATGCCAGCCGAGCTTTTTCTCGTTCGCGCCGAAGCTGACGCCGGGCATGTCCTTTTCGATCACCACGCAGGAAATGCCCTTGGGGCCATCCTCGCCGGTGCGCACCATCGCGACATAGACCTCGTTGGCACCCGCGCCCGAGATGAACTGCTTGGTGCCGTTGAGAACGTAACTGTCCCCGTCGCGGCGCGCCGTGGTGCGCAGCGCCGCCGCGTCCGAGCCGCTCGAAGGTTCGGTGAGGCAATAGCTGGCGATCCGTTCCATCGTCACGAGGCTGGGGAGATACTTGGCCTTGACCACTTCCCCGCCGAAGCGGTCGATCATCCAGGCAGCCATGTTGTGGATCGAGATGAAGGCGCTGGTGGAGGGGCAGCCATAGGCCATCGCCTCCATGATCAGCGCGGCTTCGAGCCGGCCGAGCCCGATCCCGCCAGAGGCCTCCGAGACATAGATCGCCCCGAAGCCGAGCTCGGCGCTGCGCTGGATCGTCTCGCGCGGGAAGATGTGGTTTGCGTCCCACTCGGCCGCGAAGGGCGTGATCGCATCGGCGGTGAAGCGCTCGGCGACCTCGCGGATGGCGAGCTGGTCGTCGGTAAGTTGGAACTGTCCGTGCATGGGGGTGCTCTAACGGGGTTTGGGCCCCGCGAAAAGGCGTGGGCGCATGAGGGCCTTATGGATTTTTACTAGGGGAGCGTTTTTGGTGCGTCACCGGCCGGGGCCTCATGCATAGTCCTCACCGATGAACCCTTCAGCCGCCCGCCTGATTCTGGTCTACAACGCCGATGCCGGGCTGCTGAATGCGCTCAAGGACATGGCGCATAAAATCATCATGCCCGCGACCTACCCCTGTTCGCTGTGCGCGCTGACCTATGGGTGGGCGGCGATGCGTGGGCGCTGGCAGCGCTTTCTTGCCAGCCTGCCGCAGGCCAAGCAGTTCTTCCACCGCGATGAATTCGCACAGGCATTCCCGCGGCTCGATGTCGCGCTCCCCGTGATCCTGATCGCCGAGGGCACCTGTCCGCCGCGGGTGCTGGTGAGCGCGACCGAACTTGCTGGCCTGCCCGATCTCGACAGCCTGATCGCACTGGTCGAGGAGCGGCTGGTGCTGGTGCGGCTGGGCGCTCCGATCAGCCCGGCGATGGCGGGCTGAACCGGCAGGCATCGCCCTTCCCTGCCTCGGCAGCGGCGGCAAAGCGCTCGGCCGAGGGTGCGAGGCGGCGGATCAGGATCACGCCGGTGGTGCTCGGGCTCACGATCGCCCCGACCGCGGGTGGACTGCCGGACGGGAGCAGACGCACCGCCACTGCCTTGCCCGTCCCCCGCAGGGTCGCGAAATTGTCGGTGCGCGCGGCAAAAAAGGAAAGCGACTGGTAATCGGGCCAGGCGCCCATCCGCACCTCCAGCGCGCTGCCGGGCGCGGCGAGATCGTAGCGGCACAGCGCGTAGTAGAGATCGGGCGAGGAGCGCACCACCTGCTGCGTCTGCGGCGTCACCCGCTGCGGGGTCGTGAAGCGATGGAGCGCCACCCCGCGCTCGGCCAGAGCGTTCATCGCCCCCGCCATGATCACGCTCGGCGCGAAGTGCAGCGTCAGCGCATGGGCGCCGAGCGCGCTCACCGCCAGCACCGCGAGCGGGCCGAACCAGCGCCTCATGCCGCGCCCTCGCAGGACAGCCGCTCGATCTTCGGGGGAACCAGCACCGTTTCGGGGGTGGCGAGCAGCGCAGGCTGGGGCAGATACAGCCGCAAGGTGAGATCGAAGGTTCCGGCCGCGCGGCTCGAAATCCATAGCCCGGCGCCTTCGGGGCGGCGCGGGGCGATCACCGCCTCCCACGCTCCCGGGCCGGCGCGGCTCGCATCGATGCTGAGCGCGCCATCGGTGTTGGCCGGCAGCATGCTTTCGCCGTTGTAAAGCGTCACCGACCACCATTCGGCAGGCATCGCCCCGCCCGAGAGGCGATAAGTGCACCCTTCGCGCAGCGGCGCGCCTGCATCGTCGGCGGCGCGGGTGAAATAGACCGCCTCGCTCTTGGCGAGCGCAAGCAACCCGTGGCGCGCGACGCGGGCGCGGATGTAGGGATCGGCCGCCTCGGACCCGATCGCGAAGTCGCTGCGCCAGCCGCCCACCGCGACATCGCCCACGGCAATGCCGCCCGCGCCCGGCACCAGCCCCGCCATCCCCAACGCACTCGCCACGCCGAGCAGCACGCCCGCGACAACCGCCGCCAGATAGGCGCCGACGCGCCGCATCACTCGGCCACCACCGCTTCGGCCTCGATCTCGACCCGCCATTCGGGACGTGCGAGCCAGGCGACCCCCGCCATGGTCGAAGCCGGACGCGCCGCGCCGAAGAAGCGCGCGTGGACCGCGCCGACCGCGTCCTGATCTTCCGGGTGGGTCAGCAGCTTCCGGGTGCGCACCACGTCTGCTGCGGTGCCCCCGAGCGCTTCGATCGCCGCCAGAATGATCGTGCACACCCGCTCCGCCTGTGTGGCCGCATCGCCCGGGGTGGTGGTGCCATCGGGCTCGACCGGACCCGTTCCGGCAACGATGATGCGCTCGCCAACGCGCACCGCGCGCGCAAAGCCGAAGGTCGTCTCGTAAGGCCAGCCGGAGGTCACCCGGCGGCGCCACAGGCTGTCGGTGCTCATCCGCAGGTGATTTCGGTGATTTTCATTGTCTGGTCGTAACGCACGTTCACGCGGTCCTGACGGTAATCCATCGTCCAGGCCCCGTTCGGCGGGCCCCAGCGCAGCGTGCGCGCGCCCGAATCCTTCAGCACCGCTTCGCCCATCGCCTGGGTCGCATCATGGCCGACATGCGACTGCGCGGCCTCGGCCTTGCACAGCATCGCCGCGGGCTCGGCAGCCGCCTGTTCCGCCGGGACGTCCGCCCCCATCGTGGTGCACCCCGAAAGGCCGATGGCAACACAGCCCGCGATCGCCTGTTTCATGTGATCCTCCCTCTCCCGCGCGCGTCCGTCGTGACGCACCGGCAAGGTATCAGCCACACCGCAGGCGTCTACCCCCCGTGCTTCTCGAGCTCGTCCCCGGCAACGCTCACCACATGGAGCAGATTGGTCGCCCCGGGCGTCCCGAAAGGCACCCCGGCGAGCACGATCAGCTTGGCCCCGGCCTGCGCAAACCCGTGCCGCAGCGCCATGCGCTTGCCCTTGCCGATCATCTCCTCGAAGCTGCCGATATCCTTGGTCGCGACCGCATGCGCGCCCCACAGCAGCGCCACCCGCCGCGCGGTGCGGGTCGAGGGGGTTAGCACCAGCATCGGGGTCGCAGGCCGCTCGCGCGCCACCCGCCGCGCGGTCGACCCGCTGGTGGTGAACACCGTGATCGCGCTGATCGGCACGGTATCGGCGATGGTCATGCAGGCATGCGCGAGCGCATCGGACGTGGTCGCATCGGGCGGGGTTTCGAGGAAGCGCACCCGCGCCTTGTAGCCCTCGTCGCGTTCGACCTGCACCGCGATGCGGTCCATCATCGCGACCGATTCCTCGGGCCACGCGCCGGCCGCGCTTTCGGCCGAGAGCATCACCGCGTCGGCCCCGTCATAGACCGCATTGGCGACGTCGGAGACCTCGGCCCGGGTCGGCGTGGGCGCCTCGATCATCGATTCGAGCATCTGCGTCGCCACGATCACCGGCTTGCCTGCGCGGCGCGCCATGCTGACCATCTTCTTCTGGAGCGGCGGCACCTCGAAGGGTTCGAGCTCGACCCCGAGGTCGCCGCGCGCGACCATGATCGCATCGGCGAGTTCGATGATCGCCTCCAGCCGGTGCACCGCCTGCGGCTTCTCGATCTTGGCGCAGATCGCCGGCCCCTGTCCGCTGCCGTGCGAGCCGATCAGGCGCCGTGCCTCGGCAATGTCCTCGGGCCGCTGGACAAAGGAAAGCGCGATCCAGTCCGCCCCGTGCTCGGTGGCGAAGGCGAGGTCGCGGCGGTCCTTCTCGGTCAGCGCGGGGATCGGCACCTCGGCATCGGGAACGTTCACGCCCTTGCGATCGGAGATCACCCCGCCGACTTCGGCGCTGCACAGGATGCGGCTGTCGTCGGCTTCGAGCACCTTGAGCCTGATCTTGCCGTCATTGATCAGGAGGCGCTGACCGCGCTCCATGATCCCGAACAGCTCGGGATGCGGCAGGCACACGCGGGAGTGATCGCCGGGGGTCTCGTCGCGATCGAGCACGAAGTGGCCCGAATGTCGGATCACCGCCTGCCCGCCCTCGAAGGTGCCGACGCGCAGCTTCGGCCCCTGCAGATCGGCGAGGATCGCGATCGGGCGGGCATAGTGTTTTTCCAGCGCGCGAATGGCGTTGAGCGCCGCCTCGTGATCGGCGTGGCTGCCGTGGCTCATGTTGAGGCGGAAGGCATCGGCCCCGGCGCGCAGCAGTTTTTCGAGCATTTCGGGCGAGCGGCTGGCGGGGCCGATGGTGGCGAGAATCTTGACCTTGCGGCCGCGCGGGTCGATCCTTGGCTGCTCGCGTCGTGTCATGGCTGCTTGCTGTCCCTCGTCCGCCCCGCCTATGGCACAGCCGGTTTTCAACTCAAGGAAAAGCCGCGATGAATAGCAATGCCGATCCGACCGACGCGCTCGACAGCCTCGACGATGCCGTCGCCGCCGCCGCCTTCCGCCGGCTGGTGCGGCACCTGCGCCACCGCCACGATGCCCAGAACATCGAGTTGATGGGGCTCGCCGGGTTCTGCCGCAACTGCCTCGCCGACTGGATCAGGGATGCCGGCTTCCCCGGCGACAAGGAGGCCGCGCGCGAGGCGATCCACGGCATGCCGAGCGCCGAGTGGAAGGACCGCTTCCAGTCCCCCGCAACCGACGAACAGCTTGCCCGTATGGCCGCAAGCGTGGCCAAGAACGCGCCGGGCCATTAGGCGGCATCGAGCCTGTACAGCTCCATTTCGCCAAAGCCCTTGGGCAGGGCGATCCGCCCGGCGGGGGTGAAGCGGCAGCTGGGGCAATCCGCCATCAGCAGCGCGGCCGCGAAGCTCTCGGTGCAATAGACCCCGCCGACCGGGGTGACGGGCTCGATCCGCGCGGTGCGGTTGACCTCGCTGCCATACCACAGCCGGTTGCCGGTGATCCGGTCGGTCCCGACCCAGACCGGGCCGTAGTGGAGCCCGATGCGCATCCCCGCGACATCGCCCGGCGGGGTCAGTTCGGGCGGCAGCCCGGCGAGACGCGCCTGCAATTCCAGCGCCAGCGCGGCGGCGGTGGGCGGCGCGTCGATCACCGCATAGATCGCATCGCCCCAGGTGTTGCGGAACTCGACATGATCGCCGAAGCGACCCAGCACCTCGGCGATCCCGCCCATCACCTCCTGCATGAACAGCGGCAGATCGCGTTCGCCGAGGCGCGAGAAGCCCTTGTAGTCGGCAAACAGGATCGAGCGGATCTCGCGCCGTGTGCCGCGCCCCGGGGGCTGGCGCGGCGGGAAGACGAGATCGCGCGGCACCGGCCCGGCCGGGATCGTCACCGTGTGCCGCCCGAGCGCCTGCCACAGGCGGATGTCGGCCTTGGTCCCGGCGAGCCCGGTGAGCGAGAGCGAGGCGAGGCTGTCGGAGACCACCGCCACCTGCACCGCCTCGCGCGCCTCGGCCTCGGCGCGCAGCACCGCAAGCCCCATCGCATAGCGGGTATTGTAGGCGAACTGGTTGTCGTCGCCGACATAATCGCCGGGGGTTGCGAAGTGGAGCGAGGCGGCGGCATCGCGGCAGGCGTGATAGCGCGCCAGCCATTCCTTCCCGCCGCACAGCACGCTTTCGGCGAGGAAATCGTCTTCGGCGAAGGGGAGCACGACATTGAGCTCGGCCCCGCGCGCCAGCAGCGCCTCGGCGATCAGGATGTCGGCCCCGCAGGCGAGCGGGCCGAAACCGGCCACCACCGCCTGTTCCGCGAGCTGCGCCGAGATGCGCTGCGCCAGATCCGCCTCGACCGGGCTGCCGGCGTTGAACATGTGGCCGCAGAACACGGCGATACGGCCGGTCACTGTGCGGCCGGCGCCGCGTTGTCTTGGACGGCACCGCTCTCGACCCAGCCGAGTGTCCCGTTGCTGCGCCGCACCAGTGCGTAGCCATCCTCGTACCGACTGAAAACAAGCGGCTCGTTTATCGAAAGGGTCTGTGTTTCCCCTGTCATTTCTTCGTTTTGGTCAACAACTGCCATCTCGGCGTTGTATTTTGCCATCACCACACCGGCATTGGCGACAGGTTGATCAGGGCTATTCTGCACGGAGCCATTTCCACCCCCGGCCGACCCGACCACCGCCATCCAGATCAGCAAACCGACCGCCAGCAGGCTGCCGAGGCCGCCGATGATCAGCACGTTGGCATTGCTGTTCTTGCCCGCCGGCGGCGGAGCCGTGGGTGCGCGCGGCTTGCGCGGCGGCGGAGCGGCCGGATTGGGGCGCTTCATCGCGGGCTGGGGCTTGGCCGGCGCGGGGGCCGCTTCCTCATCGGGGCGGCACAGCGCCGCCAGGCTCTGCTTGACCTTGGACCAGCCCGGATGATCGGGCTCGCCGCGCCAGCCCGAGAGCGAGGCGCACTGGATTTGGTTGAACGGCAGCGGGGGAATCACCCCGTCCGAGGCGACCTGAATCAGCTTTTTCTGGTTCCTCGCCACGTCGGCTTCGGCGCGCACCCATTCGGAGGCCGCTGCGGTTTCAGACCACACCACCACGGCGGCCTTGGCCTCGGTGATCTTGGCGGTGATGACATCGCCATAGCTGAGGTGCGGGGGCAGGTCCTTGTCCCACCACACTTCGTAACCCGCCGCGGCGATCTCGCGCGCGAGCACCGCGACCTTGGCCTGATCGGCCCGCGAATAGGAGATGAACACGTCCACCATCAGCCGAACCCCTCGATGCCCCCCCCGGGCGCGCCGTCCTTCGCCGTGCAGACTACCGCATCATCGCGTCGCCGCAAAGACGGTGGAGAAGGAACGGCGCTTCCTTTTCACGGCCGCTGGCGGTGGCTAGGCGGGCGCGCTTGCTTACCAGCCAAAGGAGATTCGCCATGGCCGATTCCACCGACGACCGCCTGCGCCTCCTGATCGAGCGCATCGAGCGTCTCGAGGAGGAAAAGAAGGGCATCGCCGACGATATCCGCGACGTCTATTCGGAAGCCAAGGCGGTCGGCTACGACGCCAAGATCATGCGCCAGATCGTGCGCCTGCGGAAGATGAAGCCCGATGATCGCAGCGAGCAGGACATGCTGCTCGAAACCTACAAGGCCGCGCTCGGGATGGCGTAAACCGCTGCGCCCATACGACGGGTGTCATTGAATTTTCGTCGGGCTGTGTTATCTCGCTAAGACAGCTTCACAAGGAGACGAGAGCAATGGCATCCCCCTGGAAAGACGCGCGCGGCGTGATCGTCAGCACCACCCCGACGCTCGAGGGTCGTCCGATCCAGGACTACCTCGGCATCGTCACCGGCGAGGTGATCGTCGGCGCCAATCTGTTCCGCGACCTGTTCGCCAACATCCGCGACATCGTCGGCGGGCGCTCGGGCAGCTACGAGCGCATTCTCGCCGATGCGCGCACCCAGGCGATCGAGGAATTGCAGTCCGAAGCCGCCGCGCGCGGAGCCAATGCGGTGGTCGGGATCGACCTCGATTACGAGGTGATCGGCGACACCGGCTCGATGCTGATGGTGTCGGCAAGCGGCACCGCGGTGCGGGTCTGACCGGCACCGCCGTCACCCGCCGCCTCGCGCCCGGTGACCTTGCGGGGTTCCGGACGATGAACCGGGTGTTCGCGCAAGGCTTCGATGCGCCCGAGGATTATGTCACCGCTCCGCCCGGCGACGCGTGGGCGGCGCGGTGGCTCGCCAACCCCAACCACATCGCGCTGCTCGCCGAAACCGGCGGCGAGCCTGTGGGCGCCTTGGCGAGCTATGTGCTGCCCAAGTTCGAACAGGCGCGCAGCGAGATCTACATCTACGATCTCGCCGTGCTCGAAGGCGCGCGTCGACGGGGCGTTGCCACGGCGTTGATCGATCATTTGCGGGCCATTGCCCGCGACATCGGCGCGTGGACGATCTTCGTGCAGGCCGACATCGTTCCCGAGGACGAACCCGCCCGCGCGCTCTACCGCAAGCTCGCGAGCGAGGAGATCACCGCGCTCCACTTCGACATCGCGCCCTAGGCCGGGGCCAGCGCCGCCGCGGCGAACAGCCCGTTATAGGCGGCGTGGTAGAGGATCCCCGCGCCAAGGCCGATGCGGGTGCGGACATAGGCGAGCAGCAGCCCGCCGATGGTTTGCGGCAATACCACGATCAGGCCGAAGGCGCTGGCCAACCCGGCATAATTGCCGAGGTGGATGAGGCCGAACAGCAGCGACGATCCCCACACCACAATGCCGAAATGCCGCACGAACCAGCCCGGCACACGGGCATCGCGCCGCCAGGTGAGGCCCCAGTGGAACAGCCCCGCAAACACGATCACCACCGCGACCAGCGCGAAGGTGCCGCGCTCGGCGGGGTCAAAAAGAAAGCTCGCCAGCAACACGCCCAGTGCCGCAGCGCCGTAAAGCGCAAAGCGCAGCGCGGCGAGCCGGCCGCTCATCCAGCCGCGAAACAGCAATTCCTCGGTCAGCGGCGCGATCACCACGAAGGAGACCACCAGCGCGCCGGGGGTCATCGCCAGCGGCTCGGCTGCGGGCAGCAGCCCGGCCGCCCGGCCCGCCCATGTAATCGGCAGCAGGACTAGCGCGGTGACCGCGCCATGCAGCAGTGACACCGCCGCCAGCGTCAGCGCGCGCTCGCGACCCCACCCCATCGGCTGCGCCACGTAGGTCGGTCGCACCGCGAACCGCGCCACATCCGCCACGCGCTCGCGCAACGTCAGCGCGCGCGCCCTTGCATCGCCCGCGTGGCTCGGAGTAAGGCCCGCCCCCATATCTCCAACTCTTCCGGTGACGTCTTCCAATGGCAGGCCATTCCAAGTTCAAGAACATCATGCACCGCAAGGGTGCGCAGGACAAGAAACGCGCGGCGATGTTCTCCAAGCTGTCGCGCGAGATCACCGTCGCGGCCAAGATGGGCATGCCCGATCCCGACATGAACCCGCGCCTGCGCCTCGCGGTCAATGCCGCCAAGGCGCAGTCGATGCCCAAGGACAACATCCAGCGCGCGATCGACAAGGCCTCGCAGGCCGGCGGCGAGGACTATGTCGAAATCCGCTACGAAGGCTACGGCCCCGGTGGCGTGGCGCTGATCGTCGAAGCGCTGACCGACAACCGCAACCGCACCGCCACCAACGTGCGCACCGCCTTCAGCAAGAACGGCGGCAACTTGGGCTCCGAAGGCTCGGTGAGCCACGGCTTCGAACGCCGCGGGCTGATCGAATATTCGGCCGCCGCGGGCGACGAGGAAAAGGTGCTCGAAGCCGCGATCGAAGCAGGCGCGGACGATGTCGAAAGCTCCGAGGACGGCCACACCATCTGGACCGCCGCCGAAGCGCTCCACGGCGTGGCGGGCGAACTCGAAAAGGTGCTCGGCCCCGCCGACAATGTGAAGCTGGCGTGGAAGCCGGTGCTCTCGGTCGACGTCAACGAGGAGACCGCCGGCACGCTGATGAAGCTGATCGACACGCTCGACGATGACGACGACGTGCAGACCGTCTGGGGCAATTACGAAATCTCCGACGAAGTGATGGAGAAACTGGGCTGAAGGGCTGGGAGTGGCTGCTGGCGATTGCTCTGGGCAGCGCCTTCCTGCTCGCCGCCGCGTGGCGCGTTGGCCTGACGATCGGGCTGTGAATTGGCCATGCTGATCCTCGGCCTCGATCCCTCGCTGTCCTCGACCGGCTGGGGCGTGATCCGCGTCGAGGGATCGCGGATTGCTCACATTGGCAACGGCCAGATCAGGACCGATGCGGCCGCACCGATGGCCGCTCGGCTCGCAGCGCTTCAGGCGGGGCTGGCGGAGGTGATCGCCGCCCACTGCCCCGATCGCGCCGCCGCCGAAGAAATCTTCGTCAACAAGAACCCGCAATCGACCCTCAAGCTGGCGCAGGCCCGCGGCGCGGTGCTGGCGGCCTGCGGAGCGGCAGGGCTCAGCGTCAACGAGCACGCCGCACGGCTCGTCAAGAAGGCGGTCACCGGCACCGGCGGGGCAGAAAAGGCGCAGGTCGCCGCGATGGTCAAGGTGCTGCTGCCGGGCGTGCAGATCGCGGGCAACGACGCCGCCGATGCGCTCGCGGTGGCGATTGCCGACGCGCATCTTTTGCCGCGAGCGTAACCCAAGGGCATCGTCGTCACGCGGCGGCACCCCGTTCACCGAGGGCTCCTCGATGGCTTGCCTGACATCGGCTGGAGGCCATGTCACTTGCCGAGGCCCCGCCCTTCACCCGATGACGGCGGTGATGCCGTGGGCTGCTACGACCGCCCGGCCGGTGGCGGGCAACTTGCCAGAGTCCAAAGGGCGCGAATGATCCTTGGTCGCGCTGCCACTGACACCCTGAAGAGAGGCCATGGCATTTGGTCAGTGCAGGCCAGGATTTTGCGCTGCGTATGCTGATAGCTTTTCCGCCTCTACGGCATAGCAGCAGCTTCGCCCATATTGCCCCGCTGCAGCAATGATCGCCCCTGTCCCAATTTCAAACATCGCGAGCGTTACCGCGCTGCAGCATTGACGCTTCATAGAGATTATGTAACCGAGAGGTTAACGGGAATTAACCAATCAGCCCGAACCGATTCGTATTTGGGGGGTAAGGCAATGCGGAAATACATTGTGGGCGCTGCGCTGACGGCGTTGACCTTGGCCAGCCCAGCGGCGGCTGCGACACAGATCTTTTCTGAGACTTTCGAAGGTCAAGTGCCGGGCAACCCTAACGCCACTGGCAGCGGCTTTACCTTCGTGAATCAAGCCGGCGTTTGGAAAGCAGGCTCAAATAATGGCATCGAGCTCCAATGGGGCGGCGTTGGTGGCGCTCCTGACGCAAACGGTGGACGCGTTTTCGTCGAACTCGACACCAGAGCCAACAGCTCGATGTTCTACACCTTGCAAGGCAACGGTGTGTATACGCTCGACTTCCTTTTCTCGCCGCGCCCAAGAGTATCTTCCTTGAGCAACGTCGTCGAATTGCTGCTGGACAATAAGCTCCTCGGCACCTTCACGGGCGATGGCAACGGCGGCACGGTGTGGAATGCCAAGTCGATCGGCTTTACCGGATTTACTGGCCAGAAGCTCATCTTCAGAGCCGCAGGAACCAGCGATTCGCTTGGTGGCTACATTGACAACACCACGCTTACGCTTAACTCCGCCGTGCCCGAGCCGGGCACTTGGATGCTGATGATCCTCGGTTTGGGCGCGGTTGGCTTCTCGATGCGCCGGCGCCGTTCTCCTGCTACTGATTTCTCGCTGGCCTAGGGTCACTGCTCGAAAAATGCGATAAAAATCCCGCCGTCCTTTGCGGCGGGATTTTTTTGGCTAACGTCGCACTGCTCCGCCACGCGATCGGTGAGGGCCAGACCACTCATTTGGTATCGGCAACGGCGCCTCCGCTGAATACCGCCTCGGCTTTGGCGCGTGTGGGTCCATCTAGCGCATATCGCGACCCCTCGCTGATCGGCTTGATTCGTATGCAGATAGCTTCGCCATTCGCTAAGCACAGCCTCTCTCCGAACTAGACTCAGCCGAGAGCTCGCCACTGGCAAAACGACAGGGCGCAAAGGCGCACATACGGACTTCGACTAGCGAACGTGCGCGGCAGCCTTGTAGCACGCTACGCACTCTTGAGCGCCTGCACGCATCGCAACAGGGTCTATTGCCGAGCGAACCCTATAGCGTGGCAGAGCCTGGTGCTCCTGCATAATCCAGCGAATGAGCTGCCGCGACCCCAGAAATGCACAAACGCGCTCATAAATGGCAATGATATCGGCGTCCGAATGTGGCTACAAACGCGACACTTTCTTGATCATCGTGGCGGGCCTATCCCGGCAATGATGGGAACGGAGCGGATTGCGATGAATGAGGAAAACCTCCTGCACATTCTCGACCAGATCTCAGATGGTGTCGTCGTATTGAATAGCGACAACTCAATTAGATACGGCAACCGAGCAGCTCAAACGATGATCGGAATCGCATTGAATGAAGCATCCCGCCTATCAGATTTATTTGAAATGGTTTCAATTAAAGATCACAAAAAATTGAATAGAATTTTCGATGCTGTTGACAGCTATGAATGTCATGATGAAACAATTCTATATATTTTTTCTGATAATGAAGTATGGATTCACGTTTCTATCTGCCCTCAATTTGACGAGAATCGCAACGAAAAAGAAATTCTCATCATTCTTAATGACATAACAGAGAAACTTTCATTCGAAGTTGCTGTAAACGAGTACCGCAATAATTTTAGAAACATTTTCGAGAATGTCCAGTCTGGTATCGTCATTTATGGGGCCGATGGAAAGGTGATAACGGCCAATCAGAAGGCAAGCGATATTCTTGAATTACCGATTTATAGTATTAAGGATCGCACGATTGATTTGAATTCATATCGACTTTATGATTTGAGCGGATTGGAAGTCGATATTGAGGAATACCCGGTGATAAAGGCGCGGAATGAACGCGTTCCAATATTGGACAGGCTCCTCAACTATCGTCGCAATGGCGATGACCGCAGCATGTGGCTAGTTGCCAGCGCAGTTCCGATTTTGCGCGAGAAGGGGGAGATTGCCGAAATCCTGCTGAGTTTTTCCGACATCACGCGCTTGGTTGAAAGCGAAGCAGAGAACCGCGTATTGAGAGAGCGCTTCGAGCTGGCAGCTCGGGCCACGCAGGACGCCGTCTTCGACTGGGAAATCAAGACGGGGCGGTTCTGGGGCAACGAGGCGTACAGAACTGTATATGGTTACGATGCCCCGGCATACATGAGCCTGGAGTTGCTTGAACAGACCAGCAAAGTCGCGGCTGATCATGACAAGGTGCGAGAAGCGGTGTCGCACGCCATTGCTACGGGGCAGGAAAGATATTCATTAGACTATGAGTTTACCCGCCCGGATGGCACATCGGGTCACGTTGCGGTCCGCGCGTTTATCGTCCGCGATGCCAATGGTGAAGCGCAAAGAATCATTGGTACGGCTACGGATATCGGACAACTGACCCGAGCGACTGCCGCACTCGAGCAATCCGAGAAGCGCTTCAGGATGATAGCCGACAGCGCCAGCGATGTCCTGTGGGACCATGATTTTGAAAGTGGCTACAGTTGGAGCAGTCCCAATTGGCCATCGAAGCTCGGCGTGGATGTGGACCCCGACAAGTTCCAAAACTTTCAATGGATCGAGATTGTGGATCCGTCCGACCGTGACCGAATTGCAGAAGCATTCAAGGACGTGATCAAATCCGATGCGAGCGAATGGCAGATCGAATTCAGGATCCGGAACTCGAGCGGAGAGGCAATCGATTTACAGCAGAAAGCCGCAATTCTCCGGCACCCTGATGGCAAGGCGTATCGCATCCTTGGCACAACGCGCAACGTGACCAAGGAACGGCGAACCCAGGAAGGCTATACGCGCTCGCGTGCTCTTGAAGCGGTTGGCCAGCTGACCGGCGGCGTGGCCCACGACTTCAACAACCTCTTGATGATCATACTTGGAAATGTCGAACTGCTCGAAATGAGTGATTTGGCCAAGGAGGATGCAGAGACCGTATCGGCCATCAGCGAGGCGGCTGAAAGTGCTGCGCGGCTCACTAGGCAGCTCTTGACGTTCGCGAGACAAACCCAACTCAACCGAACTCGCATAGATGTTCAGCAGTTGGTGCAGGCCACGGTCCAGCTCCTGCGGACAGGCTTACCGGAAACCGTGACGTTCAGCCAGTCATACGGCCCCGGTTTGTGGCGCGTCGACGTTGATGCGAACGGCCTTCAGCAAGCGATTGTCAATCTTGCGATGAATGCCAACGACGCCATGCCGCGCGGGGGGGAAGTTGTCGTCACCTGTAGCAACCTCGAAATCGATGAGGACACGATAGCCACAACCACCGACCTGACACCTGGTCGCTACGTTGCCATCTCTTTAAGCGATTCCGGAGCCGGAATGCCCCCGGACGTTCTCGCAAGAGCGTTCGAGCCATTCTACACTACCAAGGAAGTCGGCAAGGGAACCGGGCTTGGACTTAGCACGGTCTACGGCTTTGCCAGACAGTGCAACGGCGGGGTTTCGATTTACAGCGAACTCGGCCTCGGAACGTCTGTGACCCTCTATCTGCCTGCGGCCGATGGCGACACCTCCCTTGCCATCCCCGCCGAGCTCCCGACCGACCATGATGCGGCCACGCGGCGGAAAAGAATTCTGGTTGTCGAGGATCAACCGCAGGTCCGCGCGCATGTCGAAAAGACCTTGGTGCGACTTGGTTATTCGGTTGCAACTGCACAGGATGCCACCGTCGCACTGGCCATGCTCAAGAGTGAAGAAGCTTTTGATCTGCTCTTTACCGACATCATCATGCCTGGCGGAATTGACGGACAAGAGCTCGGCAAAGCGGCTGTGGAGCTCGATCCGGCTATCAAGGTCCTTTATACGTCTGGATATCCAGCAGCCGCTTTCGAGCACCTCGGGCTCAAGGAGCAAAGCGCAATCAATTTCCTTGCCAAGCCCTATAAGTCATCGCAACTCAAAGACCGAATTGCCAAGATACTTAGTTCTTGATCAGGGCAAACAATATAGGTCATTGGTACATCTACACACGAACCTTTTGGGTACTCGGCATCACTATTGCGATTGCTGCAATTCTTCCGTCACCCATGAGATTGTCCGGGCACTCACATCGCCAAATCATCCGGACATGCTTCCGACTTCGCACGATTGCTGCCCGTCCTCCCGTGAGGTGCGATTACCGAGAATCATGCAAAAGCTCTACGGGCCTCGAGTGCGACCCGCACCGCACCGGCAGCATGGGAGGCCTCGAGCTTGCTCATCATGTTTCTGCGATGAATTTCGACCGTGCGAGGGCTGATCCCTAACTCACGTGCGATTGCCTTGTTGCTCAGTCCTGCCGACAGCTTTTCGAGAACTTCGCCCTCACGGGAGGTGAGCCTGCCGAGTTTTTCCTGCGCCTCGATCCGTCTACGGCGCAAACTTGAGGCCTGCTTATCCTCATCTGAAATCCTGGTCAGGCAGCGCTGAAGGCGTCCAAAGTCGAGCGGCAGACCAAGGTAATCCAGAGCACCTGCCTTGATGGACTGGACAATCCTGCGTGGCTCGGGAGCCTCCGCGACCCCCACAACCGACAGCCATACGCCAAGTTGTTCCAGCAAATGGATCGCGTTGATGATGCCGCCTCCGATACCAGGATCATCCCTCACAAAGAGAATTCCCTGGCGTGGCAGGTGCAACGATAGCTCATGAAGGCTTTCATAGAGCTCACAGTGATGACCAAGCTGAATCACTGTTTGAGCAAAACAAGCGCGGTCTTTTACATTTGCGTCGATGTAATGGAGGGTTAGCCGATCTATCGGCACATTGCTGCTGACAAGCACTTGAATCTCCATTTTTTGTTGATGGAGGATAGCTAACCTCTCGGAATGGGCGCCGCATGTCGTTGAATCACTCTACGTAGATTCACTACGTTCCGATGATGAGCATGTTTCGCGAGCGCAGCCATGCCCGGTCTGACAGAGCCGGGACCTCATCAGGCAAGCCGCTTTTCAACCATCGGCATTCCAGAGCATGCAAATCAGCCAACTGAGGGTTCGTCCGACCGCGTCACCGGCAATCTCTCCATCCGAAGTTGCTTTTCCGACGGCATCCGGTATTTTCCAGATCTCAGTGGGGACAGGCATGACGGACCGTCGAGTCTATATTGTCGACGATGACCCGCAAGTGAGGCGGTTTCTCAAGAAGGTATGCGATCATGCATCGCTGCCGGCCCAGACGTTCGACGGCGGCCGCGAATTCCTCAATTCACTCCGCGAACTCGAACCGGGCGTCGTGCTTCTCGATATAACAATGCCGGACATTGGGGGGTTGGAGGTGCTTGAGGAGATGGGGGGCGAAGCTCGTTCGTTTCCTGTCCTGATCTTTACCTCTCACACCGATATCTCGCTTGCGGTTCAAGCCGTTCGGTCCGGCGCGTTGGATTTCATGGAGAAAACGACCCCCGCGTCTCAGATCGTCGATCGGGTAATGCAGGCTTTGGACATCAAGAGCGCTTGGGATCGCCGGCGCGACGCTGCGACGCAGGCTCTCGCCGTGATCGGCAAGCTCACTCCGAGGGAGAGGGATGTTGCCGAACTGATGTCTCGCGGCCTTTCGAGCAAGCAGATTGCCCGCAACCTGGAACTCAGCCCACGAACAGTGGAAGCAAACCGCGCAAGGATACTCAAGCGCCTCGGCGTGGCGACGTCGGCTGAAGCCACACGGATATTCCTCATCGCTGAACTTGCTGGAATAGGATAGTGGCATGCCGTTGAAGGTAAGGATCCGAGCTGTTCGTGGGGGAGGCCAATCCATCTGGCAGGGCCGCTTCGTTCTCATTGGCATGCTCTAGGCCGATGGGAGGAGCAGTCTCTAGATGCCGCCTCCCCAAGCATTTAAGCGAAAGACTTGGGAAACTCCGGGAGCAAAACGGGTGAGCGGGTCGGCGTCAAACGGCGGCGGGCACGACGGACATCGCCATGAAACCGACAATTCCCTGTCGATCAGCTTCATCCTTCGCGAAGCCTTCGAGTGGTTCAAGCCGGAATTGACCGCAGTCACGTTGCGCAACGATCAGGACGGATCGCTGCGCCTAAACTACTTCCATTCCGCTGTCGGAATTGCCCCGACAGCGGCCATGCTGAACTGCGCCGTCAGGATTGGCGAACAGGCGGCCATAGGGAACACGCTCAAGGGGCGGATTTCAGAAAGAGACAGCCCACCCGCCGTAGGGGACTCCGTCACGTCAAAAGCCCAGCAGCCATTCTATGTCGCAATGCCGATCAAGCTTGAGGACGGCGAGGTAGTGGGTGCATTCTGCGTCTTGACGGTCAGGCGCATGCGCTGGTCAAAAGAACGACTACGCAGCCTCGAGCTTTTCGTCCGCGCCTGTTCGAGCTGCTTGGAAACCCAAAGGCTTCGCACGAAAGTGCAGCAGTTGCTGAAGCGAGAGGCGGCGCTCTCAACCGACAAGGACGTCACGGAGAAAAAGTTCAACGATTTGGCGCGCAACATCCCGGGCGCGATCTTCGAATACACCATGCGGCCTGCTTTGCCCGACACAATAGAGTTCATGTCGCCGGGCTGTTTCGATATCTGGGGCTACACGCCAGAAGAACTCGAAGGCGATCCCACCCGCCTTTGGGACGCCATCCTTGAAGAAGACCTCCCAGATATGCGGGCATCGGTACTGCGCTCCGCCGAGGAGCTCACACGTTGGCAGCATCGCTGGCGCATTCGCACGAAGTCCGGCGTCGTGAAGTGGCTGCAATCCTACGGGTCACCGGTTCGCCTTAGCGACGGCGGCACGAGATGGAACACGCTAATCCTTGATGTCAGTATCGAGCAAACTGCACAGTTCGCACTCATGGAAAACACGCGACTAATCCACGAAGCGCAGAAAACGCATTCAATCGGCCGCGTGGCTGGAGGCGTTGCGCACGATTTCAACAATATCCTCGCTGTCATCAACGGGAATGCAGAAAGCATAAGCACATCCTCTCTGAGTGACGATGATCGAGAATCAATTGAAGAAATTATTTCAGCATCAATCCGTGGCGCACAATTATCGAAACAATTACTTGGCTTTGCGAGACGCTCTGACCTTGCTCCAAAATCACTTAACATTGGCAGTGTCATATCTGCTATGAGCAGTATGCTGACACGAGTTTTGCCTGCAAATATTTCTATGGAAACATCACTTACTGCTGGAATGTGGGCGTCTAATGTTGACCGGAATATGTTTGAGAATGCTCTTCTCAATCTTGTGATCAATGCACGTGACGCAATGCCAGGGGGGGGCGCCCTAACGGTCGAGACAGCAAACGTGAGGATCGACAAAGATTATATCGAGACTCGTGACGAAGACATTCCGCCCGGTCGTTATGTAATGGTGGCTGTCACGGACACGGGTATCGGCATTGAAGAGTCGTTGCTACCTCGATTGTTCGAGCCATTTTTTACAACCAAGCCTCCGAATGAAGGAACGGGATTGGGCCTAGCAATGGTCGATGGCTTCGTCAGACAATCAGGAGGCGCAGTGCGTGTCTATTCTGAAGTGGGCCATGGCACGTCGGTCAAACTCTACTTCCCGGCTACACCTGGTGGAACAGAGGCGAGTGTTCAGCGTGAACACAAAGTGTCGCGACTGCCGAGCAATGGGGTCCGCATATTGCTCGTTGAAGACCAGGACGCAGTCCGGCGAATCATTGAGAAAACGCTGCGTTCGGCTGGTCACAGTGTGACATCCGCGAGTGTTGGCGATAAGGCTTGGGAGATATTCGAACAAGATCCTGACGGGTTTGATATCATTGTCACCGACGTCGTGATGCCTGGCAAACTTCAAGGGCCCCAACTAGTAAGAGCGATACGAACCGTCCGTAGAGACATACCGACACTGTTCATGTCAGGCTATCCACACGAGGCTAACGTTCACGGTAATGGCGTGCGTGATACCGACATTTCGCTCTTGAAACCGGTTAGGCGCGGCGAACTTCTGACAGCAATTGATCGACTGGCTCGCCTGATCTGATTGAGCGCGGCGCCCAGTGCAATGCGCGCTGGCGCGCAGGCGTCGATGCGCTGTGCCTCGCGCGACCGCCTGGGAGGCTCGATAAGACTGGACGGCAAACGCCAGAATGTACCGCAACCCAGCGCAAGGGCAATTTTGCAGACCCGGCGATCGAGGGCAAGAGACGTTGCTGCTCCGTCAGCAGCGGGTTCAAGATTGTCGGTGAGCCGGCTACTTGCTTACAACATGCCTATGCTCCTTGGCATCTGCAGCGACCATTTCCGCTATGCCGATCGAGCTGAACGCATTCCCAGCAAAGCCGACGCGCATCTTTCAGGGAAACAGGAATCATGATCCACCTTTACGGCATCCCCAATTGCGACACGGTCAAGAAGGCGCGGGCGTGGCTCGACCAGCAGGGCCTCGCCGCCACCTTCCACGACTACAAGAAGGAAGGCGCCGATCCCGCCAGGCTCGCCGCATGGATCGCCGCCGCGGGGCTCGATGCGGTGGTGAACCGCAAGGGCACCACCTTCCGCGCGCTCTCGGACACCGACAAAGCCGCCACCGCCGACAGTCACGGGGCCGTCGCATTGCTGGTCCAGCAGCCGAGCATCATCAAGCGCCCGATCGTGGAACATCCCGGCGGCGTGCTGGTCGGCTTCAAGGAGGAAGAATGGTCCGCAGCCTTGCTCTGAGCGCGCTAACCGCGCTCGCTCTTACGCTTCCCGGGATCGCCGCGGCGGCGGATCGGCCCATCGTGATCGCCCACCGCGGCGCCAGCGGGGAGCGGCCCGAGCACACGCTCGCCTCCTATGAGCGCGCGATCGACGAGGGCGCAGACTATATCGAGCCGGATCTGGTCGTGACCAAGGACCTCGTGCTGGTCGCCCGCCACGAGAACGAGCTTTCAGGCACCACCGATGTTGCGACCCGCGAGGAATTCGCCGACCGCAAGCGCACCAAGAACATCGAGGGCCTGACCCTCACCGGCTGGTTCGCCGAAGACTTCACCCTCGCCGAGCTGCGCACTCTGCGCGCCAAGGAGCGCGTTCCCGCGATCCGCCCCGCCAACGCGCGCTTCGACGGGCTCTACCAGATCCCGACCTTCGCCGAGATCGTCGGCCTGGTGCGCGCAAAGCAAGCCGAGACCGGCCGCACCATCGGGCTCTATCCCGAACTCAAACACCCGACCCTGCTGCTCGAACAGGCGGGGATCGACAGCGTCGACCTGCTGGTGCGCGAACTGAAGCGCTATGGCTTGGACAAGGCCGATTCGCCGGTATTCGTCCAGGTGTTCGAGGTGCGCCCGCTCCAGCGCCTGAACCAGCTGGTCGATACCCCGCTGATCCTGCTGATTTCCGATCAGGGTGGGCCTTATGATGAACCCGCGCTGCGCTGGACCGACCTGATGACGCCGACGGGACTTGCCGGGGTGGCGCAATATGCTGACGGGATCGGGCCCTATCTCGGCCACGTGATCAACGCCGACGGCACCCCGACCGCGCTTGTTGCCGAGGCGCACAAGGCCGGGCTCAAGGTCCATCCCTGGACGCTGCGCAAGGAAAACGGCTTCTTGCCCCCCGCCCTGCGCAGCAGCGGTGGGCCGGAAGCGGAAGGCAATTGGCGCAAGCTGTTCGGGGATGCCGTCGCGAGCAGGGTCGACGGGCTGTTCACCGACAACCCCAGGGAACTGGTCGAGCTGCTGAAGGCCCGCTAGGCCCGGCGCGCGCTGAGGATGTAGTTGAGGCTCGCGTCCTCGGACAGGTGCAGCCCCCGGCCCGGGCGCCAGGCGATGCCGCGCCGGGCGGTGACGGTGAGCCCCGCATCCGCCAGCAGCGTTTCGAGCTCCTCGGGCGTGACGAAATCGCTCCAGTGGTGGGTGCCCTTGGGGACATAGCCGACCGCCTCCGCCGCCCCTACCAGCAACACCCGCGAGGCGGCGGTCCGGTTCGGGGTGGAGAGCACCAGCAGCCCGTCCGGCGCCAGCCGCGCCGCGACATCGGCGAGGAAGGCGGGCTTGTCCGCCACGTGCTCGATCACCTCGAGGCAGGTGACGAGGTCGAAGGCGCCGATATCGAGCCGCGCGACCTCGCCTGCCATGTAGCGGATGTCGAGCCCCACGCCCTCGGCATGCGCGGCCGCCGCCGCGACGTTCTCCGCGGCCGCATCGACGCCGGTCACCGCCGCGCCGAGCCGGGCAAGCGGCTCGCATACCAGCCCCGCACCGCATCCGATATCGAGCGCGGCCTTGCCCGCAAGCGGTCTCGCGGCGCCCGCGCCTTCGGGCCAATGCGCGTCGACGCTATCGCGGATGAAGGCGAGGCGCACCGGGTTGACATGATGAAGCGAAGCCATCGGCCCCTTGGGGTTCCACCAGTCGCGCGCGAGCTTGGCGAAGAAATCGGCTTCCTCCGGGCGGATGGTGACATTGGATAGGTTTGCGTTTCCCATAAACCCACCTTAACAGCGCGCGCGGACACTCACCAGCAGGAGCACGGCGCCGTGGCCCGGATCGTGATGAAATTCGGCGGCACCTCGATGGCCGGGACGGAGCGCATCCGCCGCGTCGCCAATATCGTGCGCGCGCAGGCCGCCCGCGGTGACGAGGTCGCCGTGGTCGTCAGCGCGATGGCCGGCGAGACCGATCGCCTGGTGAATTTCTGCCGCGAGGCCAACCCCCTCTTCGATCCGGCCGAGTATGATGTCGTGGTCGCAAGCGGCGAGCAGGTCACCAGCGGCCTGCTCGCGCTCACGCTTCAGGCGCTGGGCTGCAAGGCGCGCAGCTGGCTCGGCTGGCAGCTGCCGATCCATACCATCGAAGCCCATGCCAAGGCGCGCATCGAAAGCATCGACGCCCCCGCCTTGACCGCGGCAATGGCCGCCGGCGAAATCGCGGTGATCCCGGGCTTCCAGGGCGTTTCGGCCGATGGCCGCGTCACCACCCTGGGCCGCGGCGGATCGGATACCTCGGCGGTCGCGGTGGCCGCAGCGATCAAGGCGGATCGCTGCGACATCTACACCGATGTCGACGGGGTCTACACCACCGACCCGCGGATCGTCGCCAAGGCACGCAAGCAGAAGGCGGTGACCTACGAGGAAATGCTCGAACTCGCGAGCGTGGGCGCCAAGGTGCTCCAGACCCGCAGCGTCGGCCTCGCCATGAAGGAGCGGGTGCGGGTGCAGGTGCTTTCGAGCTTTATCGGCGAGGGCGCCCCGCCTGCCGACGACCTGCCCGGGACGATGATCGTCTCGGACGACGAAATGGACGAAATGGTGGAGAAGGGCCTGATGGAACGCCAACTTGTGACCGGCATCGCGCATGACAAGAACGAGGCCAAGGTGATCCTCACCCGCGTGCCCGACCGTCCGGGCGCGGTCGCCAACATCTTCGAGCCGCTCGCCAAGGCGTCGATCAACGTCGACATGATCATCCAGAACGTCGGGCGCGACAAGGGCGAGACCGACGTGACCTTCACCGTGCCCCAGGCCGACCTTGCCCGCGCGCAGGCGCTGCTCGAGGATCGCCGCGGCGAGATCGGTTTCAACCGCATCATCACCGACAGCAAGATCGCCAAGATCAGCGTCGTGGGCGTCGGCATGAAGAGCCACGCCGGGGTCGCCAGCACGATGTTCCGCGCGCTTTCGGAGCGCGGGATCAACATCCAGGCGATTTCGACCAGCGAGATCAAGATCAGCGTGATGATCGACGAGGACGAGACGGAACTGGCGGTGCGGGTGCTGCACACCGCCTATGGATTGGACGCGGTTAGCTGACGGACTGCCCCGTTCGACCGGATTAACCAATTCCGATTACGGTGCCTTAACCCTTCGGGTCAAACGGTGCGCGCTCGCATTAGCGAGAGGGAGTCGCACATCATGGCCATCAGGGCCCATCTCGATCAGCCCGTTAGGGGTAACGACGAAGCACGCGGTCAACGCATTGCCGGACGCCGCGCGCTGCGGCTCGAAGCCAGCGGCAGCAAGGCCGGCACCGACACCGGAGCCGACGGGTTCAACGTCGTCATTCACAACATCTCCGCCGCAGGCCTGCTGATCGAGACCGCACTCGACCTTGCCGAGGGCGACACGTTCGCGCTCGAACTGCCCGAAGCGGGCGCGGTCGGCGCGTCGGTGGTGTGGCGCAGCGAGCGGCTTTATGGCTGCGCTTTCGAACATGCGCTCAGTCCGGCCGCGCTGGCGGCCGCACAGCTCCAGGGCCTGCCGCCGATGGCGGCGCCTGCCGCACCGGCGCGCTCGGTGCTGCCGCGCACCAGTTCGGCCGAGCCGCTCGGCACCCGGCTCAACCGGTTGCGCCGCGAGGCGGGACTGACGCTTGCCGATATTGCGGTGCGGCTCGGGGTGAGCAAGCCGACGGTCTGGGCGTGGGAGAAAGGCAAGGCGCGTCCGCTGCCCGAACGCTTCGATGCCATCGCCGCTGCGCTGGGGGTCACGCCCGATCTGCTGGCCGCCGCTGCAGCCGGGCCCGATGCCGTCGACGTGGTAATCGCGGAGTGCCGCCAGCGCATCGCCGAGGCCTGCAACATCGGCCCGGAAGCCGTGCGCATCATGATCGAATTGTGATGCGACAAGCTGCGGATACCACTCACTAGAGCCGCTACCTACTGCACCAAATACGTATTGGATCAGTGCCCCAAGTCAAAAATATGGTAAACGAAGCCCGGAAGTTGATTCGTTTTTTAGTCAAGTAAGTTTACTTAGCTAACAATAGTGACGGTCTTACTCGGGCAAACAGGGAATATATTGCTACCGAATACGAATCGTTAGTTACCAAGTAATTCTGACTAAGAGCGCGTTTACGTCTTTCTCGTGAGACCGCTGGGGCACTGTCGGCATGAACATTGGTTTAAATGACGTCGAAGGTCGCGTGCTGCGCGGCCTTATTCAAGAGACTTCGGGGGATATCGTCATTCGTATCGATCGCAACGGTTTCATCGTCCACGCATCTGCGAACATCGCCGATCTGGGGCTCGATTTTTCAGGGACGCTCTTGCTCCCGCACATCACCGATCTTGCCGAACGCGACCACGCCGCCTTCCTCGGCAACCATGTCGACGCGGTGCTGGCCGGGCGCACCCAGCCCGGCTGGGCCGAGTTTCCGGTGATCGCCTGCCATAACCGTGCGACCTGCCATGAGGCGCATTGCCGGCGCTGGTATGCGCTGAGCGCAAGGCCGATGCTCGATGCGGCCGGCAAGCCCGAGGGGGCGCTGTGCCTGATGCGCTCGGTCCAGCAGGTCCGCAGCCTGGAAGGCGAGTTGCACGCCCGCGCAGTCACCGATCCGCTGACCGGCCTCGCCAACCGCCAGGCCTTCTGCGCGAGCCTGCGGCGGCATCTCGCACGCGGCGGCGGGCAGATGGTCGCGGTGTTCGCGATCGATGCGATGCGCGCGTTGCTGCTGCGCTATGGCCAGCGCACCGCCGACGAGGTGCTGTGGGGCTTTGCCAAGTTCCTCGAGACGATGGCGCTGCCCGGACATGAACTCGCGCAGCTCGACAGCGAGCGGTTCGCGGTGCTGCTGCCCGACATGTCGCCCCGCGCAGCGCGCGACTGGGCCGAGGACGTGATCGAAACCTTCTCGACCCTCGCCGCCCCGGCATCGGCCAAGGCCCCGCAGCTCACCGCCAGCAGCGGCATCGCGCGGGTAGAATGCACCGTCGACTGGACCTTGCGCGAGGCCGAATTGGGCCTCGTCATCGCGCGCGCGGGCGGCGGACGACGGGTCGCGGTCGGCGGCCACCGACGCGCCGCCTGATCATCGCTGGACAGCACGGCGCGGGCGGCTAAACCCGCCGCCATGAGCCACATCGCCACCATCCTCCTGCTCGGCTCGGGCGAGCTCGGGCGGGAATTCGTCATCGCCGCCAAGCGCCTCGGCGCGCGCGTGATCGCCTGCGATTCCTACGACGATGCCCCCGCGATGCAGCTTGCCGACGCACGCGAGGTGTTCCCGATGCTCGACGGTGCGGCCTTGCGGGCGGCTGCGGAAAAGCACCGGCCCGACCTGATCGTCCCCGAGATCGAGGCGATCCGCACCGAGATGCTTGCTGAACTGGAGGCCGAGGGCTTTGCCATCGTCCCCTCGGCACGCGCCGCACAGCTGACCATGAACCGCGATGCGATCCGCGATCTGGCGGCGGGCGAGCTCGGCCTCGTGACCTCGCAATACGGCTATGCCGAAAGCCTCGCCGAAGCGCAGGCGGTGGCCGAGCGGACCGGCTTCCCGCTGGTGATGAAGCCCGTCATGTCCTCATCCGGCAAGGGCCAGAGCAAGGTCGATGGACCCGAGGCGCTGGAGGCCGCATGGACCTATGCCGTCGCCAACATGCGCGGCGATCGGGCACGCGTGATCGTGGAGCAGTTCATCGCCTTCGATTACGAGATCACGCTTCTCACGGTGCGCCATGCGGGCGGGATCAGCTTCTGTCCGCCGATCGGGCACCGCCAGGAACGCGGCGACTATCGCGAAAGCTGGCAGCCCGCCGCGATGTCCCCGGATGCGCTCGCTGCGGCGCAGGCAATGGCCGCCAAGGTCGTCACCGCGCTGCAAGGCGACGGGCGCGGCTGGGGGCTCTATGGGGTCGAGTTCTTCGTCAAGGGCGAAGACGTGATCTTCTCCGAGCTCTCCCCGCGTCCGCACGATACCGGAATGGTGACGCTCGCAAGCCAGGATCTGACCGAGTTCGATCTCCACGCCCGCGCAATCCTCGGCCTGCCGGTGCCGGAGACCATCGCCGCCCGCCCCGCCGCCTCGGCCGTGATCCTGGCCGATCGGGATGCGGACGACTTCGCTTTCGAAGGCTTGGCAGAGGCGCTCGCGCTGGGCGACACCGATGTGCGGATCTTCGGCAAGCCGGTGACCCGGCCCTATCGCCGCATGGGCGTCGCGCTCGCCCGCGCCGCTGACGCTTCGACGGCGGTGACCGTGGCGAAGGCGGCGGCAAACGCGGTGAGGATCACCTACCGCTGACGCTGTGTGCTGACATGATCGGGGCGGCCCCGCATCGTGCGGCGCCGCCCCGTCGTGTCTATCAAGCGCGGATCAGAAGCTGGCGAGCAGGAACAGCTTGTCCGACAGCACCGCCACGCGGCGGGCGTTGGCGGCGTTGAGCGCCAGCGCGACCTGCTCGCGGGTGCTTTCGCGGGCAGCGACGATGCAGGCGCGGTAGCCCGCCATCTGCTGGAGGTCGCGCACCGGCGCGATGCCGCAGACCCGGCGGGTGGCGCGCTCGAGCCGCGCGTCGAGCGCATCGCGGCCGGCTTCCTTGGTGAGATCGAGATCGCCGTAGGGCACCGCGACGGTGACCGTTTCGGCAGCGACGGGGGCCGCGCAGGCAAGCGCGAGGGCGGCGAGGACAGTACGCTTCAGCATGGCAGGGTTCCTTTGCAGCAGGTGTCCGTCATTCGTGTCGGCGGGAAACGCGAAGGGGGAGGAGCCCGACCGACGCGCTGCCAATGGCACCGATTGATTACACGTTACGGACAGTTGAAAGAAAATTTCGTCACCGCGGAATCATGGCGCTGCCATACTTTCGTCTTGAAATGGTCGCGGCTGCAACACGGGCTTAACGCTTGAGCAGCCCGGCTTGCAGAGCACCGCGCCAGCGCCTAACGCCCGCGCGAAATCTGCAAGGATCATCATGACGAGCCATCCCTTGACCGCCGCCCGCATGCAGCGCGGCACCGCCTTCCTCGGCTGCGACACCGCGATCCTGTGCGGCGCGATGAGCTGGGTGTCGGAGCGCAATCTCGTCGCCGCGATCAGCAATGCGGGCGGCTTCGGCGTGATCGCCTGCGGGGCGATGACCCCCGCACTGCTCGACACCGAGATCGCCGCGACCAAGGCGCTCACCGCCAGGCCCTTCGGCGTCAACCTCATCACCATGCACCCCGCGCTGTTCGATCTCATCGCGGTGTGCCGCAAGCATGGCGTGAGCCATGTGGTGCTGGCGGGCGGCATTCCGCCCAAGGGCTCGGTCGAGGCGATCAAGGCCGACGAGAGCGGCATCAAGGTGATCTGCTTCGCCCCCACCCTCGCGCTTGCCAAGAAGCTGCTGCGTTCCGGCGCGGACGCACTGGTGATCGAGGGAATGGAAGCGGGCGGGCATATCGGGCCGGTCTCGACCTCGGTGCTTGCGCAGGAAATCCTGCCCGCGCTGGCCGCCGATCACCTGATCTTCGTCGCCGGCGGGATCGGCCGGGGCGAGGCGATCGCGAGCTACCTCGAAATGGGCGCGGCGGGCGTGCAGCTCGGCACGCGCTTCGCCTGCGCCACCGAGAGCATCGCTCACCCCGATTTCAAGAAGGCGTTCTTCCGCGCCAGCGCCCGCGAGGCGGTGGCGAGCGTGCAGGTCGACCCGCGCCTGCCGGTGATCCCGGTGCGCGCGCTCAAGAACAAGGGCACCGAGGAATTCACCGCCAAGCAGCGCGAAGTCGCCGCGCTGCTCGACGCAGGCGGGATCGACATGGCCGAAGCCCAGCTCCAGATCGAACATTTCTGGGCCGGCGCGCTGCGCCGCGCGGTGATCGAGGGCGATGTCGAGAACGGCAGCGTGATGGCGGGCCAATCGGTCGGCATGGTGACCAAGGAAGAACCCGCCGCCGACATTATCGCCGAGCTCATGGCGCAATCCGAGGCGGCGCTGGCGCGGGGTTGAACATCCGATGATCCGCAAACTGCTCGTCGCTGCGCTGGCGATCTGCGCCGGGAGCGCGGCGACAGCCCATTCGTTCTGGCTCGAGCCCACGGTTCACACCGTCGACCCCGGCGAGCGGGTCGCGGTCGCTTTCCGCGTCGGCGACGGAGCGGACGTCAGCGATTGGGCGCTGTACTGGGAACGGGTCGCCGCGCTTCGGCTTTACGGCCCCGAAGGCGTGATCGACCAGCTCGGCGCGATCCGCGCGACCGGCCCGGGCGAGCGCGGCGGGGCCGTGTTTCTCGCCCCTGCGCCCGGGAGTTATGTGCTCGGTTTCGAGAGCAATCCCAGCTTCTCCGATCTCGGCGCTGCGGCCTTCAACGACTATGTCGACCATGAAGGTCTGACCGCCATCGCCGCGCACCGGCTGGCAACCGGCGCGACGCAGGCCAACGGCACCGAGAACTACGCGCGCCGCGCCAAGGCGCTGATCCAGGTCGGCGCACCGCGGACAGCCAACGTAACCCGGCCGATCGGCCAGACCCTCGAGATCGTGCCACTCGCCAATCCGCTCGGCATGAAGGCGGGTGACATGCTCGAGGTGCAATTGCTGTGGCGCGGCGCGCCGCTGCCGGGCGCGCGGATTGCCGTGGTCCGCCCCGCCGCCGATCATGCCACCGAGGTGATCGTGACCGACACCGCGGGCAAGGCCCGCTTCGCGCTCAAGCACGGGTCGCGGTATCTGCTTTCCTCCGTCTGGGGCGTGCCGGCCCCCAACGACAATCGCGCCGCCTATCAGACGATCTTTGCCAGCCTGACCTTCCCGAGCCCCGATTGATGGATCCGGCACCGCTCGTCCTCACCCTCGCCTGCGCAGATCGGCCCGGCATCACCGCACAGGTCACCGGGTTCCTGTTCGCGCGCGGGTGCAACATTCTTGATGCGCAGCAGTTCAACGACCGCGCCGCAAATGGCGGCGAGGACCGTTTCTTCATGCGGGTGGTGTTCGATCCCGATGGCGCGACCCGCGAGGGGTTGCGGGCGGACTTCGCGGCACTCGCCGGCGAATTCGGCATGGACTGGAAGATGGCGCGCGCCGACCGCCCGCGCCGCGCGATCATCATGGTCAGCAAGTTCGACCACTGCCTCGTCGACCTGATCTACCGCTGGCGCACGGGGGAGCTGGCGATCGATCCGGTGGCCATCGTCTCCAACCACCCGCGTGGAAGCGCGATCCGGGTCGATATCGGCGAGATCCCGTTCCGCCACATCCCCGTCACCCCCGAGACCAAGCCGCAAGCCGAGGCGCAGTTGCGCGCGCTCGCCGAGGAAACCGATGCCGAGCTGGTGGTGCTCGCCCGCTACATGCAGGTCTTCTCGGACGATCTCTCGGCGCACTTCGCGGGCCGCGCGATCAATATTCACCACTCCTTCCTCCCCGGCTTCAAGGGCGCGCGGCCCTACCACCAGGCCCACGCGCGCGGGGTGAAGATCATCGGGGCGACCGCGCATTTCGTCACCGCCGACCTCGATGAAGGGCCGATCATCCACCAGGATGTCGAGCGCATCACCCACGCCGATTCCCCCGAGGACCTCGTGCGCAAGGGCCGCGACATCGAACGCCGGGTGCTCGCCGAAGCGGTGCGGCTGTTCGTGGAGGAACGCGTGCTGCTGAACGGCAACCGGACGGTGGTGTTTCGCGGCTGATCAGCGCGGCAGGTCGATCGCCTGCACCTCGGTGCCGATCGCATAGAGCCTGACGCCGCTTTCGGTCGGGACGGCCTGGAACTTGTTCGCCGCCCGCGCGATCGGGGCTCGCTGCCAGGTCTTGCCACCGTCCGCAGTGGCGAAGCCGCCCGCCGCGGTGCCGACAAAGCCGACATTGGCATTGACGAAGCCGATGCCGAATTGGCGCGCGGTCTTGTCCTGCGCGATTTCGATCTCGCGCCAGGTCTTGCCGCGGTCATCGCTGCGGATGACCAGCTGCGTCGCGCGCTCGGGGTCATAGCTCTGCACCGTGGCGTAACCCGTGTCGCCGCCGTCCGGGAAGCTCGCTTTCCAGATCAGCTCGAACTTGCGGCCCGAACGGTAGACCTCCTTCCACGTCTTGCCGCCATCCTCGGTGCGCAGCACCAGCCCCTCGGCCTGCGCCGGGTCGGCGTTGGTGGCGGCAAAGACGAGGCCGGTATTCTCGTCGAAGAACCTGACGTCGAGGATCATCCCGGCGTGCGGCGCCATGTCGATCACCGACCACGTGTCGCCCCCGTCGACCGAGCGCAGAATGCCGGTCGGCCCGCCGACGCGCCCGGCAGCATGGATCACGATGCGTGGCACCAGCTGGCCCTGATAGATACGCTGGGTGCGCAGGATATCGATCGCGCAGACGCCCTTGATCGTTGCCGCGCCGGTATCGACCGGCTCCCACGTCACCCCGCCGTCGCGGGTGCGGTAGAGCGGCGTGGTGTCGGTGACGCCGGGGTAGTAGTCGGTGCCGATATTGCCGATGAAGCCATTCTGCCGGTCGACGAAGCCGACCGCGCGCACGAAGGTGCCGGGGCGGCTCGCGACCTTCTGCCACGTCGCGCCGCCATCGGAGGTTGCGAACAGATCGCCCGCGCCCGTGCCGTACCAGCCGTGGTCCGGATCGACGAAGCTGACCGAATCGCGTTTGCCGCGATAGGTCTCGGTGGTGAAGGTCCGCCATGCGCCGTCGGTCGCGGCCACGACGGGCGCGGACGCGGGCCCGGCCTCCTCGGCGGCGAGCGGGGCGGCGAGCGCAAAGGCGAGCGCGGCGAGCGCCGCAATATTCCGTCCGATCATTTGTGCGACCTCTTCTGCTGGCTTACTTGCGGGCGACCTTGCGGGCAGGCTCCAGCGCCTTGTCCTCGTTGGCGCGCTGGATCACGTAGGCGCGGATTGCCTCGACCTCCTCCTTCGACAGCGAGGGGGCGAAGCTGACCATGCCGTTGTCCTTGAGGATGCCGTCATAGACCACCGCGCTCCACGCCTTGGCATCGCCGAGCGCGCCCGAGCGCCTGAGGTCGGGCAGTTCGGTCGATCCCACCGCGCCGGGCGCATGGCACACCGCGCAGTAGCGGCCGTACTTCGCCTGGCCGAGCGCGATCACTTGGGGCGACGCGCGGCTCGGCGGCGGATCGAGCGGAAGATCGGCCAGCGCGGGGGCGGGCGGCAGCTTGGCACTGCCGCCAAGCTTGAACACCAGCAGGCGCGAGATGTTGCGCACCGGGCCCTGGCTGTTGATCAGGTGGCCATCGGCGGTGATCGCATAGGCTCCGCCCCACCCGGCGAGCACCGCGACATATTGCTCGCCGCCGACGGTGTAGGTGATCGGCGGCGCGACGATCCCGGTCTGCGCGGCAAAGCTCCACAGCTTCCTGCCGCTGCCCGCGTCATAGGCGGCGAACTCGCTGCCCGAATTGCCCTGGAACACGAGCCCGCCCGCAGTCGCCAGCAATCCGCCGTTCCACGGTCCGGGAAACTCGACCGTCCAGCGCGCCTCCTGCTTGACCGGGTCCCAGGCCATCAGCTTGCCCTTGACCGTGCCGTAGACCTGCTTGCGAAAGCCGAGATCGGGAGGCAGCGCGCCCGCACCAAGATCGAAGCCGACATTGAAACCGCGCGCCGGATCGGGCTTCCAGTCGGCCTGCGGCGCGTAGAGCGAGGCGGCCTCGAACGCGGGGATGTAGACGAGGCCCTCCTTGGGGCTGAAGGCCATCGGGTGCCAGTTGTGCCCGCCGAGCGGCCCGGGCATCACCAGCGCGGGCTTGCCGGTCTTGTCGACACGGGTTTCGGGGTTCTCGATCGGGCGGCCCTTGGCATCGAGCCCGGTCGCCCAGTTGATCGGGATATAGGGCTTGCCCGAGATCAGCTCGCCGGTGGCGCGGTCGATGACGTAGAAGAAGCCGTTCTTGGGCGCCTGCATCAGCACCTTGCGGGGCTTGCCGTCGATCGTGAGATCGGCGAGCATGATGTGCTGGGTGGCGGTGAAATCCCACGTCTCGCCCGGCGTGGTCTGGTAGTGCCAGACATACTCGCCCGTGCCGGGCCGGATCGCGACGATGCTCGAGAGATAGAGGTTGTCCCCCTCCCCGCGCCCATCCTTGCCCGGGCTGCGATAGGCGCGGTTCCACGGCGAACCGTTGCCGACGCCGATATAGAGCAGGTCGAGCTCGGGATCGTAGGCCATCGAATCCCACACCGTGCCCCCGCCGCCGATCGCATCGGAGGCGCGCAGCACATCGGTGTTCCAGGTCGCCGCCGCCTTCTGGAGATGCGCCGGCGCGTCCGCGCCCTCGTCGCCCTCGGGCACGGTGTAGAAGCGCCACAGCTCCTTGCCGTCGTCGGCGGAATAGGCCGCGACATAGCCTCGCACACCGAACTCCGCGCCTCCGTTGCCGATGATCACCTTGCCATCGATCACCCGCGGAGCGCCGGTGATAGTGTAGCTCTTCGACTGATCGACGGTGACCTTCTCCCACGCGACCTTGCCGGTCTCGCGGTCGAGCGCCACCAGCCGGCCGTCGAGCGTGCCGAGGAACAGCTTGTCGCCCCACGTGGCAAGGCCACGGTTGACGACATCGCAGCACGCCTTGACCGCGGTTTCGCCCGGAACCTTGGGGTCGTATTCCCACAGCGCCTTGCCGGTCGCGGCATCGAAGGCCTTAACCTTGCTCCATGCGGTGGTGAGGTAGAGCTTTCCGTCCAGCACCAGCGGCGTCGCCTCCTGCCCGCGCGCGGTGTCCATGTCGGCGTACCAGGCGAGGCCGAGCTCGCCCACATTCGTGCGGTTGACGCTCTCGAGCGGCGAGAAGCGCTGTTCGGAATAGGTGCGCCCGTGGCTGATCCAGTTGGCGCTGTCGCCATCGGCGCCCACCAGCATCGCGGCGGTGACTCCTTCGCTGCCGCCTCCCGCAGCCTCTCCGAAGATCTGGCTGCAATTCGCCAGCATCCCCGCAGACAGCAACAATCCGGCGCCGCACGCCCACCGCATGAAACTCATGGCAACCTCTTCCCCTTGTTCTTTTGCGACATGTTGCCGCGCCTTTGCGCGCTTGTCCATTGGCGCTTGTCGATCCCCCCGAGCCGCGGCTAGACCGGGCGCGCGAGGGGCTGACAAGGAGAGCGACACCATGTGCGAGGAACACAAGCTGGCCGAATGGGCCAAGCAGACCATCAGCCGCCGCCAGTTCGGCGCGCTCACCGGCGCGGCTGCGCTTGCCGCCTGCGCTAGCGGAGAAACCGAGAGCAAGGCACAGGGCGCGCTTCCCGGTCTTACCGAACGCGGCGTCAATTTTCCGAGCGCCGACGGCACGATCGATGGCTTCTTCGTCCAGCCCGAAGGTGCCAACAGCCCGGCGGTGATCGTGTGGCCCGATATTGCGGGCCTGCGCGAATCCAAGCGCACCATCGCGCGCAAGCTCGCCGCCGATGGCTATGCCGTGCTGGTGGTGAACCCCTATTACCGCGATGTCACCGGCGAACAGTTTGCCGATTTCGCCGCCTTCATCGCCGGTGGCGGGTTCCAGAAGGTCGGCCCGTGGCGCGCCAAGCTCACCCCCGAGGCGATCATGCGTGACGCGGCAACGGCGGTCGACTGGCTCGACCGGCAGGACGGGGTCGACCAGTCCAAGGGCATCGGCACGCAGGGCTATTGCATGGGCGGGCCCTTCACAATCTGGAGCGCGGCGGCTGCGCCTGCGCGCATCAAGGCGGCGGCGAGCTTCCACGGTGGCGGGCTGGTGCGCCCCGACAATCCGATGAGCCCGCACGCGCTGCTCGGCAAGGCCGAGGCGAGCCTGCTGATCGCGATCGCGCAGGACGACGACGCCAAGGCGCCGGGCGACAAGACCGCGCTGCGCGAAGCGGCAGTGGCGGCAGGGCGCAGCGCCAAGATCGACGTCTACCCGGGCGATCACGGCTGGATGGTGCCCGACAGCCCTGCCTACAACGCCGCGGCGGCATCCCAAGGCGAGGCGGACCTCCGGGCGCTCTACAAGACGGCGCTGGCGTAAGGCGCTTTCCTACTGGGGCAGGCGCGCGCTAGGCTTGGGGCCATGCCGCGCGCCCTGCCCCGTCCGTCGACCTGCTGTTCGCCCTCACCGGTGCCGCGCGGGCGTGCGTTCGGCCCGCCGTTTTCCTGTTCAGGACTGTGTCTCAAGTGTCTCCAACAGGCGCGAGGATGAACGGGCGGGCACTCCGCCGTCCCGCGCCCGTCAGAGCTATCAGCGCAGCTTGGCCCGCTCGTTCGCCGCGCCGAAGCGGCCGTGCTTGCGGTAGCGCAGCATCCACTTGTCGAGGAACAGGCCCAGCGGCTTGGCGGCGATCCCGAGATCGGCGAGCGTGCGCGCATCCGGCGCGACGGTGCTGCCCGCCTTGAGCAGCGTCCACTGGTCGCGGCTCATCGGGGTGCCGGGGAGCGCGGCGAAGGTGGCCGAGAGCGCATCGGGCATGGCGAGGAAGGTGCGGCTGCGCCCCTGCGCCGCGGCGATCCGGCGGTGCAGTTCGAGCATCGTCAGCACTTCGGGCCCGCCGAGTTCGTAGGTGTGCCCGCCATGCTGCTCCGGATGCTCGAGCGCCACCGCCACGGCCTCGGCAACGTCGTCGGCATAGACGATCTGGAGCGGCGCCCCGGGCCCGAACACCGGCAGCACGGGCAGCAGTTCGATCATCCCGGCGAAGAGGTTGATGAAGGCATCGTCCTTGCCGAAGATGATCGAGGGGCGCAGCACCGTCGTGCCCGCGAATGCCGCGCGGGCATTGCTCTCGCCCAGCGCCTTGCCGCGCGCATAGGCGGCCGGCGAGGCCGCATCGGCGCCGATCGCGCTGATCTGGACGAGCGCGCGCACATCGCGTTCGGCAGCGAGCCGCGCGATCGTGCCGGGTGCTTCGCCGGTCAGCGCGATGAGATCGCCGGTGAAGGCCCCCACCAGGTTGACGACATGGCTCGCCCCTTCGAGCGCGGCGGCGACATGCGCCTCGCGGGTGATGTCGCAGGGCATCAGCTGGAGCTGGCCGAGATTGGCGAGCGGCTTCAACCCTTCGGCCTTGCCCGGCGCGCGGCTGGCGAGGCGAAGCCGCGCACCCCGCGCGAGCAGGCTTTGTGCGACATAGTTGCCGAGATAGCCGGTGCCGCCGAAGATCGTGACCAGCTGGCCGGTAAGCGCGGAGGGGGTGGGCATGGGTTGGGAGCTCTCGGTGGGGGTGCCAGATGCTTGCGCGAGCCCATGCGGCAAGCGGCGCGGCGAGGCAAGGGGGCGATTGCGGCCGGCGCCGCGCACCGGTGCCACCGGACCGACGCGGCAGGCCCGTCGTGCTCCGCGAGGTTGTCGTTGACAGCCCCCCCACCCCCAGCTAATGGCGCGCCCCTACCCTGCCTGCGGCACCAACGACCGTCAGGCTCCGTGCCCAGATGGCGGAATTGGTAGACGCACCGTCTTCAGGTGGCGGCGCTCGCAAGGGCGTGGAGGTTCGAGTCCTCTTCTGGGCACCAACGCTGGTCAAAGATGGGAACACTCCCCTCAAGACGCGGCAAACCCTTGGCAATGCCCCGCTCCAACACGGACTTCGGTCCACTGATAACGATCTGTTTGTCCGACACTTCTACCCGCGAAACGAGCATTCGCAGGTAGGCGGTGCGCAAGGTGCTGTCCTCATCGTGAAGCTTCTCGCGCAGTTGATCGGCAAACCGCCGCAGAGCCTCTGGCGTTATTTTCCGGGAGCCTCTGGCGAGCTGACTTTCAAGCACTTCAATCCTTGAGGTGAGCGCGGCCACAGCTTCACGATTCTCCGTCAGGCGATTAGCAAATTCCGGATCACTTGCCTTCATCACGCCATCTTCGATCAGAACGAGAAGCCGGTCGATCGCGGTACGCCGCCGTGTTCGCTCTGCGCTAGCCTGGGAGAGTTCCTGCTCAAGCAGTTGCCGCTTCTGATCGGTCAGTTCGAGCACATCCTTGAGCAAGAGCTCAAGGCGCCCTTTGCCAAGGATGCGCTTCTCAACAGCGCCGAGGACCGCCTCATCGAGCTTCTCCCGTCGAAGGTTCGGACACCGACACCTTTGCCCAATGTTCGTCCGCTCATTGCATTTGTAATAGTAGTATTTGACCTTGGTCCTCGACGTGCCACTGCCGATGGTCATGCCGGATCCGCAGCCTGGCATGCCGCATTTTGCTATGCCTGTGAGCAACGTCGTCCCCGCGGCAACGTGGGGAGCCATTTGTGTCGGTGCCCTTGAGGATCTCAGCGCCGCAACTCTCTCGAATTGCTCGCGTGTAATTATCGCGGGGCACTCCACCGGGATCCAATCTTCGCGATCGGGCACATTGCCGTCATCATCGGCCGTTCTGTCGTAATAGAGCCCCGTGTATATCTCCCGACCGAGAATGCCTGCCAAGTTCCCGTTTGTGAACCGCGCGCCGCGAAGCGTTACCCGTCGGTCGTTAAGCGTTTTGACGATCCAACGGCCACCGCGCCCTTGCTCCGCCCAATCGAAGATCTGCTGCACGACTGCCGCTTCGGACGGCACGATCTCAAGCTTCATCCGCTGCTTCTTGCCATCGGTCTGAGCGACGTATGTCTTGAAGCCGAAGGGAACGGGCCCACCGTTCCAGAACCCCTTGCGGGCGTTCGCGCGTCGACTCTTACGGGTGTAGATTGCATCATCAATCGCGCGCTGTTCATCGACCATTGCGGTGATGGTTTGACCCATCCGCTTGGTGCGACCTTCACCAAAGTTTTCGGTCACGCTGACCATCTCAACGCCGGCTTGGGCCAAGGTATGGATCGTGTTGACGAACAGGTGCATGTTGCGCGCAAATCTAGCCTGACGGTAGATCAAGATCATTTGAACGGGCCGGTCCGGGCCAGTTGCGTCGGCAATCATGCGAGTGAATTGGGGCCGTTTGCTCAGCGTGCCGCTCAGGCCGCTGTCGACATACTCACCGATGATGACGATCCCGTTTCGATCGGCATATTGGTGGCCAGCGTAACGCTGAGCCTCAATGGAAAGCGCCTTTCCGCCTTCGTCATCGACGGACAAGCGCAGATACAAATAGGCCTTCTGTGCCGCCTGGCAGGCTGCGGGCTTCACGCGCATCAATCGTCCCCGGTAAACAGCGCCGCGATCTCTGCGCCGAGCGCCTCGGCGACCATTTGAATCTCCTGCGTAGTGATTGGCAAGTCCAAAGGCAGGTCACTGAAAATCGGCAAACGGCGAATGGCGCCCCGCCCTCTCGAAAAGGGCGGGGCGCCATTATTGAATTCAGAGGCTCGAGGCGAAGGCACAGAAGCCTCTTTTCGTGACCTTACCCGGCGACCTTAAGCCCAAAGTAAGCACGGATTTCCGCGATGAACGCCTGTGCCGCCACTTCGCGCTCATCAGGGGTCATCGTGGTGGGGTCGGGCAACTGAAGGCGCATAACACGTTCGTCCAGTTTCTCGACGGTCCCGACCGGCTGATCGTCGAAGCCGAGGACCGGTATCGTTTCAAGGACGTCTGTCGCATCAGGTGCAGCAGACTTGCTGGCTTTCCCGCCATTGATCTCACTGGCGAGGCCGAGCGCATCGAACAGGTCGCCGGGCTTGAGAGAGACGCCTTCGCTCAAGCGCGCTTCGGCTGTTGCCAAAACCTCGGCTCGTTCATGATCGCTAGCGGCTTTCATGAACTGGCCGAACTTCACGCAGGTATCGATCGGCACGCGATCGGGTTCTGCCAGCAGTTCGAACACAATCGGAAAGCGCTCGACGGTCCGCGCAGCGATCGTCATGCGGCTCACCTGATCCTTCTTCAGGACCGGGTAACGGTCACCGATTGCTTTCTGGCTGATGCCTGCGACACGCTGCAGATTCAGAACAGCGCGGGCGGTCTCGATCGGCGTTCGCGGCACTCCTGCGAGAGCAGTATCTGCCACCGCTTGCACAGCCTCCTCTTCGGTGCCTTCGAAGAACACGCACCGGACTGCGATATCGCTATCCTCACCGTGGACCACCCCCATGGCATGGTGCCGGAGCCTGCCATCCATGATCACTATGCCATTCTTGGTCCGCAGCACGGTCAAAGGCGGAATGTATGCTGGATCATTGGCGCTCGCGCACAGGGCCTCGAAATTGGTTGACCTGAGGCGCGACGACGCTGCCGGGTGGTGCTTCCAAGGTTTCAGGTCCCTGTATGGCACCCACTGTTCGCCAGCGACCGGTGCAGGCACCGAGAAGGGCAAGCCCTTGTTGGGATTTACCTCATCTTCTGTCTCGAGATCGCCCTCATCCTCATTTGAAAGCGATGGCTCTCCCGTCGCAGCTTCACTGACGGCAATGCCTTCATCATCGGCTTCGACTTCCTCGTATGCCGGCCATGAGTCGAAGTCCAAACCGTCAATCGAGGTGTGATCTTCGTTCTTGGGAGTGTCGTGGTCTTTAGGTGTCATGTTGCTACTCCTCGCTGGCGATCGCACCATTGCGATCGCTGCGAGGCGTTTTTCGCTCAGCGGGAGCCCCGATAATGCCCGCAGAACTTGGCCCATTTCCAAGGAATGGCCGGCATTGCCGAACGTCTGCCGGCAAGCGAGCTATTGATTGAGCCTGGTTGTGTGCCACGCACCTTCGATGGCGAAGTCTTTGCTCTTTTCATCAACGTCAAACCTGATTTGCTCGTTGAGGTGGGGGTCAAGCGTGAAGGGCGTGACCGCAGGAAGCAAATCCGCCACTTCTCTAACGAACACATCACGGGTCTTCACCCCGACCTTGAACCGACTATGGAGAAGATCAGGAAACTGAAGCTGCTCGATGAAAGGCCGCATTCGGTTATGCTGCGTCTCGACCGGATTCTCTCTGGGAAGCAGGATGTTGGGGGTGGCGCACGGCCTTCTGGTACGACCGCACCCATTTTCATGCTTTTGCATCATTCTTACCTGATGTGCTTGGGCTGCATCGGGACTGAATTTCTGGAACGTCGCACAACTCGTCAGAAACTGGATTTCTGCGCTCGAAGGGAACCATGCCGCGAAGTAGAAGCAGCGCGTCCACCCTGGCTCCCGCACCTTTGGCAGTTTGGCGACGCGTTTCGCTACAGCGCCATACAGGCGGTAGTGGTTCCGAAGCCCCACTACTTCGTCGGACTTGGGGGCTTTCAAGCTTTCATCGAGGACCCCGTTGCGACGTCGCCGTTTCACTGTCCCCGTCATGCCCATCTCAAGCCAGTCCTGATCAGATACGACGTCATCGACCGCGTTCAACAGGGCACGGGCCCATCGAGGATGTACGTTGGCTGCGATGATGGCGGCCAGCCTGACTGCTTCGTTTTCGTTGCGAGCCGCCCCATCGCCACCGCGCGTGCGCCGTCGAAGATACTCGCCTTCGACATCCTTCATGTTGGCGATCATCAAGATGATGGCGGCCAGCGGGATAAACTGTTGCTCGATGCCTATGAAGTATAGCGCTGGCGTTTCCCTGAAGGGGCACGCCAGCCTTGTAGATGTATCCTCGTAGGAGTGCGTGTTTTTGACGGCCGATCTGACAGATCCGATTTCACCATCGATGAGAATTCCCGGAACGAACCGGTTCATGGTCGGATGAGAGCCCCGGATTTGGGCGAAGCTTCCGAGAAGATACTTCGCGGTCGGGGATCCTGAGGCCACCAATTTGCCCAGAGATGGAACTTGGTTGAGCAGCAATCGGATGGACTGGCGGGTGATCGATCTGAGGGAGTGCAGATATTCGAGTATCTCGAAGAGCCTCGCAAACTCTGCGAATATCGCTGTTCCAAGAAGTAGGCGAAGAGCAGGATCTCTCATCATCCCCTTGAACCTGTAATCGGGTTCTATCAGCCATTTGCTCAGTGAAGCAGTCCCAATCTTTGCACTGATCTGTTCGATTTCGCGGAAATCGTTGCGCCAGACAGCCCAGAACAGTGGGAGATGGAAGTGCTGCAACTTCGCTAGATTCTCGCGATGGTTTGTCGCATTGTAACCCAGCAGCTGCATGAGGCTGTGATCGCTCAGGTCCAAGGTGGAAAGGTGCCGGAGAGCGGATGCAACATAATCGTCATGCGTCGCGTCGTCATCATCGATTGCGCCCACGTCGTCCTCGTCGCAGACTATCGACGGGTCCAGCAACCAGCGATATCGGATCGCGAGGAACGCGGCCATTTGCCTCCGGCCAGCCGGGAACGGAACACCGTCAATAGCGACTACGTTGCCCACCCTCTCCACGAGGCCGAGACTGCTGGCCTTGGCAACTATCGCCTGGTCTGGTGGCGGAATCAGGTGCTCATACGCAAACAGCTCGGCTGTGAAGCGTATGACCGCTGGATCGGTCGAATGCCACACCGGGCGCATGCCGGCGAACCGGTCGCCGTATGCACCTATCGCCAGTCCAGCAGGCGGGGTGTTCAGGTTCTCTGCGTCACTGACTGGCTGCCAGACACCGGGGGTGCCTGGCAGCTTGCAGAGAATGCCTTCGTCCGATTGGGTCGCGGCCTGAAGCTGGCGTGATATGTTTTCAGCTGCCCCTTGCAGGCCTGCGCATGCCAGAAGAAGATTGAACCACTCCTTTGGCTGCGCCGCTGTATGTAAAGCTATTGGGCTTGACTCTGACGCTCCCTTAATCGCTCCCACTCTTGCTCGAATTGTTCCCATTGCGCGTCTTCCTGTCCTATCTGTTCCTGAGCAAATCGCTCGAGATCAGATTGTAGGACAAGAATTCTGTATAAAATGTCGTTCGTCGCTTCTAAAGCACAATTGATCTCATCTAATGAACCACTCTCAACGAGAGTAGGCGTCAGGTCATCGAGTGTAACGACTAAATTCGCTGCCTCAATTTCGATTTGGAGAGGGCTGGAGAGGCGGTGGGTGATACCATCAGCATCGACCCATGAAAACCATCCGCCTTCGTCAGACAGCGGTCTCCATAAGGCAGGATCGGCCCCCAGCCACTCTTCTGCCTCAGCGCGAGTCAGGTCGCCTGACGGCTTTGGCTCTCGCTCCGAGCGGGCGATGGCGCGGCACTGCGCATCAGTCGCAGGACCAGCAAGAGCTGCAGCCCGTTCGGCATCGCTAGTGAAAGTTTCCGTTCTTTCCTCATGAAGGGCCGCTACAATCAAAATGTCCCACGCTTCCTCGATCAACGTCTGGATTTCCTCGACCCTCTGCTTGGCTGCGACCTTCGCTTGTTCGAATGCATAAGCATTCCAACGATCAGCGTCTGATCGCAGTACATCCAATCGACTCACCAGATCGCGGATCTTCTCCCGACACGCGACCACCACATCTCTAGGCTCGTTCTTGCTCTTGCTGATCGTTGCGTCGATTTCCGCAGAAATTTCCTCCACTTCCGCTTCAATCGCCGCGGGCGCCTCAAGTGCTCTCACGACACCGAAGCGATCGGTCCACCTGAAGCCGCTCATTCGAAATCTCCGTAGTTCAGGTTGGCACCTTGCGCCTCCAGCCAATCCGCCGCCTCGCCCCGCAACAGATGTCCGGGCATCGCTATTCTCAGGACTCGGCAGGTGGCGCGGATCAACCAACGCTGATCGGCCGTCATCTCGGCGTGGCGCCAGTCGCCGTGGAGCTGGAATTCCTCATCCCGCGCGAGCCATTCCGCGCGATCTTCGAGATAAAGGGCCAATCTCTTCTGCCAGCTCAGGAAAAGGCCGCGAGCCGCGAGTTCACGCTGTCCGAGGTCCAGAACGTCGGCAATGACGCCAGCTGCAGTCTCCTGCGGGCGGTTGCTCGCCGCGCTCCGAAGTCGCTCGATGAAGAGCGCAGGTTCAGTGCCAAGCAAGCCGGCCAGCGCATCCGCGTCGGCCGCCTGAAATCCCGCGTTAACGAGAACACCGCCCAAGGTGAACTTGTGGTGCGCTGCGCTGGGGCTAGCAACGATCACCTTGTGGGTCGGCTCAGCCAGGGTCCGGCGCCGCTGAGCGATAGCTGCCCGCTGTCGCTCTATCTCCTCGATCCGGCTGTCCGCATCTTGAAGCGCGGCGCTACGTCCATTGAGCCCATCATCGGAATCGTAAATTTGCGAATTCATCGGCTTCCTCCTTCAAACGGAGCAATACCGATTCGGATGACCCAAAATGCCCGCAGAAATCACGCGACCGGGACTTGAACCTCGACCTCAGGTCAATTTCGTGCACGACAGGTGCAAGCATGCCCTAAATCATATATTTCTCAATCGCTATGAAGTAGATTTTGCGGGCATTATCCAGTTTGAATCATAGTTAAGGTTGGGGGGTTAGATTGGCGCAAGAAATGTTTCAGCGATGCCGAAACGTAAATCCTCCCGCGCAGCGGTTCGGAACACCCCCCAACCCAAAGCGCACAAGTATGTCGAAGCCGTCTTCACAGACGATTTCGGCCGCGAACGCGCGCTTACTGTCAGCAGTGCTGCATCGTTCAGCAAAAAAAAGGTTGATGCAGCGTCGCGTGCCATAACGCGCAAGGTCGATCGCGCGATGGAGCAGGCGATCAAAGCTGGCGACCGCGAGACCGCGATAGCGATCCGCAAACTGCGCAAGCAAGAGCGCGAGACCGACCGGGCTATTGACCGCTTCTTCCGGCGGAAGATCAAAACGGTCAAGAAGCCTGCCAAGAAGCTCAGGCACAAACCGCCGAAGCCGCGGATGATCTTCCCGTCGCGGGCACAGGCCCTCCCCAGCTATGGCGGCTTCATTCGCGACCGACAGAACAGGATCGGGGTGTACCTCGATGTACTATACTACTCGAGCCGCACTTCGAGGCCGGGCGTCGCCATGCGGGTCACCAAATACATCTGGAATGGCTCTGCGCTAGATGACGAGGGCGCGCCAATGTTCCGGAGCAATGTGGGCGCGACCATCGATGAAGTGGTCTGCGGATTCGATCATCTCGAGCAGGTCAACCGCTCGGCGCAAAAGGGCGCAAAGATCCTCAATGGGGCCGTTCTGGCCATGGACCATCGCTGGACTCCTGAACAGATGCTTGCGGTTGGCGAGGCCTGGGCGCAGGAGCGTTTCGGCCGGTACGGGTTGCCCTACGCCATTGCACTCCACGAGCCGCCGCCGGATGGCGATCAACGCAACTGGCATATCCATGTCATCTGGAGCTGGCGGCCTCTCGAGCGGGTCGGCCATCACGAGTGGCTCGTCTCGGAAGTCTTGCGAACCGATCTGGATGGCCGCGAAGGCCTGCGGTTTCTTCGCCAACGATTTGCCGCATTGTCGACGGAGATGTCATTCCGCCGGGGCGACTGCGACGTCTACACCGCGTTGTCGCATGCAGCACGCGGCTTGCCTATCGAACCTCAGAAGAAGCTCTACGAAGACAAGACGCGGCGCGCTCGGGCGGGTGAATTCGTGGCGGACAACGAGGACAACCACGAGCGGGTGATCCGGTCGAAGGCGGCAATGATCGACGACGATTTGCGGCGCGAGGACGAGCGGCTAGCCAAGCTCCAGGAGATCGCACGGCGGGCCGCCGCCCGGATCGCGCGACGTTTCCCAACGCCTCGCATTCCGTCAGTCGCGTATAGGATAGCGAAATTCGGCGCAGTGCCCGGGCCGGTGAAGCTGGAAACGCTGCGCCCGGCCAAGCTGAGAGACGTCGGGGTTCCCCGCGCGCCCGGTACGGCGATGAACCCTAGTTCGAAAGCCATCGCTGCCATTCTTTCATCGTGGAAGGCCAGGATGTGGGAGGGCAAATTCGCAAATTTGCGAATTTCTGCCAGACGCGATTCCCCGGTTGTGCGCGCGCCTGCACCGGCCACCCGTCCTCATTTGTTCAGATCGCACCTGTCGCCGATTGAACCGATGAAGATTGCGCGTGCGGTGCCGGCAGTGGCCGCACCACGGCCCGGCTTCGTCTTGGCCGCAGTCACGATACCGCGGCAACTTCGTGCACCGAAGTCAGCGATGACGCTTCCCATTGTAGCTGTACCGCCAATACGGTCACGAGCAGTTTTACTCAGCGCGCTCAATCTGCGGAAAGCTGCTGTGCCGCCTGCCGCAACAAAGGCTCCCGTCGCTCCACCAGTTCCGCCTAGGTCGTTTGCGATCACGAGGCTCAAGATTCCTAAGCCCATCAGCATCCCCGCTTTCGCGCGCACTATCGAAGGGCCGTCGGCGCCTGCCGTGAAAATCGCCTCAGCGTACGAATTTCTTAGGTCGCTCAAGCTACCGGGGAAAGTGTCCCCGCCGCAGCCATCAAAGCCCATTTCGGCGGTTCCAGCGGCACCTCCCGTCCGTCCGGCACCCGCCCTTCTATTCACAAAACTACGTCGGCATCCCGTGCCGCAGGCAATCGACCCAGAAACCTTGGCTGAGCTTGAACTGGCAATGCGGCGGGCGAAACAATCGCTGCGCGACGACGATGGGCAGGAGCACGAAAAGTCAACTCAAGTGCAGCGACAGCCAGTTCTGCCACTTCAGAATGCGAATTCGCCCTGGCTACTGCTCCAGCTTCTAGGCGAACGGCGGTCCCTCATAGCGAAGGATCGGACTGGTCGCTGGGCCCTGTCGCGGGATCTGGCAAAGGCTGCCGGGCTCACGGATGATCAAATCGCTTCACCTTCCATGCAGAGGACGCTCGAAGCGGAGGCGCATAAACAGCGGCAAGAACTGGAGGCGGTGGCCGCATTTATCGTAGCAGATCCGCGGCGCCGGCTGATCCGGACAGATGCGGGCTGGCGCGCGGCCAGCTCGGCGCCAGAAGCTCTACATGCCCTCATGTACCATTGGCGCTTCGACCCGTCGGTCCAGCGTGAGCTTGAACGTTTGAGCAAGGAAACCACACTCCCGCTAGACGCGCGGGAACAGGCAGGTTTGCGCAAGCGCCAATTCCTCGATGCTGTTTATCGTCTGCAGGAACCGCCTCAGGACTTTACGCGTGCCATGCCTCAGCGTGGATCAGGATTCCCGCCGCCAGGATGGGACGGCGGTCGAGAAATGTGAGCTTTTGCTATTGATATGATGAGCCTATCACGTCGGCTTCGGTCCGTTCCCATAAGGCCTACCAATGCTTATCTACTCGGCGTTTTGAGCTTGCAATTGCTTCTACCATCAATCCGCATTTGGAAAAGCCTCTCGGCCGAGTGTAAACGAGAGGGCTGCACCCGACCCAGAGCCGGTCGTTCAGCCCCAACACGCTCAGCGTCCGGTTGTGCCGAAGCTTGCCGTTGACTTGTGACGATCGGCCGCAACCGCCGACAGAGAGGTCATTCCAAGGCTCGGTCGCGATCGCTGAAAGCAGGCTTTCATTCATAGACAACTTGCAGGATGAACCCTCCGACGCTCTCTGTTGGGACTACATTGGTGCCATTGAAGCTGAACACTAACGGCGAATATGGCGGTCGTGAATGATGACGTCGATCTGCTGGCTGAAGGCGCCCTTTCTGTCGACCACGAAGCCTTTCCGGCTTTCGTAGCGGTGCCGCAGATAGTGGTTGAGCACGTCGTTCCAGACGTGTTCGCTCGCATCTCCCTTTTCAGTTGGGTGCCCAAGTTTTTCGGGCGGTCGTCAGTTTGTGTTCGATCTTGTCGTGGAAATCGGCGAAGCGAACGGCAAGTGATCAGTCTGACGTCATTGGAATACGGTCGCGGCCGTACGCAGTCGTTTGATGATGTCAGGCCTTCGGCCAATCGATGTGCAGCACGGTTGGAAAACCCGCTCCATGGCGACTGATTCAGCGCCTCGTGCGAAAGTGCCGGGTGCAAACCCGCCCTGCATCGAACATTGGTTCGCCCAGCCGAGGAAGGTACCATTTAATCGTTCTGGTTAGCTCGCATCGGACCACGGACGCCCTTCATCGTTGCGGTTTGCTGGGCGTGAAGGTTCAAGGTCGCGTTCCTTCCCCCAGAAATGCTTTACCGCTCCAGCAAAATCCGGATCTGAGCAAAACTCGCAGTCAAGTCTCTTCGAGACCGATCGCCTTGTTCGACCGACCGGACCACGCCACGGATCAACCTGCCATCCGCCGGTATCCGTACATCCGACGTGCTGGCGAACGAGTTCGATAGCCAGCAAGGTCCCCGCCATCGCCGACACGAAGGCAAATGGCGTCAGGACTTGTCGACCTTCCGGGGTGGTCAGCGCCTGCGTGGAGCAGAGTTCGCGAAATAGCGAGTCGAACGCCTTGTTCACGAGAGCGCGCGGGTCATAGCCCGGATATCGCTGCACGATCGTCTCAGCAACTTCCAAGGTCACAAACCCTGTTCGGATGGTCTCGATGTCGAGACCAAGCGCCTCTGCAATGGATTTCTCCCGCGCATGCTCGTCGGGCGTGTGGTGATAGAGGCAGGACATACACGCGCCCGCAGCCGGCAGCCGATGGGAGTGCACTACGACGAAACGTGCGTCCGTCGTTGACGCATCCAGCACACGCCCCGGCAAGTATTTCTGAAGCTTCCGGCGTGCCGCTCGACTGTCGACTGTCACAATCATTGTCGGCACTGGCGGCAAGCCGGCAGCATATTCGGCAAATTCCATTTTGTGGGGCGTCAGTCGAACATTCGGAAAATCCGGCATAGCTCGGGTTGCCAAAAGGTCGGCCTTGCCGCTTCCTTCGTCACCTGGCTGCAAATAAAGGCAGCGGTTCAAATTGCCTACGCCAACCTCCTTGGGATCGACGATCTCAATCGAGCCGGTCACAGGAACGTGCCGCAGCGCCCTCAAGAAGCCATGTGCAACCGCCCCGGCACCCACCATGACGACGCCGTCCAACGGGATCCTCTCATCATGGGCGAGTTTGGGGATGCCGAATTCTTTTTCGTGAAGGTCGAGCGGTTCTGCCGTGGCGGGCAAACGCTGGTCATTCACGGTAGCCCGGATCGCCATTGCAGCGATGATCGGCGCAGTTGCGGCAGCGAAAAGCGGTGCAGGCTCCCCCTCCATCGGCTTTGGTGCTTGAGAACCAGCCCGCACTCTTTCTGCTCCAATGTCGGCCCAAAGGACCTGCGCACGTGACACCGGCTCGATCGGCCCAACGACCAGCTCAAGATCGAATGTCACGCTGGCATCCCGGGTTACCGTGATGGTTCGAGCAGCCAGTGCTTCGATGTCCGCTGCCCAGCTTTCTCGTGAAGGCGCTGCGGTTACTAGGACCGTCTTCTGCAGCTTGGCAGTTGCCTCTTCCTCGTCGATACCCAGTAGCGACGCGAGCATCCTGGCGGTTTCGAGACCGGCGCTCACGGCGCAATGGCCAAGCATGTGTTGGGAACCAAGTCCCACCGCCCATCGGCCGAACATTCATAGGTCATAACGTCGGACAAAAAGGTCCCGATCGTTGTGGACGCGGCAAAATACGGCAACACTAGAGACAGTGCGCCGCGATGGCGGATGATGGCCCAGGCGTCGTCGGCTTCTGAGTGAAAGGCGCTGCCAGGATGGGTGTGAATCTGCGCCAGAATTTTTGATCGCTTTTGCGCGAGAGTCTGCATTAGAGCCCTCATGCTGGAGGGAGGAATGTAGAACTGATCTTTCTTGCAAATCTGTTCGGGTTCATAGAGCTCGCGGACCTCGCCGCCCCCAGTCGGCGTGTCCCGGCCAAGCCAAGCAATCATGCGTTCCTGGCCGAGCGCGCCACCTGTTTGCAGGCGCGCGAGCGTGTCCTCAAGAATAGCACGAGCAATCACTAGCTTGGTCATCGTTTGCCTTTCCAGACCCGCCAAAGTTGGACGACAAGACCGATGAGATCGTTGCCCGACAGTCTGCGATAGTTCTCCCATGCCTCATGCCTGTGGCTGGGATGAGTATGAAACTCCCGCGAACCGCGCATGCAAATGAATGGGCGACCTGTCATATCGTGAGCGCTGGCGTTGAAGACCGAGTTGCTCCTGGCAAACATGGGGCCATAGGTCACGTCCGCCGCATTGCTGGTTGAGAGAGGAACGCCTTCGGCGGTGAGCAATGTTATCGCCGGGGGCGCTTCATCCCATCCGTCACAGCTGAGGCGCAACCGCAGCGGAGGAGACGCCCCGGTCTCGAATACGATATCGAGATTCGGATAGGTCGCCTCCACGAGCCGCCACCCATAATTTTTCAGGAGGCGAGGCGTGAGCTTCGCGACCGCCTCATCAAATTTTTTCCTAGAGACGAACTCAAGCACCGCCACCGCCTTCTGGCGCGTTCCACGCCAGCGCCACGTTCCCCGACAGACCATTCTGGGCGAAGGTCAGCGCTGCATTGATGTCCCGTCCGTCGAAGCTCACCACCCAGCCTTCGGTGTCCGTCAATTCTAGCTTGCGTGCGGCGCGCGCAAGCACACTGGCCACCAGTGTATCGGGCTCCACCCGGATAGCCCCCTCGAGAGGGAAGACCCCATTGGTGGTCAGAACCGAGACCAGAACCTTTTCCGAACGACGGCGACGGGTCACCAGATCTTCGACCCCCTTAGGCCCGAATACAACTTCGCCCTCCGCGGTCAGGACCAGATCTGGCTCGCCGTCGCGTTCCAGCACCAGTTCGTGGTCGTCGCCCACATTGAAAATCTTGAGCAGTTCTCTCACCTCGGCCGTCTCAGCACCCCAGACCTGAGACACTTCATCGACTGTAAAAGCCCAAAGTTTGTCCGTCTCGAAAGCGCGGAAATGTGCTGTGTGCTCGTCCAGCACGTCCTCGTGAGGGCATTGACGGATCCGGCCTCCTTCGATCGAGAGCAACTGGTGCTCACTCGGAGGCTTGTATCCGCCCGCAAGGAGCGCATCGCGGGCCGTCGGAGCGCTATCACGCAGGTCGATCTGTTGACCGTTAATCCACAGCGTTAGGCCGCTGGCCCGATCAGAGGTAGGCATTTTCGTGATTCCTTCCGGCAAGGCCGTTGTTGACAGGGAGGCGCTTTGGACTAGAAAGGTTTTTGAGTCCGGATGTGGACTATCTATATTTGGACTATTTCGGGCGTCAAGTCCGTTTTTGTATTGGAGGAGCCATGCGGACAGCGCATGAGCCTGGCGCCGAAGGCCCCGGGCCATCAACGATTCCGGTGGAGCTTGAGGCATTTTTCGCCTTGGCCGATAAATGGGATCTCTCGACCGATGAGCAGATACGATTGCTCGGTTCGCCAGGAAGATCGACTTTCTTTAAATGGAAGAAGGAAGGCGGTGCACTGCCTGTCGACACGCTTGAGCGAATTTCTCACGTTCTTGGTGTATGGAAATCGCTGCAGATCTTGTTCCCGGCAGAAGACCGCGGCTGTGCCTGGTTACGGCGGCAGAATGACTTTTTCCAAGGGGGGAGCGCCCTGGATGTGATGCTGACCGGGCAATTTTCGGATCTCTATCGTGTACGGTGGTATCTGGATGCGCAACGAGGTGGCTGACGCACGGCGTGTTCGAAGAGAGCTGACCGGATATCGGTTGATCCCTTCCCGGTTCCCGCCCATTTCCATTTATGCCGGATTGGTCGCAAACGACCGGATAGACAGCTTGGTCGAGATTGAGAATCTCACCAATCCCCGGCTCAAAGCGGCCCAGCGCCTTGCATCAGTTGAGGACCTTGAGCCGTCCCATCGGCTTCAGAACTGGAATCACGCGCCTTTCGCTTATTCCAACCCGGAGGGCAGCCTCTTTTTCGGTGCCGATCGACCTTGTCTTGAACTTGCTAGCGATAAGCAGACCGCATTGGCAATCTCGGTAGCCCGCCGTCAACGTTTCCTGAGCCGAACGGATGAGCCCGCCGTTGGCCTTGATATGAGAATGCTTGCCACGCCGATCTGCGGAACTTTCTTGGACCTACGACATCTCGGTGCAGATCTGACACACGATGAAAGGCGCGCAATCGGTATGACCGTGCCTACTGGGACGCAGGGAGTCCTTTATGCCGCGCCAGAGAGGCCAAGTGGCGAGTGCGTGGCAGTGCTCGACGGTGGCGTATTGGGACGTTCGCTCCAGGCAAATCACTATCGGTTTCTTTGGGACGGCCAGCAGATGATCAGCCTTTATGCGTTCGATAATGAAGGTAGGGCGTTTTCGCCGAACATGCTTTCAAGCGACGAAGACATTCTTGCCGCCTGACGCTCTCAAGAGAGCTCGCCGCCGTCCCAGTCAACAAGCCGGACAACCTCGTGATAGGTGCAGCCGCGTGCGCGACAAACAACACTTGGAAAGACACTGCCATCGGCCTTGATTCGATGATTTGACAGTACAAGCCGATGGCCACGGCTGCAAATCATCTCCGCCTTGAAGCGCGCCCGAGTTCGGGGATGGCAAGCCATCCAGCTCGGTCCATTCGTTTCCAGCCCATTGGCGCGCGGTACGGGTCGGGCAACCCATTTCACAGGTTGATATTGTCGTGAAGGAGGCGGCGGAGAGGGACGATACCCTTCTGTGTTCGGAGAGGCGGTGAATAACTGCCGGAGCAACCGAGTGATCCATCTCCACATCGCGCAAACCTCAGCCAAACGTAGTCACAAATATCAGAAGTCGTTCATAGAAGCAAAAAGCCTGCGTTGGAGTTGGCGGTTTTTGTGACTTCCGTCGCGGTCCGGACCGCTGCATTACCGATGACCGCTATGGGCTTCGGCAGGCCTGAAGGGTAGTCGAAGGACCCGATGGCCATGGGTCCGCTTTTACAAACTCGTCTCTCAAAGCTGCTAGTCAGGATTGTCCCAAACCTCGATCGTTCAGGATCCGAATTCTGGATCAATGAACGAGATGCCGCTTAGGAGGCTCGCCGCCCGAATGAGGACTTACCGGTCAGTCCCCAATCGAGGTCATTCCCAACGTAGATGGCCGACGTCGGCTTTCGGCAATACCTGCCGTTGAATCGATGGCGCACGGTCGGCAGGTATGTCCCAGACCCCGCCATAGGCCTCTTATCGGGCGACCGATGATGCATCAGCCATGGATGAGCTGTGCAAGCGCGCTCAAAGGATGGCTGCTGATTGCCGTGAGCATTTGAGGCTGCATGCTTCAAGCCCTTCGCATGCATCCGCATTAGGAAAAGCCTCCCGGCCAAGCCTTGCCGCGAGGTTGGTAGGAGAGGGGAAAAGGTCTCCTCGGCCAGCCTCGGAGACTAAGCGAGGCTTACAACATGACGAGAACGAATAGCACCGGCGCCGGTTCGGCCGGCGGCGGCAAATACGCGCGTCCGAAGGGGGCAGTGCGGATCCTGCACCCTGCCAAGGACAAGGCCGACTGGCCGCGGATCGAGGACGAGGAAGAACGCGCGCAGGGCCTGCGCCGTATCTGTGTGCTCGATACGGAAACGACCGGCCTGGACCCGGCACGGCATACCGTGATCGAGATTTGCGTCTCGCAGGTGCAGGTCGATGCCGCCGGGCGGATCGTCGGCATCTATTCGATGGGCTCGGCGCTGCAGGATCCGGGGCACCCTCTGCCGGCCGCGATCGCCGAACTGACCGGCCTTGATGATGCGACCCTCAAAGGCCGGGGTATCGATCGCGAGAAGCTCGCCGAGTTCATCGGCAGCTGCGAGGGCGTGATCGCCTTCAACGCTGGCTTCGATCGTCCCTTCGTCGAGAACCTCCTGCCGGATCTGCCGCGACTCCCATGGGGGTGCGCCATGAAGGACGTGCCGTGGCGCCAGCTCGGGTTCGAACCCGGGCCGCAGAACTATGTTCTCATGCAGTCGGGCTTCTACCCGCCCCTTGCGCACCGGGCACGGGAAGACGTGCTGTCGCTGGTCCAAGTTCTCGCCCATGAATGCGCCGACGGCGAAAGCGTGATGGCCAAATTGCTGGACGCCATGGCGTCACCGGCCTGGCGCTTCGAGGCTACCCGGGCACCCTATCAGGTGAAGGATGCGCTGAAGGAGCGCGGCTATCGCTACCGCAAGCAGGGGCAAGGCGCGCTCTGGCACAAGCATGTGCGTGGCAGCGAATACGACGCCGAACTCGCCTGGTATCGCGAGACCATCGGCATGGAGCCCACCATCGTGCCCCTGCCGGCGGAGGAGCGCTACCGCGCCGATTACACCTGGCAGCCTGTCCCGCCGGAAGGCGGATGGCCGCGCTGGTTGAGCTGAGCATCGAGGAAATTGAGCCGTTCCGGTGAAGGGAGAAGGCTTCGGACCCCTGGCGGGGTCCGCCACTCCAACAAGGAAATACGAATGATCGATCTGTATATCGGAGGGGCCTGCCCCCTCCGCGCAATGACCTATGCCCTCAGTCGGGCGCTGATCTGCCCCTTGGCTCCCTTGACTGCCCCGCTGCCACAAGGCGGGCTTGGGGTCGTCACCGCCTGCGGAAGGCTGGAGGACGCGATCGCCGTCACCAGTCGCACCGCGGCGCGCACCGACCGCCCCTGGCTGTTGGCGCATTTCGAGCACGCATTCACCAGAACATGCGGCGGCATCATGCTGATGCTTCCGGTGCCGACCGGCGTCGAGATCATGATGGTGCACCCCTTCCTGCAGAAAAAGGGGGCGCCGATGATCCTGATCTCGGCCTGTGCACAGCGTGCCTTCGCTTTCGATGCGCAAGGCAAGATCAGCGAGGTCTCACCGCCCAAGCGGTCGAAGGCGTCCGCAGGCGCCGATCGTGGCTGGGCCGAGCTCAAGCGCCGCATGCGGGCGAGCGCTGCGGGGCGCTCGTTCTGGCCGCACGAGTCCTACGAGATCCGCGTGGCCTGACCGGGATACCTAATCGGACACGGGCAGCAGGCATGTCCGGCTGACCGGCCACAACCCTCATCATCGCAGCAAAGCGGGCGGCGTTCCTTCGCGGGAACGCCGCCCGTTCGCGTTCCAACCCAAGGAAACACCACTTTTATGTCCCATTCACTGCACCCGCAGGTGCTCTCTTCCCTCATCATCATCCGATCCAAGGCCGAGTTCGTGCCGGGTTCGGCGATCAGTTCCCTGGCTCTGTTCACGGTCTCGCGCTCAGGCCAGCGGGAGGCGCGCTTCGAGCTCACGCACCACCTCTTTGACCGCGATACGCCAAGGGCCGACATCCTGGACACGCTCTGCCGAAGCCTCCCTGCAGGCGGCGAGCTGCTGATGCGCGCGCCGATCGGCGACCGGCAACCCACAGGCAGCGGACCGCCTCCGCCGCCATCCGACCTCGATCTGATCCGCCGCAACCGGCCGGAGCTGACGATCCTGCCGCTCACGCTGACGGACAGCCAGCTTGTCACCGCGGGCGCGCAGATCGGGATCGACGTGCCCTCGATCTACGGCACGCCGCTGCGGCGTAGGAGGCGCGCACCGTATCAGGCGATGGCGCTCTGGCAGGCCTACACCGCCCGCTTCTGCCGCGGGCCAGAAGCCCGGGTGCTGTTCGCAGCATTCCAGGCTTGGCGAGCACTTCAGGAGGCGCGGCCGATCCCCTTCTGACCAACAACCAACACTGCACTGATTGGTCCGCCGACCGCCATTGCACCCACGAGCCCGGCAGACCGGCAGTGCACCTCAAGCAGGCTGAAAACCCTCAGGAACGGGAAGGATTTTGTGGGTCCAGCCCACAGAAAGGAAAATGAATATGACCAAGTTTACGTTTATCGACATCGAAGCTGCATGGGACGAGCATCTCCATGAGGCCTATCGCCAAATCGACCCGGTCGGAGCCGGTGCGCAAACGCGCGACGGCCATCACCGCAGGCGTCAGGCATGCAAGCGGATCATCGCGGCCGCCGCCTTCGACCTCGAGATCGACGCGCAGGGCGCAATCAGCATCGGGGGCCTTTCGTCGTGGACTGCGTATGACCATGGGGACGAGCGGGAGGTCGTCGCCGCTCTTCTAGAGCATCTGCGCGGCCGACCGGATAGGCATGTGGTCACCTACGCCGGCCTCGCAGCCGAGCTACCCCTCCTCAATCTGGCCGCGATGGAATACGGCCTGGTGCTGCCGCACCAGCTGCGCAGCGGCGCTGCTGACCGCCATGGCCGCAGTGCTTGGCGCCCCCACATCGACCTTGCGCTCGAGCTCAAGGGCCAAGGCCGGGAATGGGCGCACCTCTCCGAGATCGGCCTCAGGCTTGGGCTGCCCGGCGTCCTTTTTGCCGGCAAGCCGAAGATCGAGATGCCCACCACCAGCGAGGAGTGGCAGACCATGCGCAGCCGTGTCGCCATGGACTGCGTACTCACCGCGATGATCGCGCTGTCCTTCTGGCGCGTGCACGGCCGCATTGTGCTCGATCAGTCGGCCATGCTGCACAACATCGCCTCCTGGTGCCAGCGAACCGGCATTGCAAGCAGCTCCCAAGAAGCCGCGATCGCAAGCCTACAGCAGCAAGCTATGGCGGCCATGGCCGAAGACCTTGTCGTTCCCGTGTGATCTAAGCTGATGCTCGCGCTGTGTAAGGGATGCCGGTACAGCCCGCACCGCAAGGTCCCACTCAGCCCAGACGCAATGGTACCTAACCGGTCATGCGCCAGAGTAGGGAGTTTTGGGCAACCTGTCCGAAACTCTCTGCTTCCGGGCGGTGCTGGACGTCTTTGCTTTGGGGTTGGCCCTCTATTGAATGAGACGATGGTAGCTATGCGCCATAGCGTCTGTGCCCCTTATAATTTGATAACTCATACCTGAAGCGATCGCCAACTGCTCGGCAAAATCACGTTTTGCTTGGACTACGGGTAGATTGATCTGATGATCGCCCTTGACTTCAACAATTACGAGTTTTCCATCCTCTCGCTCGAAAAGAAAGTCCGGATAATACGATCGAACCGTTTTGGATTCAGGATCGATATACTGCACGAAGAAGTCCGACTGACCGTGCGTTAGCATCCCCGTGAAATACAGCTTCTTCACTCGACCATCGCGGATCAAATCCCAAAATAAGGTCTGCTCGGGATTCGAGTCGAAGCAGTAGGTGTCGAGGTGAAAGCTCTTGTCGCGAAAGGGTGCGGCCGGACCATCGGTTTCGCGGACGATCTTGTCCTTCGCCGCGGTCACCGAATAGAAGCCAGCAGGGGGGACCTTCACGAGTTCGACTTCGTACTCGTCGGTCGTCTCGGTGGGGTTCAGGCTGTAGAGCAGGCCAAACAGGCGCGGGATAATGACATCGTGGAGCAGCTCGTTGAAGGCGTTCACAGCTTCAAGGATCGCCGCCATACCTTGCTGTGAACCAGCGAGCAGCCCTTCGATTTCGACCGGGCTACGATTGAGGTAGCGCGCCACCTCGGCGACGATCATCAATTCTGAATAGGTTAGCTTTGCCCGTTTCGCCGAGAGGTCGCGCACCCTGTCGCTGGCTTTCGCTGGGCTGAGTTCGTTCCGCTGGGTCTCCATCAGGCGGTACTTGTCGGTGAGTTCCGCCCATGCGGCTTTGTCGGCCAAGTTGAACCCAAGGTCCGCCCCGGCCATCGGCGCCTTCTCTTCCAGAACGAAGCTGCGCCGCACACGCTTGATCTTGAGCACCACAGGATCGTTGACGCGGACCTCGACCTTCTCTTTGTCGCCGGCTGCAGTCTTCAGGTCGTCGGCCGACATTCGGAAGTTCTGCTGAAGCTCGTCGTCTAGGATTTGGAGGTTGGCGTCGGAAAGGTAGATATGACCTGTATGCTGAGTGTCGCCGATGGATCTCAGGCAGCGCATCGAGGCCTGAAGCACGAAAATCTTCGACTTCGGTTGGCGGAATAGGGCGACGCCGAACAGCGATCGGCAATTCCAGCCTTCGCGGCCCTTGTTAACCAGAATGATGAACTGCTTTTCACTCTCGGGATAATCCAAACGGCGAAATGCGCGCTCATCGTCGTTGGTGGTGATCTTCGCGTCGCCCACATTGACAAGAATGCGGCTCGTCGGGATGCCGCGCTCGATCAGCACTTGCTCAACCGCAGGCTTCAACTCGTTGACAGCTTCTTCGATGGTAGAGGCGAAGAAAGCCATTTTGGGCAAAAGCCCTTCCGGCCTTAGACCGCCAGTCTGCTCGCAAAAATCATCGACTGCGATCTTCACGAACTCGGCCGTGCGCGAGTTCGCATAGCCTTTGAGGTCCACCTTCTTGAGGTACTCGTTGCTGATCGCCTCTTTCAATCCGTATGCATAGACAACCTCGGGCAGGACGGTGCGGCCAACGTAGGGGGTGCCGGTGAAGTTGAAGCAGGCCACAACCTGCGTACCTGCCGTCTTCAGCTTCGCGGCAAGCTTGTCGATGGTCGTGCGCAAGCTGGTGTCGGTCGGCTTTGCGCCGATCCCCATGTCTTTGGCCAGATCGGCACCGAAGGCGTGGTGGGCCTCGTCCACATAGATGCCAAGCTGTTCTAGCCGGGTCAGCTTTTCGAACCGCTGGTTGGTCGTCAGTTCGGTTTCGTCCTCTGGCTCGTCGAAGCCGTAGAGGTCGGCCGCATCGCCGTAGACGCCCTTCATTGTGAATACTTCAGGCGTGGCCCGGAACAGGCTGTCTATCGCGGTATCCTGCTTGTGTTTCTTCTTCAGGATGATTTTCTGCACGTTGGAGACGATCACGTTGAAGCGCGATTGGTCGAGCGTGTCGAGGGAGGTGCCGGCCTCTTCAAGGTAGTGGAAGCGGATGTGCGTGGTCAGGAAGTTCACATACTCGGGCGGAACCACGCGCGCGAGCGGGAAGGATTCCAGTTCGCGCAAGGACTGGAGAACCGTCTTGTCCGGGGAGCAGACGAGCGCGTTGTGGCAGTATTTTGAGTCCTTCGGCCATTTGTTGGCGAGGATGAACTCGTAGAAGATGCAGGTCGCCATGAGGATGGTCTTGCCGGTGCCCATGGTCAGCGCGAAGATGTAGTTCGGGTAGGC
>JAESFG010000352.1_pt1 | contig 66998 bp, 44 predicted proteins | sample 9269371 | NCBI WGS metagenome assembly JAESFG01 (sample SAMN14506227, study PRJNA617093) | algae metagenome | isolation source: Aetokthonos hydrillicola CCALA 1050 (B3-Florida) and co-occurring... | place: USA: South Carolina | collected 2013-01-01 | reverse complement strand
CAGGCCACGCTCTTGTACCGGCCCAGGTCGATGGCGATAATCGTGTCGGACATCGCAAGCCTCCAGAACCCGAGGGGCGAACACCCCTCACACTACCAGCGCGGCTTGCATGGATTCTTTCGGCGGCAGGAAGCAAGCCTTGCCTTGATTCTCGGAATGTGTTGCGAGGGTTGAGCGTCAACACAAACGATGAGGAGGTTCGTATGGGACCGGCACGCGAAGAGTATATGGGACACCGCATCGAACTGCGTGTGCGAGACAACCGCGGGGCACGCGCGGCGGAGACCGACCAAGGTGAGGAGTTCGAACCGCGCATCGATGCGGCGGAGACCGACCAAGGTGAGGAACTCGAACTGCGCATCGACGGCGAATCGGTCCGCTACGGCCGTCTGCCGGACGGTCAGTACGCCCTGGACGAGTACGCCTACGACTGGAGCGATGACCTGATGGACCTCGCCCGGAAGGCGATTGAGTACCGAGACCGAGCCGGTGAGATGCGAGCGAAGCCGAACCCCGACAAGGATGACTAACATGGGCGTCCGCAAGAACTACCGCCGACTGACTGATACCGAGCGCGACCAGCTCGTACAGGCGCTCCGTCACGTGAAATCGACCGGGCTCGTCGACCAGTTCGCGAGCATGCATGCGACGCACTTCTTTCATGGTATTCATCGCAGTTCGCACTTCCTGCCGTGGCACCGAGAAATGCTCGTCCGCTTCGAGCGCGCGCTGCAAGAGCATTCCCCCGACGTTGCCATCCCGTACTGGGACTCGACGGTCGATGGAAGCCCGTCGGACCCGTTGTGGGCCGATAACTTCCTCGGTTCATTCGATTCAGCCTGGGGGCTCCGACGCGCGCTCGGGTCGGCCATCCTACCCACACCACAACGGGTGGAAGCCAATCGGGCCCGTGCAACCTACGACGTGTTCTGGCCGGAGTTGGAAGGCCCCATTCACGGGCCGCCACACGTCTGGGTTGGCGGGGTGATGGCAGGAACCTCCTCGCCCGGTGATCCAGTCTTCTATCTGCATCACTGTTGGATCGACTTGTTATGGGTCCGGTGGCAGATCGCGCATCCCAACGCCCTGTTCGTATCGAGCGGGGTCGGGGTTGGCCTCAATGACCCTCTGATGGAGTGGCCAGATCGCACACCAGCGGATGTGCTCCACCATCGCGCGCTCGGCTATACCTATGACATCGAATAACCGAGTGCCTTGGGAACGGAGCAGTGCTATCGCGCTACGACTTTGTTGCCTTACAAGATGATACGACGGGAGGGGTAGTGTAGAATCCGCCCGCCACCGCTGCGACTCGTTTTGTGGCAACGATTTCGTCGTGCGGTGGCACTGGGAATGGAGGTCGATTCGGCAGTCGGTCCGGCACGATCGTGTTCAACGGCGGGATATCTGGCCGCGCCCAGACGCCGAACCAGGCGCTACAGCAGACGGCGAGGGCGTGTAGCGTTTTCGAGACTTGCAGCTCACTCGGCCCCCGCCGCTGCTGAGCGGGGTCGTTCGGCCCGGGGAACCGTAGAGGCAATCATGGAACTTCGCTTCCTGACGCTCTTGGCGGTATTGGTGGCGCACGCGGTGAGCGAACCGGGCGCAGTCGCCGATCCGCAAAAGCCCAACGATAGCCCGCTTCCGGTGGGTGCGGAGTATAAGGGCAAGTTGACACAGCAGGGGAAGCATCCCAAAGTCACGAACTTACCTCCCGAGTTCGAAGCCGTGTTCGTGATCACCAAGCGCGACGCCGAGAAGTTCGAGGCGGAGACGCGACTCAGCGCCGACGGGGCCAACGTCACCTACCTGACGAAGGGCAAGGTCGCAGCGCCCAATGACGCGGGGACGTGCGACTTCAAGTGCGAGTGGACGGGGGTAAAGGATTCGTCGGGCGGATACATTTCCGTTCCCGGCGTGCCGCTGACGGGGACCGTCAAGGGCGGCAAGTTCAAGGGCACCTGGCAATACCCGCATAATAACGATGGGATCGTGCTATCCGGGACGTTCGAAATGGAGCGCGTGATTCCGAAGCCGAAGTAGGCGCCACCCGGGGTTGGCAACCGCGCCGTGGGAACTGGCCGGGTCCGACCAGGAACGGCGGTGGGTCGTCCGCACCGAGAGTCCGCCGTCTGGAGTGTCCGGAACCGCGGGTGTAGGGCGCTGGCGTCGTGCTCAAGCACTCGCTCCGGGTCATCGCGGCAGGGCGGGGGGCGCCAAGAGGCCGAACCCGGCGCGGCACCGGACCCGGCCACGTCGTTTGTTTCTCGCAGCTTACCGGTTCCTGTAGTCGGCTGCGGGTGTCGCGACCGGGCCGGGGAGCTTGATCGTTCGGCGGAGGGGAGCCGGTGTGCCTGGCAATCCTGGTGGCGACCGACGAACCCCTCGACCCGCCATACGTCGCGGAGGTCGGGGGTATTGGGGTGCGGCCACTCCCGACGGCCGACGCCTTCTGCGGCCCGTTCACGAAGCCGCACGCGTACGTCGTGAGCATGCCGTCGGAGTGCGGGTGCGTGTTCCGGCATCCGGGCGAGTCGCCGCGGCGGGCCTTGGTGTGGCTGCTCGAGTGGGCGCTGCGGTCGGCCCCGGAGGTGGAACTCCACGCCCGCTGGGACTCCGACGCCCCCCGGGACGGCACACCGGCCGCGCGGGACTGGTCTACGGCCGCCGAGTTGCTTTATTGGCGGGTGTTCGAGGGCGGGGAGTTCCTGGTCGTCCGCCGGGACGCCGAACCGGCCGCCGCACCGGACCCGGCCCGCGAGAGCGGTTCTGGGAGTTCGTAGCTGCCCGCATCGACGCGGCCGGTGAGCTTCATTGTTAGGCGGCGGAGAGGCGATGTATGACGCGATCACAGGCGTGGCTGGGGTGCGGGCTCGTGATGCTGACACCCATCCTCTTCGCCGCCACTGTCATCGTTGCCGGCGTTGAGTTTTTCGCCGGCGCCAAAGACGACAAGATCCAAACCGGCCGGTTGGTGGCGGGGCACTTCCCCCTGTGGTGCCTGTTTTTGGGCCTCGCATTCGTAGCCACGGGAGCAACCTTTGGGGTGTTTTTCGGCCGCCACGCGGCATTCGGTCGGAAGACCACCGGGCACGTCGTCGAGGTCCAGCCGAAGGCGGACGATTCCGATGACGGACCGGAATCGCTCGTTCGATATGAAGTCGGCGGGACGAGTTATGAGTTTCGGACGCGGCAACCGGGGTTCGCCAAACCGGGTGACCGGGTGAGCGTGACGTACCTGCCGGACGACCCCGCGGATGGTCAAGTCGCGTCTCAAACTGAGCTTGGATTGGTGTTCGCCCTGGGCTTCGTCTCTTTAGGGATGGGGACGGTGGTCATCTGGCTTGTCGCTCGTCCGTGATGAGGTAACCGAACGGTTACATGTCGCGGAGGTGGTCGCGCCGAGACATCCGCGGCAGCAGACCGGGGCCGCCGGCGCGCTTTCCGTGACCGTGGCACTCCAGATGCGCCCCCGCTGCTGAGCGGGCGGTTCGGCGGCGGAGGCGGTTTATGGCAGTTCGTTACGGCGACGTGGGCCGCGCGCTCTCCCCGATGTCCCCGAGCGGGGCCGTCGAGGTCAACGGGGAGCGGGTCGATGCGCGATCCGAGGGCGGGTTCATCGAGGTCGGGAGCGCGGTCGTGGTCCTCCGCGGCGACCCGACCGGGTACGTCGTCCGCAAGCTCGACCCCGGCCAGCCGCCGCCGCGGGTGCCGAACCACGGGGAGCCGATACCCCGGGCCGAGTTCCAGCGGAATGCCGCCGAGGTCGAAGAGTTCGAGCGGCGGGAGCGGGCGGAGGCCCGCCGGCGGCGGCTGAGGGGCCTGCGGGACGGAACCATCGTGGCGGCCGCATTCGGGGCGGTCGTCGGGCTGCTCAGCGGCGGGGCGGGGTGGTACTTCGGGTGGGCCGGGGTCGCGGACCCGGCCGGCGGGGCGGTGCTCCTCGCGGCGTCGCTCGCGGCCGGGGCGGCGAGCGGGGTGGCCTTGTTCTTCGTCACCGGGTTGGTCGGCGCGGCCTTCGGGTTCGCGTCCGAAGGCGACGCCGGGTTCGCCCCCGACTTCTTCGTGATGTTCGCGGCCCTGGTCGGTGCGGCGGTCGGGTTCTGGTGGCAGTTCGGGACCGGGGAGGCCGGGACCGTCGCCCTGTGGTCGGTCGGCGGGGCGGCCGGGTTCGCGGTGATCGCGTACGTCCTGGGGTGGGCGATCGGAAGCCTCTTGGAGTCGGCCAGCGGGTAGCCGCGACGCCGGACGCGGCGCGGCGCCGGACCCGGCGGGACCTTCCACGCCCGACGGCGTACCCAACTTGAGAGGGAACCGATGGTTCAGCCGCTGAAGTCAGGGTTGTCGGCACAGCACGTCATGCACCCGCTCGACCGGGCCGGGTTGCAAGCGGTCGTTAGCAAAACGGCCGGGCTGCTCGGCGGCGGGCTGTTCACCCGGCTCATGAAAGAGGCCGAGGACGATTTTTACCTCGTCAACCTCTCGGACAACACCAAACTCGGGCCGAACCAGGGCGCCTCGCTCTATCGACTCGTCGCGGACGTGGCCGGCACGCTCGGCATGCCCACCCCGCACGTCTTCCTCGACACCGCCGCCGGGTTCAAGCCGCGCACCCTCGGCGGCGAGTCGGCGTGTCTGGTTCTACCCTCCGGGCTGGTCGATGCGCTGCCCGAAGACCTGCTCCGCGTCGCGGTCGCGCACGAACTGGGTTACATCCTCTGCGGTCACAGCTTCTACAAACTGCTGGCCGAGAACTTCGAGCGGATGTCGCAACTGGCCGGTATGCTCCCGTGGGTCGGGCCACTGCTGTCGGCCGGGATGCGGCTCGCGCTGCTCGACTGGTACCGGAAGGCCGCGCTGTCCGCCGACCGCGTGGCCTTGCTCGGCACGCAGCACCTGCCGACGGTGCAGCGGTATCTGATGTGGTCGGCGGGCGCGGCGTCGCGCGTCGGTTCCGAGCTTTCGGCCGAGGGACTGTGCGCCCAAGTGGCCGAGTTGAATGAGTTGATCGAGCGCAAGCGAGCCGGGGGTGTCATCGACCGGTTGGGCAGCCTGTTGTCCGAGGTCGTTCTCCAGCAGGCGTGGAACGCACACCCGTGGCCGGCGACCCGCTACAAGGAAGTGACGGCGTGGGGCGAGTCGGCCGAGTATCGCGACCTCCTGGCCGGCAAGTACGACTCGCCCGCCGCGCCGCCCGCCGCCGCGGGCGAGTCGCCGGAGCCGGCGGCGGGCACCGAACAACCGACCGCGGAGGATAAGTCGCTCGGCGGCCGGTTCTCGCGCCTCTTCCGGCGGAATTCGCAGGACAAACCCGAAGGCTGACCTGTCGATTGTGGTGGTCAGGCCACCACCTCCTTGACCACGTTGCCCTTCACGTCGGTCAGCCGCATATCGCGGCCGGCGTGCTTGTACGTCAGCTTCGTGTGGTCCAGCCCCAAGAGGTGAAGCACCGTCGCGTGCCAGTCGTGGACGTGCGTCTTGCCGTCCACCGCCTCGAACCCGTAGTCGTCCGTCTTGCCGTAGGCGAACCCGGCTTTCACCCCGCCGCCGGCCATCCACATTGAGTACCCGCGGCTGTTGTGGTCGCGGCCGTCGCCCTGACTCGTCGGGGTGCGTCCGAACTCGCCGCCCCAGATCACCAGCGTGTCCTTCAGCATGTCGCGTTGCTTCAAGTCTTGCAGCAGACCCGCGATGGGCTTGTCGATCGCGGCGCAACTGGTGGTCAGCGACTCCTTGAGGTTGCGGTGGTGGTCCCAGCCGCCCATCGTCACCTCCACGAACCGCACCCCGGCTTCGAGGAACCGCCGGGCGAGCAGGCACTGCTGCCCGAACCCGCCCGGCCCGCCGCCCCGCGGCCCGAACCCGCCCCCGGCTCCGCCGTCGGCGCCGTACAGCTTGAGCGTCGCGGCGGTCTCCTTGCTCAGGTCCATCAGCTTCGGCATCTCGGCCTGCATCCGGAACGCGAGTTCGTAGGAGCCGATCAGCCCCTCGATGCCCGGTTCCTCGCCCACCTGATCAAGAGCGTCTTGGTTGAGCGACTGGATGAAGTCGAGTTCCACCCGCTGCTGCCCGGCGGTCTGCTTCGGGTTCTTGAGGTTGGCGACCTGCTGCCCGCCGCCGAACCCGCCGCGACCGATCTTCGTCCCCTGATACACCGCCGGCAGGAACGACGACCCGTAGTTGACCGGGCCGCCGTTGCCGCCGCTCGGCGACAGGGTGATGAACCCCGGCAGGTTGGCGTTCTCGGTGCCCAAACCATAAGCGACCCACGCGCCCATGCTCGGCCGCGGGAACTGGAAGATGCCGCAGTGCATCTGGACGAACGCCTGCGGGTGGTTCGGCAGGTCGCAGTACATGCCGTTCAGGATGCACAGGTCGTCGGCCTGCCTGGCGAGTTCCGGCAGGGCGTCGGAGATGTGCAGTCCACTCTTGCCGCGCGGCTCGAACTTGAACGGCGAGCCGAGCAACTTCCCGCCGCCGAACCGCCCGGCGCGAGCGGGCGCGGCCTTGCCGTCGTCGGCGGTCAGCTTCGGCTTGTAGTCGAACGTATCGACGTGGCTCGGGCCGCCGTCCATGCACAGGAACAGCACCCGCTTCGCTTTGGCGGGGAAGTGCGGCTTCTTGGGCGCGAGCGGGTTGGCGGCTTCGGCGCGGGCCTGCTCGTGCGCGAGGGCGGCGAATGCGAGGTAGCCGAAGCCCGCCGAAGTGCCTTTCAGCACCGAACGACGAGAGAACATGGCGAATCCTTGTGTTGGGTGTTTGGTTTCATCCAAGCGGCGTCGTTGCGACGACGCGGCAGCTCAACGGCACGTGTCGCACGGCGCGGCCGCAGCCGCGCCGCTTGGTGGGAGGTCAAGAGGTCACTTGCGATACTGGAACTCGGCGCTAGCGAACAGCGCCTGGGCGAAGGCGGCCCACGTCTCGCGCTCGCGCTTCGACGCCGGCACGCGGTCCTTCGCGAGTTGCTCCGAATACGCCTTGAGGAACGTCTCGGCCTTCGCCAACTCCTTCTCCGCCGGCGGGCGGCCGTAGAAGGCGAGATACGCCGCTCGGATGCGCTCGGTGTCGGTCGTCGTGCCCTTCAGCAGGTTGTCGGCCGCCGCTTCCGCCGAGCGGAGCACGAACGGGTTGTTCAGCAGGAACAGCCCCTGAGCGGGCACGGTCGTGGTCGGCCGGTCGGCGACGATCAGGCTCGCGTCTGGGGCGTCGAACAGCGCCAGCGCGTCCGGCAGGTTGTCGCGGACGATCGGCAGGTACACGGAGCGGTTGGTATTCCGCGGGTCGTTGCCGGCCGCGACCGCCGGGCTGCCGCCGAACGGCCCGCGGGCCACCGCCGGGCCTTCGCCCGCCTTCGCCACCGGCGAGCCGACCGGCGGTTTGACACTCAGTTGCCCACTGACGGCCAGAATCGAGTCGCGCATCGCCTCTGCGTCGAGCCGACGCGGGGCCATCCGCCACACGAACGCGTTCTCCGGGTCGATCTCGTAGTTCTTCGCGTCGGTCTTCGAATCGAGTTGGTACGCCCGGCTCAGCACCACACTCTTGATGAGCGCCTTCGTGCTCCACCCGTTTTGCATGAAAGAGTTTGCGAGGTAATCGAGCAACTGCGGGTGCGTCGGCGGCTGGCCGCCCGCGCCGAAGTTGTCCGCGGTCGGCACCAGCCCGCGGCCGAACAGGTGCAGCCACACCCGGTTCGCCATGACACGCGCCGTCAGCGGGTTGTCTTTGGATGCGATCCAGTTGGCGAGGTCCAAACGCCCGCTCTGGCCCGGGGTGATCTTCAGCGGCGCGGAAGTCATCACCTGAAGCGTGCCGCGCGGGACGCGACTCGCGGACGGCTTGTCCGGCTCGCCGCGGTCGTAAATTGGGCTGTCGGCGATGGCGTTCGAGCCGCGACCGCCGAACCCGCCCTTCGGGCCAAACCCGCCGGGGCCGAACGGCCCACCCTTTCCCGCCGGCTTGTCGCGAACCCCCATCGCCAGCAGCTTCGGGTTGCCGTCGGCGTCGAACGAGTCGAGCTTCGACCGCAACAGCGACACCTGCGCCCGCGGGATGAGCGTGCGGATCGGGTCGGCCGCCTCGGCGATCTGTTTGTTCAAGTCCGCGATCTGCTTCTCAATCCGCTCCTTTTCGGCCGCGGTCAGGGTGTCGGTGGTGCCGGGCATCGCGCCGCTGTCCTTCGGGAGCGTCAGCGTCGGCGACGGGTGGTTGCTCTGGACGAACCGCACCGTGCCGTAGCACGTCTCGGTGCTGCGGAAGATGCCGGCGAGGGCGTAGTAGTCCTTCTGCGGGATCGGGTCGAACTTGTGGTCGTGGCACCGGGCGCACGCGACCGTCAGGCCCAGGAAGGCTTGCGTCGTCACGTCGATTTGCTCGTCGGCGATGTCGAGTTCGAACTGGAGCCCGTTCTGCTCGTTCAGGTTCTTCGCCCCGATCGCCAGGAACCCGGTCGCGACCGTCCGCTCGGCCTTCACCTTCGCGTCCCCGCCGGGCATCAGGTCGCCGGCGAGTTGCTCTTTAATGAACTGGTCGTACGGCTTGTCCGCGTTGAACGCCGCGATGACGTAGTCGCGGTATCGCCACGCGTGCGGGTAGTTCACATTGACCGTCTTGCCGCTGCTCTCGGCATACCGGGCCACGTCCAGCCAGTGCCTTCCCCACCGCTCACCGAACTGGGGCGACGCCAAGAGCTTGTCCACGACCTTTTCGAAGGCGTCCGGCGCGTTGTCGGCCACGAACGCCTCGACCGCGTCGCCGCTGGGCGGCAGGCCGGTGAGGTCGAGGTAGACGCGGCGGATGAGCGTCCGCTTGTCGGCCGGGCCGGCTTGCTTCAGCCCCTTCTTTTGCAACTCGGCGAGCAAGAACGCGTCGATCGGGTTTGTGATTTGAGTTTTGGTTTTTGGGATTTCTGATCGCGCGACCGGCCGGAAGGCCCAGAACTCGCGGCCCTTGACGAGGTCGATTTCGTACTTCTTGGGCGTGGCGGCCTTCCCGTCGCGCGGGTCGGGCGCGCCCATCTTCACCCACGCTTCAAAATCGGCAATGACCGCGTCCGGGAGCTTGCCCTTGGGCGGCATGGCGAGGTCCGGGTCTTTCGTCTTGAGCGACTGAATCAGCTTGCTCTTCTCCGGGCTGCCGGGCACGACGACCGCGCCGCTGTCCCCGCCGGCTCGCGTCCCCTCGCGGGTGTCGAGCGTCAGCCCGCCCTTGATCTTCTCGGCGTCGGCCGAGTGGCACTTGTAGCAGTGCTCGACGAGCACCGGGCGGATCTTCTTCTCGAAGAACGCGAGTTGGTCTTGTGTGGGCTTGTCCGCGAAGCCCTTGACCGGTTGGGCGCCCGCGGGCGCGGCGAGTGACGCCAGCAACCCGGCGGCCATCAGTGTCCGAGTCATACCGCTGACTCCGAGTGACGTGGTGAACCCAGTATCGCGAAGGATCGACACCGATTTAACCCTGAACCCGCCGCCCGGTTACCGTTCTCATCAATTTCTCTCGACCGGCGAGTGTGGCGTCGAACTCACCTCACAGGATAGCCGCGGGGATAGCATAAAGGCGCAGTACCGGCCGATATTACCCACCCGAGCGAGGGCTTGTTTCATGCCGCTCAACAGCCTGACCCGCCGGCAGTTCGTCGCGGGCGCCGCGGCCGGAGCCGTGGTCCCCCTCCGCGCCGACCCGCCGAAGCCGAAGGACGAGCCGGTCGCGTTCTTCCTGGTCGGGGACACGCACTTCCTGGCCGACAAGGAGGACACCGCCAAGCTCGACGCCCGCTCCCAACTCGTCACCGGGCGGCTCGTAGACCTGCTCAACACGCTGCCCGGCACCGACATCCCGCCGGCCGCGGGCGGGGGCAAGGTGCTCGCCCCGCGCGGGGTGATCCACGCCGGCGACTGCATCGACACCGGCGACAAGGCGAATGTGAAGATGCAGGAGACGGAGTGGGCCGCGTTCGCCGACGCCTACGGTCTGACCGGCAAGGACGGCAAGCTCAAGGTGCCGGTGTACGAGGTCCACGGGAACCACGACAGCCCGCGCGGCGACGGCCTCGCGGTGAAGAAGATCGCCGAGCGGAACAAGACCCGCCCGGGCGTCACCAACGTCTCGAAGAACGGCGTTCACTACTCCTGGGACTGGGGCGGGGTTCACTTCGTCTGCCTGGGCATCGTCGTCGGGCAGGTCGCGGACGTGGCCCGCGCGCGCCGGTACGCCCCGCTCGGCAGCCTGGAGTTCCTGGTGAGCGACCTGAAGGAGAAGGTGGGCACGTCCGGCCGGCCGGTCGTCGTCACGCAGCACGTGGACATGCTCCGGTACGCGCAGCCGCTACCGGTCGAGGACAAGAAGGCCGCCGGGATGGAGTGGGACCCGGCCGACGTGAAGGGCTACCACGACGCGCTCGCGGGGTACAACGTGGCGGCCATTCTGTACGGGCACACGCACGCCCGGAACGTGTACCGGTGGGACGGCACGAACAAGCCGGCGAAGGAGGGCGTCCCGACGTTCAACGTGGACAACAGCAGCCACTTCGGCGGCAGGCAGCAGGCGTTCTTCTACTTCGAAGTTCGCGCCGGTGAGGTGGTGGTGCGCGAGTACGCGACCGCCGACGCCTGGGAGACCGGGGCGTGGACCCCGCAGACCTGGACCGCCCCCATCCCCGCGGCGAAGAAGTAACCCGGAGGCACACAGATGCGACGGCTCAGGTTCGTACCGTTCGGCGTCCTTTTCGGCGCGTTGACCCTCGGCCCGACGGCCCCGGCCGCGGAACTGCTCGCGCCGCAGAAGCTGCTCGACCGCGAGACGTTCTGGGACAACCGCGATTGGGACTGGTATGCGGCCAACGTGCCGCTCTTCGAGTGCCCCGACGCGGACCTCCAGACCACCTACTACTACCGCTGGGAACTGCTCACCAAGCACCTCACCTACGGCTCGCCGAACACCGGGTACTCGTTCACCGAGTTCATCGACCGGCCGTTCTGGTCCGGGGCGTACGGCGCGATCTCGTGCCCGGCCGGGCACCAACTGTACGAGGCCCGGTGGCTCCGCGACCCGCGGTACGCCCGCGACTACGCCCGGTACTGGTTCCGCACGCCCGGGGCGCAGCCGCGGAACTACAGCACGTGGCTGGCGGACGGCGTGTGGGCCGTCCACCGCGTCCACCCGGACGACGGGTTCGCCAAAGACCTGCTGCCGGACCTGAAGAGGAACCACGAGGGGTGGGAGAAGCGGCACTTCGTCGCAGATGTCGGGCTGTTCTGGCAGACCGGGCACGACGACGGAATGGAGTTCAACATCAACAGCCGGCAGACGAAGGACATCCTCCGCGGCGCGCCGGGCTACCGGCCGTCGATGAACGCGTACATGTGGGCCGACGCCCTCGCCATCGCCCGCGTCGCCGACCTTGCCGGCGACAAGCCGGCCGCCGACGCCTACCGCAAAAAGGCCGCGGGGCTGAAGGAGAACCTCCAGAGGAAGCTGTGGGACGACAAGCGCAAGTTCTTCTTCCCCATGTCCCAGCGCGACGAGGAGGCCGACGGCTTCAAGGTGAAGGCGCTCACCCTCACGCACCAGACCGGGCGGCACGCGGGCAGCGAGTACGGGCGCGAGCTGATCGGGTACGTGCCGTGGCAGTTCTCGATGCCGGACGCGGGCAAGGGGTACGAGGTCGCGTGGCAGAAGCTCACGGACAAAGACGGGTTCGCAGCCCCGTTCGGCCCGACGACGGTTGAGCGGAACGACCCCATGTTCCTGCTCAAGAACTCGTGCTGCTGGTGGAGCGGGCAGTCGTGGCCGTATGCGACAAGCCAGACCCTCAAGGCACTCGCAAACGTCCTTCAGGAGTACGACCAGAAGGTGGTCACGAGCGCGGATTACGTGAAGTTGCTTCAGACGTTCGCCAAGACGCACCGGAAGAACGGGAGGCCGTACCTCGCGGAGGCGTGCCACCCGGACACCGGCTCGTTCGAGGGGCACGACGGGTACAACCACAGCGAACACTACTTCCACTCGTCGTTCAACGACCTCGTCATCACCGGGCTGGTCGGGCTGCGCCCGCGGGACGACGACACGCTGGAGGTGAAGCCGCTCGCGCCGGCGGACTGGGCGTACTTCGCGCTCGACAACGCTCCCTACAAGGGGCAGTCGGTGAGCGTGCTCTGGGACCGCGACGGCACCCGCTACAACCGCGGCAAGGGGCTGCGGTTGCTCGTTGACGGGAAGGAGGTGGCCGCGAGCGAGAAACTCGGGCCGCTGACCGCGAAACTGCCGGCCGCCCGGCAGGTGCCGCAACCGGCCGCCACGCCGGTGAACTTCGCGGTCAACAACGACGGGACGTACTACCCGCGCCTCACGGCGTCGTACTCCGACCCGCGCACCCCGCCGTCGAAGCTGACCGACGGCAACTACTGGTACCACCGCGACCCGCCGAACCGGTGGACCTGCGAGGGCTCGCCGAACGCGAGCGACTCCGTCACCGTCGACTTCGGCACGCCCCGCACGCTGCACACCGCGAAGCTCTACTTCCTCGACGACGAGAAGGGCGTCGTCCCGCCGGCCGCGTTCGACCTCGAATACTGGGACGGGAAGGGGTGGAAGCCGGTCCCGGCCGCGACCCGTGCGCCGGAGAAGCCGACCGGCCGCCGGGCGAACGTGGTCCGGTTCCCGGCGCTGGCGACCTCCAAACTGCGCGCCGCGTTCACGCACGCGGAGGGCGGCAAGACGGGGCTGACCGAGTTCGAGGCGTGGGGCGACGCGAAGCTCCCGCTGGCGGAACCGCCGCACCCGGCCGGAAACATCGCGTACAACCCCGGCGACAAGCCGTTCCCGAAGGCGACCGCGTCCTATACCGACCGCTTCGGCGGCAAGCCGATGAGCGCCATCGACGGCAAAACCAACTTCCTGCCCAGCCCCATGAACCGGTGGACCAGTTACGAATCGCCCAACGAAACCGACTGGCTCGAAGTCGATTTCGGGGCGGAGAAGGAGTTCGCCCGCGTCGAACTGGCGATCTACGACGACCGCGGCGGGGTGCAACCGCCGACCCGGTACGAGATCGAGTTCTGGGACGGGAAGGGGTGGTCGCCGGTCGCGAACGCGAAGAAAACGCCCGAAAAGCCGGCGGGCGGCGTATTCAACGAGGCGCGGTTCGACCGGGCGAAGGCGAGCAAGGTGCGGGTGGTGTTCACCCACGCCGGCAAGGCCCGCAGCGGGGTGTCGGAGATGTTCGTGTGGAACGAGTGACCGCGGTCCGAACCTCGCCTCGGCATCTCGCCGAGGCGCCCGCCGCGGCCGGGGCGCGCGGCGGAGGTGAGAGCCGCCAGCGAATGCCGGGAGCCTCACCGGGGAAGGGTGCGTGTGGGACGGAACCCTCCCGTACACCCACGATTAGCTGGCGGGTAGGCGTTTGTCCGGTATGCCGACCGGACGTCCACCGGCTGGTACACGAACGAGCCGCCGCGGAGCAAGCGTTGCGCGCCTTCGAGCACCGGCCGGGGTTCGCGGTTCGGTCCGTCCGTCTGGCCGACCCGGTCGAACCCGCCGACGTCCTCAACCCACTCGAACGCGTTGCCCAGCACGTCGAACAGCCCCAGGTCGTTCGGGCGCAGGCGGCCGACCGGCCAGGTGCGATCGTCGGCGTTCTTCGCGAACCACGCGTACCGCGGGAGCAAATCCTCCCCGCGCCCGAACGGCCGCGCCACCGCCGACCCGGCCCGGCACGCGTACTCCCACTCCGCCTCCGTCGGCAGCCGGTACCCGGTCCGCGACAGGTGGTCCGGCCGGATCGTCATCCCGTCGGCGTACTCGCCCGCCTTGTTGGGCGCGTAGCACCACTGGTCTTCGGGGATGCCCTCGCGGGCGCTAAGCCAGTTGCAGTACGCGGCGCACTCGTACCACGTCACCGACACCGCCGGGGTGTCGGGAGCGGGGCTGTACCGCTCGACGTAGTCGTGTTTGGGGGGGAACCGCCGGAACTCCGCGTTCGTGACCTCCTTGGTCGCGACCGCGAACGTGTACCCGATCCGCGCGCGGGCGGTCGCCTCGTTCCCCGCCGACCGGCCGGTCTCCGTCGCCGGCGATCCGAGGGTGAACTCGACCGGCCCGCGGACCACCGCGAACGTCTGCCCCTCGCCGTTGACGAACCAGTCCTTCGTGCGATCGACGGCCGGGGTCGGGAACAGCGGGCCGACGGCCGCACCGAACGCCGGCACGCCGACCCCGGCCAACTCTCGGGCCGCGACGCGCGCCCGGGCGGCTGCTGCCAGTTCCGCGTCGATCCGCGCCAGTTGGTCCGGCTCGTGCGCGTAGAACGGCCTCAGGGCGCAGTCGATCGCCGAGTGTAGGCCGGGGTCCGGGTGCTCGCGGTACAGGGCGAGAAGTTCACGGGCGAGCGGGAGCCACAGTTCGGCCCCGATCTCGTCGGCCGCGACGAACTCGCCCAGCACCAGAACCAGCGCGCGCTTGACCGACACGTCCCCTTCGGCCCAGAACCGGCGGACCAGCACCATCGGATCGACGCGGATGGCGACCAGCCGCTCGATCAGATAGCTGCGGGCCGTCGGGTCGGGCGTGTGCCGCAGCAGCGCCCAGGCGGCGTCCGCTTCACCGAGCGCCAGCAGCGTCGCGGCGGCGGCCGCCTGTCGCTTCGCCAGCGCGGCGAGGCGCGGGTCCGGGTCGAGCAGGTCGGCCGCCGCGGCCCCGCCGGCCAGGGCCGTCAGCGCCGGCCCGATCTCGCCGTCGCCGGCCCACGCCGGCAGCGCCCGCCGGCCGAACTCGGCCCGGAGCAGCGGAACTACCTGAGGAGCGTTGTCCCGGAGCGCCGGCGCGAACAGCGGGTAGTGCCGCGGGTCGGCCGTCACCGCCAGCTCCGCCAGCTCCGCCGGCCGGTCGTGGGCGTACCGCGCCAACAGGTTCGCCGCTATGTCGCACGCCGACGCCTCCGCGACCAGTTCCGACACGGACAACCGGCCGGACTCGAGCCGGTGCCGGGCGGCCGGGTAGCGGGCCATCAGCTTCGGCACCAGGAGCGCGCGGATCGGGTGGACGGCGTCGGCCCAGACGACCGCCTCCAGCGGGTTCGCCGCCACCAGCCACTCGACCAGGTCGCGGGCGGTTTGCCGGAGTTGCGGCTCGCCCGGGCTTGCGGCCGCCAGCACGCAGGCGTACCGGAGGCGGGCCTGCGTCGGCGCGTCGTGCCCGAGGGTCAGGTGCGCGTCGAGCAGCTTCCGGGCGTGCGGCCTCAGCCGCTCGGCCAGCACGCGCACCTCGTCCGGGCGGCACGCGCGGACGTACGCGATCACCTCGTCCGCGCGGTGCGGCTCGTCGGGCAGCAGCGCCAGCCGGGCGTGCAGCCCGGCCTTGGTATCGACCGGCTGTGCGGCCAGCGCGTGCAACTGCGGCCCGGTCAGGTCGCGGTACTCGGCCAGCGCGTCGAGTAGCTGCCCGACGCCCGCCGCGTCGGCCGCTCCGAGCGCCTGCACCAGCGCCGCCGCCCGCGCCTCGCGCTGGGCCGCCCGCTCCTTCTCCTGGGACAGCGCGTCGGCCGCCCGCCGCTCCGCCTCCCGGGCCTCTGCCTGGCGGTGCTGCCACCACGCGACCGAGCCGCCCCCGACCACGAGCAAGAGGACGGCGGCGAACAGCGCCAGTTGCACGCGGCGGCGCTTCTGCTGCTCGAGGGCGCGAAGCTCGGCCTTCTGCCGCTCGCCCTCGACGCGCACCGTCTCCAGTTCCGCCTGCCGGGCGCGGTCCTCCAGCGCGGCCCGGACGGCGGCGACCGCGGCGGCCACCAGCCCGGCGTTCCGGAACCGCTCGTCGCGCTCCCCGGTCAGGCACCGCTTGCACAGCGCGACCAGGTCCGGCTCGGCCCCGCACGCGTCGAGCCGCGCGAACGCCGGCCCGAGCTTCTTCTGGGCGGCCATCTGCCGGGCGGCCTCGGGCGTGTCGGCGACGAACGGCGGGTGGCCGGTCAGGACGGCGCACAGGACCGCGCCCAGCCCGAACACGTCCGCCCGCTCGTCGGTCTGATCGACGGCCCCGATCGCCTGCTCGGGCGACATGTACGCGGGCGTGCCCAGGAACGAGCCGGCCCGGGTGTGCAGGTCGTCGTCGCCGCCCCGCGGGTCGTGGAACGTGCTGGCGGACCGCGCGTCCGGGGTCTCGGCCGGCGTCGCGGTGCGGAACTTCGCCAGCCCCCAGTCCATCACCTGGACCTCGCCGAACGCCCCGACCATGATGTTTTGCGGCTTCAAGTCCCGGTGGACGACGCCGTGGTTGTGGGCGTACGCGACCGCCTGACACACCTGCTCGAACGCCGCGACGAGCGCCCCGCGGCCCGCGGCCCCGGCGGCGATGAGGTCCGCGAGCGTCCGCCCCTTGACCAGCTTCATCGCGAGGAACGGGCGGCCGTCCGACAGCTCGCCGATCTCGTGGACCGGCGGGATGCCGGGGTGCTGGAGCTGTGCGGTGATGCGGGCCTCGTCCAGGAACCGGCGACCCGGGAGCGAGTCCGGCGCGTACTCGGGCCGCAGGAACTTGACCGCGACGTCGCGGCTCAGCACCCGGTCCCGGCCCCGGTACACGACGCCCATCCCGCCGCGCCCGATCTCTTCGAACAACTCGTAGCCGGGCGGGGCGGGTGGCACGACCGCGGCCGCGTCGCCCGGGCCGGTTGGCAGGTCGAGCGTCGGCACATCGGCGACCGGGCCGGGGTCGGCGGGGGTCGAGTGGGGGCGAGTCGAGTCGGACATGGCGGGCCTGAGGCGGAAGCGAGTGCGAACTCCTTGACGAAGAGAATATCGGACAGCAATACCCGGGCACTCTTTTTCTCGGCCGGCAAATGCGACGCGGGCGCGGATCGGGCCGCGTGGACGCGGTTATACCGGATTGCGTTGCTCTCCTACTGTAGCCGGCCTCTGTGAGGCCGGTGCTCTTCGAGTGGTGTCGCTCCGGCCTCACAGAGGCCGGCTACAGAAGGCAATTCCGGCCCCGCGGTTTCCCAAAGGAATCAACGCAAGTCGGTATTACGGGCCGAACCGGACACCCGGCAGGAGCGCCGGACCGAGCGGAGGCGGTTCCGCCGCGACTCCGACGATATTCGCAGACCCTCGAAAACAAGCTGATCCAGTCACGTTTGCCGGCCTCGATTTTCACCGGCTAGGAGTGACGCCGTTGGTTCGACAGTGGACGCCCTTCGGGCGGAGGAGTGGGCGAGGCCGCTGGGCGGGACCGACCCGGCGGCGCCCGAAACCAGGCCGCCAGCCCCCAACAGCGGTCCAGCGCGGCGACGCACAGGAACGCCTTCACCCCGAGCAGCGGAAACCCGTACCGGCCGTAGTAACTCACCACCACGTACGGCAGCAGCCAGGCGGCGTAGGCCACCAGCGCGGCCCGCTCGTACCGGTGGAGCCGGCGCGGGCTTACCACCAGCACGACCGCCGCGAGGAACGGCAGCGGGTGAACCGCGTGCGGGAATGTCGTCCAGACCGACGGCGGGAGTTCCTCCTCCATGAAATCGCCCGGCACGTGCGCGACCGTCGCCGCCGCGAACCGGTTCCAGACCCGGACCGCGAACTCGCCCGGGTCGGCGCGGACCGCGCGCAAGAAGGTCTCCTGCTTTTCTTTCAAGAAGGCCTGCTCGCCGAGGGCGTGGTAGCGGTCGCGCTCGGGTCCCGGCCGCCACGGGTGCGACTGGAACCCGCGACCGGGGCCGTTCCCGACCAGCCCGTCCCGGCTGGCGCACTGTGCCTGGTACAGCTCGTAGAACAGGTTCGATTTGACCGGGATGACCTTCCCGAATGTGCGGTAGTTCCGCACCACCCACGGGGTCAGCACGGCCACCGCCACGCACCCGGCGACGAGCCACTCCGCCCACCGCCGGCGGACCGGCCAGCGGAGCCACGTCAGCCCGGCCCAGACCACCCCCAGGACCGGCCCGCACAGCGCGGCCAGCCCGCCGACCGCGCCCCACGCCGCCGCCCGCGACCGGTCCGGGTCGGCCCCCAGCGCGATGTGCCCGACGAGCAGCACGTCCAACCCGAGCATCATCAGCCAGGGGTCGTGGGTGACCTGAAAGGCGTGGTAGAACTCGGACGCGAACAGCACGACCAGGACGCCCGCCGCGAGCCACCGGCGGGACGGCCGGTAGGCCCGGGCGACGGCCGCCAGCACGAGCCACGCGGTCGCCAGGTACGCCAGCACCTGGCACCCCACGAGCGCGTACTTCATGGCCACCAGGTCGTTGCCCGTCAGCCTGATGAGCGCGAGCTGCAAGAAGGGGAACACCGGCGGCATCCAGGCGGTCGGCCCGGTCTCGTCGCGGAACGGGTCGGCGAACCCGCGCCCGGCCCACAGCGCCTCGGCGATGCTGTTGTACTCGGCCCCGAGGTGGTGGTTGTGGACCCGGTTCCGCGTCGCGTCGAACGGCGGGAACAGCTCGAAGCCCCCGTCGGGATCGACCCAGTACGCGGCGTTGGCCCAGACCGCGCAGGAGAGGATGACCACGCCGACCGCCACGAACGGCCACAAGGGCGAGCGATGCTGCATGGAGTCGTTCACGTGGCTTGGCCCGGGGTGCGCGTGGGAACCGTCCGCCCGCTGTATACTGCCCGCGGGCCCGGGCGCGGGCGAAGAATTTTTCGGATTGCGTCGCGCGTTCCCCCGTCGGCGGGGACTTGATGGCGGAGCGCCGGCGAGGCGGACGGAGGTCGCGGTGAGTGCCATTGCGCGTGAGCGGTCCGATGCGGAACTGCTGGCCCTGTTCGCCGCGGGCGGGACCGAACCGGAGGCCGCGTTCCGCGAACTCGTGGCCCGGCACGGGCCGATGGTGCTGGGCGTCTGCCGGCGGCTGCTCGGCGACGCGCACGCCGCCGAGGACGCGTTCCAGGCGACCTTCCTGGTGCTGGCCCGGCGGGCGCGCGAGGCCCCCCGCCTCGCCCTCGGCGTGTGGCTGTACGGCGTCGCCCGGCGGGTGGCGATGAAGGCGCAGGTGGCGAACCGGCGGCGGGTCGTTCGGGAGCGGAGGGCGGCCGAGATGCGGCGAATCGACCCGGCCCCGGCCGAACCGCCCGACGACCTCAAACAGGTCATCGACGAGGAACTCGAGCGGCTCCCGGAGCCGCTCCGCGCCGCGGTCGTGCTGTGCGACCTCGGCGGCCAGACGCGGCGACAGGCGGCCGAGCAGCTCGGGTGCCCCGAGGGCACGTTGTCGAGCCGGCTGGCCCAGGCGCGGGAAATCCTCGCCCGGCGGTTGAGCCGCCGGGGGATCACCCCCGGGCTGGCCGGGCTGGCGGGACTGGCGGTCGCGGTGCCGGCGGCGCTCCTCTCCGAAACGGCGGCGGCCGGGGCGACCGTCGCGGCCGGCGGCACGGCCGCCGCATCCCCGGCCGCGCTCGCGCTCGCCGACGAGGGCGGGCGGGCGGTCGTGTGGGTGCCGCAGGTGCTGGCCGGGCTTGTCGTCGCGCTCGCGGGGGCGCTGAGCCTCGCCATGAGCCTGTCCGCGGACCCGGCGCTGCCTCCGCCTTCACCGCGGACGGTCTGGCTCGACCCGTTCGACGGCCGGCTCGCGCTCGACTGGAAGCCGCTCCGCCCGGACCCGGCGCACGTGTCGCTGGGCAAGCACCCCGGGGCGCTCACGATCACGACCCAACGGGGCACCATCTACGGCAGCTACAGGAGCGCCGAGGCGGTCCGCCCGCGGAACGTGTACCTGATCGACAACCCGCTGCCGCCCGGCACCGACTTCACGCTCACCACGCGGGTCGTCGGGTTCCGCCCGAACGCCCCCTTTCAGCAGGCCGGACTGGTACTGTACGACGACGACGACAATTACCTGAAATACGTCTACGAGTACGAGTGGATGGTGTTCGGGAAGGTGCCCGGCGACGCCCTCCAGGCGGTCGCGGGCGGGGCGGTCGTCGCCGCACGGCCGGTCGGCGAGTGCTTCGCCGTCGTCCACGAGGTCGGCGGCAAAGCCTGGAACGCGCACGCCCCGGCCCCGCCCGGCGTGGGGGCGGTGTGGCTACGGGTCACGTACCGCGGCGGGCGGTACGACTTCGCCTTCAGCACCGACGGCGAGCGGTACGTGACCCAGGTCTCGACGGACTGGCCCGGCGGCCCGCGGTCGCTCGGGCTGATCGCCAAGAACGGCGGCATCGTCGCGCCCGAGATCGACGCCCGGTTCGACTTCTTTGAGCTGAAAACCCCGTAACCCGCCGCGGCTCGCGTGGGAGAAACCGGTATGCTGCTCGTCCGAAACACGCTGGGCGCCCTCGGGTTGCTCGCCCTCGCGGCGACCGCCACCGGCCAGGAGGGGCGGGCGCTCAAGGCGTTCGACTCGACGGCCGACCCGGCCGGGTTCCGCAAGCTCTTTTACCCCTACGGGCGTACGCCCCCATCGACCGAGCGCGCGGTCACCGTCGGGGCCGACGGGGTCACGCTCACCATCCCCGCGGTGAAGCACGCCGGGCACCTGGGGGTGCGGACCGAGTCGAGCATCAGCGGCAACTTCCAGGTGGAGTTGCGGTTCGAGATCGCCGAGTACCCCGAGAACGTCACGACGGGCTACGGCGCGATCTGCGGCATCACCCTGGACGCCGACCGGCAGTACGGCGGGGCGTCGGCGTTCCGCGGCGCCTACGCCGAGAGCGGGCAGGGGCTGCACGCCGGGCGCAGCGTGCCGAACGGCTCCGGGGGCACGCACTACGCCGGCACGCGGGCGCCGTCGAAGGCGAAGCAGGGGCGGCTGGCGCTGCGGCGGATCGGGTCCGAGATCATCGCCCTCGCCGCGGAGGACCCCGCGAAGGAACTGGCCGAGATCAAGCGCTACCCGTTCACCGACACGCCGGTCCGCAACGTCAGCTTCATGGCCGACTCCGGCGGCGCGGCGGTCGCGATGCGGGTACGGTTCTACGACATCAAGCTCGTCACCGGGGCGGACGTCCCGACGGCCGCGCCGCCCGGTCTCCCGACGTTCACCGCCGTGCCGTACCAGCCGCCGGCCGCCAACCCCGCTGCGCCTCCGGCCCCGGCCCCGGGGGCGGGTACGGGCTCCGGCAAGGCGGACACCTCGGCCGAGCCGACGACCGACGCTCCGACCCCGGCGCCCGCCCGCGGCGGGTGGTGGCTGCCGGTCGTCGCGCTGCTGGTGGGATTGGTCGGCGGCGTGTTCATCGGGCGGGCGACCCGCGGCGGGAGTGCCGCGGAAGATGAGGAGGACGAGGAGGAGTTTCCCGCTCCCCCCACGCCCGCGAAGAAGCCCCGGCGCGACGGCTTCACGCTGATCGAGTTGCTCGTGGTGATCGGGATCATCGCCGTGCTCATGGGGCTGCTCGTGCCGGCCGTTCAGAAGGCCCGGCTCGCGGTCCTGAAGGCGCGGTGCCAGAACAACCTGCGGCAGGTCGGGCTGGCCCTGCAGATGCACCACAACACGCACGCGGTGTTCCCGAGCAATGGCGGGTGGGACGGGCGGCAGAAGATCGCGTCCGCCGCCGGTCCCGCGTTCACCCCGCAGACGTTCGACAAGGACATCGCGGTGCTCTCGACCTGGGGCGTCGGCGACCCGGCCCGCGGCCCGCGCGACCAGACCGGGAGTTGGGCGTACACGCTCCTGCCTTACGTCGAACAAGAAAACCTGTTCCGTGCCCTCGTCTGGTCCGCCACGGTCCCGACCTACGTCTGCACCGCGCGCCGCGGCGCGACCTCGGAACCGGTCGTCGCGGACGACGCCGCCGGCACCTACACGAGCGGCGGGCACGCGTGGGGGGCGCGGACCGATTATGCGGTCAACCTGGAGGTGTTCGACAACCGGCCCAACTGCCACTCGCTGGCCCGCCTCACCGACGGCACGTCGAACACCGTGCTCGCGGGCGAGAAGGCGTTCGCGTTCGAGATCCAGCGCCGCGACAACTGGTACTGGGACGAGCCGGTGTTCCTGGGCGGGTCGAAAGGCTCGTCCCGCGGCGGGCTGGGGCTGGTCCCCGACGGGCCGCGGGTGCCGCACAAGGAGAACTGGGGCTCGCCGCACCCCTCGGGGGTGAACTTCCTGTTCGCCGACGGCAGCAGCCGGCCGCTCGGGTTCCGCACCGACCTGGCGGTCGTGGCGGCGCTGCTCAGCCCGGACGGCGGCGAGGTGGTGGACGCACCATGACGCGCGCGGCCGCCCTCCTGGCGATTCTCCTCACGCGCGCGACGTCGCTTGCGGACCCGGCGCCGACGACGGCCGTCGACTGCACGGCCAACCCGAAGCTCTACGAGACGCACTTCGGGCGGTACGGCCCCCGGGCCGCGCAGGTCGTCACCCGCGACCCCCGCGGGCTGCGGCTGTCCCTCCCGGCCGACCCGAAGGGCGCGAAGCAGGCCGGGCTGTACTCATACTTCGCCCTCGCCGGCGACTTCGAGGTGGTGGCCGATTACGAGGTGCTGAACGTGCCCCCGCCGGCCGCCGGGTACGGCACCGGGTTCGGCATCGCGGTCGAGGCCCGCGGGGCCGACGGCGACGTGTGCGTCCGCCGCGGGGCGTGGAAGTTCGAGGGGGAGGGGATCCAACTCGTCCGCGGGACGCCCGTGGACGGCGAGATGAAGTACGAGACGCAGTTCGTGGCGACGAAGGCGAAGACCGGGCGGCTCGTGCTGCGCCGCGAGAAGGCCGATCTCGTGCTGCTGACGGCGGACCAGAAGGCGGAGCCGGCCGAGCGGTTCCGCGTCCCGTTCACCGCGGGAACGGTCCGGACGGTGCGCCTCTACGCCGACTGCGGCGGTTCCGCGACGCCGGTGGACGGCCGGGTTACGAGCTTCCGCGTCAAGGCCGAGGAGATGACCGGCGGCATCCCGGAGCGCGAGCGGGACCCGGTCGCGTGGTGGGTGTACGCGGCGGCCGCCGCGGTCGCCGTGGTCGCCGCCGTCGGACTCCACCGGGCGCTCCGTCGGAAGCACCGTCGGGATCGAGCATAACCGGGCGCGTTGAACGCGCCCGGCGAGGTGTTGGTGCTGCGTGGCGGTCGAGCAGTTCGAAGTGTAGGCCCGGCCGGCGGGCCACCGGGCAGGACCGGAAAGTCAGGGGCGCCGTCGGTGCTGACAGGGCGCCCGGGTAGCCCGCCCGCGCCTGGAGCGCGGGCCGGGCGGGCGACCGCATCGCGACCGGAGCCGGCTCACTCGCGGGCCGGGCGCGGGTCGTTCCACCCGGCGGCCGGGGCCGCGCCGGGCTGGCAGCACGGGTTCGAGCACCCGGCGCGGTGGTCGAAGAAGAACGGCAGCGACATCCGGCCCCCGCCGCCGATGTCCTTGGCGTTCAGGATGTACTGGCCGTCGAGCACCTTCTGCACGCGGGCCTGGCACTCCGACAGGTGGGCGCGGGTGTACGCGTCCAGCCCGCCGGCGTTCTTCAGCGCGGCCAGCAACTTGGTGTTGAGCTCGCGCAGTTGCTGGGTCGCCAGGGTCGCCACCGGCTTCGCGGCCGCCCCGCTCCCGGCCCCGTTCACCGCCAGGTCGATCATCCGGTCCACGTACGTCCGCTGCAGGTTGCGGCGGGTGCTGGAGATCATCGGCTTGCGCGCCGTGAACGGCCCGTCCGGCTTCTTCTCCAGCTCCGTCCACACCGCCGCGTACAGGGTGTCGAGCAGGTCCGGCAGGGTCATCGCGTCCTTGTCCGCGTCGGTCAGCAGCTCGTTGTCGTACACCCGCCGGGCGGTGGTCGGGTTGAGCAGCATGGTCAGGACCGACGACTGGATGCCCATCACCCGGTCGTGGACCGGGAACGTCGGCTCCTCGACCCGGGTGAACCCCTCGTCGGAGGCGAGGGCGTCGCTCTTCAGGTGCCGGAGCAGTTCCGGGGTCAGGCCGAACGCCTTGTCGTTGAACGCGTTGTCGATCACCCACTTGAGCGCGTCCCGCTGGGCGGCCGGCGGCACCGCCTCGACCGGCGGCTTCTTGCCGTCGCCCTTGTGCTCCCGGCGGACGCTGGCCCCGCCGACCCAGCCGGCCATCATCGACAGCGCGCGGGTCTGGAGGGCCAGGGTCATCTCGTACTGCCGCCGGGCCTCGGCCCAGCTCTTCCCGTCGGCCACGAACTTGGTCAGCAGTTGGCCGCGGTGGTACTCGGCCAGCTTCATCTGGTTCTTGGCGTAGTCGAGCGGGTTGGCGCTGAAGTCGTACCGGCGGGCGAGCGGGTCCGGCCCCATCGTGTCCTGGTCGGTGGCGAACCGGTGCTCGGGCAGCCCGGCCCTCGCCAGGATCGGCTTGAGGTCGGCCGCGAACGAGTACCCGTACTCGATCGCCCACACGTCGTACGGGCCGACGCCGATCATCGCGTAGTCGCCCTGCACCTCACCGTCCTTCATGTCGATGTTGACCGGGATGTAGTCCATCACCGACCCGGCGAACGGCTTCTTCCCCTTCAGCTTGTTGCTGTTGATGTCGGCCAGGGTGTACAGCCCGCTGGCGGCGAAGTTGTGCCGCAGCCCGAGCGTGTGCCCGACCTCGTGGGCCACGAGGTCCGCGAGGAGCGGCCCGAGGAACCGGGTCGGGACGCCGTCGAGCTTCTCCTCGCCGTCGTCCTTCGGGTCGGCCTTCTTGCCGTCCTTCGGGGCGTCGGCGCGGAGGGCCTCGGTGGCCAGCAGGACGGCCAGGTCGAGCGACTTCCCGCCGGCCGCCTGGCAGTACCCGGTCTTGGCGTTGCGGCCGATCAGCCCCTCGAGTTCGGTGCGGGCCTGGAAGGTGCTCAGGTCGGTCTTCTGGCCGCGGGCGGTGGCGGCGATCTGCCGGGCGCGGTTCTCGGCCGGGGCCAGCGCCACCCGCGGGTCGAACGCCGGCCGGTCCTCGAGCCACGCCAGGGTTTCGGGCGTCATCCCCTCGGCCGCGAGCTGCGGCAGGAGCTCGAAGAACTGGCGGTCGAAGTGGCGGATCCAGCCGTCGGTCAGGACGATGTCGGCGTCGAGGATCTGGCCGGTCAGCGGGTGGACGCGGGACGGCCCGATGGCGGTGCCGATGCCGTTGTTCAGCCAGCGGACGAAGTTGTACCGCACGTCCTCCGGGTCCTTGTCCATGTGCGCGCCGGTGGCCGCGTCCTGCTGGTAGACGACGATCGCGTCCACCAGCCCGACCTTCTCGAACGCCTGGTTCCAGTACAGCACCCCCTCCTTGACGTACCGGCGGTAGCGGATCGGGGTGGTGTGCTCGAGGTAGAAGACGATCGGCTGCTTGGGCGGGCTCATCTTCAGGGTCGGGTCGGCCTTCTCCAGGTGCCACCGGTTGATGTACCGGGTGCGCGTCTCGTCCTGCTTGTACTTGCCGAGGTCGGTGTACCCGGTGGTGAAGTACCCGACCCGGTCGTCGGCCGCCCGCGGCTTGTACCCGGTGTCGTCGGGCATCTCGCTGACCGAGTAGTGGAGCGTCTTGAGCACGCTCGCCCCGCCCATCATCCCGCCCATCCGCCCGCCGCCGCGGGACAGGGGCAGTTCGAACGCCACCTCGACGTTCTTCGGGAACGCCTTGGCCGACTTGACCGTCTTCAGCTTCATCGCCGCCTGCATGTCCATCGGGTTCGGCGGGAACCCGAAGAACTTGCCCGCCTGGAACGCGAACAGGTTGTCGAGGCTGATGACCGGCCCGCCCTTCGGCCCCGTCGCGAGGATGGGGGTGTCGGCGATCAGCCGGTCGGTGAACAGCCGCTCGACCGACGCCTTCGACTCCTTGTCACCAGTGGACCGGGTCTCCACCTCCTTCTCGAACAGGGCGAGGGTGTCGCCGTACCGCTTCCAGTACACGTACAGGTCACCGGACTGCAGCCCGGCGTACACTTCGCCGCTCGACACGGTGAGGGCGATGAAGTACTTCTTGGTGAGGTAGTCGGGCGGCAGTTCGGCGAGCACCCGGCCGTTCTTCTTGTCCACCCACAGGCTGTAAAGGGGTGCGGCCCCGTCGGCGGTCGAGACGACCTTCTCGTACCCCTTGCTGACCTGCTCGACCGGCGGGAATTCGGGCTTCGGCGGCTCGGCGGCCGCGCCCTTGGCGCCGCCCTTTGGGTCGGACGGGGGCGGGGCAGGCTCTTGCCCGACGACGAACGACGCGAGCAGCCCGACGGCGGCCAGGACCGCCAGCCGGACGGGTTGGGGGGCCGAACTCATGCTGTGACTCCGGGTGTGTGACGCCGCCCAGGGGGCGCGGCCGCCGGCGCGCGGGGAAAGGAGGTCTCACGACCGGCGCGGTTCAAATCGGGAAAACGGTACAGAATTGGAGGGTAGGGGGAGTGGCGCCGAGTTGTCAACAGAAAACCGTCGTGCGGGCCACCGGAACACTCGGCCCGACCCGCACAGTCGCCCGATCCGCGGCAGAGCGACCGATACGGCCCCGCAGCCGAACTCAGCGGGCCGGGCGCTTCGCCCCCGCTTGCAACTCCGCGATTAGGGCTTTGAAGTCCGGGCGGCCGCGCATCGCGTCGAGGTCCGTGTCCAGGTCGCGGACCCAGGCCAGGTTTTTGTACCCGGCCCCGAAGGACCGTCGGATCAGGGCCACGGCCGCCGAGGCCTCGGCTTCGGCCTCGGCCGGCGTCAGACCCGACCCCGGCGCGGCCGCCGCGCCGGCGATTAGCGCACGGCAGCAGGCCATGTCGTAGATGTTCACCGGCGTCGGGCGCTCGACGCCTTCGAGCTGGGCGAGCGAGCGCCGGTAGTGCTCGATCGCCTCGGCGGGCCGGCCGGACGCCTGCAGTGCGATCCCGAGGTGGCGGAGCGCGGTCGCCTCTCCCGCACGGGCCGTCGCGGACGACGGGTTGGCCTGGACGAGCCGTCGCTGGTGACCCAGGGCTTTCTCGAACCACTCCCGCGCGATGGCGGGACGGCCGGCGGCCACTTCCAGGCCGCCCAGTCCGCAGTAGCTGAGTAGCAACTCCTCCTGTAGGTCCGGGCGGTCGCGGTTCGCCCCGGCCAGCTTTTCCGCGACCGCCACCGCGCGCTCGGCCGGCGGGCGGCCCCGGTCGAACCGGCCGGCCCGCCGGTGAACCCAGGCCATCATCCGGAGGACCCAGGCGAGTTGTTGCTGGCTCCGCACCTCGTCGGGGTTGGCCTTCAGAAGCGCCTCCCGGGCCGCCTGCGCGAGTTCGAGGCACTGTAGCGCCGCCTCGTTCTTTCCGGCCAGGATCAGGCTCCGGGCGGCGTCCGACTCGATCCAGGTGCTGTCCCGGCGGAACAGGAGCAGGGTCGGGTGGGCCTTCATCCCCACCGCGAGCACCTCCCGCGCCCGCGCGTAGGCCGCCGCGGCGTCGTCACTTCGACCCACGGCCAGGAGAGAGAGAGCCATGTTGCCCAGGGTGCGGGCCAGTTCGTGGGCGTGCTTGGGGTCGGCCGGGTGGTCGCGGACCAGGGCCTCGGCGAGGTCGCTTGACCGGGCGTACGCCGCCAGTGCCTCCTCCGGCCGGTTTGCGTCGTGGAGGTAGAGGCCCAGGTTGTCCAGGGACCGGACCAGTTCGTGACGGACCCGCTCGGCGGCCGGGTCGGCGGCGAGCAGTGCGTCCAGGTCCGCGCAGACGCGGCGCTGGATCTCGATCGCCTTCTCGTGACGCCCCTCCTGGGAGTGGATGCCGGCGACCAGCCAGAGGCTCAGGGCCAGGTCGGTACGGGCCTCGACGTTCGAGGGGCGGGCGGCGACCACGGTCTCAAGTGCCTCTTGGGCCTTGGTGAGGGCGGCCGAGGCGTCGGCCGTTCCCCCATCCCGCGCCTGGTGGAGTTCGGCCAGGGCGAGCCAGCAGCGACCCAACTCGTGCCGCAGGTCGGTGTCGTCGGGGGAGTCGGCGGCCAAACCCTCGAGCAGCGCCAGCGCCCGCTGCTGCACCGCCAGGGCGTCGCGGAACGTCTCGACCTCCCGGGTGATCTTCCCGACCTCGATGTACGACCGCGCGAGCGCCCGGCGCGAGTCGCGGTCGGCCTGATCGGTCAGCAACTCCTGCAGCTTGCGGTAGAAGTCCCGGGCCTGGCGGAGGAGCCGGCCGCGGAGGTCGGCGAACTCCGCCTGCTTCAGCAGGACGTCCTCGCTGACCCCGGCGTGGAAGGTGCGGACCGCCTCCAGAGCCAGGTTGAACCGCTGCCGCTCGCGGTCGTTGGCCGACGCCAGCTCGGCGTTCTTGGCGGCCAGGTCGGCGTTGGCCTGCCGCTGAATCGTCAGCACCGACGTCAGTCCGCCGACCACCGCCGCCGCCAGCCCCGCGACGGCCCCCAGCCACACCCGCCGCCGCTTCCGCCGCTCGGCGCTGGCGACCGCCGCCGCCGCCACCTCGCCCTCGGCCTTCACCTTGTCCAGTTCCGCCTGACGCGCCCGCTCGTCGGCCGCCGCCCGCAGTGCCGCCACCGCCTTCGCGACCGCCCCGGCGTCGGCCGGCCGGTCCTCCTGCTTCGGAGCCAGGCACCGCTTGCACAACGCCACCAACTCCGGGTCGGCCCCGCACCCGTCCAGCCGCTCGAAGCAGCCGGCGACCTCCGCGCGGGCGGCCATGACCCGCGTCGTCTCCGCCGTGTCCCCCATGAAGGGTGGCTTTTTCGTCAGGATCGTCGCGAGGATGCCGCCCAGCCCGAACACGTCGCTGCGAATGCCCACCTCGTGGACCGCACCCAGCGCCTGCTCGGGCGGCATGTACGCCGGGGTGCCGAGTACACTGCCGGCCTGGGTGAGCTGGTCCTCGCCGTCCCGCAGCGACCGCACCGCGGTTCCGGCGGCCGTCTCGTCCGGGGCCTCGGCCCGTGCCGGGTGGCCGTCGGCCAACACCTTGGCCAGCCCCCAGTCCATCACCTGGACCTCGCCGAAGTTCCCCACCATCACGTTCGACGGCTTGAGGTCGCGGTGAACGACCCCGTGGGCGTGGGCGTAGGCGACCGCCTCGCACACCTTCTCGAACACCGCCACGAACCGCCCCCGGTCGGGTTGCCCCTTCAGCAACTCGTCGAGGGTGTCCCCCTTGATCAGCTTCATGGCCAGGAACGGGCGGCCGTCGGGCAGGATGCCGAGGTCGAACACGGCCGGGATGTTCGGGTGCTGCAACTGCCCGGTAATGCGGGCCTCGTCGTGGAACCGGCGGGCGGTGCCGGACGTGGGAGCGTACTTGTCGAGCAGCACTTTGACGGCCACCTGGCGGCCGAACGCCGTGTCGGTCGCCCGGTACACCGCCCCCATCCCGCCGCGAGCGATCTCGGCCCCGAGTTCGTACCGCCCGGCGGAAGCCGACGGCTCGCCGACTGCGGCGGGCACGCCCCCGGCGGCCGGGTCGCCGGCCGGGCGCGTGGTGCGTACGTCGGCCGGCGGCTCTGACCGGGTGGGGTCGTGCGGGGGGAGCATTGTGGCGGCTCCAGGGGGTCGGGTGTCATTCTAACCGCCCCCCGGCGTGACGGCAGCCTTCATGTCCCCTTCGGCCCGTCGCAAAGACCTCCGCCCTCTGACGGGGGCGTAGAGAGCCGGCACATCGTTGCTGCCCTTGAGCGGAACGCGAGGTCAAACGTCCGCGATCGACCGAGTTGGTACGCAGCTTCGACGAGCTGGCATGGTGACAGTCCCGGGTGTGGACGCGGCGGCCCGGCCGGCGGACGGGGCTGGCGCACGCGGCGTGAACGGACACTTTCGGCATCCGGGGCACTTCCGGATTGATTTCCCGTCGTCCGTGTGTCACATTCACGCCCCACCGGGCGCGGCGCGTCGTTTCCGGCCCGGCCACTTTCGAGGAACCCGCCATGCGCCTCGTGACACTCGCGTCCGTGCTGGCCTTCGTCGCGACCGGGCCGAGCCGCGCCGAGGAACCGGCCGCCAACCGCACCTACTGGGTGTACGACGGCGGCTGGTTCGCCAAGTCCAAGGACGACTCTTGGTACGAGATGAACGAGCTGACCTTCCGCAAGTTCGGCAAGCCGGTCAAGTTCAAGGAGGTCAAGCGGACCAAAGAGTTCATCGAGCTGTACGACGAGGATCGCAAGGTCGGGGTCCGGCTCTACGACGAGACGTCCGAGGTGCAGCTCGCCGACCGACCCAATCCCGCCTGGGAGAAGCTCTACAAGGGGCAGTGGAAGACGCCCATCCCGGCGGAATAGCCCCCGGGTCGCCGCTCGCGTCGGAAACGTCCCGCACTCCCTCGGCCCTCACTTGCCCGCCGGGAGGCGGCGGAACGCGCCGGTCGGGACGGTTTTTGTCATCTCCGTTGGCGCGAGGAAGAGCAAATCCTGCTCGCCTGTGGCCCCCGGTACGAGCGACACGGTTGCCGCCTCCTCGCACGCCCACTCGTCCGTGCCCGACGGCACGAAGAACACGAGCCGGGCGTCGCCGTGGTGCTCGACTAGCAGGAACCGGCACGCCACACCGGCGACCGTCGTCCGGCCCGCGGCGTGTACGGTCTTCCCGGCGAACAGCGGCCGGAGCGCATCTGGCACTTCGGCCGCGACCGTCGGGTCGTTGGTGAATGTGACCCGTGTCGCGGCCGCGCCGCGGCGCCCGAGCCGCGCGTTCAGTTCGGGATCGGGTTCCCACGCCCCCGCGAGCCGCGAACCGGCCACGCCCCGCGCCGCCGGAACCACCACCGGCTGTTCCGCCAACGGCGGCGCGGTCTTCGAAAGCGTCACGCGGCATTTCGTGGGCACGAGCGGCCCCCGCAGCCCGCGGCCGGCTGTCGGTTCGTCCCACGTGACGACGAGTTCCTTGTCACGCAGTTCGAACGGCACGCGGATCGGCCGATCGTCGCCGGGTAGCGTCCAGAGCATCATCGGCGCGGGCGCCTTTGCGTCGATCATCCAGGCGAACGCCCGCTGATCCCGCACCTGCCCACGCTGGATCGTGAGCGCCCCGTCCGGGCCGAAGTGGAACCGGAACCCGCTCTTCTCCCAGTCGGTGAGCGGGCGGCCGTCGCGGTCCCCGTCGTCCACCTGCCACGCCCCGACGAGCCGCTCGCGCAGCGCCGCAACGGGGTCCGCGACCGGCTGCGACTTCGGCACCGGTGCGGTTGCGACCGCGACCGGCGGCGGGTTCGGTGTGCGCGGCACCTCCACCGCGGCCCAGCCCGCGACCGCGACACCCACCGCCACCAAACCGGCGACGAGAAACCGCAACCGCGGCGCGAGAACCGCGTCCGCCAGCGCCGCCGCGGTTGGGGACGCGCCGGCACCGGCGGCGCAACATGCACGCGCCGCGGCGCCGAACAACTCCGCCGGCACCGACCCGCGGGCGTCTTCCGCCAGGATCGCGGCAATCGCTCCCGTCCCCAGGCCGATCCCGCGGCGCGTCAACCGGGCGGCGAGCGCCTCGCGGGCACGCGCCAGGCGGCTCGCCACGGTCCCTTCCGGCACCTGTAACAGTGCGGCCGCGTCGCCGCGCGATTGCCCCTCCATGTCGCACAACACCAGCACCTGCCGGAACTTCTCCGGTAGCCGGGCGAGTTCCGCGTCGAGGATCGGCCGCACGTCCGACGCCACAGATTCGGGGACCGGGTCGCGGGGCGGCACGCTTCTCTCCTTCTCCCGCCGGCGGGCGGCGCGGCGGACGGCCTCGCGAGCGGTTCGCACCGCGACCCCGTGGAGCCACGGCCCGACCGCGCCCGGCGGGCGGATCGCGGCGGCCTTTCGAGCTAACACGAGAAACGTGGCCTGGAACACGTCGTCCGCGTCGGCGGCGTTGCGGACCACACGGCGGCAGACCGCGAGGACCATGGCCCCGTGCCGGCGGACCAGTTCGGCGAACGCGTCCTCGTCTCGCGCGTGGACGTACCGATCGACCAACTCGTCGTCGGGCGCGGCGTCGGTGCGGCACCGCGCGAGGGCCGGAGCGAACCGGGACAGCAGTTTTTCCGACATCGCGACCCTCACCCCGCGCCGACCGGTCGGCCGTATGCGCCCATTATGGTCGCTCGCGGGGCGAACGATCCCGCTTTTTTCAGGGAGCCGCCCCGGTGAGCTTCTTGATCGTGTCGAGAGCCGCGGCGGCGACTTCTTCGTCCGCGTCCTTGCTCGCCGTTTGCAAAGCGGGAAGGACACCCTTCGTCTGCGGCACCACCGACCCGAGGGCAATCACGGCGTGCTTGCGGACGTCGTAATCCTTGTCGCTCAGCCCGGACGCGAGCGCGGAGACGGCCTCGGCGCCGATCTGAGCCAGACTCGCGGCGGCCGCCCGGCGAACGTACACGTTCCGGTCTTTCAGAGCCGACTGAAGAGCCGGGATCGCGCCGCCCGCCGTCGGTCCGAAGCCCCCGAGAGCCACGACCGCCCGGTGCCGCATCACGTCGTCGGCGTCCGCGACCATCTCCCGGACGCGGGCCACCTTCAGGAACCCCGACCGCGGGCCGATCACGCCGAGGGTGACCATCGCCTGCGTCCGAACCGCGTGGTTGCGGTCGTCCAGCAGTTCGTCCAGCCGGCGGATCACCTGCTCCTGTTGGGCCTGGCCGAGCGCCGCCCACCGGAGCGCGACCGCGGCCTGCATCCGGAGCGTCGGGTTGCGGTCTTCCGTTAGTAAGGCGAGGGACGGGGCGAACCGGGCCGGCAGCGGCTCCTTCAGGCTCCCCAGAACCACGGCCGCCCCGGAGCGAACCCGCTCGCTGTCGTGGCCCAGCGCCGCGACCAGCTCCCGACGGGCCGGCTCGTCCTGATCGGCCATCGCTACCAGCTCGACCAGCACCGGCGGCACCGGCTGGCCCGCGCGGAGCTTCTCGATCAGGTCGCCGTCCTCGAAGGAGAGAAACTCCAACTCCGTGAGCAAGACGGGCAGCGCCTTGTCGGACTCGTGCGTGATGCGCCAGAGGGCGACGGCCGACGACGAACGGACGGCGCGGTCGCGGTCCCGTAAGGCGTCTTTCAGAGCCGGGACGGCCTTCTGCAACGCCGGTTTCGCGTTCCCCGCGGTGGCGGGCGCGAGCTTGCCCAGCGCCAGCGCCGCCTGGTGGCGAAGGTTGACGTGCCGGTCCCCCAGTGCCTGAACCAGCGCGCCGACCGCCGCGTCGGCGTCCTGTGACGCCGTAACCGCTCCCAGAGTGATGGCGATGCGTTCGCGGGCGAAGACGTCTTCGCCGCCCATCTCGGCGCCGAGCTTCAGGTCCGTGCGGAGGGCGGCCAACCCGTTGAGTGCCGCGAGCAGCGCTTCCTGCCGGGCGGGGTCGGTCGCGCTCTTCTGCGCCTCGATGAGCACCCGGGCGAGCAACTGCGGGTTCGGGAGCGCCGGCGCCGGGCCGGGTTCCTTGCCGGCCACGCGCACCATCTGGAGGGCCGCTTCAATCTGTGTAACCTCGTCCCAGTGGCCGAGCGCGCCGCCGAGCGCCGCTAACACGTCCTTGTCGGGCGTCGTGGCCTGTTGCGCGAGTGCGGCGATGGCACTCAACCGCACCTGCCGGTTGCCGTCCGCCAGCGCCTTGACCAGCACCGCCCGGGCCGCCTCGGCTTTCGCCCCCAGGCGGGTCAGCGACAGAGCCGCGGCCGTTCGCACGCGGACCCGCTTGTGCCCCAGGAGTTCCGTCAGCGCCTGCACCGCGTCCGCGGCACCCGAACCCAGGATCAGCGCGATCTGCCGCTCGTCGAACTGCTCCTGAGCGTCCAGTGCCTTGACCAGTTCCGCCGCCCCGGCTTTGGGTGCCAGGATGAGGCGAAGGGAGAGCGCCGCGTCTTCCATCAGCGCTGGGTCGTCCAGCGCGACGATCAGCACCGCAAGCGCGGGGCGCGCGTTCGGCCCGATCTCACCGAGCGCGCGGATCATCAACTTGTGCAGGTCGGTGAACTGCGGAGCGGCGGGACGCGGCGCTTCCAGCTTGCCGACGAGCGCGGCCACCACCGCCGGCGTGCCGGCTTTGAGTTCGCGGAGCAACTTGACGGCTTCCGTCGCCACCCGGAGGTCGCCGTGTCCGACCGCTCGGGCCAGTGCCGGGACCGCTTCGGGCGTCCGCGCCTGGAGCAGCGCCAGCGCTTCCGCCGTCGCGGCCTTCACCTCGTCGCTGCCCGGGGCGAACGCCCGCACCAACTCCGGGACCGCGGCGCGGGCCTTGAGGCCGATGCGAGCGACGGCCTGGGCCGCAAGGGCGACCGCCGTGAGGTTCGGGGATTTGAGGGTTTCGCGGAGGCCCGGAACGGCCCCGGGGCCGATGGCGATCAGCGCCGACTGCGCCTGCGCGCGCAGCTCGTATGACGGGGACGACAAGGCCTTGCACAGCGCCGCGGCGGCGGCCTCGGCGTCGGGTCCGAGTTGCCCCAGCGCGATCGCGGCTCCCGGGGGGACCACGGAGTCACTATCCTCCAGGGCGGCGACGAGCGTCGGGACGGCAGCGGCGGCCGGGCGGCCGGGCGCTCCCAGGGCCAGCACGGCCTCGTGCCGGACGTGCGGGTCCGGGTCTTTCGCGGCCGCCATCAGCGCGGGCAGGTGGGCCAGCGCTTCCGGCCCGGCGAGCGCCAGGACGCGGGCCGCGCCCGCCCGCACCCGCTCGCTCTTTGCGGTCTTGAGCGCCTCGACCAGGGGCGCGGCGTGTCCGATCTGCCCCAGCACGTTCGCGGTCTCGGCCTGGAAGGGTCGGCCCTTGGCCAGGTCTTCGAGGAGCGGGGGGATCGCCTCACGGATCGCCCCCTGTCCCTTCCACGCGGCTCCGATCTGGCCCAGCGCGGCCGTCGCCTCGCGGCGAACTTCGAGGTTCACATCGGCCATTCGAGCGATCAAGGCGCGAACGATCTCCTGATCGACGGGCGCTTTCGGTGCGCCTTTCAGGTGAGCGACGATTTCCGCGAGCGACCGAATCAGCTGCGCCCGGACCGAACTGGTGGCCTCCTTCTTGAGCGCGACCGTGAGCGGTTCCAGGGCGTCCCCGACTTCCGGCCCGGTGGCCCGGTGGCCCAACTCGGCGAGGAACGCGGCCGCCCAGCGCCGGATGTAGTCGTCCTCGTGCCGGAGGGACTCGACGAGCACCGGGACCGCCTCCTTCGGGTCCGGGAGCACGGCCTGCATCGCGACCGCCGAGCGCTGCCGCACCCCGGCGTCGCGGTGCTGCAACGACCCCTGGAGCAACTTGAAAGCGCCATTCGCCCGCGGCCCCATCCGCACCAGCGCGAACGTCACGCCCGCGATCGTGCCCTCGTCCGTGCTCTTCTCGATCGCTTCCAGGAGCGGCTCGACGGCCCCGATCGCGGCGAGCGCCGCCGCCACGTCCTGGTTGAACCCCGGGCCGGAGCGGCTGCGCGCCTGTGGGAGGGCTTTCAGGAGCGTCGGGACCGCTTCGCGCGCGGCCTTCGGGTCGATCTGCCCGAGCGCGATGGCAACTTGCAGCCGGGCGCCCGCGTCCTCGTCGTTGACACGGTCCCGCAACCCCTTGAGTGCCGGCGCAGCCTCCGCGCCGACGTTCCCCAGTGCGTGGGCCGCCTGGCGGCGGACCCCGGCGCTCGCGTCGGCCAGAGCCGAGGCGAGCAGCGCGACGGCTTCCGTCGCGAGCGGCTTGTCGATGCCGACGGCGATCTCGCCGAGCCACGCGGCCGCCCACAACCGACCGGGTTCGTCGCCTTTACCTTCGACGACGCGCTTGAGAACCGGCAGGATGTCTTTCGGCTCGGGATCGAGGGCGCGCAGCGCTGTCGCGGCTCGGGAGCGCACCCCGGAGTCTTTGTCGTCGAGCCGTTTGACGAGTGCGGCGAACGCGGGGCGCGCCTTGTAGCCGGGGAGTTGCAGCGCGTCGGCGGCCTGCACCCGCACCGCGGGGTCGTCGTGTTCCAGGTTGCGAACCAACTCGGCCACCGCCTTGCCGCCGATTCGTCCGAGCGCGACGGCCGCCTCGCCCCGCACCGGTTCCGGGGCGGTGCGCGAAGCTTCGCCCAGCGCCGCGGTCGCGGCTTCGGCCCGCGGCCCGACCACGCCCAGCGCCGCCGCCGCCCGCCGGCGCACCTCGGGGTCCGTGTCCTGTAGCGCCGCGGCCACGAGCGGCACGGCCGCTTCGATCTGCTGGGGGGCGGCGCGGGGCACGATCAGGGCGAGCGCCGCGGCGCACGCCCGGCGGACGCTCGGAACCTTGTCCTTGAGGGCGGCGAGCAGGTCGTCCAGCGCGCGGGCGGCGTCGGGTCCGATGGCTTGCAGGGCGGCGATCGCGGCCAGGCGCACGTTCGCGTTCGGGTCTTTGAGCGCTTTGCCGAGGAGCGGCACGGCCTCCTCGGCCGCGGGGCCGACGGCGGCCAGCGCGAGGGCCGCCTGCCGGCGCAGGTCCGAGTCCTTGTCCTGCAGCGCGGTGCCGAGCGCCGGGACCGCCGGTTCCGCGAACTGCTTGAGGGCGCTGAGCGACGCGACGGCCTGCAGGCGCACGTCGAGGTCGTCGTCGCCAGCGGCCCGGCCGAGCGGCCGCACCACCACCCGCGGGTGCCGCTGCCCCAACTGACCCAGCGCCTCGGCGGCTTGCCACCGCAGGGAAGGGTCGGACGATTTCTGAGTCTGTTGCCACTGCGCGAGCGTCTTGCCCCCCTGTGCGGGTTCTTGGGCGTTGTTTCTGCCGGACACACTTCCCAGCAACGCCATCAACACAAGGAAGACGCCAAGCCGGAATCCTCGACGGTGTGACGTGGGCACGGGACTATCCTCGAAGGGGGCGCACGACCGAGTTTGCGAGTAATGGTCCGGAGCCGGAAAACCGATCCCGGAATTGTTCGAAATCCGGAAAATCGATAGGAGTTACGCCGTTGGTGACACAACCCAGCCGGCTGCGTAACTCCTCTTCGAGCCTGTGATCTCCATGTGAACCGAAATGCACAAGAGAAGAAGCGACGACACGAAATCCGTCGTTTTCGTCGCTCTGGTCGCTCTGCTCGATTCGGCGGTCGGTGTGTCCGCCGGCCACCCAAGCCGCTCCCGGATGCCGGAGCCTCTGCCCGCAAGGACGAACACAAATACGCGCCCTACGACTACAACGTCATGCCCATCCGCTCTTACCCGACCCGCGTCCTGGCCGCCGCCGCCACCGCCTGCGCGGTGGCCCTGGGGCTGTGCGGGACCGTCGCCGTGCGGCTGTACCGCGAGCAGGACCGCACCGCCGCGGCGCTGGGCGAAGACATCGGCAGCCGCGGCGCGGCCATCGAGTTAGAGGCCACACTCAACGCCCTCGCCGCCCTCCACGACCGCCGCTCGCAGGACGCCGACCCGCTGTGCGAGCAGGCCCGCGCCGACCTCGCCGCGATCGAGCGGTTCGCCGACAAGGACGAGGAGAAGGAGCTGGCCCGCCGGGTCGCCGGCCGGTTCGACGAGTACGACCGCCGCCGGGCCGCCGGGACCGACCCGCCGGCGCTGGCCGCGTTTCTGCGGGCCGACGCGCTGCCGGCGGTGGCCGCGCTGCGGAAGTACAACGGCCGCGAGCTGAAGCGGTCGGAGGAGGAGCACCGGGCGGCGCTGCGGCGGGCCGCCTGGGGGCTGATCGCCGTCGGCGGGTTGGCGTCGGCCGGCGGGCTGATCCTCGGGTACGGACTGGCCCGCAGCCTGAAGCGGACCATCCACCAGTTCCTGGTCCGCGTCCAGGGGGCTTCGGACCTGCTCGGCCAACAGATGCCGACGGTCGAGTGGCAGCGGACCGGCGAGCCGCTGGCCGACGGCGGCGACGAGTTGCTCCGCCGCGTCGAGCAGGTGGTCGCCGCCCTCCAGCAGCGGGAGCGGGAGGTGCGAAGGGCCGAGCGGCTGGCGGCCGTCGGCCAGCTCGCCGCCGGGGTCGCCCACGAGGTGCGAAACCCCCTCACCGCGGCCATCCTGCTGCTCGAGGCGGCCCGTCACGACCCGGCCGCGGCGCTCACCCCCGAAGACCTCGACCTGATCGCCGCCGAGCTGAACCGGATCGAGCGGTCGCTCCAGGCGCTGCTCGACTACGCCCGCCCGCCGCAGATTCGCCGCGCCCGAACCGACTTGGCCGCGGTCGCCCGCGACGCCCTCGCGCTGACCCGCGGCCGGGCCGACCAGCAGCGGGTGGCGGTCCGGTTCGACGCCCCGCCGGCCGGCTGTTGGCTCGACGCCGACGCCGACCAGCTCCGCCAGGTCGTGCTGAACCTGATCCTGAACGCGCTGGACGTCATGCCCGCCGGCGGCACGCTCGCTCTGGCGGTCGGCCCGGCCGTCGGGCACAATGGTGTCGAGCTGACCGTCGCCGACACCGGCCCCGGCATCCGCCCGGACATCCTGCCGCGGTTGTTCGAGCCGTTCGCCACCGGCAAGGACACCGGGCTGGGGCTGGGGCTGGTGGTGTCCAAGCGGATTGTCGAAGACCACGGCGGGACGCTCGCCGGCGCCAACCGGCCCGACGGCGGTGCCGCGTTCACCGTCCGCCTACCTTTTCAAAGTGCTGAGTGCTGAGTGCTCGGTGCTGAGTGAAAGACAGGGGCGTGTGAGCACTCAGCACTCAGCACTCAGCACTCAGCAATGCCAAAACTCCTCTTGATCGACGACGAGCCGGCCATCCAGCACGCCGTCAAGAAGGCGTTCCACCCGCCGGAGTACGCCACAACTGCGGCGCGCACGGCGGCCGAGGGGCTGGAGCGGCTGGCCGCCGACCGGCCGGACGTGGTCGTGCTCGACGTCCACCTGCCGGACGCCGACGGGCTGCAGGCGTTCGACCGGGTGAAGGCGATCGACGCCCGGGTTCCGGTCGTCCTGATCACCGGGCACGGGACGACCGAACTGGCCATCGAGGCGATGAAGCGGGGCGCGTTCGAGTACCTGCTCAAGCCGCTGCGGTACGACCAACTGCGGGCGGTCATCGACCGGGCGGCCGCGGTCAGCCGGCTGATGACCGTGCCGGCCGTGCTGACCGACGGCCCGGCCCCGGCCGACGCCGACGCGCTGGTCGGCCGGTGCGACGCCATGCAGGCCGTGTACAAGGCCGTCGGCCGCGTCGCCGCCACCGACACCACCGTCCTGATCACCGGCGAGAGCGGGACCGGCAAGGAACTGGTCGCCCGGGCCGTGTACCAGCACTCCCTCCGGGCCGACAAGCCGTTCCTGACCATCAACTGCGGGGCGATCCCCGAAAACCTGGTCGAGAGCGAGCTGTTCGGCCACGAGCGGGGCGCGTTCACCGGGGCCGACCGCAAGCGGATCGGCCGGTTCGAGCAGTGCCACGGCGGCACCCTCTTCCTCGACGAGGTCGGCGAAATGCCGCTGCTCGCCCAGGTGAAGCTCTTGCGGCTGTTGCAGGAGCGCACGTTCGAGCGGGTCGGCGGGGACGAGACCCTCCGCGCCGACGTGCGGGTGATCGCCGCCACCAACGCCGACCTCGAGCGGCAGGTCGCGGCCGGGACGTTTCGCGCCGACTTGTACTTCCGGCTGAACGTGTTCGCCCTCCGGCTGCCGCCCCTGCGCGACCGGGGCGACGACCTCGACCTGCTGACCGACCACTACCTGGCCCGGTTCGCCCGCGAGTTCGGCCGGCCCGCCCCGGTCGTTCCGGACGCCACCCGGGCGGCCCTCCGCGCGTACCGCTGGCCGGGCAACGTCCGCGAACTCCAGAGCGTGCTCAAACAGGCGCTGCTCCAGGCGAGCGGGCCGGTCCTGTTGCCGGACGACCTGTCGATCACCGCGCCGGCGGCCGCCCAACCGGCCGCGCCCGACGCGCCGGCCGCCGACCGCCCCGCGCTCGACTGGGACCGGTTCGTGGCCGAGCGGCTCGACTCCGGCTCCGACAGCATCTATGCCGAGTGCCTGGAGGTGATGGAGCGGCAACTGCTGGTGCGGGTCCTCCAGCGGACCGGCGGGAACCAGTTGCGGGCGGCCGAGCGACTCGGCATCACCCGCAGCAGCCTGCGGCACAAGCTGCGGGCGCTGGGCATCACCGTCGAGAAGGGTGTGTGGGCGGACGACGACACCGCTGAGTGACCCGCGCCCACGCCGGCTGAACACCCCGCGCCCACCGCCCGCCCCGTGACCGCCCCCGCGTCCCACATTCCCTTCAAATCCGCCCGATTCCGCCCCCCGCGCCGCCCCGGCACGGGCGTTGCTTTGCCTCAAACTGTCCCGAACACAGAGGCCGGGTCGCGGTCACGGAGGACTGCCATGCACGTACTGGCGCGCAAGCCGGGACAGCGGGTCGTGGTCGGCGGGGTGGTCGTGGTGGTCATCAGTTGCGGGCCGGGGCGGGTGCGGCTCGGGGTCGTCGCGCCGCCCGCGGTGCGGGTCGAACGGGCCACCGGCCGGGCAGCCGCGCTGCCGTCGGGGAGGGCGAGGCCATGTGGGAAAGCACACTGATCACCTTGACCGACGTCCCGGCCGAGGCGCTGTGGGCCGCGGCGGCCGACGAAGACCCCGGCGAGGACACGGACGCGCGCACCGACTGCCGCGGTGGGCCGCCGGCCGCCCCGCCGTTCCGGCGGGTGGTCGTCACCCGCCTGTTCCTGGCCCGGGCCGAGACGGTGTACGAGTTCAGCCCGGTCGCCGGGGCGACGCGAGTGCGGGTCGGTGCCCGGTTGGCCGGACCGCTCGCCGTCCTGTACCGCCGGTCGTTCGCCGCCCGTCTGGACGACGGCTTGTCGTCGCTGGTCGGCCGGCTGATCGAGCGGGCGCGGGCGGCGCGCCCGGCCCGCGCCTCCTGACCGAACCACGGCCGGGCGCGCCGCCCGGCCGGCTCCCTGCCGTGAGGTTCACCATGCTCGTCCGCTCGCTCCTCGTGCCCGTCGCCGTCGCGCTGGCCGCGCTGTCGGCCGCGGCCGACGACCCGAAGCCGCCCAAGCCGGTCCCGGCCGGCACCGTCGCCGCCAAGGTGGAGGCGGTGTCCGGCACCACCATCACCCTCGACGACAAGCACACCGTGGTCGTGCCCGGGGCCGCCCACCCGCATCTGGTGCCCGGGCACGTCACCCCGCCGCACATGGTCGGCGGGGCACACCCGCACATGGTGCCCGGGCACGTCACGCCCCCGCACGTGGCCGGCAACACGCACGCCCGGCCGCAGACCAAGACGGTCGATCAGAAGTACACCTTCGACCTGGCCGCCGACGTGACCGTGCAGACGACGGTGACCGGCAAGACCGGGTTGCAGGCCGGAACGACCTCGGACATCCACAAGGGCGACTCGGTCCGCGTCACCCTCGGCACCGTCACCGACAAGGGGGCCGACGGCAAGACGACCACCAAGACGGTCGCCACCAAGATCGAGGTGCTGACCGAGCACGCCGCCCCCGCCGCGGGCAAGAAGAAGTAGCGGCCCACCCGGGGCGAACGGACGCGCCCCGGCATCGTCACCCTCATCAGGATTGACCCGACCGGAGAGCCGCCATGCGGAAGACCCTGGCCCGCGTCGCCCGTCTCGGCCGCCGTGCCGCGCTCGGCGCGTTCGTCCTCGCTACCGGCGGCTCGGCCGCGTATCTGGCGACCACCCACGCCGCCCCGTCCGCCGCCCACAGCACGCCGCCGGCCGCGGAAAAGGAGAGAGAGGCGATCCGCCGCGTCGGCCGGGCCGGGGTACTCGTCCCGGACGCCGTCGCCCGCGTCATGGACCTGCGGACGGCCGTCGTGTCCGACCGCGTCCGCCCGCTCCCGCTGCCCCCCCTTCAGGGGGTGCTGGCGCTCGACACCAACAGCCTGGCCCGCGTCCACACCCGGTTCGCCGGTGAGGTCGCCGCCCTCGGCACCCGCCCGGACGGCGCGGCCGACCGCCCGGTGCGGGTTGGCGACGCCGTCCGCAAGGGCGACCTGCTGGCCGTCGTGTGGAGCAAGGACCTGGGCGAGAAGAAGAGCGAGCTGGTGGACGCGGTGTCGAAGCTGAAGGCCGATGAGGCGACACTCCGGCGACTGGAAGCGGCGTACCGCGACGGGAGCGTGCCGGAGCGCACCCTGCGGGACGCGGAGCGGGCCGTCGAGGCCGACCGGGTGGCCGCCGAGCGGGCCGAGCGCACCCTGCGGGCGTGGCGGCTGACCGACGACGAGGTGGCCGCCGTCCGGGCCGAGGCTGATCGGCTGGGCGACGCGAAGGGCCGCCCGGACCCGGCCGACTGGGCGCGGGTCGAGGTGCGGGCGCCCCAGGACGGCGTCGTCCTCGAAAAGAACGTGTCCGCCGGCGACATCGTGGACACCACCGCCGACCTGTTCAAGGTCGGCGATGTGTCGCACCTGGTGGTGTGGGTCCACGTGTACGAGGAAGACCTGCCCCTGCTCCAGTCGGTGCCGAAGCCGGTGCGGTGGGAGGTGCGGGTGCCGTCGCGGCCGGGGGCGGTGTTCCGCGGCGAACTGGAGCAGGTGGCGTCGGTCATCGACCCGAACCAGCACACCGCGCTCGTGACCGGGCGGGTAGAAAACCCCGGCGGGGCGCTGAAGGTCGGCCAGTTCGTGACCGCGGCGGTCGAACTGCCCCCGCCGAGTGGCGAGGTCGAACTGCCGGCCGACGCCGTCGTGGAAGACGGGCGGGAGAGCGCCGTCTTCGTCCGCCGCTCGGCCGACGGCCCGTTCGACCGCGCCGCGGTGCGGGTGTCGCGGCGGTTCCGTGACACCGTGTGCGTCCGGGCCGACGGGGCCGTCCGCCCGGGCGACCGCGTCGTGACGGCCGGCGCGCTCCTGCTCCGCGACGCGATGGACCAACTCCCGGCGCCGCCCGCCCCCCCGGAGGACCGCCCGTGACCGACACCGAACGATTGCCCGTCCTGCCGCTCTTCGGCCCCGAGTCCGAACCGCAGGCCGGGCGGGCCGAGCCGCGGAGACCGGGCGTGCTGGTGGCGGTGGGCGACTCGGCCGCCCGCGCCGACCTGTCGGCGTACCTGACCGGGCAGGGGTTCGAGGTGTGGGCGGCCGGCACCGGGATCGACGCCCTCGGCGAGTACTTCGCCCACGCCGACGGGGTGGACGTGCTGGTGGTCGATGCCGGGCTGCGGGACCTGCCCGGGCCGGCGTTCCGCCGCCGGCTGCGGTCGTACTTCCCCGCCGTGCCGTGCGTGTTCCTGATAGACCCGGCCTGCCGGGCCAGCCACGGCGGCGACCTCGCCGCCACCGGCGAGATGGTGCTGTCCAGCCGCGGCCCGCGGGCGGAGCTGTCGAACTGGCTGTGGGCGGCCGCGGCCGACGCGTGGCGGTGGTCGGATTGACGTTCGCCCGTCCCGTGCGGCCGCCCGGCCGCGGAGGGTTCGCCGTGCCGACGAAACTGCGAGTGGCCCACGTCCTCGACCGCGGCGACCCGGCCGACCTGCGCCGCCCGGGTGTACTGTTCGCCGCCGCCGACCCGCGCGCCCGGGCGGAACTGGCCGGGCACCTGACCCGGCAAGGGTTCGCCGTGTGGACGGCCGGGACCGGGGCGGACGCCGCGCGGGCGTACCGCGAGCACGCCGGCGTGATCGACGTGGTCCTGTTCGACGCCCGGCTGCTCGACCCGCCCGAAACCGACTGGCTGCGGACGCACTTCCCCGGCGTCCCGTGCGCGGTCCTGGCCGACGGCCCGGCCGCCGCCGCCGGCACGGTCATCTCCCGCCGCCTGTCCGCCGACGAGGTGGGCGACCGGCTGTGGGACGCGGTGGCCGCCGGCGCGCTGGAACTGGTCGGCCCGGCCCCCTGATGAACGACCCCCCGAGAGGGCGACCGATGGTCCGCAAGCTGATCGACTGGGCGGCCGGCAACGCGCTGGTCGTCATGCTGCTGACCGCGGCGCTGGCCGTCGGCGGCGGGTACGCGTTCACCCACGTCAACATCGAGGCGTACCCGGACCCGGCCCCGGCCATCATCGAGGTCGTCGCCCAGTACCCCGGGGCGTCGGCCGAGGAGGTGGAGCGGCAGGTGACGGTGCCGCTGGAGGTCGCGCTGGCCGGCATGCCCGGGCTGGAGACGACCCGCAGCAAGTCGCTGTTCGGCCTGTCCCACGTCCGCAACCAGTTCATCTACGAGCGGGACTACGAACAGGCCAAGCAGGACGTGCTTAACCGGCTGGCGTCGGTCAACCTGCCGGCCGGGGTCACGCCGCAGATCTCGCCCGCCTCTCCCGTCGGCGAGATCCTGCGGTTCACCCTCGAGAACCCGCGCGACCCGGCCACAGGCAAGCCGCTCTACACCCTGTCCGACCTGAAGGCCGTGCAGGACTACACCGTCCAGCGGGAGTTGCTCCGCGTGCCCCGGGTGGCCGGCGTGACCGGGGTCGGCGGGACGGTCAAGCGGTACGAGGTGCAGCCCGACCCGGACCGCCTCCGCCAGTACGGCGTCACCCTCGCCCAACTCCAGACCGCGCTAGGGAACGCCAACGCCAACGGCAGCGGCGACAACCTGACGCAGGGCCAACTGACGATCGTCGTTCGGTCGCTCGGGCTGTTCGGCAACGGCCAGGACCCGCTCCAGGCGACGCTCGGGATGACCGACCCGCGGGCGGCGGCCGCGTCCCTCCGGGCCGAGGAGGCCCGCCGCTGCCGCGAGGTCCGGCAGGTGGTCGTCGCCAGCACCAACAACGTCCCGGTGCGCGTCGATAACCTGGTTGACGGCGGGCCGTGCCTCAACGCCGACGGCACCCCCCGGGTGGACGACGCCCGGCTCGTCGCCCGGGGCGTCGTCGTCGGTCACCAGACGCGGCAGGGGCGGGTGTCGATCAGCCGACCCCGCCGGGACGCCGCCGGCGAGCGGGTGTACGACGCCGACGGCCGCCAGCAGTGGGACGACGAGGACGACGTCATCCAGGGCATCGTGCTGCTCCGCAAGGGGCAGGAGTCGATGCCGGCGTTGCGCGACGTGATCGCCAGGATCGACGAATTGAACCAGCCCGGGCACCTGCCGCCGGGAGTGAAGATCGTCCCGTACTACAACCGCACCGACCTCATCAACCGCACCACCGAAACCGTCCACGAGAACCTGGTCGTCGGCATGGCGCTGGTCACCGCCATCCTGCTGATGTTCCTGGGCAACGTGCGGGCGGCGGTGATCGTCGCGGTCAACATCCCGCTCGCGCTCATGTTCGCGTTCGGCGTCCTCTATGCGCGCGGCAAGAGCGCCAACCTGCTCAGCATCGGCGCAGTCGACTTCGGCATCATCGTGGATTCGTCGGTCATCATCGTGGAGAGCATCTACCGCGGGCTGTCGAAGGCGGACGGGGCGGAGCGGTCGCCGCGGGAGAAGGTGTTGGCCGCGTGCGGCGAGGTGACCAAGAGCGTGTTCTTCGCCACCGCCATCATGGTGTGCGCGCTGCTCCCGCTGTTCACCATGACCGGCCCGGAGGGGCAGATCTTCGGGCCGATGGCCGACACCTACGCGTTCGCCCTCGGCGGCGCGCTGGTGCTCGCCCTCACCGTCTCCCCGGTGCTGTGCCTGCTGCTCATGAAGAACCTGAAGGCCAAGCGGGACAACGTCCTCGTCCGCTCGCTCCAGTGGCTGTTCCTGACGCAACTGAGGGCGCTGCTGTGGCTGCGGTGGGTCGCGCTGGCGGCGTTCGTCGGGCTGCTCGCGTACACCGCGGTGACGGCCGCCAACATGGGCCGCGAGTTCATGCCCGAGCTGGAGGAGGGCAACCTGATGGTCCGCGGCACGTTCCCGGTGAACGTGTCGCTCGGCGAGGTGACCGAGCGGTCGCGGAAGCTGCGGGCGGTGCTGCGGAAGTTCCCCGAGTTCGCGGTGGTGGTGCCGACCATCGGCCGCCCGGACGACGGCACCGACCCGACCGGGTACTACAACCTCGAAACCTTCCTCCCGCTGCGGCCGGAGCCGGAGTGGCCGGTCGATCCGGCCCGCGGGCGGCCGCGGAAGAAGCCGGAACTCGTCCACGACCTCGAGGCGGAACTCGACGCCGCGTTCCCCGGCGTGGACTTCGACGTGTCGCAGATCATCCGCGACAACGTGATGGAGGCGCTGTCCGGGGTGAAGGGCGAGAACTCCATCAAAGTGTTCGGCCCGGACCTCGACGCGCTCGAAACCACCGCCCTGTCGATCCGCGACACGCTGAACACGGTGCCCGGGGTGCAGAACGCCGGGGTGTTCCGCGTCCAGGGCCAGAGCGGGCTGGAGTTCCCGGTGGACCGGCAGAAGTGCGCCCGGTGGAACGTGTCGGCGGCCGACGTGCAGGCGGTCATCCAGACGGCCGTCGGCGGGCGGGCGGCGACCCAGATGCAGGAGGGCGGCAAGACGTTCGACGTGACGGTCCGGTGGCCGGAGCGGCTGCGGGCCGACGAGCAGGCGATCCTGGCCATCCCGGTGCCGGTGAGCGGCAATCAGGTGACCCCGGGCAGCCAGGTCGGCGCGCCCCCCACCCCCGTCGGCGGCGGGGCGGTCGGGCTGTCCCCGACCGGGACGACGGTCCCGCCCCCGTCGCCCACCGGGGACGTGTACAACGCCCCGGGCCTGCTCACCGGCCCGCCCGTCCGCCGGCTGTCCGACCTGGTCACCCCGCTCAACGCGAAGGGGGTGCCGGACGAGGCGCACGGGTCGTTCCTCCGCCCCGGGGCCAGCACCATCTACCGCGAGCAGGGGCAGCGGCTGATCGCCATCAAGTTCGAGGTCCGCGGCCGCGACCTGGCGTCGGCGGTGGCCGAGGCCCGCGAGAAAGTGGACCCGCTGGTCAAGGTGCCGTACCGGGCCGAGTGGAGCGGCGAGTTCAAGCAGATGGAGGCGGCCGAGGCCCGCATGGCGAAGATGTTCGGGGTGTCGCTGCTGCTCATCGTCATGTTCCTGTACCTCGCCTTCCGCAACGTCGCCGACATGCTGGTGGTGCTGGCGAACGTGGCCGCGATGGGCGTCGGCGGGGTGTGGGCGCTGAAGCTGGCCGGGCTGAACTTCAACATCTCGGCGGCCGTCGGGTTCATCTCGGTGCTGGGCGTGGCGGTGATGAACGGCCTGCTGTTCGTGTCCGCGTTCAACGCCCAGAGGGCGCACGGGGTGGAGCTGCGCGAGGCGCTGTTGAACGGTACCCGGCAGTTGGTCCGGCCGGTGGTGATGACGGCGCTGGCGGCCATCCTCGGCCTCCTGCCGGCCGCCCTCTCGACCAAGATGGGGTCGGAGTCGCAGAAGCCGCTCGCGGTGGTGGTGGTCGGCGGGATGCTGTTCACCCTGGTGGCGCTCAACCTCGTCCCCCTGCTGTACAGCTTCTACGGCGACCGCACCCCGCCCGAGGGGGCCGCGGACATGGCGCACTAATCCGCGCCGCCCGCGCCGCCCGCCCAGGCCGGCATAATCGCCTCAACTCTGCCGGCCCGTCTGGTCGATGCAATCGTGGGGTTCGCTAGCGGAGGGGGCGTATGGCCGGGCGGTTGCGACGGACGGCGTGGGCGGGGGCCGGTGCCCTGGCCGTGTCCGGGTGTGCTAGCACATCGGTCCCGCTGCCCCGCGGGCACCTGCCGGCCACGGCGGGCGTCGCCGACGTGCAGACCGCGGCTTACTCCGCCCCGGCCGCCAAATCCGAGCCGGCGGCCGACCCGAAGGCCCCGCCGGCGAAGGGGTTCGACCTGCCGCCCGGGTTGCCCGGGGCCGACGCCGGCCCGCTCGTCCCGCCGCGGTTCCAGAAGGACACCCCGCCGGCTGAACGCGTAAAGGCGGTCACCGCCGCGTACCCGGCCCTCACCCCGGTCGCCGCGACCGCCGCCCCTGCGGACGCAACCCCACTCACCCTCGCCGACCTCCAGCAGATGGCCGCCGAGAGCAGCCCGGTGCTCCGCCGCGCCCGGGCCGAGGCCGACGCGTCGTACGGGCAGGTGATTCAGGCCGGGCTGCACCCCAACCCGACCGTCGGGTATCAGGCCGACCAGATCCAGCCGGGGCTGAAGCTGCTGCCCAGCCCGACGTCGAGCGGGGCCGGGCAGCAGGGCGGGTACATCAACCAGCTCATCAAGACGGCCGGCAAGCTGTCGCTGGCCCGGGCCGTCGCCGGGTTCGACTACATCAACGCGCTGGTGGCCGTCCGGCGGGCGCAGGTGGACGTGACGGCGGCCGTCCGCGGGCGGTACTACGACGTGCTCATCGCCGAGCGCGGGTTGGCGGTGAACCGGGCGCTGGCGGAGTCGGCCGACGAGGTGTACCGGCTCCAGTTGCGGCAGGTGGCCGCCGGCGAGGCGGCCGGGTACGAGCCGCTCCAGTTGTACGCCCAGGCGGAACTGGCCCGCAACGCCCTCGCCCAGTCGGAAGCGAACTACCGGGCGGCGTGGCGGCGGCTGGCGGCCGCCGTCGGCCGCCCCGACCTCACCCCGGCGCCGCTCGCCGGGTCGGCCGACGCCCCGGCCCCGGCGCTCGACTTCGACGCGCTCAAGGCCCGCGTCCTGGCCGAGCACACCGACGTGCTGACCGCCCGCAACACGGTCGAGCAGGCGCGGGCCAACGTCACCCTGCAGAAGCGGACGCCGATCCCCGACATCAGCACCAACCAGTACCACCAGTACGACAACGCCGCCCAGAACTACCAGTTCGGGGTGCAGGTCGGCATCCAGGTGCCGCTGTGGGACCGCAACCAGGGGAACATCCGCACGGCCAACGCCCGGGTCGGGCGGGCGATCGCCGATCTGGACGCGACCGAGAACGACCTGTCCGCCCGGCTGGCCGAGGCGTTCGGCCGGTACCAGGCGAGCCGGGCGTCGGCCGAGCGGTACCGGGACAAGGTCATCCCGAACCTGACCCGGGCGTACCGCGCGCTCGTCCGCCGCTACCAGGTCGAGCCGGACAAGGTGTCGTTCAACGACATTGTGACGGCACAGCAGAACCTCGTTCAGGCGCTGCAGGCGTACCTGACCGCGCTCGACGCCCAGTGGCAGGCGGTGGTGGACGTGGCCAACATCGGCCAACTGGACGAACTGTACCCGCCGCCGGCCGACCCGCGACCGACCGACCCGCCGGCGGCCCCGTCGCGGCCGTAGACCGGGTTCAGTACTTCAATTCAAACTGGATGGCGAGGAATCGGGCCGGGGCGAGATCGACCCGGTTCCGCCCGCGGAACCCCAGCCCGCGGTTCTCGACGAACAGCCGGTCGAACGCGTACCCGGGGGTGACGGTGAAGTCCACCCGGTCGGCCGCCCGCCACCCGAACCCGGCCCCGAGCCGCTTCTCGTACAGGAACAGTTGCTCGTTCGTCCGCCGCCGGGCGGCGCGGAACCACGCCTGGTTCGTCCACTCGAAGTAGCCGAACAGCCGGGCGCGGTCGTCGAGGTGGTACGTGCCGCGGGCGAGTACGTCGGTCAGCGCGGCGTAGTTGAACTCGAACTGCCACTCGCGGGCCGGGCGGTAGTCGATCGTCACGAACGGGAACCCGACCACGGCCGTCAGCCGGTCGGTGTGGTACTCGTAGGCCACCCCGGGCACCGGGATGTTCCGCCCCAACTGCCCGTTCGAGGCGCTCACCACGTAGAACAGCCACCCGTCCGTGTCGCCCCGCGGCATGCGGACGAACGCGAGGGCCGACAGGGTCGCCTCGGCCAGGCTGTGGAACGGCTTGTCGCTCGCGGTGCCGAGGTTGAGAGTCGCGCCCCAACTCCACCCGTCGCCGAGTTGGCCGACGTACCCGCCGCCGGCCTGGATGTCCCACAGCGACCGGGGGAACCGCACCCGGTCGGTCGGCAGACGCGCATTCGAGTGGACGTCGAGCGCCCGGACTGAGCCGTCGGCGAACAGCAGGTGGTCGTCGTCGGTGTCGATCGGCAGGGTCAGCCCGAACTGGTAGTTCGTCAGGCTCATCAGGGCCGCCTGCCCGCGCACCGCGACCCGCGGGGAGTGCATGTACCCGAACCCGTCCGGCACGCCGACGCTCGCGCCGAGCGCGTCGAGCGTGGAGCGGAGGGCGTCCGACAGGCCGGCGCGCGGGCCGCCCCCGTCGGGCGGTTGCGCACCGGCGTCGGCCGCCCACCACAGGAGGGCGGCGAGCGCGCACAGGAGGCGGGCGGTCACGGGCGGGCCTGCGGTCGCGGGGAGGGGCGGTCACTTCACGCCGGTCAGTTCCAGCACCACCTTGTGCCCGTCCCACGTCATCTCCTGGTGGATCGGCCGCCCGGCGGCGTCGAACCACCACTCGGCCGCCAGGTCCTTGCCGGTCAGCTTGAACCGGGTGCCGTCGACCGCCTTGCCGCCGACCGTCACCCGGCAGGGGCCGAGCGGCTCGACCCGGGCGGCCGTGTCGGACCCGTCCTCGGTGTCCAGCACAACCGCGTCGCGGGCTTTGTCCGCGGCCGGCGGGCGCGCCCCGGTCGAGGTAATGGCGTCGGCCGCGACCAGCCGTGCCTCCTTGCCTGCGGTCACCTTCAGACCGGCTTCGGTGGCGACGGCGGTCACCGCGTGCTTCTTCCCGTCGTCGTTGGCCGCCGAGCGGAGCGACACCAACCGCCCGCCCTTCCACGCCTCGGTGCTGTTCAGCTCGTAGGTGTAGTGTCCGACCAGCGTCTTCACTTTGACCATCGCGGCGACGGTGACCGTCTCGGTGCCGTCGGCGGCGGTCGCGGTGGCGATCGTGTACGTCCCGCCCGGCTTGCCATCGACGGTGACCGCGAACGTGCGGACCTCGTCGGCCGTCGCACCGGCCGGGACCGCCGCGGCGACCGCGAGGGCCGCCGGCCGGGTCCGCACGAGCAGCCAGGCCGCGGCCGAAAGCACCACCCCGGCGCCGACCGCGCCGACCAACTTCGCGCTACCCCATCGGATCATGTCCCGACCTCCTTGTCGTTCCCGCGCTGCCGGCGGGCGCGTCCGTGATACCCCGTGCCTCTCGCGGGCCACAAGTGCAACGGGCGCGGCATTCGGCTTGCGTGCCGGGCACGGCATTTGCTAATGGTGTGCCGCACGCTCGGCCGACGACGCTTTCGAAGTTGCCCCGGATCGGGGCCGTAAGTTCGGCCGGCGAGTACGCCCGACGCCGGAGCGCGCCGGGACGGTCGAGCGCGAGGCAGGACCCGCCCCTTTACGTCGGCCCCTCGCGCTCTCACCCTCAAAGGGGAGCACGGATGCGTCGCGTCGTTTCGCGGGACAGCAACGTTCTGATCACCGGCGTGACCGGGCTGATCGGCGGGGAGATCCTCCGCCGCCTCGCCGCCCGGGGCCATCGCGGCAAGCTCTGGGCCCTCGTCCGCCCGGGGGAAAGTACGCCCGCGGCCCGGCTCCGCGAGCGGCTGCGGCGGAGCGGCGACGACCCGCGGGCGTGCCCGGCCGAGGCCGTCCCCGGGGACATCCTTCAGCCCGACTGGGGGCTCTCGCCCCGCGCCCGCGACGAGATCGCCGAGGGGGTGGACGTCATCATCCACAACGCGGCCGACACCTCGTTCGCGGCGCACCGAGACACGGCCGCGACGAACGTGGCCGGGGTGCGGCGGCTGATCGACTTCGCCCGCCGGTGCCGCCGCGCCCCGCTCGTCGCGTACATGAGCACCGCGTCCAACGTCGGCCGGGCGACTGGTCGTTGCCTGACCGAGGTGGACGGTTGCCGGCCAGCGAACGACCACTTCAACGACTACACCCACTCGAAGGCGGTGGGCGAGCAGGAACTGCGCGACAGCGGATTGCCGGTACTCACCCTGCGGCCGACCATCGTGCTCAGTGCCGGTCTGCCGGACCCGGTGTTCGCCCGCCAGATCCTGTGGTGCGCGCCGCTCACCCGAGCGTTCCCCGCGCTGCCAATCGACCCGGACAGCCGGCTCGACCTGGTGGACGTCGGGTTCGTCGCCGAGGCGACGGTGCGGCTGCTCGAATCCGCCGCACGGGCGCACGACTGCTACCACCTGTCGGCCGGAGCGGCCGGGTGCGTGACGGTCGGGGCGGTCGAGCGGGTGGTCGCCGCCGTGAACCGCCGGCGGACGCCGCTGCGGCTGGTCCCGCCGGCCGAGTGGCGGCCGTCCCTCCACCGGCTGGCCGTGGATACGCCGCTCCGCAAGCGGGTGTTCGGCTCGCTCAAGCACTACCTGCCGTTCCTGAACATGGACGTGGTGTACGACGACGCCCGGCTGCGGGAGGTGGTGCCGGCGGCGGAACTGCCCGTGCGACCGGTTGCGGAGTACCTGCCGGACCTGCTGGCCCTGGTCCGCGAGAAGGCGGCGCTGAAGGAGGCGTGTTTGCCCTGACAGGCGGTGAGTGGCGGCCTGCCGCGCCGATCACGGCACGAGCAGGCCGCTTCCGGCCTTCCGCCCGATGCCGCCTTCGTACCGGACCGCTGCCGGGCGGTTGCGGGGTGCTCAGTCGTGACGCGGCAGGTGGTAAGAGAGGAGGGCCACTCCGGCGACGACCAGGGCCAGCCCGCACCACGCCCCGGCCGACAGGCGGTCGCCGAACGCCCACCAGCCGACGAGGGCCGTGACCGCGGTGCCCAGCCCGGCCCAGACCGCGTACACCGGCCCCACCGGGAGTGCCTGGAGAACCGTCGAGAGGAGGAACAGGGACGCGACGTACCCGACCAGCATCCCGACACTGGGCCAAAGACGGGTCATCCCGTCGGACATCTTGAGGAGGCCCGTGGCGAGCGTCTCGCACACGATAGCGAGGAGCAACAGCAGTGCGTTCCAACCCATCGCCGCCCCTCGCTCGCGGGCTCACCGACGTCGCCCGCATGACGGGTCGTACACCGGCAGGTCGCCGGTGCCAAGCCCAACTTACCACGGCTTCGCGGTGTCGGCCGCCGGCACCAACCTTCTCGTCGGCCGTCGCTGCGAAGTCGGGAACGCACCCCGCCCGCGCCGACCAGAAACTCGATCACCGACCCAACCCGCGCCCGAAGTCGTCTACCGCGACACCATCTCGGTGCTCACGGCCGCCGACGGCACGTTCTGGCTCCTCAGCGAACCGCATACCGTCCGCCCGGACTGCTCTGGCCGCTGACCTCGTCGGGCGAGAACTCAACCGGGTTCCTGCCCCTCCTGATGTGTCCGGACTGATCACGCCGAGCCGAGGCCAGTAACCGCGCAGCCGGCCGGAGTGTCCGATACGCGTCGCGGGAAGATACCGTCCGGCGAACCGCGACCGTGAGTGCGGGTGGGCGGGCCGGAGACGGGCTCGGATGCGCCCACCCGCGCCCTCACGGTCGCGGTTCGCAGAGGACGCGGAACTTCTTTCCCGGAGGCGTATCACTTCTTGCCGGCCACCTCCGCTTTGACCGGCTTCACGAACGGCTTGATGCCCGTCGCCTCGTGGATCTCGGCGGGGTAGTACGCGACCCCGCCCTTCATCACCAGGCCGATGTTGCGGACGGCCGAGACGTCTTTGGTGGGGTCGCCCTCGACCAGGATCAGGTCGGCGAACTTCCCGGGCGTGATCGAGCCCGTGCGGTCGAGCGTCCGCGTGTACTTCGCGCCGTTCCAGGTGGCGATGCGCAGCGCCTCGGCGGCCGGGATCCCCGCTTTGACGTACAGCTCCAACTCCCGGTGCAGGGTGAACCCCGGCATGGCGTCGGTCCCGGCGACCAGGGGGATGCCCTCGCGGTGCATGACCCCGACGAACTCGACCATCTTCGCGTACGACGCCCGGTAGTCCTCCAGCCGGTCGGCCGGGATCTTCATCGAGTTCGTGCGGTTGAGCCGCTGCGTCGCCAGCGGCAGGTGGTCGGCGATCGCGGCGTAGCTCGGGTTCATCTCCCCCTGCTTCTGAACGAACATGCCCTCGAACGTGGTCAGGGTGGGGTCGATGACCGTCTGCTTGCTCTTGAGGAGAGCCAGGAAGTCGCGCACGCTCTTGCCCTTGAAGTCGAGCCGGTGGGCGTGCTCGGCCACGATGGTGAAGCGGGCCAGCGTGCGGGTGTCGTCCTCGGGCTTGACCAGGAAGTTCAGCAGCACCTGGTTGATGTGCTGGATCTCGTCGAACCCGGCGTTCACCACCTCCTCGGCCCGCATGAACGCCGGCACGTGGCCGCTGACCCGCAGCCCCCGCTCGTGCGCGTAGGCCACCGCCTCCGGGAGCCATTCGCGGTAGAACGAGTTGTAGATCTTGATCTGCGGGTAGCCGCGCTGGGCGTACCAGTCGATCGCCTTCTTGACCTCGCCGATGTTCCCGGCGACGAACCCGCTCCGCGACGAGAACTTGCTCGACCCCTCGATGAACCCGGCCGGGACGATCCGCGGGCCGAGCGTCGTCCCCTTTTCGATGCCGTCGATCATCTCGGTCAGGAACGCGTTGTCGTTGCCCAGGTCACGGACCGAGGTCACGCCGCCCGCGAGGTGCTGGAGCGTCGCCCACGTCGACATGTGCGCGTGCATGTCGAACAGCCCGGGGAGCAGCGCCCGGCCCTGCGCGTCGATGACGGTCGCGGCCGCCTGGGGCGGCGAGTCGGCGGGGTAGACCGCCGCGATCCGGCCCCGGTTGATGTAGACGTCCTTGGCGGGGCCGAGGGCGGCCCGCTCGGCGTCGAACACCCGCGCGTTGCGGATGACGATCGGCTCCGGCAGCCGGTGGCTCAGTTTGACGGCCAATTTGGCGAGCTGCGCGGCGTCCGCCTCGACCTGCCGCTTCTCCAGCTTGCCGGCCGCCGGCTCCCAGCCCGCCTCGACCACCTGCATCCACCCGGGGCTGATCGCGGCGAACAGCGCCAGGTCCGGCTCCTTGGTGAGCCAGACGTAGTACGGCTCCTCGGTCAGCCCCTTGAGCGCGTACAGCGAGACCGCCCGCGTCTTGCCGCCGGCCTCGACCGTCTCGTCGAGGAGCTTCTCCGCCGCCAGCTCGCCGCCGGGCAAAGCCTTGAGCTTTCCGCCCTTGTGAATCACGGCCCGCACGACCCGGGCCATCACCTCGCTGGAGCACTCGATGGGCACGTACGCCGCCGCCCCGGCGGGCTTCGCGGTCCCCCGGTCGGCGACCGACTTCCACTCGGCCTTGCCGTCGGCGAGGGTGAACGTCTCGTCGATCGCCGCGCCGAACGTGGACGTCCCGATGCCCAGATACCGCACCAGCGTGCCGTCCTCGGCGAGCGTGAAGTCCTCCTTGAGGTCGGGGCCGCGGCCGTTGTCCCGGTAGCTGTACTCGACCGTGACCGTGCCTTCCGAGGTTCGCGTCGTCTGGGTGCCGCCCGACTTGCCCAGGAACAGGATGTTGTACCGCGTGACCTGCTGGGCGTGGGCCGCCGTCCCGAGCAGGACGAACATCGTGGCAATGACAGTTCGCATGGGTGGTCCCGCACTCCGCGACCGAAGGGGTTGAAGCGACCGAGGGGCCGATCTCGTCCGGCGGGCAGGTGTCCGGAACGGCGAGCAGGTGATTTCGGGGCACGCGCATTGGACCGCGCCCGCGGCCCCGGTGCAATCGGATTCCGCCGCCACATCGCGGCGAACCCGGGGCGCCTGTGGTGCGTCCGTTCGTGGCGTGTGATAGACTACCGGCGTCGCCCGCCGCCGCGGGACTTTGCTGCGACTTCCGAACTTACCTGTGAAGTGAGAGCTCAAAGTCGCACCGTCACTCCCCGGCGGCGGGCGGCACCCCGAAGGGCACGCATGTTCGCCGAGCGCACCCAACGCGAGGACATCGTCCACTTCCTCAACGCCTGCTTCGCCTGCACCGGGCAGCGGGAGTTCTACGAGAACGCCGACAGTCAGCGGGTGTCCATCGACTTCCTCCACCAATATGTGTTGGGCAACTACCGGGCCGTCTACGCCCGGTCGCTGGCCGTCGGGATCAACCACTTCAACCAGGCGCAGATCATCCTCCGGCTGCTGGCGTCCGGGCGGGACGCGGTGCCGGGCGAGGGCGCGCTGATCGCCCGCGCGCTGGCGACGATGCCGCCGCAGCGGGCGTGGAAGGCGCTCCGCGACGCCCGCCGGCTGGGGGTCAACAACCGCCGCGCGCGGGCCGTCGCGCGCGACTACCTCCGCGGCCGCGACGCCGCGTTCGACTGCGTGAAGTACCGCAACAAAGTGAAGGCGGTGGCGTGCCACAATCACCTGCCGCTGCCGGGCGAGGCCGGGCGGTTCCTGTTCGAGAAGCGGGCGACGGTGTTCCAGACGCCGCTGTTCGAGCAGGTCCGCCGGGCGTGGCACAGCGCCGAGGCGGTGTACGAGCTGCCGTTCACCGTCGCCGAGGGGCTGGCCGCCAAGCACCGCATCCCGCGCGAGCAGTTCCTGGCCAAGATCCAGGCGCGCATGACGCAGGCCGAGAGGCTGCGGGCGCAGAAGGCCGGCGACGTCGAGGTCGACCTCGCCCGCGCGCCGCTGACCAAACTGGCGCTGTACGCGCTGTCGCTGCCGGAACCGCCCGAGGCCGTGCTGGCAGCGGTCGATGCGGCCGCGTTGCGGTTGCTGCGGCGCACCCCGCTGGAACTGGGCCGGGTCGCGGCCGTACTCGACAACAGCTACTCGTCGTCCGGCACGCAGGAGAAGAAGCGGCGGCCGCTCGGGGTGGCGTGGGCGGTCGACCGGGTGCTGGCGGCGGCGAGCCGCGAGTACCGCGCGTTCTGGACGCGCCCGTTCGCCGGGCCCCGGCCCGCGGCCCGCGGGGCGACGGACCTCGCGACCCCGATCCTCGACGCCCTCGAAACGGCCCCGGAGCTGCTGGTGATCGTCAGCGACGCGGTGGAGAACGACCCGCCGGGGGCCGCCGGTGCCGTGCTGACGCACTGGCAGGCGCGGCTCGACCCGAAGGGCCGCGTCGCGGTCGTCCACCTCAACCCGGTGTTCTCAGCCAGCGACTACGCCCCGCGGGCGATCACCGACGGGGTGCCGACGGTCGGCCTGCGGGACGCCGAGAGCCTGCCGACGGCGCTGGCGTTCGCCCAATTCGCCACCGGTGCGGCCACCCGCGCCGATCTGGAGGCGTTCCTCGACCGCCGCGCCGCCGAGTTCCTCGCCTCGCCCCCGGAGCAGGCGGAGGCCGGTCATGCTGACTGACCTCACCCTCGCCCCGTCGCAGGCGTGCGGCGCGTTCCGCCTCGTCCCGCTGCTGCGGGAGCGGCACCGGACCGATCTCCGCCTCGGGCTGTTGAAGGAGTCCGGGTGCGCCGTGGCGCTGCCGAAGGCCGTCTACACGAGCTACATCCCGCACGCGTTCGTTCTCGAGTGGGGCGACGGGGCCGCGCCGGTCGCGTCCCTCGGGACGCAACTCAAGAGCACGCGGGCGAAGTCCGCGGTGCCGATGGGCGTGTTCCACCGGATGGCGAAGCGGCTGGACGGCCGCCGGCTGCGGTTCCTCCCGCTGCACCTGGCGATGGAGGGGTTGCTGGCGCTGCACTTCGGCGGGCCGACCGTTCAGTGGGGGTACTTCTCGCGGCAGGCGATGTCGAAGGGCCTGAGCCCGCGGGCCGAAGGCGGCGTCGCCGGGTGGGCACTGGAGGGGTTCGAGGACGCGCTCCGCGTGTTCGAGATCCACGACGGACAGGTGGGGGTGCTGGTGTTCGCCGCCGACGCGCTGGCCGCGGCGTTCGTCACCCCGCACCCGGACGACTACCGGGCGCTGCACGACACGCTGCTGCAGGACTTCTTCGGCGAGCTGATCTGGCAGTACGCGGTGATGTACCCGAGTCTGCCGCCGTGCGAGTTCCCGGCCCGGCCGGAGGCGGTCCGCTCGCTCGCCGACCTGCGGGCCGCCGTGGCGGTGATGCGCGCGGAGTGGGCCGCGTTCGGCCGCACGGCGGCGACCGGGCTGCTGGACTTACCGGTGACGGCCGAGACGGTGTACGAGACCGGGCCGTTCCGGCTGGAGCGGTTCGTCGGCAGCCTGAACCCGAGCGCCGAGAACCACATCGGCGAGCGGATCGTCGCCCCGGACGGCTCGCTCCAGTACCTGAAGACGTTCCGGCTGTCGGCCGCGCAGACCCGGCGGGCGTACCTGCTGAAGCAACTGGCCGACCACGACTGGAGTGTGGAGTCGGTCGCGCGGAAGCACGGGCTGACCGCCGCCGACGTTCTGCTCCAGTACGAGAGCAACGGCTACGGCTGGCTGTTCCACCAGCACGTGCTGGACGCCGCCCGCGCCCACGTCCGCCGCAGGTCGTGACTGCTCGGCCCGTTCACGCAGACCGCCCGCAGCGGCTTCGGGCATCGCCGCGTGGATCCGGTCGGCCTCCGCTCATTGTTCGCGGGTCGGTTCGGAACCGGTGGAATGCTTGCTGCGCCGGCCCATCAGATGTTGCTTGCCAGAAAGGATTTCTGACCCACGATCGTTCTCTCTTCACGGCGGCGATAAAGTCACCCACTCCCGTGACGCTCACCCGAGGGCCTCACCGCGGCAGTTTTTCACCCCCCATCCGGCACCGCGGCGGTTAAGCTGGCGTTCTCGGTGCCTTCACTCACGCCGCGTCCGAATCCGCCGGGGGAGCACGCCCATGTCACTTCCCGACACCGCCGCTCGGTCCGAGCCGTCCCCGGACGCCGTGACCCGGCCGGCCGCGCCGCCCGCGGGCGACGGCATTACTCCGACGGTCGTCGCCGGCGAGGTGGGCACCGGCTCCGCCGAGCGGCCACCGGTCGGCGGCCGGTACGCCCTCGGGGCCGAACTCGCCCGCGGCGGCATGGGCGTCGTATACCGGGCCGACGACACCGCCCTCGGCCGGCCGGTGGCGATCAAGGTTCTCGCCCCCGGCCACTCGCCCGGGCTGGCCCGCCGGTTCCACGACGAGGCGCGCATCACCGGCCAGCTCCAGCACCCGAACATCCCGCCCGTCCACGACCTCGGCACGCTGCCCGACGGCCGCCCGTTCCTGGCCATGAAGCTCATCAAGGGCGACACCCTCGCGCAACTGTTGAAGGACCAACCCGACCCGGCGGCCGACGGCACACATTCCACGGGCGCCCTCGTCGCCGTGTTCGAGCAGATTTGCCAGGCGGTCGCCTGCGCGCACGCGCACAACGTCATCCACCGCGACCTGAAGCCGCAGAATGTGATGGTCGGCAAGTTCGGCGAGGTGCAGGTGATGGACTGGGGCCTCGCCAAGGTGCTGACGGACCGGGGTATCGGGCGGGCCGACGCGAACCCGGAGGCGACGACGGCCGCCAGCGCCGTCAAGTCGCTCCGCGACACCGACGACCAGCTCACCCAGGCCGGCAGCGTCCTGGGCACCCCCGCTTACATGCCCCCGGAACAGGCGATCGGCGCGGTCGATCAGATCGATCGGCGGAGCGACGTATTCGGCCTCGGCGGCATCCTGGCGGCGATCCTGACCGGCCGGCCGCCGTTCACCGCCGAAACCACCGAAGGCATCCGCCAGATGGCCGCCCGCGGGAAGGTGGACGACTGCTTCGCCCGGCTGGACGCGTGCGGCGCGGACCCGGGGCTGGTGGGCCTGTGCAAGCGGTGCCTGTCGCCGGAGAAGGGCGACCGGCCGGCCGACGCCGACGAGGTCGCCCGGGCCGTGGCCGCCCTCCGCGCCGCCGCCGACGAGCGCGCCCGGCAGGCGGAACTCGGCCGGGTGCGGTCGGACGGCGAGCGGGCGGCGGCCGAGGTCCGGGCGGCCGAGTACCGGCGGCGGGCGCGGCTGCGGCTGGCCCTGGCGACGGCCGTGGCGGCGCTCGTGGCGGTCGGCGGCGGGTCGGCGTGGTATCTCGACCGGCAGGCCGCCGCCCAAGAGCAGGAGCGCGCCCGGCAGGCGGCGGAGAAGGAGCGCGAGCAGGCCGAGCAGGAGCGGCAAAAGGAGCGCGCGCGGGCCGAGCAGGAGCGGCAAGCGGCCGAAGCCCGGGCGACCGCCCGGCGGAACCTGGACGCGGCCCTGAGCCAGGCCGCCGTGTCCCTCCGCGAGGAGCGCCTGCCGGCGGCGGCCGCCGCCCTCGACCGCGCCGCCGACCTGCTCGGCCCGGCGGCGGCCGCCGACCTGAAGGCGCGGCACGACGACCTCCGCGCCGACCTGGCCCTCGCCGCCGAACTGGACCGGGTGTGGTCCCGAGCCAGCGCCGTCCTGCCGGACAACGTACCCGGGCAGGCGCGGCGGACGGCCGAAGGGCTGCGGTTCGACGACGAGGCGGCCCGGACCGGCTACCCGGCCGCCCTCGCCGCCCGCGGGCTGGCCGTCGTAACCGGCGACCCGGCCGTCGTAGCCGACCGCGTCGGCCGGTCACCGATCCGGGAGCGCGTCGTCGCCGCCCTCGACGACTGGCTGCCCGTCGCCCGCCCGGAGGACCGGCCGCGGCTGTGCGACCTGCTCGCCCGGACCGACCCGCACCCGGCCCGCACCGCCATCCGCCGGGCGCACCTCGAGCCGGCGACCGTGCCGGACGCGCTCGCCGACCCGCCGCCGGACGCGCTGCGGGTGGCCGCCCGTGCGGCGATGGCCGGGGGCGGGGCGGACCGCGACGCCGGGGCGGAGTTCGGCCCCCTCCTCGACAGCCGCGGCCAGCTCCGCGCGGCCGGGCAGGCCGCCGACCCCCGCGTCTGGGCTGTACTCCAGACGGCCGCCGCCCGCCACCCGGACGACTTCCGCGTGCAGTACGCCGCGGGCGTCGCCGGGGTCCGCACCGCCGCCCGGTTCGAGACGGCCGTCGGGCACCTCCGGGCGGCGGTCGCCCTCCGCCCGGACAACATGGCCGCGGTGTTCACGCTCGGCTCGGCCCTTTACCCGGCCGGTCGGCTGGACGAGGGGGCGGGATACCTGCTCCGGGCGGTCGAACTGGACCCGGGGTTCGTCGCCGCCTACATCGGGCTGGCCGACGCCATCAAGAACAACGCCGACCGCGCCCCGGCGGTCGCGCACTTCGAGCGGGCGGTCGGCCGCGCCCCGGACAGCGCGATGGCCCACTTCGGCCTCGGCATGGCACTCCGCGACCAGGAGCCGGGACGTGCGGTGAAGGCGTTCGAGCGGTCCATCGAACTCGACCCGGCGTTCGCCCCGGCCCACAACTACCTCGGCTACGCGCTCGGCCACACCCCCGCACTCGACCGCCGGATCGGTTGCTACCGCAAGGCGATCGAGCTGGACCCGACGTTCGCCTTCCCCCACTACAACCTCGCCAACGCCCTCCAGCAGAAGCGCGACTGGGCGGCGGCCGAGGCCGAGTACCGGACCGCCCTCAGGCTCTTTCCCGGGCACGCCTTCAGCCGCGACGCGCTCGCCGACCTGCTCGCCCGGCAGGGCAAGTGGGCCGAGGCGGCGAAACACTGGCAGGCGGCGATCTTCGCCAGCCCGGCTTTCACCCCGGCGTACGTGCCGCTCGGCCGCTACCTCCTTCAGACCCGCGAGTACGCCGGCGCGGCCGCGGTGTTCGCGGAGTACGTCCGGCGGGCGCCGGCGGACTTCAACGGGTACGCCGGACTCGTCCGCGCGCTCGCCCGGCAGGGGCGGCACGCCGCCGTCGTCAGCGGGTACACGTCGCTCGCCTTTCAGGGCTTCCCGGCCGCGTGGCCGGCCGAGAAGGTGCAGCTCCTCCGCTACGACGTCGCCTGCTCCGCCGCCCTGGCCGCGGCCGGCGAGGCGACGGACGCCCCGGCGGGCGCCGACCGCGTGCTGTTCCGGACGCAGGCCCTGCTCTGGCTCCGCGCGAACCTGGCCGAACTCCGAAAGCAGGGCCGTTCGCCCGCGGCCGACGGCCGCAAGCGGGCGGCCGACGTCCTGACGTGGTGGTGGAGCGACCCCGACCTGTCGCACACCCGTCCGGGTGCCGACCGGCCGTTCCTCTCGGCCGCCGAGCGGGCCGAGTGGGACGCATTCTGGGACGACGTGCGTGCGGCCGTCAACGAGGCGCGCCCGGCGCCGCCCCACCTCGCCCCGCCGCCGCGTGCGGGCGGCTGAGCACGTGCGCCAACCGCACGGGCGCGGTGTGACGTTCCTCGGAATTCCGCGGGCCGGGACGTCGGGCGGCTCGCCCCGGCCCGCTTCTCGCGCCGGGCGAGCGCGGCTACTTGTACCCGAGCTTCATGAGCCACACGGTCCCGTCCTCGAGGGCGGCCGCGAGCGTCATGTCGCCGCTCGCCTCGCCGCCGGGGGCCCACGCGACGCTGGTGAACTTGCCCGGCCGCTCCTTTGTCACCTTGGGAGCCTTGGTCGCCAGCGACCAGACGTGCAGGGTGCCGTCCCGCCCGGCCGACGCGAGCGCCTTGCCGTCCGGGGCGAACGCCGCCTCGGCCACGCTCTCCTTGTGCCCCTCGAGCGTCGCGACCGCCGCCCCGGCGCTGGTGATCACGTGGACCGACTTGTGGTCGGTCACGCCCCACAGCTTGCCGTCGGCCGACGGAAAAAGGCTGGCGTCGCTGGACCCGCTCTTGGCCTTGAACCCGCCGGTCTGCTTGACGCCCTTGTCCACCGCGTACACGCGGACCACCCCGTTGGTGCCGCCGGTCACCAGCGCCTTGCCCTTCAGCGCGAACGCGGCCGAGCACACCGCCGAGCCGAACTTGTCCTCCGCCTTGATGACCGCCCGCTCGGTCAGTTTGCCGTCGTCGGCCACGTCCCACAGCATCACCGTCTTGTCGTTGCTGCCGGTCGCCAGCAGTTTGCCGTCCGGGGCGAACGCGACGGCCCGCACGTCGCCCTTGTGCTCCTTCGACTGGAACACCTCCTTCTGGCCGGCCACGTCCCACACGCGGATCGAGTTGTCGGCCCCGCCGAACGCCAGCTTCTTGCCGTCCGGCGAGAACGTCATCGCCCGGATGCCGAACCCGACCCGGGAATTGAGGACGCCGAGCGCCTTCGGGGTCTCGCCGCTCACGTCGTACAGGTGGACGTTGTCCTCGGCGACCGCCAGCGTCTTGCCGTCGGGGCTGAACGCCACGCAGTGGACGTGGCGCTTGATGTCGAACTTCGTCTCGGAGACGAGGGCGATCGCCTTCTGCTTGGGCTGGGCGGACGACTCGGCGTCGTCGCCGGCGACGGCGCACGCGACGAGCGCGGCGAGGGCCAGGAACCGGGTCATGGGAACTCCTTCGGGTGGTAACGGGGGACGGGCGACCGCGGGAGCGCTACGGGGCCGGTCGGGGGAACTCGGCGAGCAGCGCGCGGAACTCGGGGGTGTCGCGGAGCGGCGCGAGCCGCTGGTCGGTGCGGAACTTGTCGCGGTCGGCGAGCCCGGCGCGGAGCGCCTGCCGCAGCGCGTCCGCGGCCGCGGCCAGTGCCCGCTCGCGCACCCCGGCGAGCGGGTCGTCGGCCCTCCCCGCCAGGTCGAAGGTGCGGGCGAAGTCGGTCGCGGCGTCGTACAGCTCGGGCGGCGCGTCCGGCCACAGCCGGACCCGCTCCTCGGTGGCCTGCAGCGCCGCCGGCAGGTCCCGCAGGGCGCGGGAGGCGATCGCGGCGTTGCCCAGCACGCTACTCAGGTTCTTGCGGACGGCCCCGTCGCCCGGGGTCCGGTCGAGCAGGACGCGGTAGTGCGTTGCGGCCTCCGCGGCCGCGGTCGCGGCGTCCCGGTACCGGTTCAGCCGGGCGCACGCGACGCCGAGCTGGTGGCACGTCCCCGCGAGGTCGGCCCGGACCGCCGGCCCGGGCGCGCCGTGGGCGAGGAGGTATTCGAGGTGCGCCCGGGCCTGCTCGTACGTCCGCCGGCCGCCCTCGGCGTCGCCGAACCCCATGCACGCCCGCCCGATGTGCCGCTCGACCCGGGCGAGGCTCGCCCGGTGGGGGTGCGACTCCCCGTCCCGGCCCACCAACCCCTTCAGCAGCCCCTCGGCCAGCAGCAGCGCCTTGAGCGCGTCGAGCGGCTGTCTCTGCCTTTCGGCCAGCGCGGCGAGGTCCTCGTAGACGAGCGACAGGTTCCACGCGTACTCGGTGTCGCGCGGCCGCCGCGCGTGCAGGTCGTCGAGCGCCGCCCGGGCCGCGGCGAGGTCGGCCCCGGCGGCGGCGAGGTCGCCGCGGTTCAGGTGGAGGCGGCCGACCGACCGGACCGCGTACGCGGCCGTCAGCCGGGCTTCGTCGGACCGCGGGTCGGCCTTCGACAGGCGGTCGGCGAGCCGGGCGGCCTCGCGGGCGTCGCGCAGCGCGTCGTCCGGATGACCGAGCCGGTCCGCCGCCTGCGACACGTTCAGCAGGCACATGGCCATCAGTGCGGACTCGCGCTCGGCCGGGTGCCCGGCCAGCACCGCCTGCCCGCGGCGGAACGAGTCCAGCGCCTGCGCCCAGTCGCCGGTCGCCTGCAGCGCGACCCCGCGGTTGACCCACGCCCGGGCCTGCTCGCGGGCGGCCCCGCCGCCGGGGGGAAGCCCGGCCCACACCGCGGCCGCCTCCTCTTGCGCCGCGACCGCCTCCGCCGTGCGGTTCAGCGCGCCGAGGGCGTTGCCCAGGTTGCCGAGCGACTTGCCCAGCAGTTCGCGAAGGGCGGCCTCGTCGGGGTGCTCGGCCGACAGCGCCCGCAGCAGGGTGACGGCGGTCTGGTAGCTCTCGACCGCCTCGGCCAGCGGGCCGATGCGGGTGGCGAGCAGCCCGCGGCGGAACAGCGCGTCGGCGACCCGGCGGCGCAGCTTCGGGTCGTCCCGGTGCCGCTCCGCGAACGCCCGGTAGTACGTCAGTCCGTTCGCCAGCAGTTGGCGGTCCGTCGGGCTGACAGGCGCGTCCCCGCGGTCGTCGGCCAGTAACCGGAACACGTCCTCGACGGCGCTGTGCGCCAGCCCGAATGCCTCCTCGGCGCGGTCCCGCTCCGCTCGCGCCTCTTCCGCCCGCTGTCGGGCCAACTGCTCCTGCTCGACCGCCCGCCGCCAGCTCCACACGACCAGCGGCAGGCCGGCCAGCGCTGCCAGGATGAGCGCCGCCGACAGCCCGGCGACGACCGGCTGCCGGCGGCACCAGCGGGCGAACCGGGCCGGCCCGCCGACCGGGCGGGCGACGACCGGCCGGCCGGTCAGGTAGCGGTCCAGGTCGTCGGCCAGCGCGTCGGCCGACGCGTACCGCCGGCCCGGGTCAGGCTCCAGGCACTTGAGGCAGACGGTCTCCAGGTCGCGCGGGACGGCCGGGTCGGCCCGGCGGGGTGGGGCGACCCGGCCGTCGGCGACCAGCCGGATGGTGGCGAGCGGCGTGTCGGCCTCGAACGGCGGCCCGCCGGTCAGCAGTTCGTACAGGATCGCCCCCAGGCTGTACACGTCCGACGCGCTGGTGGCGAACTCGTGCCCGCGGGTCAACTCCGGGCTGAGGTACGCGGGGGTGCCCAGGATCGCGCCCGGCAGCGTCTGGCCGGGTCCGCGCTGGTGGGCGCGGCGGGCCAGCCCGAAGTCGGACACGTACGGGGTGACGACCGCCGCCCCGAGCCGGAAGCCCGCCCCGCCCGGCTCCTCGCCCGGGGCGTCGGCGGGGCGGACGGCGAGCAGGATGTTGCCCGGCTTCAGGTCGCGGTGCAGCACGCCCCGCCGGTGCGCGTGGGCGACGGCGCGGGCGACGAGGGCGAGCAGCCGCGCGGCCCCGGCCCACTCGCCGCGGAACCGCCCCCGCGCCTGCGACAGGTTCTCGCCGTCGATCAGCTTCATGCTGAAGAACGGCAGCCGCGCCCCGTCCGCCTCGAACTCGCCGACCTCGTAGATGGGGACGATGTTGGGGTGGTCGAGGGCGGCCGCCGCTTCGGCCTCCCACCGGAACCGCCGCCGCTCGTCCGGGGTGGCCCACTCGGCCGAGCGGATCATCTTGACCGCCGCCGGCCGGTTCAGCGCCCGCTGTACGGCCCGGTACACCACCCCCATCCCGCCGCGGCCGAGTTCGCCCTGAAGGTCGTATCCGGCGACGGCCCGGGGCAGGGCCGCCCCCGGGTCGGCCGCCGGCAGCGGGGTGGCGCGGAGCGGCGCGACCAGGTGGTCGAACCGGGCCTCGGCGGCGAAGAAGTCGCCGAGTTGGTCGGCGAGGTCGGGGTAGCGGTCCAGCCAGTACCGCGGGTCGGCCGGCCCGCCGCCCTCGACCGCCTCCAGGTACTCGGCGATCGCCGCATCGAGCCGCGGGTCGGGGGTGGCGGGCAGCGGCTCGGACACGGCTCAATCCTCCCTTCCCGGTAGCAGCTCGCGCAACTCGGCCAGCCCGCGCCGCAGCAGCGCGGCGACGGACGGCCGCGTCCGCCCCAGCCGCTCGGCGATGGCCCCGACCGGCCACCCTTCGCAGTAGCGCAGGAGCAGCGCCTCCCGCTGCACCTCCGGCAGTTCGGCCAGCCGGTCGGCGAGCCGCAGGAACAGCTCGTTCCGCCCGGCCGCCTCGACCGGCGGGGTGTGGTCGGACGCCAGCCACGCCTCCAGCCGGGCGGACGAGTCGTTCAGCGACCGCTCCAGGGCCACGTCCCGGCCGGCCGCCCGGTGGTCGCGGACGGCGTTGGACAGCGCGTTCGCCAGAATCCGCCGCAGCCACGCCGTCTGTTCGGCGGCCGTAGTGCCGCGGAACTGCCCGAGCCCTTGCTGGGCCTGGAGCAGCGTCTGCTGCACCAGGTCGGACGGGTCGAGCCGCCCCCGCAGCGCCGCGGGGAACTGCAGTTGGGCCAGCAGCCGGAGGTACGTGCGGAACCGCTCCAGCGGCTGGACGGGGGCGCCCGCTTCGAGTGCCATTCCGACCCCCCACAACAAGGACACGACCGGCCCGCGGCTGAACCACGAACCGCCACCCATTTCCGAAACATTTTTTACCGAAACGTGCGCGGCCGGGCCGCGCCGGGTGAGCCGCGGCTTACCGTCGGACCTGGCACTCGGGTTGACGCGCCCCCGCGGAGGGCGGGAACGGCCTCGGCGAAAGAGTTAGCGGTCAGCGGTGCTGGCCGGACTCGAACCGACACCGTGAGTGCTACGAGCCGCGACTGACCGCCCCTCCGGAAATGCTCCAGATGCCTACTTTTTCAAGGTCTTGAGTGCGTCATGCTGAGTTTCGCAGATTCCGCAAGCTGATCCTCAAACCTGTCGTCGAGGGCCATTCGATGGCTCGAATTCCGTTCGTGCGGCACCGCACGGCCAACCAGATCCGGGCCGCATACCGGGTGTGTCGTCGCCCGGTGGAGAAGGTGCGGTGGCACGCCCTCTGGCTGCTGGCCCTGACCGGCGAGCGGCGCACCCCGGCCCCGGTGATGGCAAGCGTCGGCCTGTCCGACGTGACCGTGCGGGCGGTGCTGCGCCGGCAGAACGCGCACGGCCCCGACGGACTGACCGACCGGCGGACGGGCAACGGGGCCAAGCCGAAGCTGACCGCTCAACGACGTGCGAGATGTTCGCCCCGACCCTGTCGCGGGTGAACGCCGAGCGGATGACCGACGCGCTGGGGGCGTTCGCCGCCCACGCCGACCCCAGTAGTTTCAAGTTCGGCGTTGAGGAGTAGCGGGACGCATGGGTTCCCTTTGAGATGGAGGTAGCCACACCACCATTCGAAGGAAGCTCCCATGCGTCCCGCGCCCCAGTTTATTCCCCGCGAT
>JAESFG010000351.1_pt1 | contig 67011 bp, 56 predicted proteins | sample 9269371 | NCBI WGS metagenome assembly JAESFG01 (sample SAMN14506227, study PRJNA617093) | algae metagenome | isolation source: Aetokthonos hydrillicola CCALA 1050 (B3-Florida) and co-occurring... | place: USA: South Carolina | collected 2013-01-01 | reverse complement strand
TCCCTTGTTTATAGCCTTCTTCCAAACGCCTTCTTTCTTCATCTGTCAAAATTATATGTTTACTTTTACGTCCCATCAAACAAAGATAAAAATAAATTTCGGTTATTTTTGTCCTTATACTTATATTTAATTGCTCAGGTGAAAGCATTTTTTACATCACAATTTCTTTACAAGCACGATATACGTCTTTGTAGTCTTCACGGGTTTTCAACACAGTTTCCAGGTATTCATTCCATACTACTTTGTCCTGCACAGGGTCTTTTACTACTGCTCCCACCAGTCCGGCAGCAATATCATGGGCATTAAGCACGCCATCACCAAAGTGAGCAGCCAGAGCCAGTCCATTGTTTACAACCGAAATAGCTTCGGCGGTACTCATGGTAGAAGTTGGCGATTTGATTTTGGTTTTGCCATCCTGTGTAACACCTGCCCTCAACTCCCTAAAAATCGTAACAATCCGTTTGATTTCTTTCAGAGAAGGGGCTTCAGCAGGGAGTTCCAGATTTTTAGACAAACTGGCAACCCGACGTTGTACAATGTCAATTTCTTCCTCCATAGAATCAGGTACAGGCAAAATCACCGTATTAAAACGACGTTTCAATGCACCAGAAAGTTCATTTACACCTTTATCCCGGTTGTTGGCGGTGGCTATCACATTAAATCCTTTTACAGCCTGCACTTCCATGTTAAGTTCAGGGACAGGCAGTGTTTTTTCGGAAAGAATGGTAATTAAAGTATCCTGCACATCAGCCGTAATACGGGTCAATTCTTCGATGCGGGCTATTTTACCTTCTTTCATTGATACCATCATGGGTGTAACTACCAAAGCTCCTTCTGACGGACCTTCTGCCAGCAGTTTGGCATAATTCCAGCCGTAGCGTATGGCTTCTTCGCCAGTTCCGGCAGTTCCCTGAATCAATAGTGTAGAATCTCCGGCAATGGCAGCTGCAAGATGCTCTGAAACCCATGATTTGGCTGTTCCAGGCAATCCGTATAAAAGCAAAGCTCTGTCGGTGGTAAGCGTAGCAACGGCAATTTCCATCAGACGACGGGAACCGATATATTTAGGAGAAACTTCAAAGCCATTTTTGAGCTTGCCACCCATTAAATAAGTAACTACAGCAGCAGGCGATAATATCCAGTTGGGAGGCAGTTTGCCGGTATCTTGTTTTTTCAGGTTTTCGATTTCTTCTGCGAATTGTTGTTCGGCATGTTGGCGAAGTACAGACATAGTATTGAAGGTTTATTAACAAATCAAAAATTGCGTAAAGGTTTTTTTTAATCTACAAGTATCGATAATTCTATTTGAGAAATGGTATCAGCTTTAATCAAAAATTCCATTGAAATCATATCTGCATAATGTCTTATCGTGAAAGAGCCATTTTGACGGATTTCAGTTTCTTTTTCTTCAAGATGCAATATTTTTAGCAACTCTTTCAAAGATATGCCAGTTTTGATACCTTTTGAAAAGATATAATCATTGTTTTTTAATCTTGCCGTCATCGTAAATCTTCCACCATCTTTGGTGACATAGTAGTACTCAAAATAATTGCCCGAGTTTGTATCTGTACAGAGATACAAGGTATCTATGCTGTCCGGAGTATAATCATTTTTGACAGGCTGCTTTTTTATTTCAAAATTCTCATTCGTAAGTAAATTTTCAAGTTGGGGAATGTTGTCATCTACCTGATTCCAAAATAAAGTATCAGGATTATAAACATAGTTATGAATAGTATCAGGCGATATGTTTTGGTTGGCTGTATCCCCCCAAAGATTTGGTAAAACTTTATCAATTATTATAATTTTTGCCCCTTTATTTTTCGTTGCTGTTGAATCTGAAACTGATAGAGCTTCTTGAGCGTTTTCCGGTTTTTTTGTTTCCGAGCAGCCAGCCAAAATCATGAATAGCAACACAATAACAAGAGAAATTTTCTGATAGTATTTCATGGTTTATTGGGTCAAAGCTGTGATAAATAAAATGAGGTCTTTTTGCTGACGAACAGATTCAGAAAACCAGTTTTTAAATTCGGCAGTGGCTTCTTTCTGAAACGTGTCATCATCTTCTGCCAAAATTGTTTCTAACACTAAAAAGTCAAAATTCTTTTTCCATACGTTTACTTTTTCAATAAGGTAAAAGTTACCCGGCGGTTGATTTTGCGTTGTTCGTCAGTACCATCCGTTTTGATGGGTTTTGTACCACCATACCATTTTATCTGGATTCTTTTGCTGGCAATGTCTTTTTGGGTCAGATAGTTTTTTACGGCTTTTACCCGATTTTCAGAGAGTTTCATGTTATCATTAGCATTCCCTATAAAATCGGTATGTCCCTCAAGCAAAATTTCTGTCTGAGTATTTTCTTGCATAAATTTTACAATTTTGTCGAGTTCGGTAAATGACTCAGGCAAAAGCTCATATTCAGCTATTTTAAAATAAATATTTTCAAGTGTAATGTTTTTGCCGACCTCTACTTTGCTTAAATCCAGTTCAGGCGGTCGAACGGTGGTTTTTATAGGAACATCGAGTGTAGATTGCTGATTTTTGACAAAAGGAATCACAAAAAACTGATGAGGTTCTTCTGCCCATTTCAGCAGGACTGTTGCAGAGTTATCAAACTTTATTGAACCGTTTTTGATATAATAATCATCAATACCAGCTTCTTTTTGTATGTTTTTACCATTTGCCAGGTCAATAAACTTGTTGAAAGCCTGCACCACACCCAATCCATAGCGATTGTATTTGTTAATAAGTCGTTCGTTATAGAAATAAAAACTTTTTGGAAAGTATTCATAATAACCAGGTTTGTAATTATCAGTTCCAATCAGAAAACTCTTGCCATGATTCTTAACCGCTTCTAAATCACTGACAGTCGTTTCATACCGCCAATCAGGGTCAAGTCCATTATTTCTGCCGAATCGATACAAACCTTCCAGGTTTTTTGCCTGATTAGCTTTCAGTCCTGCTATCATTTCTTCGAGTTGTTTTACATAAGTGGGTAGCTGATCTGTTTTATTTGCCAGCATATCGTCAATCATTTTTTTACAGACCTGCAAAGCTGGTAAGAATTGATTATTAGACTGGATAATTTTTTGTTGAGGGCTGGTAGCCGTAGGTTTATACAGTTTTTCGTACACCTGAGTTACTTCTGCTATCAGGTCATCTTTTTGCTTTTTGTATTGTCGGGTAGCTATTTCAGCATTCTTCAATATTCTCAACACTTTTTCATAGCCCACGTCTTGGTTAAATTGCTTTTCCTGAGTATATTGAATGAGCGAATCCTGCAATTTTTCTATCTGATTAACAGTATTTTTCAAGGTATTTAGTTTTTCATTGAGTATAGCTTGATTACTGCCTAGTATCTTACTTTCTATCAGACATTTTTCATAAATTTTATCTGGAATTAGCTGATAATATTCTTCATTATGAAACACATCTTCCTCAAAAGAAGGAGATGTCGAATAAGCCGGTAACGTTCTTGGATATTGCGGATTTGTTTGATTGTTGTACACTGAGTGATTAAAACTGCGAAGAGTATTGCAAATACTCCACATACCATGAATGGTTTCGTTGCAATAATCTACATACAGATTCAGAGCCGAAACGGCCTGATTACGATTGTTTTGGGCTTCCATAGATTGGAAAAAAAAGACAATAAACGGAATGACAATGAGTTTTTTCATAATGTTTCTATTTCCTGACGGATTTCCAGCATTTTAGTCAATGGAATTACTACCTGAGTTTGCCATTGCTGTTTTTGCCATTCAGGAGTTTCTTCTCTCAGCAGGTCGGGTACTGCCTTGATTACTTTGGGGTCTAAAAATGGAATAGCCTTTTCTATCAGTGGTTTGTCATAGCCATAAGAATAGTTGTTTTGTTTGCCTATTTCCTTAAAAAATCTTTCTGAAAGTGGCAACGACCATTGTGATTGACTTTTTTCAATCAGATTACTTTTTTGCTCTGCATCCCAAACGCCAAACTCTAACATAAATTTTTCTGCTTCTTCAAAACTCATTATTTGTATAAGATTGGAAGGTAAATCACTTTTATACTGTGAAATAGCTGAAGGGATGAAATTTTTTGCTTTATGCCTGTAAACAGCACCCAAAAAAGCGGAAGAAAAAAGATGTACTTCTTTTTTCTTGTCTTCTGTTTTTTTTGTGAACCCTTCTGCTTCACGGAAGATGGTTAAGATTTCCTGTGGCTCTTTATCCAGATAGTTTTTCCAAAGTTGTGGTGACAACAAGCCTACAAATTCTTCAAACCAATATTCGATGTCAGTATGACTCTTTACTTTGTTGCTGATTTTATCAAAACCAAAGTTTTGGCTCATGCTACCTGCATTAAAAAAATCATCTTCTTTTTCCGGAAGTTCAAGTTTAGGTTTCCCGGAAACCAATCCTAAAAGCTTTTTCCCTGTTCCGACATTTACATAACTTTTAACTTTTTCAAAAGTATTGATACTTAGCTCGGAATCGGGCAGCATGAACAATAATTCTACAACAATTTTGAGCAAATCTGTATGGGTATCTTTTTTCTTTTCACGGGTTTTTATAAGGTTATCATAAATTTCTTTCAAAAAAGGCTCATCCTCAATATGTAAGTTGGTTTTCATTTCCCAGAGCAAGTCTCTTTTGGCTGCAATGCCTTCGCTCTCCCAGGTTTGTTGTAAGAGTTCACGGGCATTTGCCGGATTGGTTTTCCTGAAATAAATAAAAGCATCTTTTCTTTCAGCACTTTTGCCTTCTTCCCAAAGTTTTTCATAATCCAGTTCAGATAAAAAAGACCACGCAGCATTAAACTGTTGCAGCCATAGCCCTCTTTTTCCAATTACTTCCCTCATTTTTTCCTGAATTGATTTTTCTTCTTTCTTAAGCTTAGAACCAATATTGAGAATCTGAACCAATAAATCAGGGGGTAATATCCAGTTTTTGGCAATAGCCTTGTCAAACCAGAGATGAAGTAAAGGCAGATTAGTATTATCGTCTGACAATATTTTTTTCAGGGGAATCAGAGCCTGATTTGTGCAATATGATTTTTCTTCAGCAACTGCCGGTTTTATTTCCATCAGTTCAGGCTTGGATGGAAGAATACCGGTGCGTCTGTATTGCCAGGTAAGAGCAGCAATTGTATAAAAATAAGCTTCTTTATCGCTTTTGTCAGCTTTGGCAAGTGTTGCCTGAATGATTTCGGGAAGTTGCTGAATGTCAGGCGTTTGTTTGTCAGTACCCAGCAAAGCTGTATTTAAGATATGATTCCAGTAGTTAGCCATTTCCTGAAAAGTATTAAATAATAATAAATAGGGTATTCCGTAAAGGTGAATTATATCTGCTTGTATTTGCCTTCCCACCAAATGCCAATAGGTAATACCTGATTTTGAGAATGCAGCAGTGTCATATCCAGTGTGCTTCCACCGGAGAGAGCTAGTAGTTTGTAAAGCCTGTTTTCATTGAAAGTTTCAGGAATTTTCATCAGATAACCTGCTGTATCCTGCAACCACCACCCTGACTGATAGGGCACCAGAAGTAGTTTTTGTATGACTACCGGTAATACATCCAGCCACGGAAATTTGCTGAGAGTTTGGGTATATAAAGTATGCAGTACTTCAAAATTGGCAAGCATTTCAGGAGGAGCAAACTCGGTAGAATTGTTCCCTTGGCGTTTTAATACAGCCCTCATCGGAAAACTACTGGGATAAAATACGAGTTCTGCCTGTGTGGCTGTTCCCGGAACCAACATGCTTTGAATGGGCTGATTTTTATAAGCAAAATTGAGAATCAAAGCATATCGTTTTGAATTTAAACCCAGCAGCCAGTCCCGTTGTATAATCAGGTCGTCCTTGGTACTTTCACGTTGTCTGCTCAATACCATCCAGATGTCTTTAATAGTCTCTGCATCAGGCGTTTCGAGTAATTCTTTTTGCTGTTTGGGAATGCCAACCAGACTTTTTACATCTTCCTGCAAAGATTTGGGCAGGCTTTCGTAGTTTTTAAAAGCTGTAACCAACAAATACATTTTGGCTGTTTGTTCCAACACCTCAGTTTGCCATGTATTTCCCGAAACGAAATTAATTTCCTGAAATTCACGTACCATATTGCCCAGTCCCGGAGCTTTGGCATCTACCATCCGGGCAGCAGTTTTTTCCCAGAAGTTATATTCTTTTTCGGCAGTAGTCAGTAAACCGGCTCTGAGTAGGTCTTTTAGCCAGCGTTCGAGTTCTGTAACACCACCTGCTACTTCTTCAAGACGTTTGTTTTGTGACTTGGCTTTTTGTTTGGCTTTTTTTTCAGTTTCTTCTGCTGTTACAGGTTTTGAGGCTTCTTCCTGTTTTTTTTCAGCTTTTTCAGTGCGTTTGTCAATCCATTCTTTTACCCAGTCCGGCTCGGTTTCAGTCTGAGGAATTGCGTCAGGCTTTCTGGCAAAAAGCAAATACAAACCCAAACCATGTTTGCACGGAAATTTACGACTGGGACAAGAGCATTTAAAACCTGTATTGTTTAAATCTATCTGGGTTCGGTAAGGGTCTTTTCCACTGCCTTTGATTTCTCCCCATAATACTTTTTCGTTATATCCAAATGATACCCAGTTTTTTTCAGCAGCAAGCCCTTTTCCTGCACTCAGAGAAGCTCCATCAGGCGAAAGGGCAGCTATTTGTTCTTCGGTAAGTTGATTCATAATGGTTTTATTCTGGCTTTGACAGTATTTGCATTACGTAAAATGCCATCCGCCTGTTGCGAAGTTAGCCGGAAGAAACCAATATCCCTAACTTTTTAGGAGTGGAATTTTTACTTTGAAAGACAGTTCATTTTTAAGAATTTCTACTTTCCTGTCAGTCAGCAAATCATATCGGTTGATAATATTCTGCAATCCTACTTTAGTCGATTTTTCAAATGTTTTCTTCTCCTGTATATTATTTTCTACAGTAAGATAATTGTTTTGCTCTGGCAGAATCCTGATTGTAAGAGGTTTTTCCCTCGAAACCACATTGTGTTTGATAGCATTTTCTACCAGCATTTGCAGGCTGAGAGGAGCAATTTGTTGTTGATACATTTGTTCCGGAATTTCCTTTTCTACCAGCAAGTTTTCCCGGTAACGGGTTTTATTGAGATAAATATAAGCATCCAAAAATTCTATTTCTTCTTCCAGACTCACTGTGTTTTTTTCACGGTTTTCGAGTACATATCGGTACACATCAGAAAGTTGTTCAAGATATTTTTGAGCATCTGTGTTGTTATCATCAATCAGAGATGCAAGTGTATTGAGGCTATTAAAAAGAAAATGTGGGTCGAGCTGATTTTTCAGAGCATCTAACTGTGATTGAATATTTTCGCGTGCCAGCGACTCTGTTTTTTGTACATTCTCTTTCCATGCCTGAAAGAAATAAACACTTTCATAAATCATCATACAGAGTATAGTCGGCATAAGACTCAAAAAGAAGCCATAAAAGGGAAAAGGTTTGGGGAGTTTGTTTTGAAATATGATGCGACAGACTCCAAAATCTACTATATTCGATACAATAAAAGCATAAATTACACAAAGTCCGATAAGGTAAATAATTCTTATTGTAGTTTGATGATATGCAGGAAACCACTGGTGTAGTTTGGTGAAAATCAGTCTGCAACCTTCCCAAATTAGTAAAGTAATAATAAAAGATATAGTCCAGCCACGCCAGAAATTCTCACTCAGAAGCAGAAAATCCTGAAACTGTGTTAAAATTTTCATAGCCAGACTAATCAGGGGTATGCCAAATAGCCGGGCTTTTTTATCGTTGAGATAAACAGCAGATTTCATACAGAAATATCTTGATAATTATAAAAGTAAATTTATACATTTACTTCTACTTTAAATGAACATTTGAGGTGAAGTTAATGAAAAAGCAGGTGAAATGTGAGATTATTGAGTTTAGCCATTGTTGCCCGGTTTTGAAAGTATTGATAAAAAACTGAGAATATAAAAGCTCTGACAGGTCTTATCAAATAAAAACCATTTATAACAGCTATTTTCAAGGCTACCAAGCCTGAACAGGCAACAGGGTTTTTTAAATCTATATCCATCAAATGCTAATTGTTATGACAGTATGAAAATGTTTAGCCATTCGCCTATCTTTCAGGATAAAGTTCTTGCCCTATTGAGAATAGTAATCGGATTGCTCTTGATTTTTCACGGGAAAGAGGTTTTCCAGCCAGAACTCATGAAAAGCTACGCTGATTGGGACATGTTTAAAGGAAGTAAGGGACTTTTTCTGGTTTATTTGGGAAAAGGCTCAGAGCTAATCGCAGGTATTTCTTTTTTATTGGGGATTTTTACCCGGATAGGAGCAATACTTTGTACAGGTACGTTTATTTATATTACTTTTTTTGTAGGGCATGGCAAATTTTGGTATGAAGATCAGCACCCGTTTATGTTTGCTTTATTTGGAATACTTTATTTTTTCACTGGGGCGGGTATCTGGAGTTTGGATGCGATACTATTGGGCAATAAATCTCAACGGTAGTAATCACCTTTCAGATTTTAGAAACTCATTGAAACTGGAAAATTATTTGATGTTAATTACCAGCTTACCCGTTACATGTCCACTCTCACTATAAGCATGGGCTGAAGGAGTTTCTTTTAAATCATACTGTTCGTCAATAATTATTCTGAGAGTTCTGTCATTTGCCAATCCAGCCAGATAGTTGAGGTCAAGGGGATTTGGTTTTACAGAAGCTATTTTTACTTTTTGACTTCGCAGGCTAGTTAGCAAAAAATCTTTTTGGGTGGCAGCATCATTGGCAGTAGTAAAATAAATGCCGTTGGGTGTCAGGAGATGTTTGCAGGTGTCAAATCGCTGATTTCCAACTACGTCAAATATGATGTCATACTGATATTTCTCTTTGATAAAATCATTATTCTGATAATCAATCACCCGGTCTGCTCCCAAAGATTTTACAAGATCTATATTTTTTGTACTACACACACCAGTAACCACAGCACCCATAATTTTTGCAAGTTGGACCGCAAATGTACCAACGCCTCCGCTTGCCCCATTGATTAACACTTTTTGTCCAGCAGAGAGATTGCAGTTGGCAAAGCCCTGCAAAGCAGTAAGACCTGCCAAAGGCAAGCAGGTAGCTTCTGCATAAGTGAGGTTATCAGGCTTTATAACAATATTTTTTTCTTCTATGGTAATATATTCTGCATAGGTTCCGGCAGTGCTGCTCATATCAGGTAAAATACCTAATACTTTATCTCGTTTCTGAAAGTTTTTTACATTTTCTCCTACTGCTTCAATCCAGCCCGCAAAATCAATTCCCAGAATTTTTGGAAATTTTTTGCTACTGAGAAAAGATGAATGACCACTCCTGATTTTGCAGTCGAGAGGATTGACTGATGCTGCCATAACCCTGACCAGTACCTGATTTTTTTTAGGAACAGGCTTTTCAATGGTTTCATCGTATTTTAAAACATCTTTTTGTCCGTAGCTGTAGATTACAATAGCTTTCATTTTTGATAAGTTTGGATGGAGATAATCTTCAGTGCAATGTTAGGATTTAATACTTTTTTACGCAAAAGATAACCCATTTATAGATTTATTAAATATAAAAAGATGCTTTGCAAAACCTGAAGGAATCTGCAAAGCATCTTTTCTAAAGATTTATCAATTAGTATTTGATAAACTTCAATACGTGGTTTTTGCCGTTTTCAACAACTCGAAGAAAATAGTTGCCTGATGCAAGATGATTGATCTGACATTCTGTTTCACCTCTTCCGTCAGTAGTATGCAAATTATCATACACTTTTCTTCCAAAAATATCAATAATTTCTACCCGTATCTCTTGTTTCTTGCCTGCACTCAGCACCACTTTATCTGTAGCAGGATTGGGATATAAGGTTATAGCTGATACTTCTGATTCTGCTGAACTACCCTTTACAGCAGTCTGTGCCAGACGACCACCAGAAGGGGTAATCGTCATACTAAAACTTTTTACAGCCTGACATCCTTTGCTATCTGTAGCAGTAAGTGTAAAGTCATAGGTTCCTGTTTGTTGCGGGCTTCCAAACAAGGCTGCATAATACCCTTCAAGAGATAAACCCGGCGGTAAAGAACCTCCTGTAAGTGAAAATATAACATGACCTGTTGCTCCAGAAGTTGTAAGATTAATCAGGAAACTGCTACCTACTGAACTGGAAGACAGGGTTGAAGTGATTGTAAAAGCAGGACACGAAATGTTGACAACATAAGTCCGGCTGGTTTTGCATCCTCTGGTATCAGTAGAAGTAATTGTAAAACTATAAGAGCCCGTTTGAGTAGGATTTCCATAAACAGCCCCGTAAGCACCTTCAAAGAAGAGACCAGGAGGAAGGCTGCCGCCAGTTAGAGAATATACATAACTGCCACTACCTCCGGAAGTATAAAGATTTACCAGATAGCTATTGCCGAGAGAGCTTGAAGGACAATCTGACAAAATTGTAAGGGTAGGACATGAAATATTGATACTATATTGTTGTGTTGTCTGATTGCCTTGTGCATCTGTTCCGGTTAAAGAGAATGTATAAAACCCACTTACCTGAGGACTTCCATAGATAGCAGCATAAGTGCCTTCAAGAGATAAACCTGTTGGCAAAGAACCTGATGCCAGCGTATAAGTTCTATAGACATTGCTTCCGGTATTCAGATAGTAAAGATAGCTATTTCCTACAGTACCACTGGGAAGACTTCCGGAAGGAAGTATAATAAATCTAAACTGTTTTCTTCCTGTACAGCCATTAAAATCTGTTACTCTTATTGTACTTATAACTTCTCCGCTTTGGGTAGGAGTACCTGTAATGACACCAGACGTATTCAGTGAAAGACCCGGAGGCAGATTGTCAGCTTCATACAAGTATGGAGCATTGCCACCTGTAACAGCCAAGCCGATTTGGAGTGATTTGCCTGCTATTGCTTCAACCAGACTGTCAGTGGTAATGCTAATAACTGGACAATTTTGCTTAACAAGCAAAGCAATTTGCTTATTGACACTACATCCATTAGCATCCTTAAATACCATATTAAAAGTGTAAGAACCTGCTCTTGATGGTGTGCCGGTAAAAGTTCCGATGTTAGCTCCGGTCATGGCAAATTGAAGCCCGGAAGGTAAGCTGGGTAATATATTTACCAACGTATAAGGAGCAACACCACCATTTAATGTAACCTGAGTGTTATACGATAGCCCAAAAACTGCATCTGGTAAAGTACCTGGTGAAACTACAAGAGTAGGACAAGTATTAAGTGTAGTTACCCCTAATGGGTCACTTGGCAGAGATGCATTTCCGGCAGCATCTTTGGCTTTTACTGTCATGGTATAAGTGGTCGCAGGTGTTAAACCTGTCACATTATAACTGGTAGCATCTACATTGATTGAATTAATTTTTACACCATCCTTATATACATCGTAGCCGGTTACTCCTACATTATCAGTTGAGGCAGTCCAAGAGAGTGTAAAACTGTTGCCTGTGATATTGCTGGCTACTAATCCTGTAGGAATACTGGGTGCCTGGGTGTCTGTGCCACTTCCGCTTCCATTACTGAAAAAACTCACTTCACCATTCAACACTATTCCCTGTGAACTTACATTGGCTACACTCCCTGTCTGAGAATAATTCCAGCTTCGCTTCTCCATACTTGAACTTACATTTGCTTCTGCTGGAAAGGAATAACTTGCTGAGGCACTTTCACTGTTATCCACAGTTGTCTTTGCCCACAAAGCATAAATATATTTACCTGTTCCGTCCTGAAATGCCCCTCCATCTACTTCCGGAGGTAAATTCAATAAGGCTGTTTTAGCTCCATCATAATTGTAACCATACAACAAATTAGATACGGTTTTGGCTACTATTCCTTCCTGATTAGGTTGCTGTCTGTAATTGCCACTGTTGTCATATCCTCCAGTCCCTGAGTTAAATACCAGGGGACCTTTCCCCTGCAAATTATAATACAAGCCCATCACTTCATTACCTGGATACTGGGCTGCATTTTCGTCTCCTACTTCTCCCAAATTAAAGACATGGGTTTGTCTGATATTGTTTTTTAAATTCAATACCAGTGTCTTTCCATAAAAATTTCTTTGCACTTCATCCCCTCCAATATCATTAGAACCAGCAAATTTTTTTCTTGGAATATTTACTTCTGTCAGTATCCAAACTTTTTCAGGATATGTAGCTCCGTTGTAGCCATATTTGGTCAGAACAGTCTGCATATCATTTTTCTTTTTGATAACTGCCTGAGCTGCTGCATCTGAATGACGGTGATATACCCTTGTCCCATTCACATTTTCGGAAAGGACGTATTGAGGGTACTCATGAAAAGAAAGGACATCAAAAAAAGCACCTCCTTTGTTGGCATATTCTGCTGTTACTTTTCCTCCATCCGGATTGTCTGTATAACGAAGAATATTGTCCAGAAAGCTTGGATAACCAATCCCTCCGGTGGCAACATACGCCTCTGGATCGGTGAATTTGATGACTTCATAAGCAATTCTGAGCATTCTGATGTAAGAAAAAACAGGAGCTTTCAAGTTTGTCAAATCACAGGCATTGGGCGGATTGTCCCACCAGTTTCCGGCTTGTCCAGGCAAAGCAAAAGAGCCTACAGAACCGGTATAATCAGGTTCATTGCCTATTTCCCAAAATTTAACATAAGGTTTGTAGGTGAGAACGGTATTATAAACAAAAAGAGCAAAATAGTTATTGTCATTGACAGGAGTGCCATTGGCACCACCATCCCATATCGGTTCATAGATATTTTTGAATATTTTGGATTTTTCGTTACATCCCGGATAGATGGTATTATCAACATGGTCGGGACGAATGTAATCTTTTCTGTCAGCATTGAGGACATTGACAGCCAGAAAGACGACATGGTCTTTCATGCCAATAGACTGATAATGCTGAAATTCAGGAACACGAATGTTGTATCCCCAGCCATAGGCATCACTACCAAGAGCAGGATCATTGGAAGCCAGAAAACGTTCGTTGAGTAAAGCCCTAAAAGCTTTGACACCTACGCCAGGAACATTATAAGCAGGATTGCCGGCAGCAATATCGGCAAGGGTTTTGTCATTCCAGGTTTGGTCATAATATCCTACATTGCTTCCAAAGTTGTAAAATCCTGTATAGGGTTTTACTTTCCCGGAACTGTTTGCATTGTAATTGATTTGTGCCCATGAGGTAACAGAGATAAACAATAGGAGGGTTAGCAACCTGATTGTGTAGAGATGATTCATAGTGTGTAGGAGAGATTTAGGAAAAATACTGGTTTTAATACGAATCCTGTTTTGCTTTGTTACAGATGTAAAAGATTAACAGCCCTGTTGATACCAAAAGGGATAAAAAATCATCAGAACTAAAACAGGAAAAGTACTTTTAAAGGATGGGTTTGGCAGATTTAGGAAATCCATTACAAATGTAATATATCACAGGATTCAGACAAAATATATACTCAATAAATGCTATCATACTTATTTGAAGCATTTATTGAGTATATGTAGCCGAAATTATATTTATCAATTTCGGCTAATCTGGGTCTTACTATACATAATTTGGTATTTATTCTTACTTAGCTACAACTACCTTTCTCACAATATTTTCATTGCCTTTGCCAAGTTTGATAAAGTAAATACCAGATTGTTGAGCAGATAAGTCAATAGAAATTTGGTTTTCACCGGAAATTACTTTTTGGTCTTTTCGGTTGATTTGTCTTCCAAGAGCATCTGTTATAATGATCTGCATATTTCCTTCTTCTTTTGCAAAATAGGTAGTTTGTACAATATCTGATGTGGGGTTAGGTGAGAACAACAAGGTTTCATTGGACTTCACTTCCTCATAAGCAGGCTCAGTATTGCCTTTTACGGATACAGATGCAAGCCTTGCACCACCAGTAGCAGCATATTGACGAAGTTCAGCTACGTTGATACCAGATTCATAATAGCCACCATTTCTGGCAATAGTTACCTCAATTTCACCGGAAGCATTAGGCTGTAAATCTGTGAAAGCAACAGTATTGCTACAATTATTCAGACCACTCAATGTTTTTGTTACTCCGTTAATGGTGTAGTTGGATATAGCATTATTATTTCCGGAACTAAGTAGTAAGGCAATACTATAATATTTTCCTGAAGTTAATCCTGTGAATTTGAAAGCCATAGTCTGATTACTTTGGATTCTCCACCATGAACTGGCTGCTGCTCCATAGGTGCCAGTATTACAAGCAGAAGCACCACCACCACCGGAAATAGCCTGAGTAACCACGAGTTTTACGGCAGAAGATGTTCCATCATTTTTAATCAAATTATAACTTGTTCCAACTGCAACCGGGAATGCAGATGGAAATAAATTGTTGTAATTAGTTACGCCTGTTGAATACATCCATCCAAAATTAACTATCCAGTTTCCTTCGAGTGTAGGTAAGATTACAGTAGTGGTAGTTACTGGCAAAGAAGATGAGAAAGCAGAGATATTACCGGCAGCATCTTTAGCAGCAATTGTAAATACATAACCAGTAGCAGGAGACAGCCCTGTAATAACCAGACTAGTAGCAGCCAGTGTACTGATTTTTGTACCATCTTGATATACATCATAGCCTGTAACTGCCACATTGTCAGTTGAGGCAGTCCAAGAGAGTGTAAAACTGTTGCCTGTGATATTGCTGGCTGTTAATCCTGTAGGAACACTTGGTGCCTGTAAATCAGGCGTAAGTGTAGTGACCGATAATGCAGTGGAAGAAGCAGAAACGTTGCCGGCTGCATCTTTTGCTATTACCGTAAAAGAATAAGCAGTTCCGGAATTAAGTCCGGTGATAGCAGTTGAGGTAGTAGTTACACTTGTTTTTAAACTTCCATTCTGATAAATATCATATCCTGCAACACCATTGTTATCTGTTGACGCAGTCCAATTCAAAGTAAATCCTGTTGTGGTAATGTTGCTGGCTGTTAATCCCGTTGGAACTGTTGGAGCTTGTGTGTCTGGAGCAGCAGAAGAATATTGTTTGAGCTCAATCACATTGATACCTGCCTGATAATACCCTGAGTTTCTTGACAAAGAAAAAGCTATTTCTCCGGCAGCATTAGGAACAATATCTGCAAAAGTAACAGTATTGTTACAGTTATTCACTCCATTGAGTGTTTTGCTTACTCCATTGATAGTATAGTTGGCAATGGCATTATCTCCTCCTGACTGATGATAGAAAATAATGGTATAAGTTTTTCCTGTCAGTAAACCTGTGAATTTAGAAGAAAACACTTCGCTGCCTTCTACCCTCCACCAGCTTCCTGAAGCAACGGTAGCATAGGGAGAAGTAGTACAACTTGCCAGATTTCCACCACCGCTAATAGCAGAAGTAGTCACAAATTTAGCGTTGGAGCTTGTTCCATCATTTTTAATCAGGTTATAACTTGTTCCTGTGGCTACTGGGAATGCAGATGGAAATAAATTATTGTAGTTGGTTACAGCACTTGAGTAAGTACCTCCAAAATTTAACAACCATGTCGATTCCAGTACAGGAATAACTACATTACTTGCTGTAGTTACAGATAGTACTGCTGAAACAGGAGAAACATTCCCAGCAGCATCTTTAGCTTTTACTGTAAATGAATATGTGGTAAGAGGTGAAAGTCCGGTAACATTAAGGCTGTTAGTAGTAACATCAGCAGTATTGATTTTAATACCGTCTTTAAATACATCATAACCAGTAACACCGACATTATCTGTAGAAGCAATCCAGCTTAAGGTAAAGGAAGTTTGAGCAATATTACTGGCAGAAAGTCCTGTAGGAATACCTGGTGCCTGAGTATCAGGTGTTGTTACTGATAATGCTGTTGAAGTAGCTGAAATATTTCCAGCAGCATCTTTGGCTCTTACCGTGAATAAGTAAGTTGAGGCAGAATTCAATCCTGATATAGAAGTTGTAGTACTGGTTACACTTGTTTTCAAAATTCCATTCTGATACACATCATACCCTGTAACTGCCACATTATCTGTAGATGCTGTCCAGCTTAAAATAAGACCTGTATCAGTAATATTACTTGCTGTTAATCCTGTTGGAACACCCGGAGCTTGTGTATCTGGAACATCAAGTGTAGTTACAGTGAGGGATATAGATGCAGGAGAAGTATTTCCTGTGGCATCCTTAGCTATAACTTTGAAAGTATAAGCAGTCAGGGGTGATAGTCCGGTAACAGCAAAACTTGTAGAGGGCACAGGTGAGAGATTTATTTTTACAGTGTCTTTAAAAACATCATATCCTATAACTCCAATATTATCTGTGGAGGCTATCCAGTTTAAGGTAACTTTAGTGTCAGTAATATTACTTGCAGTTAAACCTGTCGGAATAGTAGGAGGTAAAATATCCAAAGTTGTTACTGATAAAGGTGCTGAGAATGCAGAGATATTTCCAGCAGCATCTTTAGCTTTTACTGTAAACAGATAAGTAACTCCACTTGACAACCCTGTAATATTTGCAGTAGTAGTAACATAACTGCCTTGTAGTACACCATTTTGATAGACATCATAACCAGTGACTCCTGCATTATCCGTAGATGCTGTCCAGTTTAATGTTAATCCGGTAGCAGTTACATTAATTACGGATAATCCTGTTGGAGTAGTTGGGGCTTGTGAATCTGGAGCATCCGGCGTAGTAACTGACAAAGCAGTCGACGCAACAGATACATTCCCGGCAGCATCTTTAGCTTTTACTGTAAATGAATATGTGGTAAGAGGTGAAAGTCCGGTAACTAAAAAAGTAGTATCAGTTACTGTTGTGGTATTTATTTTTATACCATCTTTAAAAATATCATAATCTGTAACAGCTATATTATCAGTGCTTTTTGCCCATTTTAAAGTAAAACCAGAGTACGTTACAGATAGAGATGTTAAAGCAGCTGGTGCAACAGGTGGTATTGTATCAGGAATTCCCAGTGTAATTACTTGTAAGTTAGCAGAAGCTACCGAGGTATTCCCAGCGGCATCTTTAGCTTTTACTGTAAATGAATATGTGGTAAGAGGTGAAAGTCCGGTAACTAAAAAAGTAGTATCAGTTACTGTTGTGGTATTTATTTTTATACCATCTTTAAAAATATCATAATCTGTAACAGCTATATTATCAGTGCTTTTTGCCCATTTTAAAGTAAAACCAGAGTACGTTACAGATAGAGATGTTAAAGCAGCTGGTGCAACAGGTGGTATTGTATCAGGAATTCCCAGTGTAATTACTTGTAAGTTAGCAGAAGCTACCGAGGTATTCCCAGCGGCATCTTTAGCTTTTACTGTAAATGAATATGTGGTAAGAGGTGAAAGTCCAGTAACATTAAAGGTGTTAGTAGTTATATCAACAGTGTTAATTTTCAGCCCATCTTTAAATATATCATAACCAGTAACACCGACATTGTCTGTCGAAGCAATCCAGCTTAAAGTAAAGGAAGTTTGAGCAATATTACTGGCAGAAAGTCCTGTAGGAATACCTGGTGCCTGAGTATCAGGTGTTGTTACTGATAATGCTGTTGAAGTAGCTGAAATATTTCCAGCAGCATCTTTGGCTCTTACTGTGAATAAGTAGGTAGTTCCGTTTACTAAACCAGTAATATTAAAATTGGTAGTAGTAACATCCACAGTATTGATTTTAATACCGTCTTTAAACACATCATACCCTGTAATTGCCACATTATCTGTGGATGCTGACCAGTTTAAGGTAAAACTTGTAGCTGTAAGATTGCTGGCTGTTAATCCTGCTGGAACACTTGGAGCTTGTGTATCTGGGGTAAGAGTGGTTATGGCAAGTGCAGAGGAAGCTGGAGAGATATTATTCACAGCATCTTTAGCTTTTATTGTAAATGAGTAAGTAATGCCACTCGATAAACCTGTTACATTATAAGTAGTACTTGCTATGGTACTGGTATTTACCTGAATCCCATCTTTGAATACATCATATCCTGTTACACCAATATTATCCGTAGAAGCAGTCCAATTTAAGGTAACGGAAGAAGTGGTAAGGTTAGATGCTGTTAAACCTGTTGGAGTGGTAGGGGCTTGGGTGTCAGTTACTGTATTGGTAATCTGAATAGGTGAGGACAGATTTGTCCAGCCAGCTACACTTCTTCTAAATCTTACTTTATAATATCCGGGAACTGATACAGTTATTTCGTTTGTACTGCCTACCGTTCCACCACCTGAATATGTTGTAGAATAGGTAGTATTGTTTGCACTGTATTGCCACTCATATTGTGCAAAACCAGGTTGCACCCCAAGTTTTACACTTCCACCTGTAAGTGCAGTATCCCCAAAGGCTTTAATATCCAGCTGGCTTTGTGAAAATAACCATCTGAAAATATCAGGATGGTCATAAGCATCAAACCAACTCCCGTGACCTTGAGTGGGAACAATGGTATATCTTTTATTTCCCACATATAAATCTTGTGAAGCACCAACATACCTGCCACTACTGCTTGATGAAAAAGTTTTAAAGATACCATTTTTGTCTCTTTTGAATACACGTCTTGTAGATTCTGTGTATTTATTAAAAACTTCCTGCGAAACAGAATATACAGGATTGTCATCCTGACCACCTTGCCATACCCAGATACTCATATATTTCATTAAATCGGCTATGTAAGTACTACGGTCTCCACCTACTGAATAAGGAATGGCTCCTGCAAATAAATCAGGACGGCGATACAATACATCAAACGAACCACCTCCACCGGCAGACAAACCATGTACATATACTTTGTTAGGATCAATGCTAAAAGATGTTCCACTAGTAGGTTGACCTCCATTGACCATATAATCTACAAGTTCTAATACTAGTCTGATTTTTCCTTCTACAGTATAAGGTTGACCAGTATTAGGATCTATAAAACGCATGAATCCATTTTCTGACTGATTGCTTGTCCAGTAACCGTCATCTTCCTGGGGAACCAGATAAAACGCCGGATAGCTTTTGTCGTAGGGAGGATTGACCCAGGGAGACCCATCTAAATTTCCACCTTGGTTGGCTCTCATCATCTCTCTGCCCCACCACAAAAGATTTTTTTCGTTGTTTTGCCAGCATGGTAGAGACCCACATCCTCCTACACTACCTCCTGCTTCACCTCTGCCATGTAAAAATAAGACCAGTGGGTATTTTTTGCTGGGATTGTAATTGTTGGGATATAATAGCCTGAATTTAATAGCCTGAAAGTTAGAGGAAACCCAACGAAAGGGTATATATTTGGCTGATGCCAAAGCTCTTTCATTGCTGTTCCATGCAGACAATAAAGGATTACCACTATTATCTTTCGTATAAAAGCTGGATGGTTCTACGTATTGAGCCAATAAAGTTTTTGACCATAATAGTACAAAGAGAGAAAGTAGAACTCTTTTCATAGGTATTGTAAGGATTTAACGTGAAAAAATTACAGTAACAGGGAATTATAACAATCTGGCATTTGAAGATTTGACAGAGATTATTAAAATTCAAAAGATTATTTACAAGGAGAAATAACTGTCATCCGGAAGTGTGATGCTACTCGGTGATTGACAATTATTATTGAATATGTATGATGAATAGCTTAGAACTGGTGCAAAATTATTACTTATTTTTAATAAAACATACTTTGTTATTTTATTTTTTTGCTTTGTACAAAATAATACTTTTGTTTTAGTTTATCGCCATTTTTGACTTAATTAATTGATTTTCAGAATTTAAAAATAATTATATTTTTTATTGAAATAATATAATTATTGAAAAATACATACTTTTTTTGCGTAAATATTACACGTTATTTATTGAGATTGCTTCAGCATTAAATCATATAGTTTTTTATGTATCTACTATTTCCGGGTCGACATCAGCTGCTAACTAATTTCCAGTTTACTTACATTTACCGGCTGATACAAGCCGGAGTAGCATACGAAACTGATATTACTGGCTCTCCCATCGGCAATACCGAGAAGATAGAAGGGATAATATTTGCAGTAACATCAGCTAACCACAGCCATACCCGGCGAAATCCATTACCTTTTTATCTTCGTGTGATTCAGATTGAAGACTTTGCTGATGACTTTCCTATTCCGGCTTATATTTTTGGTATAGATGAAGTAGGTATCTTACCAGATTTTGCAGACTATACACTCAAGCGTATCAATCATGAGGCAGAAAATCTTTTTAAGCTGACACCTGCCAATACACTGGTAATATGTTCCAGTCCTGTCATGAAAATGTATCAGCAATTGGGTTACCGGATTTTGCCTGCTGAAATGCTGGATATGGACAGGCAATTATTCAAAACAGAGCAACCGTGGGATATTGTAGAGAAAATAGCAGAATCAACTGCCTGGCTACATGATAGTTGGATTTTGGAAAGAATGCATCCTGCATCTGTCAATATTTGGAAACGATATCAGTTGGGTGATAAAGTACAAGTACTTTTTCGGGACAAGATTATCAGTGATGATGGTGATATTACTTCTACCCGTGATTATAATAGTTATGTAAGACAAATGGATGAGATTGCCTTACTCAAATTTCATGAAACTGAAATGTATATCAGACCAGGAAGGATTGGAGATATTGGTTGTGCGGTAGGTTCATGGATTAAACTCGCATGTGAGTTACCTACTTTAAGCGAATCTGATTTTTATGGAATAGAAGTTGCCCGCCATCTATTTGAGCTTTGCCAGCAACGAAAGCAAAATGGGGAGTTTTCTAATCCTTTCGTGTTTTTTGCACAGAAAAATGCTGTAACTGGACTTGTGTTTGAAAAAAAATCTATGCACACCATTAATACTTCTTCTCTTACACATGAAATTGAATCGTATGGTAGTCGTGAAGATTTGCTGAATTTTATCAGAAACCGTTATGAAGAACTTACCTTAGGTGGGATTTGGATTAATCGGGATGTGGTGGGTCCGGAAAACGGAGATGAAGAAATATTAATGGAATTGGAAACTGTTTCAGGGAGAAATGATGATTGGGATGAGGAAATAGCTGACAGACAACAGCTTTCGGAATATCTTAAGGGACTTTCTACTTATGGAAGGTTTCTGCGGTTCATAAAAGATTTCCGGAGAAAAGAGGGGGAATTTGTTACTTTCAAACAGGCAGAAAATTTTTTACCAAAAATATTAGTACAAATCAGTTTGAAGAATGCTATGGAGTTTGCTCTGAAAAAAGATTATACAGATAACTGGGCAAGTGAAATGCACGAGAAATTTTGTTTCTGGACTTTTGATGACTGGAAGAACGAAATGAAGAAGGCAGGGTTTAAAATATTGCCCCAGTCAAAATCTTATACGAATGACTGGATTGTAAAAAACAGATTGGAAAATAAAGTGAGTTTATATCGAAAATCAGAAGATAATGATTTAATGAAAATCGATTTTCCGGTTACCCACTTTTTATTGTTGGCTGAAAAATAAAAAGAGCCTGAATTTATTACAATTCAGGCTCTTTTTTGAGAGTTATAATTCCCAATTGGATATTACTCCACAATCTTACTACTCAGGCGTAATAACTCAATTTCGGCAAGTTTGGCATTAAAAAGAGCATCTATCAGCCGACTTTCGGTGGCTACTGCATTCCGTTGTACTTCTCTGAGTTCGAGAGAAGTAGTAGCTCCGGCTTTATAGCGTTCAAGAGCAATTTCTTCATTTTGCTGGGCAAGTTTCAAATTTTCACGTTCCAGTTCTGCCAGTTTAAGACTATTGTCATATTGCAGAAAAGTCTGTTCCAAATCTGCAAGCAATTGGGTTTTAATATCCTCAATCTGATACTGGGCAGATTGTTCATTAATTTTAGCATTTTGAATCTGACGATTTAAGTTGTTACCATTAAAAATCGGAATACTGGCAGAAATGCCATAATTAAGTCCTGTGCTGTTAAACCCGTTCGGAAAAATATTAGCCCTGCTTTTTGCATAGTTTTCATTCAATCCCGCAAAAATCCCTACTACCGGAAAACGTTGTGCCTGTAATTCTCTGATATTGAGATAGGCTGCATTTTTTTGATGTTGAGCTACAAGCAATTGAGGGTTTTGTTGTAATACAAAATTTGTCAGTTCACTAAGAGACAAAGTTTTGGTCACCATCAGGCTGTCCTGAGCAATAAAATTAGTGTTGGCTGGACGATTGAGTAGTTGATTCAGGCTTATTTTTACAATTTCCAGTTGTTGTTCCTGTGAAATAAGGGCAGACTGGTCGGCATTATAGTCCACCTGTGCTGACAGATAATCCTGTTTGGCTCCTGTTCCGACCTCATATTTATCTTTTGCCAGTTTGAGACGCTGAGCAGATATTTTTATAGCCTCTTTAAGTACACGTATACGGTTTATTTGCTCTTTTACATTAAAATAAGTGCTGGAGACGGCAGCAATTGTATTTTCAATAGTAATTTTTGTGTTTTCTTGTCCAATAGCTTGTAATTCTGCCAAACGCTGATAAGTAGCATACATCCCCATGCCATTAAAAATAGTCCAGTTTAAGGTAATATTTGCTGAAGCAGTAGTATTGGTTTTACCATTGTAGGATGTTGTAGTAGTTGAATCAGCCCCTTTTTTATCAGTTAAAAATCGTTTTTGCTCATTAATAAAAAAAGATGTATTTCCTGCCTGCCCACCTGCTGTCACAACCGGAAGCATACCTGCATTGCCAGTCGTATGATTATTTTCGCTGATTTGCTGGTTATTTTTTGCTATTTTAATAGAAAAGTTATTAGCCAGTGCTATCTCTATTGCCTGTTGCAAAGTAAGATTTTCCTGAGCCATTATAGCAGAGAAAGATAATATCAGTAATCCGGAAATTAGTAATTTATATTTCATAAAATGGAGAATAGAATTTCAGAGTATAACTTATTCATAAGAAAATAAGTTTCTGGGCAAAAATATTAAGAAAGCTGTTAAATTATATAGGGAGTTAAAAAGATATGATAGTTGGATACTACAATAAATAAAAAACCGGTGAAAGCACCGGTTTTTTATTTATTAGTAACAAGAAATTAATAACCATCGTTTTGTGAAAGTGCCTTATTTACCAAAAGTTCTCTCTGAGGAATAGGATAAACAAGATGAGGATCATTAAATGGAATGCTAGCTGTTATATTACCTTGATCGTCATAAAATATAATACTTCTTTTTGTTCTTTTTAAATCAGCCAATCGTTGCCCTTCAAAAGCAAGTTCAAGATAACGTTCATTCAAAATGCTATTGATATTTAATTGAGCAACAGTAAGTGGATTTAAGAAAACACGTTCACGAATCAGATTAATATCATTGAGCGGGCTATCTCCTATGCTAGTACCTAGCCTGAAGTTACATTCAGCACGGGTGAGGTACATTTCTGCCAGTCGCAGGACTTTTATATTACCAAACTGATTATTAAACTTAGCCGTACGAATAGAGCCAGCATCATCATAAAAAAGACTCAATCTGTCATCATCAGCTTCATATCGGTCAAAATGTTGAGGCAGCATTTCAATATCACCCCGACCCCCATAGTTTGAAGCAGCATAAAACTGATTAAGACTGTTGGTTCCTGATTGTTCAGAGACCTGAATCGCAAATATGTCTTCTACTGTGTTAAGTACTCTGATTTGACCTGGCGTTGGAAATTCATCTGCATAAGTCAAGGTAAGACGGAATTGTCCGGAATTAATGACTCTGTTAGCTGCATCACGTGCATTAGCATAATCACTCTGAGACAGATACACTCTTGATAACATAGCAGCAGCAGCCCACTTCGTAGCAAAAAAACCATTTGTAGATGGAAGTTTGCTCTCGGCTTCTGTTAAATCTTTGATAATTTGTGCATATACTTCAGCCACTGTATTACGTGCTACATCTTTTGTGGCTCCTTCGAAATCTTGGGTTGGAGTTAGAACAAGTGGTACTCCTGGATTTGTTGCAGGACTACCATTTCCCCATGATTTGGCAAATGCTTTTACAAGTTCAAAATAAAGTGAACCTCTGATAAATTTGGCTTCTGCTGCTACTCTGTCACGGGAAACAGCATCTACTCTGTCAATTACTGCTAACACATTGTTAGTCACATTAATTGCACTATAAGCTGCAAGCCATGCAGATGTAATAAATCCATTATCTACTGGAATATCTTTATTGGCGATTTGTGTGAGGTCTTGAAAGGTGCCTGTAAACAATAAATCCCCATCGTCTGCCAGTAAATCAGCATTTACATAAAATCTTCCTCCGAATAAGTTTGCATTTCCCATCTGAGAATATGCCCCTACCAGAGTACCCTTAATATCTGAGGATGTAGTTAGAGCCAGCGTTTGGTCAACAGATTGAGCTGGTTCAATATCAAGTTTTTTACCACATCCTACTATCAGTACTAATGCAGGAAATATAAAAAATATAAGATTTAGAAATGATTTTTTCATATATGTATTCAGTAAAAGTCAAAATGTATTTTGATTAAAATCCAATATTAATTCCCATAATAATGGTTTTAGGCTGTGGAGCCGAATAAAAATCTATTCCCTGATTGATATTTGATGCAAAAGAGTCAGCATTTACTTCAGGGTCCCAACCTTTATACTTGGTAAAAGTGAGCAGATTTTGTGAAGACACATATACTCGGATTTTATCCATCTTAATTTTACTCACAAGGTTACTGGGAAGAGTATAACCAAAAGTTATATTTTTCAGGCGAAGATAAGAACCATCACTTAAATATCTGTCAGAGTCATTAACTCCATTTGCTGAAAATAAACGAGCTTGAGGTACATTGGTGATATCACCAGGTTTTTTCCAAGCATTAAGCTGGTCTTTGGTTTGGTTATCAAAGCCATTACTTCCACTGGCTGACATATACTGACCACCACCATTGTAAATCATATTACCCTGTACTCCCTGAAATAAAACACTCAACTCTAAACCTTTATAACTGAAGGTATTTGTGATACCTCCTATCCATTTAGGATTGGGATTTCCTAAAACAACCTGTGTAGCTGCATTATACTGGTTGGTTGTAGTCTTAGTTCCGTCGGCGTTAACAATATAATAGAGAGCATCTCCATTTTGAGGGTCTGCACCAGCAAATTGTCTGCCATAGAAGACACCCAGAGGTTGACCTTCTCTGGCATAATTAAGATAAGAACCCTGAATCACCTGACCATCAAGATTGGTTATTTTATTTTTATTGGTGGCGATGTTAAAGCTGGTATTCCATTTAAAATCTCCTACCAGATTTTGACTGTTAATAACGAATTCCAGTCCCTTGTTTTCCAGATTTCCTATATTTTTAAGGAAAGAAGAAAATCCACTTGTTCCATCAAGATTCACACTCAAAAGAAGATCGCTGGTTTTTTTCTGATAATAATCAATTTCACCACTGATTCTGTTGCGAAGGAATCCAAACTCTAAACCAATGTCAACTTGTGCAGTAGTTTCCCATTTTAGGTTGGGATTTGCCAGTTGCGAAGGAGCCTGCCCACCAACACCAACATAGTTTGCTGCTGAAAATAGTCCTCTTGAAGCAAAGTTTCCAATTTCAGAGTTTCCTGTGATTCCATAACTACCTCTTAATTTAAGGAAGTTAAGAAATTCTATGCTTTTCATAAAACTCTCTTCAGTTATTATCCAGCCCAGAGATGCTGCTGGAAAGAATCCATATCGATTGTTTTTTCCAAAGCGAGAAGAACCATCTACACGACTATTGAGTGTAAGCAGGTATTTATTATTAAATTTGTAATTACCTCTGAAAAAGTAAGAAACCAGACTAAACGCTGTAAGTGACGAATTGCCACCATTGATCAAAGCAGCACTAGCCAACTTTTTGTAACTGTCACTTGCAAAATTTATCCCTGAAATAGAATTACCATTATCTTTAGATTCCTGATAACTCATACCCCCTAATATATCAAACACATGACTGTCACCAATAGATTTATCAAATCTTAAAAAGTTATTTGTAGTATAATTGGTGATAGTGACGGAAGAGTTAAAGCCTGTTCCATTTTCAAGCCCTGTATTTCTTACTGTGAGCTTCCCTGAAAATTGATCCTCATTTTGTGATAAGATGTCTAATCCAAATTCACTTCTGAATGTTAGCCCAGGTATAATTGTGTAACTGCCATATACATTGCTGATATTTCTATAAACGGTTGCCAGATATGAGGTGTTCTCAACATCTAATAATGGATTATAGTATACCGGGAAGTTTGTGTTAGGGGCTCCTGTATTTAAGTCTAATGCACCACTTAGTAAATTTGTACGTGGGTCAGTAACCGGAGTAATAGGTGATAGGGCTACAATCTGTAACGGAGTAGAAAACTGATTGTCATTAGAGAGCCTGTTATTAAGTGTACGTGCTAAATTAAAGTTAACACCTACTTTAAATTTATCAGAAACTTTATGATCTAAGTTAGCTCTTCCACTTATTCTTCTAAACCTGTTTCCAATCAAAATACCAGACTGGTCACTGATTTGTCCGGAAATATAAAAAGTAGTCTTTTCACTACCTCCTGTAAAATTTACATCTAATTGTTGGGTAGGAGCAGTTCTGAAAACCTGATCTTGCCAGTCGGTATTGATTTTTGCACTTTGATAATCAGTATTTCCTGCTGAGTATCTTTGCAAACGGCTTTCCGTAAATGCACTTAAATTACCTAAATCTGAATTTTTACCAGCATCTCTAAAATAATCTACATATTCCTTGGCGTTTAAAAACTCACGTCTTCCGGTTTCTTTGCTACTGCCATAAAAATAGTTGATACCTACCTTGGTTTTACCAGCTTTCCCTTTTTTAGTGGTAATCAATACTACACCATTTGAAGCACGTGATCCATAAATAGCAGCAGATGAAGCATCTTTAAGGATTTCTATTGATTCTACGTCATTAAAGTTAATATCTGCAACAGGATTGGTTTCTGCACCATTGGAAGACTGACTTTGGGTAGTGATGGGGATTCCATCAACTATATACAATGGTTGATTGCCAGCAGTTACAGAAGATGAGCCTCTTACCCTGATTTTTATACCCTGACCAACTTTACCATTCTGAGATTCTATAAAAACTCCGGCAGCTCTTCCCTGAATAGCTTGCTCTATCGAAGGTACGGGTACATTTTGAATAGCTGCTCCAGAAACTTTGGCAATATTTCCGGTTAAATCTTGTTTATCAGTTGTGCCATATCCTACCACTACTACATCTGTAAGTAATTTGATATCACCTACAAGTACTACGTTGAGTGTGGTTTGATTGTTTACCGCTATTTCCTGAGGAGCAAATCCCACAAAACTAAAAACCAAAATAGCCCCGTCAGGTACTGAAAGCGAGTATGTTCCTTCTGCTCCGGTACTTGTTCCATTAGAGGTTCCTTTGACTGTTACGTTAACTCCTGGCAGAGGGCTGCCGTCTTCGCTGGAAGTTACTTTACCTGTAACTGTCCTGTTTTGTGCAAAAACTTGACTAAAGGAGAAAAGAATGCACATCAGACTTAAAAGTAAAAGTTTTCTTATCATTTTAAATCGAATAAAGTTTAGGTGTAAAAATTAATAAAATCGTAAAAATAAAGGTGGCAAGTTAAAGATACGAAAAAATAACGACGTTTCCAATGAAAAAGTTTAAGACTTTAGCTAAACCGGGTTTTATTTGGATAATAGAGGGGAGATATAAATATATGAAATCAATAATTAAAATACCCAAATGTGGTTTGTTAAACAAAGTGGTTATTTCATTGAAAATATCAAAGAGTTTTTTTTATCAGCAGTTTTTTTGGCTTGATTTTGTACCTTTGTAACTTATTTTCTTACCAAACATTCAATTCTTTTGAAGAAAATAGCTGATTTTAAAAACCTGATTGTATTTGAGGACGAAAATTATGTTGTAATAAACAAGCCTCCTCACATCCCAACTTTAGACGAACGCAATGACCTGACAGCTACCAGCATACTGAGAATGGCAAAAAAATACTCGGATGATGCACAGGTAGCTCACCGGCTCGATAAAGAGACCTCTGGCGTATTGGCAATTGCTAAAAATCCGGAAGCCTACCGGCATCTTGCTATGCAATTTGAACACAGAGAAGTTATTAAGACTTATCATGCGGTAAGTAATGGAATTCATGAATTTGACAGTGTTTCGGTTTATCTTCCTATTTTACCACTGAAAAATGGAATAGTGAAGATTGACCGTCAGGAGGGTAAAGAAGCTGAAACTATTTTTAATACCATAAAAGTATTTCAAAAGCATACGTTGGTTGCCTGTCATCCTATCACAGGACGTATGCACCAAATACGTATTCATCTTCAATGTCTTAAAGCCTCTATTGTACATGATGATACGTATGGCGGAAAAGATGTTTTTTTGTCAGATATTAAAAAGAAAAATTTTAACCTGAAAAAAGAAACAGAAGAACAACCCCTCATCAACCGGGTTGCTTTGCATGCCTATTCATTAAATTTCAGACTGTTAAATGAAGAAGAAATAAACATCATTGCTCCTTATCCTAAAGATTTTGAAGCTTTGGTAAATCAATTGGAGAAAAATTTATAATCATATGTTCAGTACTACCGAAATTACTTCTCACGAAATTGTATCGGATAATCCGATACACCAGCGTTTGTTTTTTGCTTATTATCAGGCAGGCAAACTTACCAGTGGCAATCTGCTCGAAATAGGAGTGGGGGTAGGCAGAGGCTTGGATGTAATGCTGGGTAGTTGCGAACACTACACCGGAATTGATAAAAATGAACAACTGATAGCTGGTTTACAGGAAAAACTTCCGGCAGCTACTTTCTTGGCTCAGAATATTCCACCATTAACTACACTGGCAGACAATACTTTTGACTGGATTATCAGTTTGCAGGTAATTGAGCATATTAAAAATGATGATTTATTTATTAAGGAGATTTACCGGGTTTTAAAGCCAGGTGGTAAGGTAATTATTACTACCCCCAACCGTAAACTTTCGCTCACCCGCAATCCGTGGCATATCAGAGAATATCTACCCAAAGAGCTCGAAAAATTGATGAAAAAATATTTTCAGCAGGTAGATTTGCAGGGAGTGCATGGCAATGAGAAAGTAATGGCATATTATGACGAAAATAAAAAGTCGGTTGAGAAATTTAAAAAACTGGATATTTTTAAGATGGAGTATTGGCTGCCTTCTGCCATTCTTAAGATCCCTTATGACATCCTTAATCGCCGTAATCGTACTAAACTGATGACAGAAACGGGCGGACTTGCCTCTGAGATCAATTTTGACGATTATTTTCTGGATAAAAATGTAGAAAACTGTCTGGACTTTTTTTATATTGCCACTAAGTAAAGTGTCAAATTGTTTAATGATTACATAGTTGATTATTAACAATTCAACAATAATACTATCTAACAATAATTTATAGTTCATAACTCATCGTTTATACATATTTAATATACTTTTATGAAATTTGGCGTAGTTGTATTTCCCGGGTCCAATTGTGATGAAGACATTGTGCATGTACTTCGGAATGTTTTAGGTCAGGAAGTGGTAAAACTCTGGCACAAAGACCATGATTTGCAAGGTTGTGATTTTATTATTTTGCCTGGTGGATTTTCTTATGGAGATTACCTGCGTACGGGGGCAGTTGCCCGTTTCTCACCTATTATGAACGAAGTAATTGCTCATGCCAATAAAGGTGGTTATCTGATGGGAATTTGTAATGGGTTTCAAATTTTGGCAGAAGCAGGGCTGGTTCCGGGTGTGTTGTTGAGGAATATTAATCAAAAATATATTTGTAAAAATATTTACCTGAAACCGGTTTCACATTCGGTTATCCTTACCCAACACCTCAATCACCACAGAGCTTACAAAATTCCGATTGCTCATGGAGAAGGACGGTATTTTGCTGATGCAGATACACTAAAAAGATTACAGGACAACGACCAGATTTTGTTTCACTATTGCAACGAAAATGCTGAAATTACAGATGAAGCCAATGTAAACGGCTCTCTGTACAGCATTGCAGGTGTAGCCAATGCCGGAAAAAATGTGTTCGGATTGATGCCTCACCCTGAAAGGGCATCAGAAGAAGCCTTAGGTAATACCGATGGCAGGCTGATTTTGGAAGGGCTTTTGCAGAAAGTACTGGCATAAATTAACAAAAAAGACTGAAAGGAGTAAAGGAGAAATAATATGGTCTCTTTTACTCCTTTTTTCACGAATAATTTATTAAAGCTGATAAATATAGAAATGGACTTAAAAATAAAATATTTAGAAAAATTAAAGCAAGAGCAAATTCTTGCAGGTTTTTATACTGATAACTATGACGAATCAGATTATGGGTTTGTAATAGACTTCAATGACGATTTTTTGCTCATTGAAAATTTTGATAATGACTGTAATTATGATGGAATAACAATTTTTATGCTTCAAAACATTACAAGAATCAGGTGGTCGGGAAATGATATGGAGAGTGTTGCAAAATTAATTGATGGCTCACAAAGGCAAAAAGAAAAGCTTACTAATATAGACCTCTCATCTGTTCAAACCATATTACAAAGTGTAAACAGATTATATAACCATTTGACGGTTCATATTCAGGATATTGATAAAGACATTTATTTTATTGGACAAATTCATGAAATGGATGAAAACAGCATTGTAATTCACGAATTTGGTCCGAGAACATCATTAGATAGAAAATTTATCTTACTTTCTATTGATGATATTACAAGAGTAGAGGCAGGTGGACGGTATGAAAGTAATTTAAAGAGACTGTATAACCAATGAGTCGCCTGATTTTTTACAATTAGAGCTCATCATTAAATCATTTTTCTCAAAAAAAGCGAAAGAGCAACTGATAACAAAAAACGTTTCTATAAGACACCTCACCCATGTAGCTCTTAAAAGAAGATGGTTTGAAGAGCGATAACTACGACTGAATAATTAAAAAAGGTTACTTTATGACGAGATGGCAATCAAAATATAAATTCTCATAAAAGCAGTAGCCATGAAATTTTCAATCACTTCTGCCCTTATATTGTTTATTTCAATTGCCTGTTTTTCACAAACTTTCAAGCAAACTCAGCTCCAAAACCCACGGGTTAAGACAGCTTATACAAATAAAGAGGCAGCAATAAAAAAACTACTGACAGATAAAAAGATAGATATTAATTCTCTGCAACTTTTTATCAGGGCTTTTAAGAAAGAACACAAAATGGAAATCTGGGCAAAAGATGCCAGACATCCTACTTATACCCTGCTCAAAACCTACGACATTTGTTATTTCTCCGGAGGCTTGGGACCAAAACGAAAAGAAGGCGATTTGCAGGTACCGGAAGGCTTTTATAATGTGGCAGGCTATAATCCCAATGGTACTTATCACCTCACTTTATGGGTCGATTATCCGAATGCTTCTGACAGAGTATTAAGTGATAAAACCACTCCTGGTGGAGATATTTGCATTCATGGTAAATGTGTTTCTATTGGCTGTATGCCTATGACCGACCCCATGATTGAAGAAATTTATATACTTTGTACCGAAGCCCATACCCGTGGACAGGCTAAAATACCTGCACATATTTTTCCTGCAAAAATGGATACGGAAGGTTATAAAGCTTTGCAGGAGGAATACAAAGATAACCCGACGTTGCTTGCTTTTTGGGAAAACCTTAAACCTGGCTATGATTTTTTTGAAAGCAGAAAAACTATTCCACACATCTCAGTTGATGTCACAGGAAAATATATGTTGTCAAAATATCAAAACTAAACCCTCAAATTCAGGGATAAAGCAAATATTTTTTACGTAGCAATTTGTATTTTTCCAGCTCAGGCTGCCAGCTTGCCCGAATTTGACTTTCGGTCATACCTGCCAAAATTTGCTTGCGTAACATATCTGTTCCGGCAAGGGTGTCAAAATAGCTGTTAAAAAATTTATCCTGTAATTTACTTTTCTGATAAAATTCTATCAGATGTGTTAAAGACAAACCTGTTATTTTTTCGGTTCTTAAATCCAATCCATAACAAATTTTATCTTTATACATGGGTTCTTTTGCTCCAAATGTACTTTTTGGTGTAAACTGAAATGTTCCCAGAGCTGGGTCTGTACCGCCAATTGCCTGAAATGGGAAATCGGTTCCTCTTGCCACACTTACTTTGGTTCCTTCAAAAAAACATACAGACGGGTATAGTAAAACGGATTGCTGGTTAGGTAAATTGGGTGATGGACGAACCGGTAAAATATAACTTTTCCGATGTTCGTAGTTTTTAGCCTTGATTACTTTCAGATCACAATGCAATTTATTGGCAAGCCATCCTTCCCCATTTATCATGTTAGCAAGTTCACATACCGTTAATCCATGCACCACCGGAATCGGGTGCATGCCTACAAAAGATTTATATTTCAGGTCAAGCATCGGACCATCAGCATAGCTGCCGTTGGGATTGGGGCGGTCTAGAATCAATACTTTCTTTGCATTTTCAGCACAGGCTTCCATCACATAGTGCATGGTAGAAATATAAGTATAAAACCTTGCCCCAACATCCTGAATATCAAATACAACTATATCTATATCGGCAATTTGTTCAGGCAATGGTTTTTTGTTTTTGCCATACAAAGAAATCAAGGGAAGTTTTGTTTTCTCGTCAAGACCATTATTCACTTTTTCACCAGCATCTGCCTCACCCCGAAAGCCATGTTCAGGGGCAAAGATTTTTCGGATATTTACTCCTAAGCCCAGCAGGGTATCTACCAGATGAGTTTTACCAACCAGCGAAGTATGGTTAACCACCATTGCCACCGATTTACCTTGTAAATCAGGGAGATATAAATCAATTTGCTCGGCTCCAGTATGAATAAACGTATCTACTTCCGGTATTTGATTTTTGGTAATGGGTTTTACTGGAGGCTTTTTGGAAGGTTGATTCTTTTTTACAACACTTTTTTGAGGAGCTTTTTTACAACTTTCTGTAACAAAGGGAATTACTAACAAAAGAAAGATTATAACACTTTTTTTCATGTAGGGTAATTTTCTTGGAAAATGCTTTAAAAATAAAAAATCCGGTATTTTCTATCAAATTTTACAGAAAATACCGGACTCAGGAATATAAAAAACAGAAAATTATTTCTGTCCGTTCACCAACTGTTCTGCCATTTTCACCGCTTCAAGGGCATTTACAATACCACCAGTTATAGACAAAGCACTGAAATCTATTTCACCTTTATCACCAGGTTTTTTAACACGGGCATCATATTTAACAGCAGATTTAAGGAGAATATCTTTTACCTGTTCTGCTTTCAATGTAGGGTAATAAGACATTACAAGAGCAGCTACCCCTGCCACCACAGGCGAAGCCATGCTGGTTCCGTCATGGTCAGCATATTTACTGCCAGGAGTAGTAGAATAAATGGCTACACCAGGAGCAAAAATATCTACATTTTGCTTTCCATAATTAGTAAAACTTCCAATCATTTCAAGCTCATCTTCTTTCCATGAACTAGCTCCCACTACAATCCATTTGCTTTTGTCATCAATATATTTGCGGGCAGGAAAATTAGGCTCTGTATCAATATCTTCGCTTTCATTGCCAGCTGCCTGTACTATCAATACACCTTTGCTTTCAGCATATTTGGCTGCATCTATTACTGCTTGATAGTGAGGAGAATAGCTCTTTCCGAAGCTCATATTAATTACCATCGCCCCATTGTCGGCAGCATAACGAATGGCATTGGCAACATCTTTATCACGCTCATCACCATTAGGAACTGTACGAACAGACATAATTTTTACATTGTCACACACCCCTTTGATACCCAGAGTATTGTTACGGTCAGCTCCGATAATGCCGGCAACATGAGAGCCATGATCTGCATCGGGTCCGGTTACATCATTGTTGCCATATCCTTTTTCATTCAGATTTTCGTAATTGTCTCCTACAATACTGCGAGGGTCAAAATCGCGGTTATAATTGTATTTTTGCTGCCCTTCTACCTGTTTTTTGTATTCAGCAATTTCTTCAGCCGTTATTCCATTGTTAAAACAATATAATAAAAAATCTTTTACCTGTGACATGGGTTTTTCCTGACTGGTAATTTTTTCTACGTCTGCTTTAGTATAAGAATCTTTTCCGATATACTGCTTCATGAGTTTATCTGCTGTCTCAAAAGTTTCTGCAAATGGAAGGATGTTTTGAGCAGATTCTTCTACTTCCTTCTTTTTTTCTTCAAACTTACGTTTGAGTTCTGGCAGGCTTTCATACTCTTCTTCGTCTTTACCTTTTAGTTTTTTTGCCTTCTTTGCTGTATATCCGGCAAATTTTTTCTCAATCCGGTTTAACTCCCTTACCAGCTCCAGGTTATCATATTCTACATTTTTACCATCTTTCCCGCCAATAAAATTCCAGCCGTGTATATCATCAATATAGCCGTTTTTATCATCATCTATGCCATTGCCCGGAATTTCTTTTTCGTTTGTCCAGATTTTACTTTTCAGGTCTTCGTGTTTGATATCTACACCACCATCAATCACTGCCACCACCACCGGGCGAGATGTCTTGCCTTTCAGAAATTCATAAGCTTTTTCGGTACTTGCTCCTCTCGGACCATCAGTTTTTCTATCAAGATTAAACCAGTTTTCAGGAGCTTTTTCGTCTTCCTGGGCTAGTGCTGGTATTGTAAGCAATGCTACAAACAGGAAGCCAATTGTTTTTTTTGTGATTGTCATAATTCTGTTTTGAGTTCCTTCTGATTATCAGATATTCATTTGAATACAGTTATCCGGCAAGATAAGTGAAAGAACAAAATTTACAAAATTGCCGGAGCTGTTATGGCGTAAAACGTTAATAAACAGAATGTTAATATGTTTGTCTGATTTTTTTGACTATTGTTTCATAAATTTAGTTACCTGACGTTTATTTTTCAGGTAAACATAATAAAGTCCGGTTGCTAAGTTTGAAATATCAATTACAGTTGAAGGGAGTTTTATATTGATGGTTTTAATGAGTATTCCTACTGAATTATACACTTGTAGTTGCTCATTTACTATGCTGGATTGATTATGGCATGTAACTGTCAAAGATTGGGAATAGGGTTTGTGATAAATTTCAAATACATTCTTTGTGGTAATATTAGTTTGTACTCCTGACGCTTCGGGCAAATAAAATTCCAGTAACAATACGGCATTGGGTTGCATGTGAAAAGAATATACTGAATCTGTGACACTAATTTTTTTACTATACAGATTATTGTGATTGGGATAAAGTAAAGAAATAGCAGACTGACGAGTATGTCGGGTGTTTAATAGAGAATCATAGCTATAAATGAGGTTGTTATGATTTTTATCAATAAGATACTCGGTTCCACTGGTTCTCCCTTTCAGACCGGAAATTGTAAGGTTGATATTTCTGCCATATCTGAAAACCGAATCAGCTTTTTGATAAACAGGAATAACAGAATTAATTGCTGATGATAATTTGTCATTTCCTCTGATAGGTATAAGGCTTCTGTAAACAGAATCTAATTTGGGAGCGGTAAGCCCGGCATTTGATAAATCTGTAGCATTAAAATGATGATTATAAAGTAAATGAGATGTAGCTTCAGTAAATGCAGGCACTGAACGGTTTGAAATTAGTACCCGAAGTACATTGTTTTGTCGGGTTGCACTGATGGCAAGATTTAAGTAATCTGAATTGCTGATTTGTACTTTTGTTCCTTTCAGTTTATCAAAGAGTAACAATGATTTCCATTCCGGTTTGTGCAAAGCTCCCCAGCTTAACATACCATAATCATGATGAAATTCGACTTTAGTCGAATCAAAATCCTGCCAGGCAGCAACCACCTGTCCTGCTATTCCGTATTGTTCGAGAGCTAGAATATAATTAGGCATAAAAGCTGCTGCAAAACCTGATTCCCGAATATCATAAGCATTATTCCATTCTGAAATAATATAAGGCACTATGCCATGTTTGGTTTTAATAAGTTTTTGATTCAGATAATCTACTTCCATTTTAACAGAGTAGAGAAAGGAGTCAAATTTATGCCACGAAACAAAGTCCAGCCGGGCATTCCATGCTACGCAGCTGTCAATGAGAGTACCCATAATAGATGCATCAAGTTCTTTATTGCTGATAAACCCGACAGGATAAGCACTGCCAAACTTTGAAGTAAATGATGCTAAAACAGGTCCTCCAACTTTTGCAGACGGATGTTTTTTCTTAATGGCAAAATAGGTGTTTTTGAAGAACCTGAAGTATTGTGCTGGCGAATCCTGCCAGTAAAAATTGTCCGGTTCATTCCATATCTCGTAATATGGGTCTAAACCCCACTGTCCGTTAATTTTACTTACAATACTATCCATTAATATATTCCATGTAGTATAGCTGGCAGGAGGCATTGCATTGTATTTTCGCCAGTTTGGGTCACCAAGCAAAGTAGTATCAGTGGAAGAACTCAGCCAAAGTGGCATCTTTAAAATAGGGATAATAAGCTTATCACATCTTGAATTTACATACAGTATATTGGGTTTTAAGGATTCCAGCAATGCCATTACTCCTTTGACAGAAGGCTGACTGAAATTCAAGGCATCTTCGATAGCAATAAGTCGCAAGGCATTATGATGGACACCATTTTTGATGAAATCAATACCAGCATTTGCTGTCTTAGGTACCAAAAAAATACCAGATTTGTAAATATTTGGATTTGTTCCTAATGAAACTTTTGGGGTAATGGTGATATTTTGTGCTGTTGATTTTTCATGCAATACAAATAGCACAAGTAAAATTATTAACAGAGGTTTCATAGTTGTAATAATTGTAGAACTGATGGGATTACAATACGTCTTTTACTATGAATTGTAGTAGTCTGGGGAGTTTTTATTAAAAGATGAAATCGCGTCTCTTTATAAGTTTGATGATATCTTCTTTCTTAAAACGGATAACCAATACCTACATTCAGCAGAGTTTGTTGCTCAACAGATTGCCAGCCTGCAAAAGGGTTAAGATTTTGCCAGGTTATTTTACTCACTCTCCAGCGTGGGTCGTCACCGGCATCAGAGCGATATGGCTCATAAAACTTGGTAGCAAGGTCTGCCCGTATTATTAAAAACGAAAAATCAAGTCTTAAGCCAATACCACCCCCCCAGGCAAGTTCCTTATAAAATCGATTGAGTGCAAAATTGGCATTAGGTCGGTCATCACCCAGAGCTTTTATAGTCCAGAGATTTCCGGCATCCGAAAACAATGCCATATTCAAATACTTAAATACTTTAAAACGATATTCAGCACTCATTTCAAGCAAAATATTGCCCTGTTGCTCATATCGGTAACGTACATCATTAAGTGTAGTCCTGCCTGCATCTATATCTGCTTGTGTGGGCTTTGGTGGCGGGGCAGAACCCAACCCAAGCCTGCGTGGAGACCATGCTCTGACACTATTACTACCGCCTGCAAAGAAGAATTTTTCGTAAGGCAAAGATTGTGTATTGCCATAGGTATTGGCAAATCCACCATTGATTCTGAAGGCTATTTGTGAAGTTCGGGTAATGGGTCGATAGTGTCTGAAATCTATACTCATCCGGTAAAACCTATAAAACTGATTGCCTAAAATCCGGTCTTTGGTATCCAGCAAGGGGGTAAGCAGGTTTAGAAATGCACCTCCGGTTTCAAGATAAAAACGCCAGTAACGGGATACTTCATTTACGCCCTGTACAAAATCATTATAGGTATAAGAAGCATTAATACCTGAAACAAAACCATCCGTAAAACTATTGAGCAACTGCCCGTTACTCACCGAGGTAGCATTGAGGTAATCTATAAAAGCCTGGTCTTTGCGGGGAGTTCTTACATAGTTGATGTCTACCAAACTTACTGTATAGCTTCGTTTGGTACCAACCTGCCAGTTGTACACCATACCTGCCCGAAGATTACGGCGTGTATATTCAGGTCGATTGGAATAATTAAAACCCAGTAACATACGGGTACGGGGACGATAGGGGTCAAACTTATATCGTAAGGTAGTAGGAATAAGTATTTTAGGGAAAACAATGGAGGGATTTATACTGGCTTCCTGACTGGCATATACCTTATCGTTATTTACGAACCCTGTTTGCCCTTCAATGCTGGCTCTGGCTGTCAGTTCAAAAACCTCAAGACCTTTAAACGGATTCCTGATTTTAAGAGTCCAGCTGGCAGCCGGTCCGGGTAGCCCCTGGCTTACAGTTCCACCTGCCTCCTCACTTGTCTGAAAGCGTTCCAGAGGATTGGTAAAAATAGTAGTTTTTAGTTTTGTACCAATGGTGTCATAAACCACATTCACAAACCTGAAAATATCCAGTCCCCCCAGCCGACGTGTTGTTTCATCGTGTTGTTCCTGACTGTAATAATCTCCTTGACGAATTGTAATTTTGCTGTTCAATACAGATTTGGAATACCTGCCTTTAAAATTTTTACGGGCAGGAATCAAATAGTTGATATTTTTATACTGAACAGTATCTCTTTTCCCTCGAAGTGTAGAACTTCCTATAAAATATACTCTGTCAATAGTATAACGCTGGTGCTCAGTTGTTTCTTCAGGAGAATTAATGATTACTTTTATATCTACCAAACCTTGAAGACTTGTGGAGTCTGCTATGGTTGTATCTGCTGAAAAGGTAATATATTCTCTGTTAAACCCCATATAGCCATTATTACGTAGCAGTTTGTTGATACGTTCCCGTTCTTTTTCTATATTATCTTTATTATAACGACTTCCTTTTTGCAAAAGTGACTGATATTGGGTTGCTTTTATCAGGCTGTCAATATGGGTTTGTTCTGTAAGTTCATAAGAGATTTCATTAAAATAATAAGGCTTGTTTTCGGATATAAAATAAGTCACCGTAGCCATTTGATGAGCAGTATCGTATTCGACTCTATAAGAAGTAGTATTGTTGAAAAAACCTCTTTTCTGAAGAAAAAGATGCATTTGGCGGGCTGTTTGTGAAGCAAGATTGGTATCTAAAACTGCCGGAGGCTCACCATTACGCATAAGCCAGTTGCCTTCTTCCAAGTCCTGTTGTAAACGGTTAAGGGTTTTATCTTTACGATTTTTCAGTTTTCGCAACTTTTTAAGAATAGCAAGGGTATCTCCTTTTTTTTCCTGTTGTTCGAGGTATAAATTATTCAATGAGTCTTCCCTTACTTCAAAATATCGGTTTTTTTCTTCTAGTGTTGCTTTAATGGCATCAGGGTTATAAGTTTTCAGACCACGATTATAGGACCAAAGTTTTCGGTAAACAGGCAATCCGAGAAAACGATGGTTAGGTTTTTGTTTGAAAAAAGAAATCAGTTCCTCTGTTTCAATTTGCTTGTTACCTTTGACTTTTTGAGCAGTAAGCAAATATTGATTATCCCGCAGGTATTTGGTGGGAGAGCAAGACCAGCACAGCAGTATCATACAGAAAATCAGGCTTTTGATACCTGTTGCCTGAATGATGTTTTTCAGAAATAATAACTCACAGTGTGTGGTTTGAAATTTATAATTCACAAAAAGCAAATATAAGTTTATAGATTAGAGTTCAATTTAAAATTACAGCTTCTATGCTTTCCAAAAAGTGGCATTCTCTGATAAAATCCCTGCAAATTAAAAAATACCGTACTATTCATCAATCTTTTCTGGCAGAAGGAGCAAAAAGTGTGCAGGAATTACTGAATTCTGATTTTGAGATTCAAATTATATTCGGTACAGAAGATTTTTATAGAAAAAATCAAAATCTTCTTAACAAGATTCAGTTTGAAGAGGTTACCGAAGCCGAATTGGCAAAATCTGGTACTTTTGAAAGTAATAATGCCTGCATTGCCGTAGCCACCACCAAAGAAAATATGTTTTTGGGTGTTTCGGGCAATGAGTTTGTACTGGTGTTGGATGAGATAAAAGACCCTGGTAATCTGGGAACTATCCTAAGAATTGCCGATTGGTATGGTATTCAGAAAGTAGTTTGTTCTGATGAAACGGTAGATTTTTATAATCCTAAAGTAATTGCGGCCAGTATGGGCTCATTTACACGTGTACAAACATATTATTGTAATTTGGAAGAATACCTGAAAGCTGTTGATAATCAACCTGTATATGGGGCTATGCTTTCTGGGACTAATGTACATCAGACCAATTTTCCTGACGCCGGATATTTGATAATGGGCAACGAATCGAAGGGAATCTCCGAAAAAATATTGCCCTTTATCACACATCAAATCAGTATCCCCCGGTTTGGTAATGCCGAATCATTGAATGTAGCCATTGCTACAGCTGTAATTTTAGACAATCTTAAACGAAGCTAAGCAAGCAGCGTTTCTGAAAGGATTTTATTGTCAGTAACTTTCTTTTTCGTTCGGAAAATCTTTGCTTTTTACGTCTTTTACATAGTTGCCTATAGCATCGGTTACAACAGTATATAAATCGGCATACCGACGCAAAAATTTCGGATTAAACTCTTTGTTAATACCCAATAAATCGTGTAAAACCAATACTTGTCCATCAGTATGCTGACCTGCACCAATGCCTATAGTAGGAATTTTTACACTATCAGTAACGGTTTTGGCTAATCCGGCAGGAATTTTTTCGAGTACAAAAGCAAAACAACCTGTTTCTTCTAATACTCTGGCATCTGAGATAAGTTTTTGAGCTTCAGCCTCTTCTTTTGCCCTGACCTGATATGTTCCGAATTTATAAATAGACTGAGGAGTAAGCCCCAAATGTCCCATCACAGGAATTCCAGCCGTAAGTACCCGTGCAATAGACTCTCTGATTTCTTCACCACCTTCCATTTTTACAGCATGTGCTCCTGCTTCTTTCATAATTCTTACCGCCGAAATAAGTGCCTCTTTGGGGTTACCCTGATATGTTCCGAAGGGCAAATCTACCACTACCAAAGCCCGTTTTACAGCCCTCACTACCGACGAGGCATGGTAAATCATCTGGTCTAATGTAATAGGCAAGGTGGTTTCGTGTCCTGCCATCACATTTGAGGCAGAATCTCCGACCAGTATAATGTCAACTCCGGCAGTATCTACTAATTTTGCCAGTGAAAAATCATAGGCAGTAAGCATAGAGATTTTTTCGCCCCGTTGTTTCATTTCCTGAACAATATGGGTAGTAACTCGTTTGATTTCTAAATGTACAGACATAATTTGGCTCGGATTAAACTTGTGCAAAAGTGCAAATGTATTTCTGATTTTGATGCAGCCTCTCTGATTTTTTGAGGAGTTATTTGTATTTTGTAAATTTGAAACAGAAATAAATGAAAAAAAATTAAGCCGAGGCAGTGTTTTTATCTGCCTTTTTTATACAAAATAAGCCAATGTTAAAGAATTTGTTAATTAAAAATTATGCTCTTATCCGGGAACTGGAAATGCAACCCGACCCCGAGCTGAGCATCATTACCGGCGAAACCGGAGCCGGAAAATCTATCATGCTGGGTGCTATCGGGCTTTTACTCGGAAACCGTGCTGACACTAAAGTACTATACGACCATGATGAAAAATGTGTGATTGAGGGGACTTTTGATGTACCGGAAGGGGACAGCCTTGCTCATATTTTTGAAGATGAAGAACTGGACTATGATGCTACCAATATTATCCGTCGTGAAATCAGTCCTAACGGAAAATCAAGGGCTTTTGTAAACGATACTCCCGTTACACTCGAAACACTCCGAAAGATAGGGGGACATCTGGTTGATGTTCATTCGCAACATGATAATTTGTTGCTGGGTTCGGCAGAGTTTCAGTTGAATATTGTAGATACTTTTGCTCAAAACCAGATTCCTTTTAATCAATACAGGCAAGCCTACAAGATATATCGCAAGCACCAGACAGAATATGAAAATCTGGTAGAAAATGCTGACTCATTGCGAAAGGAACTGGATTATAATAAATTTTTACTGGACGAACTTACAGAAGCTGACCTGGCAGCGAATGAAGAACAGGAAATTCTGGAAGACCAGCTCAGGATGCTGGAAAATGCAGAAGAAATCAAAACCAAGCTGAATACGGTAATTGATATACTATCTAATTCTGAATATGCAGTCAATACCAATCTTCGTCAGGTAGTAAGTGTACTGGGTCAAATCAGCAATATTTCTACCAAATACCGTAACCTGCGTGACCGTGTAGAGAGTGCTTTTATCGACCTGAAGGATGTTGTTTTTGAACTGGAAGGTGAAGAAAATAGTATTGATTTTGATCCTGAAAAAGTAAATCAAGTGCAGGACAGACTGAGTCTGATTTATAAATTACAGAAAAAACATGGCGTAGATTCGATTCAGGCTTTGCTTGGCATTCAGGAAGTGCTGGAAGAAAAAGTAGGAAAAGTATTGAACTTTGACGAAGCCATTAAAGAGGCTAAAGTGTTGGCAGATAAAAGTCTGGAAGATTTAAAAAAGATTGGTAATCAGCTATCTGACATCCGCAAACAAGCCATTCCTGTGATAGAAGCGGAACTGATGACATTGCTCAGAGAACTGGGAATGCCTAATGCTACCGTAAAAATCAAGCATGAGGTCATAAAACCTACCATCAATGGTATGGATATGGTAAATCTGTTATTTTCGGCAAACAAAGGAATTGCTCCACAGGAACTTAAAGCTGTGGCTTCGGGAGGAGAGTTTTCGAGACTAATGTTGTGTGTAAAATACCTGCTGGCTGACAAAACTTCATTGCCTACTATTATCTTTGATGAAATAGATACCGGAATTTCTGGTGAAGTAGCTATCAAGGTAGGGAAGATGATAAAAAATATGTCTAAACATAAACATCAGGTCATTGCTATCAGCCATTTGCACCAGATTGCTGCCAAAGGAAATGTACATTACTTTGTGTTTAAAGACAATTCTGCTGAAAGAACCATGAGCCGGATTAAAAAACTTTCTGATGAAGAACGTATCTCTGAAATTGCTAAAATGATAGGTGGTGAAAAACCTTCACAATCTGCTATCGAAAATGCGAGAGAACTGCTCGAATTGGTTTAACCGGATAAAAAAGAATAAAGGGGATTGTTAAGTTATTTTCCTTATTCTTTTATCTAAGCTCTTTTTCTATGATTTTTTCACTGATTATTCCTGTTTACAACCGCCCTGACGAAGTAAAAGAACTGTTGGAAAGCCTCACCCGGCAGACCTATAAAAATTTTGAAATACTGGTAATAGAAGACGGTTCAAAGCCTGAATTGCGTTGTGAAGAAATAGTTAAGTCGTTTCAGCACGAGCTTGATGTAAAGTATTTTTTTAAGGAAAACTCAGGTCAGGGTTTTACCCGAAACTATGCTTTTGAAAGGGCATCCGGTGATTTTTTTATCATTTACGATTCAGATATTATCGTGCCTGAGCATTACTTGCAAACTGTACATCATGCCATTTTTAAAGAAAATCTGGATGCGTTTGGTGGACCAGATGCTGCCTCACCTGATTTTAACGATGTACAAAAAGCCATTTCTTATGCCATGACTTCAATTTTTACGACAGGAGGTATTCGTGGAAGAAAAAAGGCAGTAGGAGGACAGTTTCATCCGAGAAGTTTTAATATGGGTTTGTCAAAAAAAGTATATGAAACTGTAGGTGGATTTATTATAACCCGTATGGCAGAAGATCTCGAATATTCTATCCGTATCATCCGGGCGGGCTTTAAAGTGGCTTTGATACCTGAGGCGTATGTGTATCACAAGCGTAGATCCACTTTTTCACAATTTTTCAAACAATTGCATTTTTTTGGCAGAGCCCGTATCAACCTGAGCCGTTTTTTCCCGGAAGAACTCAAGCTGGTTCACTTTTTTCCGGCAGCTTTTACTTTGTTTTGTTTGCTGATTCCGATATGGTGGCTGATTTTCAAGCCTTTTTTCTATCTTTCTATTGTTTTTCTGAGTTTATATGTGCTGGCAATTTGTATAGATGCTACTTTGCAAAACAAAAGCTTGAAAATAGGATTATTGGGTGTAGTAGCTTCTTTTACACAGCTTTTTGGATATGGTTTCGGATTTATGCAGGAAGGCTGGAAAAAACTGACAAAGGGGTGAAAGTAATGTTAACCATTATATTCACTCAAGTCTTTAAGTATAGAAATTTGTTCTTGAAAATAACTTGTCGAAAAAGTTTCAATTTTTTCTGTATCCGTCGATGATAGTGATTGTAAATACTCTTCAGTAAAACTTTTTCCTTCTTGTTCTTCTATCAACTTGGCAAGTGTCAAAGCATTTTGTCTTTCAAGTGGTTTTCTTTTTTCCTTTAGAATTTTCCAACTTTCAAAATGTCTTTTAAAATGGTCAGTTCGATTTATTTCGTCCAGATAAAGCACTGCCTCCATTACTGATGTCTGGTCAAAATATAAGTTTGGTGTTGTCAAATAGTAATCCAAATATCTATTTAAGAATTCAATACTTTTATCCGTTTTAAAAAAAATTAGAGTCAATGCATAAATGTGTCCTACGCAACACACTTCGCTTTTTAAAAGATGAATGCCGATAATATCAATCAATTCCTGATAGCCTTTTACGGCTGCGAAATAAGCACCTACTAATCTCGTTCGCCAATTAAAGTCACCTAATAGTGAAAGACATAGAGTGGGCGTTATTTCACTTTTGATTGCTTTTATAGCTTCCCTCCAACTATTTTCGTTATAGGAACCTATTGCCATATAGAAGGGGACTACCCACTTTTGTATAAAGTCTGCAGATAGGCCATTTTCATTTTTATATGTTGGCAAATCTGCAAAAGGTGACTTGTGTCTACCAGTTGCACCTGCTGAATGAAGACTTGCTATATCGTTTAAATCATCCATAATAATATCATCACTCCATTTAATGTCGTAAACTAAGAAAAGTTTTTAGATTTGTTGAGTACACACTTACCAAAAATTATGTATGAGTAAACAACTCTTACTTATTTATCTTCCCAAAGATTTGGGATGATTATTGGTATTTTTGTAGTTTTGCAGCCCTGATTTTATAAATTAATCTAAAAAAAGCATGAATCTGAAAGATATTGCTCACATTTCCGGAAAAAGTGGTTTGTATCGCATTCTGAAACCAACCCGCTCCGGTGTGATTGTAGAAAGTTTGGACGATAAAAAAGTCAAACAAGTGATAGGAACACAAACCCGGGTGTCGGTTCTGAAAGAAATTTCTATTTATACCTCTACACAGGAAGGTTCAGAACCTTTGACCAAAGTATTGCAAAGTATCTATGAAAAATATGGAGAGAGCCTGCCGGTTAGCACTGATGCTTCACCTGCACAACAGGCAGAGTTCCTGGAAAGTGTTTTGCCTGAATTTGATAAAAACCGGGTTTATAACTCTGACATTAAAAGATTGATTAGCTGGTATGAACTGCTTCTGAAAAATGCTCCTGAACTCTTTACCCAAACTGAAGAAGAAACTGCTGAAACAGAAGTTGTTGCAGAAGAAAAAGAAGAAGTGAAAGAGGAAGCTCCAAAGAAAAAGACAGTAAAAAAAGAAGCGAAGGCTGAAACAGAAGCATCTGGTGAAACAGCTGAGGAAGAAAAACCCAAACCAAAAAAGAAAAAGTAATCTTGAATTGATTAATTGTTGACAGCCAGGCATTAAGCAATCTGACAATAAAACAATTAAACCCTGACCAAATATAACTAAGTCTGAAAGGATGCTGGTTTTTACCATTCATCCTTTTTTTATTGAAACTTAGTTACTTTTGATATTATTTTGATATTAATATTAGATCAAAATAAATCTCTTAAACTTATGACAATTCAGGAAAAAAATTACAAGCCGTTCTCGGGCTTTTTGATGTTTGTACTTTATCTGTTTTTGTTGGCATTTACAGTTGCTGGTTTTTTTGTAAATCCTATCATAGGTATCCCGTTGGCAATTGTGGCATTTTTGTATCCAATTGGTTTCTTTGTGGTCAATCCCAACGAAAGCAAAGTGTTGATTTTATTCGGTCAGTACAAAGGCACTGCCAGAGAGGCAGGCTTTCACTGGGTAAATCCATTTTTTACAAAAAAGCATGTTTCACTCAGGGCAAGAAACCTGAATGGACATCAGCTAAAAGTAAATGACAAGCTCGGTAACCCCATTGAAATAGCAGTAGTGTTGGTATGGCGTGTAGAAGATACAGCCAAAGCTGTGCTGGAAGTAGATGATTATAACCAGTATGTAGTAATTCAGAGTGAATCGGCAGTTCGTCATCTGGCAAACAGCTTTGCTTACGATAGTTTTGAAGATGATAACTCTGGCATGACTCTGCGTGACAGTGCAGACCAGGTAAACGAAATGCTGTTGAAAGAATTAAACGAACGACTGGAACGTGCCGGTATTCATGTACTTGAAGGGCGTATCAGTCACCTGGCTTATGCACCTGAAATTGCCGGGGCAATGTTGCAACGTCAGCAGGCAACTGCTGTGGTGGCTGCCCGTCGTCAGATTGTAGAGGGAGCCGTAGGCATGGTAGAAATGGCTCTGGCAAAACTGTCTGAGAAAGAAATTGTTCATCTCGACGAAGAACGCAAAGCTGCTATGGTAAGCAATCTGCTGGTAGTTTTGTGTGGAGATAAAAGCGTTCACCCGGTGGTAAATACCGGAACTTTGTATTAGAAAGTATTTGGCTAACAGTGATTGGTTATGAGAAATTACCTGCTTATAGCTGAAAACTGTTAGCTTAACCAACCAATCCTGAAAAAAATGGCAAATAAAAAACCTTTTGTGCTGAGACTTAGCCCGGAAATGATGGAAGCTATGGAGCGATGGGCTGCCGATGAATTCAGGAGTCTGAATGGACAAATAGAGTATATTCTTTCAAAAGCCTTGAAGGAAAACAACCGTCTGAAAACAAAAGACAGTCATGCATCAGATGCAAGTGCAGAAGATCAAAATAAGCAATAAACATTGAATGACAACGGAGGCAATGGAAGTGTTTTGAGTTTTTTTTTCTACATGTCAATCTTGGTGTAAGTTAAGTCCAATGTTTTAAAATGGGTAATTTATCAGGATAAATTTTTATTATCAGTGTATTTTTTCTCCTTTTAGCCTTTTTATTCTCCTTCTGTATTTTATTTTGAAGAATGAGATTGTTTTCGTTTCATTTTTGCTACCGTCAATAATCAATAAAAATATGTTCAGAAAATTTTTGGTTTTTACGTGCTTCACTCTGTTTGTGATAAACAGTGGTCAGGCACAATCTCTCAATAAAGCTAAACTGGATAGCTTATTTGACATTCTCTCTGCCAATAACAAAGCAATGGGAAGCATTGCCTTATCACAAAATGGTAAGTTAGTGTATCAGAAAGCAATTGGCTATAGCAGTATCGGTACAAGTGGTACAATTCAGGCAGATATTCATACCAGATACCGGATTGGTTCTATTACCAAAACCTTTACAGCTACATTGATATTTCAGTTGATAGAAGAAGGGAAGCTGAGTTTGACAACTCCTCTGAAAGACTTCTATCCACAGATTTTAAATGCAGAATCTATAACCATTTCCCAACTGCTCAATCACAGAAGTGGTATTCATAATTTTACAGACGACCCTTCTTATATGTCATGGATGGAAAAGCCTAAAACCCATGAAGAAATCCTGAAAATTATAGTTGATGGTAAATCTGATTTTCAGCCTGACAGCAAAGCCAGTTACAGTAATTCCAATTATATATTGTTGGGATATATCATAGAAAAAATTACAAAAAAAGCCTATGCTGAGGTTCTGAAAGAAAAAATTACTTCTAAAGTTGGCTTGACTGACACATATTATGGTAATAAAACAGACTTGAAAAAACATGAGAGCTACTCCTATAAATTTGATGGTAACAACTGGAAACAGGAACCAGAAACAGATATGAGTATCCCGCATGCTGCCGGAAGTATTGTTTCGACACCTGCTGATTTAGTAAAATTTATAGAAGCACTGTTTGCCAATAAACTTGTAAAAGAAGCCAGTCTTCTTAAAATGAAAACCCTGACAGATGGTTATGGAATGGGTTTATTCCAGTTTCCGTTTAATGGTAAAAAATCCTTTGGACACAATGGCGGCATTGATGGTTTTGCTTCGATGCTGGCTTATTTTCCTGATGAAAAACTGTCGATTGCTTATTGTACCAACGGGCAGGTGTATAATATGAATAATATTGTAATGGGGGCATTGAGTATTTATTTTAACAAACCTTATTCAATTCCATCATTTAAGGCAGTATCATTAACGGCTGAAGATTTAGAAAAGTATTTGGGTGTATATGCCAGTTCTCAGATTCCATTAAAAATTACGATTTCAAAAGATAATCTTACCCTGATGGCTCAGGCAACCGGACAATCTGCTTTTCCTCTTGAAGCAGTTGAAAAAGACAAATTTAAATTTGACCAAGCCCAGATTATAATAGAGTTTAACACAACAACTCAGGAAATGACTCTTATACAAGGTGGGAAAAGTTATATTTTCAGGAAGGAAAAATAAAAAAATTAGAAGAAAAATTGCCAGCCATTTTTTAAAATAATCAAGATGGCTGGCAATTTTTATGTTTTTTAAAAGATTATTTTTGAAACCAACCATTTAATTTTTTATGCATGATTTTCTAATTCAGGTATTGGGGCAGGTGGTTGATTTACAAGAAGATGAAAAAAAACTATTGAAATCTCTTTTCAAAGAGACGACACTGAAGAAAGGTGACTTTTTTCTGAAATCAGATGAATATAATAACCAGGTTGGTTTTATTACGAAAGGACTTTTTCGCTATTTTGTTTATAAAAATGAAGAAGAATCTACCCTGGAGTTTACCAAAGAAGGAGAATTTATTGCAGAATATCAGAGCCTGACCGAACGCAAACCTTCTATTCAAAATATTCAGGCAATTGAAGACAGCCACCTGCTTACTATTACCTATGATGAATTACAAACTATCTACAATGAAATGCCGAATGGCAATAAAATTGGTCGGGTAGTTATAGAACATCGGTTTAATATTTTGGTCAGACAGCTACTTTCTATCTATATGCACAATCCTGACCAACGATATGTAAATTTTGTCAAAACCTACCCAGACCTTTTGCAACGAATACCGCAATATTATATAGCTTCTTATGTGGGAGTAAAACCTGAATCACTGAGTCGTATCAGAAAAAGAATGACTAAGCTCATTTCTTAACCCAGGTCAATCAAATTATTGTGGAGTAGTATCTAATTTTGCCCGAACCCAATAATTATACTATGATGAACAAGTTATTTTTATCTGTTGCCATTGCTTTAGTGGCTTTTTCCTGTAAGAAATCTGAAGATGCCTCCTTACATCTTACCCCAACATCGGTTACTTATTCAACTCACGAACTTGCAACTTTTTCGTCTGTGAAAAATACAAAATACTTTGTTGTATTTGAGGCAGGACTGGGCGATAATCATACGGTCTGGTTACAAAAAAATATTATTTCAAAGATTAGCCCGATGGCTGATGTAGTTTTGTATGACAGAGCCGGGTACGGTCAGTCAGGAAAGGCTTCAGATAAGAGAAATATAGCAGCCTTGCAAAACGAACTGGCAGCTATTATCAACCGATTTGCCAACGGACGAAAAGCGATTTTGGTTGGTCACTCGCTGGGTGGTTATATTATCCGGGACTATGCCGTTAAAAACCCTGATAAGGTAGCAGCTTTGCTTTTTGTAGATACTTCACATGAACAATACAATGGTGTTACGACAACACAGGCAATTGAGGACGAGATTGTGGCAACTTTTCAAAAAGCATACGGCAGTGATTTTGGTGCTACGCTTGAAGCTAAAGAATTGGTGGAAGATGCTCAATATATGGCAGGGTTATCAGCTTTGCCAGATGTGCCCACTACAGTACTGACGAGTATAAAAACCACCAGTGATTACTCTAAGGAGGACAGGCAACGCTGGTATGATGCCCATGAAAAACTTAAAACCGGTATCAAAGATTTTACACATATTACCACCGACCAGTCAGGACATTATATCATGCTCGACCAGCCTGACTTGGTTACCGATAATTTATCTAAACTCTTATCAAAATTACCTTGAGAATAGTTTACTTGGAAGAATAAAAAATATTAACTGCGTATATATTCTTATTGTAAACTAACAAATATGGGCTTTTTTTATTTTTTTTTCACTTTTCACTTTAATGTTAATAAAGACTGCTTTACATTTTATCCTCTTAAACTCTGGTGATTTTGAGCAATCAAAAAAAGAAGCAGGCGGCATTTTTGAGTATAAATATTCAACTATAAAAAAGCTGTTTTTATCAATAGCTATGTTTCCTGCCGTAGGTAGAAATACTGATAATCTACAAATTCGTCAGTTGAAGTTTTTTATCAATATTGTCTTAATATTATTCTATGGACTATTATCACCACTGCTTGTTATTTTTGTACTTCAAATTGATTGATAGACGATTTTAAAATATAGATAATATTCTTCAAATCAATAAAAGCGAAAAGCATTGACTGCTTTTCGCTTTTTTATTTCTTTCTGAAAATTTTTCAAAAATTTTCTTGACTTAGGGTTACTTTTACACTAAGTTTGTATAAAAGGTGTAAATAATACACTAAGTTGAAAATTTTTGAAGATATGCAAACTGAAGAATTACTGATTAAGATTCTGAATGCCACTAAGCCTGAAGATATTTTTACAAAAGCCCTTTATCGAAAGGAATACCTGCAGTTTCAGAAATTACTACATCCTGATATTTGCCAATTGCTCGGTGCAGAGGATGCTGCCAAAAAACTGAACCTGTTTCGGACGGAAATGGAAGGTTACAGCAAAATAGAAGAAGATGCTGGGGTGATGCAGGTTGTCAATGATACTACACTGGCATTTAGAGGAGATAAAGCCTTACTGATGCAGTCTCTTGAAAACTATAAAAAATTGATGAGTCTTACAGATGAAGCGTCTCTTCATTTCAGAAAATACCTGCCGGCTTCAATGGAGTTGAAAGATGATGTACTGTATGTAAAAAGTACCGAAAGGATGATACCTCTCACACACCTCACCTTGCCACAGGAACACGTCACCTGGCTTACCAGCCGGATGTTTGAACTGGCAGCCTGGTTGCACCAGTCAGGTTACTGCCATGCAGGTATCAATCCTGAATCTATTTGTATAGTACCCGAAACGCATGGCATTGTCTGTACCTCATTCTACCACCTCAAACCTTTAAATAATTTTCTGACTACTATTTCAGGAAGGCATATAGAATGGTATCCGGATATTGTTTTTAAAGAAAAGAAAGCCATTCCATACATAGACATAAGCCTGGTACAACGAACTGCTTTGTATGTGCTGGGAGATAAATCGGGAAACGGTATAAAACTGAAAAAAGACCATAACGAGAATTTGATAGATTTCCTGATAACGCCTCATTATGACACTTACCGGACTTTTGATACATACCGAAAATTACTAAAAACACTTTTCGGGAAGCCTAAATTTTACAAACTGGAGATTTAAAACAATGGAGTAAAAATACCAAACCTGCTTCACACACCAATTAATCAATTTAACACTTCAACAATTATAACAAATTAAAACTATGGGATACACAAGATGGTCAGATGATGCCTACAGTCATCTTAAAAGCAGCAAAACCAACCTGAGTGTCGATGACATTTTTGCCAACAACAAAACTGGCAAAGCCAGTAATCTGATGACACCCAATGGTGTAAAATTCAGAGAAAGCCGGGATTCTGATATTCACCCTGATTCATTGTCTATAGCCGTTTTCTTAGACGTAACGGGTAGTATGGGTCGGATTCCTGAGATTTTAGTGAGAGAAAAGCTGGGTTCATTGATGAATACGCTTATCAGCCATGATATACTGCATCCACAGATTTTGTTCGGAGGCATTGGTGACCATGTTTCTGACAGATTTCCTTTGCAGGTAGGTCAGTTTGAAAGTGGTACTGACGAACTTGACAAATGGTTGACTGAAATTTATATCGAAGGGGGTGGTGGTGGTCAGAGCATGGAGTCTTATACACTGGCATGGCTATTTGGAGCAAGACATACTTCTTGTGATTGCTTTGAAAAAAGAGGTCAGAAAGGCTTTTTGTTTACCATTGGTGACGAAGCTGCCTGGGAAACCCTGCAAGCCGACTATCTCAAAGCTATTATGGGCTACACAGAGGCTACCGACCTGACAGACAAACAATTATTGGAAGAAGTACAACGCAGTTATCATGTTTTCCATATCCACATCAATGAGGCTTCTTACAAAAATGACCCTCATGTATTGGGTTACTGGAAAAAACTGTTGGGTGAAAGGCTGATTGTGCTGGAAGACTACAATGCTATTGCCGAAACCATTGCTTCTACGGTAGCTGTAATTCATGGTGTAGATTTGAGCAAATTGTTGAGTTCTTTTGATGCTTCAACTGCCAATACCGTAAAAAATGCTTTGCTTAATGTAAAAACAGGCGTAGTTCCTACCAAAACTACCGGAACATTTAAATTGTAATTACAGGAGACGGGAGAATGGAATATAAAAACACCTTTCTCCCTGTTTTTTATTCTTAATACTATGAAAACTAAAAAAGCTTTTGTGGTGGTGGGACTGGGCTTCGGTGACGAAGGCAAAGGATTGACAACCGACTATTTAGCTCTGCAACACCCTGATGCAGTGGTGATACGGTTTAACGGAGGGCAGCAAGCCGGGCATACAGTGGTTACAGGCTCCGGCAAACGCCATGTTTTTTCCAATTTTAGTTCGGGTACTTTTCGGGGAAATGCCACGTATTGGTCTGAGTTTTGTACGTTTTCGCCGGGTTCGATGCTCAAAGAGTTGTCTGCTTTACAAAAAATGCAAATACAGCCCCGTTTGCTGATAGACAAACTTTGTGCCGTAACCACTCATTATGATGTGATGTATAACCGGATTCTGGAAATGGGACGAGGCAACAACCGGCATGGCAGTTGCGGGATGGGTTTTGGTTCTACGATTGAGCGTCATACACTTTCGCCGGTGAGGTTGTATGCTCAGGATTTGCTTTTTCCGGATTTTACAAGATTGAAGCTGAAAACAATACGTGATTATTACCGGAAAAAACTAAAACCTGAAACCGACTTTGATTTTGACAGCCTTGACCACGATGCCGAAGATGAGAAGTTTTTACAATACTTGCCCCAGCTTAAAACCCTGACAGAACAAGATATGCTGCGTTTTGTAACTGAAAAAGAGGTGTTTCAACAATACAATACGTTTATTTTTGAAGGGGCTCAGGGTGTACTGCTGGATATGGATTTTGGATTTTTTCCGCATGTTACCCGCAGCAATACAACTTCTAAAAATGCTCTGGAACTGCTGAAACGCAACTTTGGAGCAAACCATCCTGAAACCGAAATTTTTTATGCCTCACGCTGCTACCAGACCCGCCACGGACAGGGACCCATGACCCACGAAGGACAGCCCCTTACACTAATTAACAACGAACTGGAAACCAACCAGTATAATGAACATCAGGGTGTTTTCAGGACAAGCCCGCTCGATATAGATTTGCTCAACTATGCCCTTACCTGTGATGATAACTTTGCTTATGGCATTCGCAAAAACCTGATGTTTACCTGCCTCGACCAGCTCGACTCTGCTGAAATTCCCTATTACCAAAACAACGAATTGCAAGCTGTCCACTACCAGAAAATCACCGACCTGCTGAGTACCAAAATAGATAATGTAGTATATAGCTTTAGTGATTGTGGGGAGAGGATAGGAAAATAATTGAGAGATATAGTTTTATGTTCTTAGTAATATATTTATTAACGTGAGTTCGGGATTAGATCTGTTTATAAATTTCTGTTTGTCAAGTACTTAACGACTTCGTATTTAACTTATTACTAACTTTTACTCATTTAAACACCTTCTTACTTTTTTGTATGCCCAAAAAAGTAACAAAAAAGGCAGCAACAGCAAAAACTAACCCTAAACCTCTAAGTCTCTTATCGTTCTTTCAATGATTTCGGGTTAGTTCACGCTGCTGTTGCATCCCTTCCCACTTTTTATTTGCTTTTTAATCCTGAACTCACGTTTTATTACTTAATTTGGAATAAAAAATTATCAATTGATTATGAATGAAGAAATTATCAATTTTTTATCTGAAGCTGGATGGTTTGAAGGAAGGAAGATTGATATAAGTTATGTAAAGGATGACTTACAAGGAGAACTTCTCACTCAACCCAATAGTTTAATATATCAATTTTTAGAAGAATATGGCAATTTGGGGATAAACTATACGACTAAGAATGGAATATTTGGCTACATCTCTACAAATCCTGACAGAGGTATTCAATTAATAGATAAACCTTTACTGAATAAATTTGAGAGAGTTGCTAAAGAAAAGTTAGTACCTGTAGGATCAGCATATTTTGATGCAGCTATTTTTCTTATGTCGTATACAGGAAAGTTTTATGTAGGTGGAGCAAGGGTACTTGTCTTTGTTGGTAATACTTTTTTTGAAACATTAGAAATAATGATAAATCAGGCACAATTAACGGCATATCCTTTGTAAAGACTTTTCCCGATAAATCAGATGAATACCTGTTACTCTAACAAATTAATTATATGAATATAAATACATTTAAAGAGCATTTTTTAAAGTTCGCACACGAATTTAATGAATATGCAGAGGGTTGTAAAGAATTCATATACACTCATGAAGAAGAAAGAGAAAAAGACAATAGTATAGAGAAAGAATGTAAGGGTTTGCGTGAAGCACTGTTTACTCTTTCTGAAAATGAAAACCAATATAGAATGCATTTACAGGAAATAGTCAGTGGTATTAAAGAAGTTAGTGATTTAGGTAAAGTTCTTTTTTTAACAAGATGTCTGGAAAAAAGATGGCTACCTGATTTTAGTGTTGAACTAAGTAGTGTTATAGACTATTTGATAAAATTAGAATTATCAGCACCGGAATTTATTGAAAATGGGGGAACATTTTATGTTGGTTATATTGAAGCTATTGTTGATGTCATTCTTTTCGAGGACAAAGAGCCAAGTCCAGTTTATATACCTGCTCTCCAGAAAGTTGCCAAAATAGGCGATATGTATTTATGTTGGTATGCCATAAAAACAATAACATTATTGGCAAGAATAGAAACTTCTGAAGCTGTAGAAGCTATCAAGGATTTTTTACATTCTCCTAATCCAGAAGTTGCAGCAGATGCAGAAAAGACACTAAAATATATTGCTGAAGGATAATATTTGTTATTTAATACTCTTCCTTGTTTTCTCTCAAAATTAAAAGGTTTTACTCAGTAACTTTGAGTGGAAATGGAATTGATAAAGATGACATACATTTATTTCCAAATGTTCGTGGAGAACTTAATATCGTATCTGAATTGCCTTACTGCCCTTCTTGTACAGGTGTAATAGAACAATTTCAAAAAATGTTTTCTAATATGAAAATTAACCAGGTTAATGGTATAGATCGGCTTGGGAAGAAACCTTAAAAAACCTTGAAAATGGAATTTATATATTTGAATCGTATTTACAAAACACTCAAAAATGACGGTAATTGGCTTATAGGTTGTAAATTGGATGAAATAATTAAGTTAGAGGAGTTTATAGGAGCCCCTTTACCTAAAGCCTATCGCGAGTTTCTGATAATTATGGGAAAAAAAGCTGGTAAACTTTTTATGGGGTCTAATTATTATTACAGTGAAGTATTTAAACTTAGACAATCTGCTCTTGAGCTTCTTGAATTCAACAAATTTACTATCCCATTACCTGAAAACGCATTCGTTTTTTTAATGCATCAGGGCTATCAATTTTTATTCTTTCTGCTTGATGATAGTGAAAATCCTATTGTATATTATTATAGTGAAGGAAATAAGCAAGTAGAATTTAATCAAATTGGAAATTTTGTAGAGCTATTAGAAGAAGAATTGAAAGCAATGGGATTAGAGTTAATAGAGTAATTGGTCATTTTATTTATGTCACAACAATAGTTCTACCATTAATTTATATGAATAGCTAAAAAAAATTTAAAAACTTTCATATTTCCTCAGTTGGTATCGACTTTGTTAAAAATAAGTAAAAAAGCCCTACCATCTGCCATTTTGGTGGGGCTTGTTTCATAGAAAGCAGACAGTCACCTACGGATTAGATTGATTTTTTGAGTATTTTCTCTATATCTATTCAAAAAAATCCTGTTGATTTTGTTTGGTATGCAAAACGGCAAGGATGAGAATGGTTTTAACCGTTTCATCAGGCAGGTAATAAATGAGAAAAGGAAAACTATCCAGTACTGCTCCACGTATGCTCTCACCTTCCTTTTCTAACCGTACCTGGGCTGAAAAAGGCTGTTTCTGCAAAAGTACAAGTTTGTCTTTAATTGCTTGAAGAAACCGTTTTTCCAAACCTTTTTGCTGTTTTTTGTAGTAAGATTTGGCTTCTTTTATATCATTCTTTGCTTCTTGCGTGAGTAGGAGTCTGTACTTTTTAGGAGTCTGAGATTTTGCCATGTTTATAGACGTTCCAGTTCCTTTTCAATGTCTTTCCATTCTTCGGCTTGTTGTGTGTTTTGCTTATAAGTTAAAACACGTTTTTCCAGTTCTGTCACATGCCAGTCAGGAGTAGAAAAATCTTCTTGTTTTTCCACTTTTACAAAATCTTTAAAACTGTGAAGCAGTTCCAAGAAAAAATCTGCTTTTTGGTCAGCTATATCCAGTGTGATTTTCATATTCAAATTGATTAATACCCTCAAAAATAATTAATTTTTCAGAAGGAGAAAAATGATTAACTATTTTTCATAGCACTCTTCTTATCCTGCTAACACAACCAACCACAGTAAGCAACCTTGTGGCAGGCGTGTATAGCTTCAGATTGGCAGTAACAGACAACCAAAGCGGAATTGGAGCAGATACCGTACAGGTAACTATACTCAGCAATGATTTGCCAGAAGTCAATGCAGAGAAAGATAAAATTTTGCCCTTGCCGTTTAACTCAGTAACTTTGAGTGGCACTGCTTCTGACAAGGACGGCATACGTTCTTTGAAATGCCTGCCTGCCGGTAGGCAGGGAGACAGGTATCAGGCACAACAGCAGGCTATGGTATAGATACACTGGCTAAACTGCAAGTATTTGACTTGTTGCCTAAGAGAATGCATCTTCTTACTCGTTTGGCTAATGGTTATTTTATGGATATATTTGGATATGTTTTGGATATGTCCATAAAATAGGAAAAGCATGAAACAAAAATTAGAATTTACAGGTGATGTTTTTCAACAGCTAATCAAGCAATTAAGTATCATAGACCAATTTAAGGGCAGTTGGGAAATGATAGAGCTAAAAGACAGCAAACACCTGAAAGAACTTAAAAAAATAGCCACCATAGAAAGCATAGGTTCATCTACCCGAATAGAGGGAGCTACCCTAACCGATGCAGAAGTAGAAAAACTATTGAAGTCTGTAAAAATTACACCACTCACTTCCCGGGAGCAGCAGGAAGTAGTCGGTTACTACGATACACTGCAAATTATACTGGATAATTACGAAGATATTGAATTATCAGAAAGATCCATCCATCAGCTGCATGGTATTTTATTGAAATACAGCAATAAAGACCAAAGCCACAAAGGAAAATACAAAACTCTCTCCAATCAGGTGGTAGCTCATTATCCAGACGGTTCACAGCGAACTATTTTTAGAACAACTGAACCAGCCATGACTGCAAAAGAAATGGAGGAACTGTTGTTATGGGCAACAGAACGCAGGCAGCAAGCGGACATGCACCCGGTTTTACTAACTGCTGCGTTTGTATATGAATTTTTGTCAATACATCCCTATCAGGATGGTAACGGAAGGTTATCCAGGCTTCTGACTACCCTGCTACTCATGCAACAGGGGTATGGATTTGTGCAATATGTATCTTTTGAACACATCATTGAAGAACAGAAAGAGGAATATTATCAGGCATTAATGGAAGGGCAAAAGAACCGATACAAAGAAGCCGAGAAAATAGACAAATGGGTATTGTTTTTTATGGATTGTTTGGTAACGTTGATACATCGGTTGGAAGCCAAATACGAACAGTATAGCAAATTGCAAAAAGACCTCAATGAAAGACAAAAGGAAATTTTATTGTTCATTCAGGCAAAAAACAAGGTGCAAGTCAGTGACATAGAAGAAGCTTTTCAACAATACTCCCGAAATACATTAAAAAAAGACCTTGCCTATCTTACTAAAGAAGGACTGATACTAAAAACGGGGACATTAAAAGGAACACGCTATCATTATCTGGAAAAGTAAAAACTCAAAATTTGCAAGTGCAAAAGATATATCATCTATACTTACCAAAGACCAATACAGGCACTCCGTATTTTAGTTTCAAACTGCTACTTTTGTCGTTTCATTTGGCAACTTTTCTGTTTTGTTAACCCTGTTCCTTTTCTCCATTTTTGTATCATGAAAAATACTGTTTTCATCCGGCTTTTAGTTTCCCTTTTCTTATTTTCATTTACTCTTTCAGTCTTTAGTCAGACTTATACGGCTGAGGCAAGGTATTATTATTCGCCAGATAAAGAACTGGGTTGCGAGGGCATTGCTGAGCTGGATAATGAAGGTGTAGTAACTTTCAGAGATAACAAAAGCATAGCCGGTTACAACAAAAAACTGGAGAAAATCTGGGAAAGTGAAAAACTGCCTGAGGAAATGGTTTTTGTGGGTAGCATCTTCAGGGTTGGTGAAACGCTGAAAGTATTTGCACAAAAAGGCAGAGGCATCTATCTCTACCAATACGACCTTACCGGCAAACTGCTTTCTGAGAAACTGGCATTTGCCTTTTTGGGAAAAATCAAGTATGCGTTTAAAACCCAAACTATTTTCTCTAAGGATAACAAACAATATGCTCTGATGGGTACAGCAGGCGGAGGTAAGAAGCCACTCAGTGTAGTCTGTTTGCTGCTTTCTGCTGATAGTGATGAAGTAAAAACCTATGAGTTTGTACTACCTGAAAAAGGCTGGAGTACCAAACCTGATTGGGTAATAGACGAAAATATCCTTTACATACATTCTGCTGAAATGGTCGGGCAGTTAAGATATAACTTGATTGCTGCATATAATTTCTTAGATAAAACACTTAGACCTATACCAATTAATTTACCACTTGGTGGTTTTAAACAGCAGATTGCATTCAGTTATCATAATCATAAGATTTACCTCGCTTATCATGATTACATATATGATTCAAAGAAGTCAGGAAATATAACACTCTCATTAGATATATATATTTATGACAGAGAAGGTAATTACTTCAAAGAACAGCCTTACCATTTGATACAAAAGATATAGAACATTTGCTGCGTAAAATCCATGTTTCTGATAATGGAGAAGTAATGGTAATCACAGAACCCATAGACTATGTTAGTTCAGCTCCTAATTCCCTTAATTCAAACATATTCTCAAGAAGTATATACTATTATATTGTAGGAAGCGATGGCACAATAACCCGAACAGGTACTATAAAAAAATTTCAGGTTCAGTATAATATAGGTGCTGTAAAAGCTACCTATTCCATCAGCCATGCCAGCTTATTACACAAAAATGCAGTGTGGTTTATTTACAATCAGGACAGGGATAGTAAAGAAAAATCTCAGCTTAATTGTGTAAGAATAGATTTTGCAGGCAATAAATCAGAAATAACTCCTCTAAAGAATCAACCTGGGGGTCATTTTTATTTTCAAAAAGAGATAGTTCACAATCTTGGGAATGCTCTTTTTGTCGTGGGCTACCATGGCGGATCGATTCCTACCGGTTACCCTGAAATGTTTAGAATAGAGATTGAGTGAAAGAAATATATAAACTGCCTAAATAACGTGAGCTTGGTAATAAAAAGAGTGTAGGGATGCAACAGCAGCGTGAACTAATCCGAAATCACCACGAAACTGACAAGAGACTTAGAGGTTTAGGGTTAGTTTTTGCTCGTTCTTTCATAAGGCTAGCTCAAAAGCTATTGCTTTTTTTGCTTACTTTTTTGGGAATACAAAAAAGTAAGAAGATGCTTGAATGAAAAAAGGGCGGCAATTAACTATAAATAAAATTTGTAAATATTTGATAATCAATTATTTGTAGTACAAGTTAATCCCGAACTCACGTTATTAGACAAAGTCCTATTCAAAATCATCTAATTTGAGATATTTTACATATACTTTTTTCTTTTCATAGACAATAAGACTATACTGACCAGCTGAAATTTGGGTAAATTTAAAATCTTTTACTTCATCAAAATCTGATAAGTGTTTAGACAAGTCATAAAATTTGACAACTAGTTTGTTATCCTGTGACACTGTAAAATACCCTACTTTATACATTTTTTTACCTTTCTGTTCAAAAAAATAGAGCTTTTCTCCAGTTTGCTTATTGTTTTCCTCAAATAAATAATCAAAGAGGTGATTTGATTGCATTAGGGCTACAGTTTGTAATTCTCCTAAGTCCATTCTGATTGCCTTGTAAGATTTTTCCTTGTTCACAAAACTAAAACTTAAAATTTTCCCTGATTCATCAGTAGTAAAGACTATTAATTCATACATTTTATAAGTAGAATACGGTACATTCACTGACATTCCATAACCAATAGGAGCCAGTATAGCAGAAGCTCCTAAGGATGCTACTAAATCTACGCCATTAGCGACTTTATCAAAGTTTTCAATAATAAGCTGATATCCCTGAGGGGTTTTGGTCACTTCCTGTACCTGAATTTTATTCGTAGCGGGCTTCATGAGACTCCTTTCAAGTAGTTTGATTACATCTTCTTTCCAGTCCCATTCTTTATAAGATTTTTCTTTTCCTTCTTTATCTAATATCATCAGATAAAATCCTGTACAAGAGTTATCATTTACTTTTCTGCTGTCAAAATAAATACCACTTACATATAATTCTTCTCCTACTTCTTGTATTCTGGTAGGAATACGGGTACGATTTGGAGTACTAATTACTTTAAAATATTCATCTTTGCCAGTTTTTGCATTGATACTGATAATCTGAGACTTATCAGCATTGTCTATTTTTACATTTATATCTAGTATTAATGATTGCTCTCTTACCAGTTCAGCCTTTCTCAGTCTAATAGGCACAGTGTATTCTGAAAATACTCTTTCCCAAAGTATTTGGCCCTGAAAATCTTTTTTAATAATAGTCAGAGGAGATTTTTTGAAACTATCTTTCAGAAAATATACCCCATCTGACGAACTCGCCAGTATTTTTGGAACTAGAAAAGATTTGGCTATTGTTTCCTCGTTTTTAATGATTAATTCACCATTAGCTTTGAAATAATAAGATGAATATTTATGAAACTCTTTTACCCACATTGTTATGATAAGCTCATTGGCAGATGCTCCATAATCTTGTAGGTATACACTTCCTTTTAGTATAAACTCATGCTTTTTTAAAAGTTGGTCATTTTTGTCATAAAAGTAACAATAGAGAGAGGTATTAGGTATTCCAGGGACAGTATTCCATATTTTAACAGCAGTATAAGCATAACCGGAACCTGTAGGAATAAATAAAGCTTGATCATACGTCTCCTCAAATTTAGGAAAGGCTGATACAGTAGTAATAAAAAATGAAAAAAAACAGGATGAAATGATTTTGTAGAGGAAGGACTGCATAGGGCTAAATTTTAATGCAATATTAAAAAGTTTTAACCCCTAAAAGAATAACTCGTCGTTCTATTTTTACTTTATTTTAACAGGTTCTTTTTTAAATTGTCATTTTTCAATTAACTTTTTACCTTTACCGGTAAACCTGAACCTGTTACACACTTATGAAACTCCGAAATCTTATTATCCTGCTTATCATCGGGGCAGTTGTATATTTTCTTTTCTTTAGTCCTGACGACAATACCAATACTTCAGATAATAACAATAATACCAACAACACCACCCAAAACGATACCGACACCTCAGGTGGCAAAGGCAAAGGCTGTACCATCGATAAAAATGAGTTTGAAAAAGCCGACATTTTTACCCGCCTCGACCCCAATTCTCCTAAAAACTCATTGCCGGTTGCTGTTTCGCTACGTCAGTTTGCCCCAACGCCACGCAACCAGGGAGAGCAGTCTTCATGCGTAGGCTGGTCAACCTGTTATTCAGCCCGTACCATCTTAGAGGCAGTAGCCAAAGGTGTACAGCCTAATTCTACTCCTTTTAGTCCGGCTTATATTTACAACCAGATTCACGAAGGCGGTTGTATGAATGGCAGTTTTATCAACGATGCCTTAGACAAAATGAAAGCCGAGGGTGTATTGCCACTGTCACAGTTTCCGTATAGTGAAAATGCCTGCAATCGCCGACCCACCAGTTCAGAACGCCAGCAGGCAGGCAACTATCGCATCAAAGGCTACAACCGCCTCACCAACGGACAAAGTTTTGACATTGATATCACTGCCATGAAGCAAAACCTTGCCAAAGGAGCTCCCGTACTGATAGCCATGCCAGTAGGAGGCAGTTTTTACAACGGTGTAGGTTCTGATGGGTTATGGAATCCTACAGGCAGAGATTATGACAAACTTGAAATGTTCAGAAGTGGAGATTATGACCGTTCCGGCTTGGGCGGGCATGCCATGTGTGTAATCGGCTATGACAACGACAAGTTTGGTGGAGCCGTAGAAATACAAAACTCATGGGGACCTGACTTTGGCGACAGAGGCTTTTTCTGGATGAAATACAAAGATTTTGAGTCGTTTTGCATGGAAGCCTACGGTTTGTTTCCGTTGCCCAGCGTAAAAGCTGACCCCAATGTTTCTTTTAAAGTATCAATGGGTTTTCCGATTAATAAAACAAGTAACTACATTACTTTTCGTCAGAAACAAGGCAACACATTTGAAACCAATCAGACTGTAGCTAAAAATACCCGTTTTAAAGTAGAAATGACCAACTCTACACCTTGTTATGCGTATATGCTGGGACAAGAAACCGATGGCAGCAGTTATGTATTGTTTCCTTATACACCCAAACATTCACCTTTTATAGGTATAGCCGGAACTCGTATTTTTCCTGAAAAAGAATCATTGATGCCCGATGAAATCGGTACAAAAGATGTGTTTGCTGTGATTTTATCAAAAAATGCCCTGAATATTGAGCAAATTAAAAATGCAGTAAGCAGAAGTTCTGCTTCAACCTATGCCGAAAAAATTCGTCAGGTATTAGGCAGTGATTTAATTGATGCATCAAGTGTAAAATTTACTACCGATCAGATGATTAATATCACTGCCGGAAAAACTACCAAAAATACAGTAGCTATTATCATGGAAATCAATAAACGATAGTTGCAATCCCCAAGCCCCAACGGGAACAACTGTCTTGTTATTTTTTTAACCCAAAAACTCCCCCTGGGGACGGGGGCTTCTTAAAACTATGCCTGTAAGAATGGTAACCGATGACGAAAATGAAAACGTCAACGAAAATAATGACAACAATGGTGGTGGACTGATGGATATTTTCAATCAGTTTATGGATCCGTCAGATAATAACAATAATTATGAGGACAATACCGGAGGAGGGGGTGGAGCAGATATTTCCGGTATTCTCAATACATTTTTAAACACACAGCAGAATAATACCGGAGGCGGTCTGAACCTGATGAATGTGTTGAATATGTTTGGAGGTGGAAATACCAGCAACAACTCTGGAGGTATTGATGTGGCAGACATCATGAATCTGTTTAACAACAGCCGGAATAATGGCGGACAAATAGATTTTAATAACCTGCGGGACAATATTCAGAATCATCCACAGAGCAATAATACAGACTGGGTCAATACTGTCATGAGTATTGTGCAAATGTTTAGAAAATAGTGTAATTCCTGTTTTTCACTTTAAACCTTTAAAAATTATGCCTGTAAGAATGGTATCCGACGACGATGAAGACGAAAATTCATCAGATGATAGTGGAGATTTCAGTTTTAATGATGATTCCGGTTCTTCCGGAGATGATGATTCCGGAAATAACAACCAGGGTGGCGGAAATGCTGGATGTGCAGCTATGATAGTGCTGATACTTGTTGCTACCGCAGTTGTATATTTGGTTACTGGTTTCTGACTTATGCTTTTCAATAGAGAGGGAGCTTATTTTAATAAAAAGCTCTCTCTATTGAAAAAAATCTTTTTCACTGGTTTATTTTCTGAAACAATCTTTCCAGCAACGCTTCATTGGGTTTACCATAAAATTCAGATAAGTGTGCTCCCAACTCACTTTTGATTTTAGCCTGGTCTGTACCATATAATTTTTTGTACTCTCTGTAAAGCACCCGTAATTCCGGTAACAGGTTTTCTTCTTTTACAAATACAGGTTTTACCCTTCCTATCGGTGTAGTTTGTCTTTTAACATCATCCTGAAAATACAAACGCATATCTCTTATTTCTTCCTGTTTGATCGGTTTGCCTTCGTACAGATAAATATCCGGGTCGATGATAAGCGTATCATTCTGTTCCGGATGAATAATAGCTGGCAACTTTACACTGATGGTTTTACTTCGGTAAGAATATTTCATAAAAAAATAATGCTTGCTGCTGAGACGATAAGCTACGTCAGGCAAAGCAATCTTTTCAGGTTGTGTACATAAGTAAAGCCCACTGCTGTCTGTCATAAAGTGACGTTGTAAGGCAGAACGGGTATTTAGCTCTTCTTCAGAAATATTCTTAACAACTAACCCTACAGTCAAAGCATCTTTAAGTTTGCTTTTATATTCTGCTGTATGATGAAATTTTGATTTTGTCCCTGAAATCCTGAATCTTCCTTTTGCTCCTACTACTCCTGCAAAGGCTGCCTGATTTTTAAAAACCAGTTCTTCTTCCCCCGAAATCTTATCTCCTGTTTGCAATGGCTGATAATTTTTGGCATACAATACCGATTGGTTAGAGAAGGTAACATAATAAGTATCTTCCGAAAATCCGAAAAAAAGACAAAGTAGTAAAAACAGATGCATCCAAAAATATATTTGTTGAGAAACTATTAAAAAATACTAACTGAAAATGTGTTAAAATTTGTATTTGCCCCAATAAAGATGAAAAAAAGCTTTTTTGAGGGGTTTATTTCTTACATACTTGTGCTGCTATATACCAAAGAGTGATTTGTTGTTAATTATTTGATATTCAGTGTGTTTGTTTGTGTGAAATAACTATTGAATTTTTTTGTATTGAAATTATAGAGTAAAAATAAGAAAAAAATATTCATTTCTGTACTTTTTCTTACATGGTTTCTTACATTTTTTAAATTGTACTTTTCCGTGATGATGAAAGTTGATTATGCAAGATAAGACTTTTATTAATTTAAAAAGATAAATTATACTTTTCTAATATTAAAATTGTTCCTATTATCCTATGCCAATCTTGAAATAGTTATATAAATATAATAAAATTATACTTTGCCGGGAAATATATTGAAAAAAATGACATGGAAATGCTATTAGTAAATTTTTGAGCATACAAAATAATATTTTAAAAAAATGTTTTATTAATTTGTAATATTTTGTAAAAATGACTTTGATGATTGTTTTTTAAAATATAATATTAGTTAAGTATAGGAAATTTCTAATAGCAAGTTTTTTGCAGGGGTAAGAAAAATATCCGACTTATTATATTTCATTACTGATGAGTTGTTTGTCTGAAATTATACTTTTCCACTACCAAGCCATCTATTACTTTTGTATCGTCGAAAACAAAATAACACAGACATTCAATAATTCAACATATTAAAAACAATTAAAACTATGAAAAAATCAATTGTAACCGTAGCAGCTCTGGTAGCCAGTATTGTTGGTTTTGCACAAACTTCTAAAGTAAGCGTTGAAAGTTCTCCTCGTGGTTCTGTTTATAACCTGAAATATGTTTCTGATAAAGCTACTAAAGTAAATATTGTAATCACAGATGAAGACGGTAAAACTATTCTGGTAGATGACCTTTATGGTAAAAACTTTATCCGTCCTTATAACTTCTCTCAATTGCCACAAGGTGATTACCATGTTGCAGTAAAAAATAATGATGGAACTACTGAACTTGCTTTGAATCATAAAAATGAAACTGTAAATCCAGTTCATACGGTTTCTGTGAAAGCTCTTGAAAATGACCGTTTCCAGTTGACTGTGATTGGTAACAGTGCTGATGCTGTTGTAGTAAGTATCTACGATAATCGTGGAGAACTTGTTCACAGTGAAGCAGTAGTGAAAAAAGGTAGTTTTTCACAAATCTATGATTTGGCTAAAATTAAAGCATCTGGCTATACTGTGGAAGTAAGTGCTGGCGAGAAATTAGTGAGCAAAGTAACATTGTAAGGTGGGGGCTTTTAGCTGGTAGGCTTTACAACTGTTAGTTTATAAACTTCTGCTATTTGGCAGAAGTTTTTATTTTTAAGTGACTGTTAACTATTTTAATGTGAACTTGGGATTAAAAAGTCAGGGTAGAGATGCATCAGCGTAGATAAGTCCCGGATAAAGCTATAAAATATGAGTGATAAACTGTGAATCAAGTAAGTACAAATTATCTTGTGGGTCATCGTTTAAATCTTATATTTAAAACTACCTTTTTTGCTTATTTTCTTGGGCATACGGAAAAGTAAAAAGGTTTTTGAATAAGAGAAAGTTGATAGCCAGTTAAAAATAAGAGTTTTAAGTGTTTGACAAGTACCAACTTGCAAAAAGGTCTAATACCGGGTTTACCTTAATTTAAAAGATATCTATTTTCGGCTTGTCGGGGCTGAACACACATTTTGATTTTTAAATTAATATCAGTGATAGGCATTTCATTAAGATTTCATCATAAAAAAGCGAGGTGAGTATTTGTTTCCAATACTCACCTCGCTTTTTTTATAAAAACTTACGATTATTGTTCTATAATCCATTTTTCTGCATCTTCATATTCACTGAATGAGGTAACTATACCAGATTTTGGAGTAGCTTTTTTAGCAGAAAGTTCAGCAAAAATATTGGGTGAAAAAATCCACGCAAAGTGTTTTAGTCCTGCACTTTCCATAGATGGAAACCACACAGTAGCAGTCCATTCAGCAGCCTCATGCCAGGGACCAGAAACAAGGGTATTGTCATTTAAGACTTTAGCACATTTTTTTTGTGTAAGGAACTGCAAAATCAGGTCTCCTGATTTCATGATAGATTCCTTATTCTGGAA
>JAESFG010000350.1_pt1 | contig 67041 bp, 58 predicted proteins | sample 9269371 | NCBI WGS metagenome assembly JAESFG01 (sample SAMN14506227, study PRJNA617093) | algae metagenome | isolation source: Aetokthonos hydrillicola CCALA 1050 (B3-Florida) and co-occurring... | place: USA: South Carolina | collected 2013-01-01 | reverse complement strand
ACGCGGCCTCCGTGCCGCCGCAATCATGCCATCGGCCGCGGACGAGCGCAACCGACCACGCGCCGAACGCCGTCGGACCGTGCGCCGATCAAGCGCCGTACAGATGATCCGTCAGACACGCCCTAGCCACCGCTTGCGCGGCACCCCGGGTGTTGCGCTCGAATTGCCGCCCGGCACGGGAGGGCACCGGGCGGCGTGGGCTCGGCCTGACTGGGCCGGAGCTTCGATGAAAAGAATATCACGCCTGCGGGCCGTCAAGTGGAAGTTCTCTTGACGAACCAAGGGTTTAACACGACGGGGCCGACGTCCGTTTCCTTGGCGGTTTGCCAAGGCAATAGTTGCCAACGCTCCCCGTTCCTCACCCAATGTCGTTCAATGCCAGTGACCACAACCCGCGACGTGGTGTCTGGCTGGCGGTGCTCGTGCTGGCCGCGGCCGTCGCCGCCCGGGCTGCCATCAATTTTGCCAACACCACGCCCGGCGGCATGGACGCCGGGTATTACCCCATGCAGGCGAGGTCCCTGATCGAAACCGAATCGCTCATGTACCGCGATGTGCCGCTTTACCACTACGCGGCGGCGCTCATTGCACGCGGGCTTATCGTCGTGGGGTGGTCCATCGACGGCGCGGTGCTGCTCGCCTCGAAGCTCTTGGACACCCTTGTTCCGGTGGGCCTTGGCGTGGCGGTGCTCGGGCTCGCGCGGTTGTTTGCTCGCGAATTCATGCCGCGTAACGGTGCGGCTCGACCCAATTCCGGCGTCGCGGCCGCCGCGCCGGTGGCGCTCGCCGTGCTGTCGGGTCCGGCCATGCGGATGGTCTCCGACTTCCAGAAGCAGGCCGCGGCGATGGCGCTGCTCGGCGTGGCGGTTCTGGCGTGCCGGCGCGCGCTGCGGACGAAGTCCGTGCTCGACTGGGCGGGCGTATGCGTTGCTTTGGGCTTGACGGGGTTGACGCACGCCGGGACATTCGCGGCCGCGGCCCTCACGATCGGCCTCATCGTCGCCACGCACGTCACCCTGTTCGCACGCGTGTCGCCCATGCGGTTGGCGATGCTCGCCGGCTTCGGCTTGGTGGTCGCCGCCGGCGCGTTCGGGATGGTCTATTTCGCCGACCAAGGCAAGGCCATGGGCCTGGTCAGGGGAATGTCGAAGTTGACGCGGGTCAGCACGGGCGACGCCGGCGGCCACGGGCCGGGCCCGGGGATGGACCCCGTCGGCCTGGTGCTGAGCCTTGCGGCCCACGCCGTGGGTGTGTGGACGCTCCTGGTGGCCCGCAGGGCCGCGGACGCGTCCGCGGCCAGCCGCGCCGTGGCCTCAGGCTGTGCGCTGGCAGCGATGGCGCTCGCCTCCCCGCTGCTGGCGCCGGAGTACTTCATGCGGCTGGCGCTCATGGCCCCGGCCCCGCTTTCGATCGCCCTGGCGTTCGTGCTCGCTCGGCGGGTACGCGACGAGCGTCCGGCGCGGCCGGCGGTTGTGCTGCTCGCGGCCAGTGCGGCGTCGGCCGTGCTGCCACTCTCGTTCCTGCTGCGCCCGATGGTGAGTGAGCAAGGCATCGCCGAGTTCCGAGCCATGAGCGCGACCGTACAGGAGACACCCGGCACGGTCGTCGTGGCCCGGCACGGCCTGGAGTTCTGGGCGTCGTATTTCCTGCACTGCCCGGTGCGGACCGCGCCGGGGAAGGCCGCGGATCTCGCGGCGTTCCCGCGCGTGCTCATGCTGGTGGAGGTCGACGGCGGCCCCGGTCCTGGCCCACGGCGTGGCCCTGCTGGCGGGCCGGAACGCCCGCGCCCGCGCGGACCGGACGGGCAGCGCGGCCCCGTGCAGATGGACGGACCTGGCCCGATGGGCGGACCCGGCCACATCCCCGCGTCGCTGCTGGGCGCGCGGGTGTTCGAGGGGACGGTGTTCACGCTGGCTGAACGCGCCGATCCGTAAGCGCGGCCGGAGACCACGGCCCAGCAGCCCGTGCGGGCCGTCGGCTGATCACGCCGGTGCGATTGTGGAAAATGGAGCCGGGGGGAGTCGAACCCCCGTGCCAGATAGTCGAATCCGACGCCTCTACGCGTGTAGGCGGTGTGTTGATCTCGTCGGACGGGCGGCCACTGCCAACCTCCCGGACGACCAGCCCCCAGCTGTCTCCTCGCCCACGCGCCTGAAGGCGGCACTTGTGAGCCAGCCCGATGTCATGAGACCCCTGATCCATCGGACGTCAACCCGGGATCTTGCAGCCTTAATTAGGCCGCGAGAGCGTAGTTGCTGTTGGCAACTGATTTTGTGCATGCTTTTTACCAGGCCCGCATGCTCCTGGACGCGCCACGTCGAACCGGCTCTATCCGGTCGAACGCCGTCTCGGCCCCGGTTGTCAAAGAACGCGTCACTATAGCGTGTGCGCGGGGGGGATTGTTCGTGCTCGGCGCCGGGGAAGTAGGCAGCACGCACACGCGAGCAACGTCCACGCCGACGCCGGCCCGGGGACGGGTGTCAAAAGGACGTAGTCCCCGGCGTCGGTCGCCACGATCAGTTCGCCGAGCGGACTAACCGCCCAGACACGTACGAACCGGCCCCATTCGCCGTCCACGAGATCGTTGAGGATATGGGCTTCCACTCCATCGAACATCCACGCTTCGTACTGGGACGTGTCGTCACGCGGCGCTTGACCGTACACATGCCCGAACCGGTCGAGCCCCGCGACACTTCCCCACTGGTGATCAGGGATGATGATCTCGCGGGCTTGGCCCTGTGGATCCCACAGAATCGGGTTCGGCCCGTTGTCGCCGGCGACGAGCCCCGCGTCGTTAATGAATCGCGGATCCCAGAGGTTGTCGCCGCGCTGCAGCTCGAGGAGCGTCCCGTCGGGGCGCCAGACGACGGCCTGGAGCTGGATAAGCCGGGTTCCCGCGACTTCGCCCCGGTTGTTGATCGCGTTGGCCTTGGCGAGTTGGTACGGCGCCAGAGGGACTGGGTTCCCGTCGATCCAGAGCATTGCGGACGGAAGGCCGTGCGAGTCGTACCCGATGCCGCAGATTACGCCATCGTTGTTGATGCCGGTAACGCCCCAATCCTGGGCGGGCGGGGCGGCGAGCGGCTCGAGTACGCCGGCGGCGTACCGGATCGGCTCATTGGAGCCGGTGTCGCTGCGGGTTCCGACGGCGTCGCCGCGCTCGTTGATGTGTTCGAGGCCGGCGTAGCGGGCACCGCTCGATCCCAGGCGCGTGAGAACACCACTTGACCAGACCGCCGCCTCGGTGCCGTCCTCGTACGAACCGTACGACCCGGCGATGGTGCGCGATGAGTTCATCGCCCGAGGGACGAACTGATCTGGGAACGCGAGTGGCGTGGCGCCGTAGCGAACGCTCTGCGCGTTCGATGTGCTCACGATGGCGACCAGCCCGACCGCGGCGAGCAGCGGGGGTGTCCGGGGTCCGGTCGATTTGGTCACCGGGCACCTCCTGAAAACCCGCGTCGAGCGCGGCGGGCGGTACAGGTGACTGCAAGCAGTGCCACCGAGGCCGGCACGCCCGGGCCGGGGACGGGCGTCAGGATCCGCCAGCCGAGGTTGGTGTTCACGACGATCTCTCCGGCGGCGTTCATGACCGACGCGCCCCAGACGTTTCCGTCAAAGCCCTCCACGAGGTCGTCGAGCTTCGAGGTTTGCCCGCGATCCCAGACCCAGATGTCGAAGAGGTACTCCCCGGGCGGAACCGCGCCCCAAACGACGTGGCCAGCGTCGTCGATGGCGAGGAACTCGATGTTCGTCCAGCCGTCGAAAACAGGGATGACGTCTCCGGAAGCGGTGCGCAGGACGACCGTGTCGTACCCGTCGCGGATAAGGACGTCGCCCGCGTTGTTGAGCCGGGCGTAGGGGATCCAGTGATCATCGCTTCCGGGCATAAGTTCAAATGAACCGTCGGGATGCCAGATGCGGAGGTTGTCACCCCAGCGGTCGGCGCCAAGGCTGTCCCCGTGATCGTTGATGTCGTACGCTTCGCTCCCGCTCCAGGAAAGCTGTGCGAGAACCGTGGCGGGGGCGTCGGGGGTGTCCCAACAGGCCGCGAACGGCGTGTTCGCCCCCCATACAGCGCCGGCGACCTGGCCGGCGTGGTTGATCCCCCAGGCGGAAGAGGCGGAATCGGGCATGTCGTAGCGTGGGAGGAGCTGGGGCGGGCCACCGGGTTGCCAGAGGAAGCCGCGGTTCGAGTAGTCGGCGGCTGTCCACCAGGTTCCCACGCCCACGCCGGCGTCGTTGATATCGCTCAAAATGGAATGGGTGGCGTCGCTGGGCCCCAGCTCGGTCACAACGCCGCCTTCGAGGACCGCGGCGCGGTACCTGCCGTGGTCGTCGTACGTCGCCCCGGCGATCACGCGCGAGGCGTTCATCGCGCTGGGCTCAAATCCCACGGGCATCAAAAACGGCTCAGCTCGATAGCGTGGCGGCGCTGCGGAAACCGGCGACCCACAAGTTGCCACGGCCACCCCAACGACACCGGCCCGTGCGCACCCACTCACTCCAACGAGCGAGGGCTGGCACGCTGACGAGCGGCGTCGACGGCGGACGAGCACCCAGCACGCGGGCCCAAGCACGCACGTCGCCCCCGCGGGGGACGGTACCGGCACGAGCACGTAGTATCCGCCGGCGCTCGTGCCCACGAGGATCTCGCCCAGCGAATTCAGGGCATAGCTCCACTCCACCCGGGCATCGAAGCCGTCAATCAGGTCGTTGATCGAAACTTCAACGCCGTCCTCCCACAACCGCACGTCGTACTCCGCCACGCCGTCGTGCAGCTCGCTCCAGACGACCCGGCCCGCCTCGTCGAGGCCCGCGAACGATGTGTCCATCCGCCCTTCGGCGATGATCGAGAGACGACCCTGGGCATCCCAGAACGCGATCCGGTCCGGCACGTCGCGTGCCGCCACCTGTCCGGAGTTGTTGATCTGCACGAGGCTGTAGTCGCTCGGCCAGTACGCGTCTTCGAGCGTCTCCAGTTCGCGGCGCGACCCGTCCGTGCGTCGCACCGACAAGCCGCCGGGAAACCACTGGTCCACCACCACATCACCGAGATCGTTGATCGCCAGTGCCTTGCTCCACTCCACTCGGCCAAGCGCTGCCGGCGGTCCGTTGTCCCAGACCACCGCCGCCCGGAACATCTCGTCGTCGACATGGGTCCCGCAGATGACGCCGTGCTGATTAATGCCGACCGCCGTCGAGTCATACCCCTCAACGGCCGGAAGGTCGACCAGCTCGCCGCCCGTCCACTCGAGCGCCTGCATGATCCACGGCCCGTACGTCGAGTACCGGACACCCGCCGCGTGCCCAGCGTCGTTGATTGTGTTGAGCCGCGTTGATTGGAGTTCGGGGTGACCCAGCGGCGTGAACTGGCCCTGCCTCCACGCCGCGGCCTGCGACTGCTGGTCACCCGGCGGGTAGTACGACCCGACGATCGTCCGCGACGAATTCATCGCGGTTGGCCAGAACCAGGCGGGAAGATCGATCGGCTCCGCGGTGTACCGGATTGACTGGGCGTGCGTGCTCAACGGAACCGTTGATGTGCCTGCAATGGTCGCCAGCACGCCGCGGGTCCACGAGTTCCGTCCGTTTGTCATGCACCGGTCTCCTTCCCCAGACAATCAACCAAGCCCTTCGCGCGTTCACGAAGACCGACGCCGCGGCCGCTTCCGTCTCAGATTTGGCCGAACGGTGTACCCTCTGGCACCCATGCCGGACACGCCAGCCGACATCGCGCAAGGTTTGCCGACACCCGCTCGTGAGCCCGTCCTCGCCATCGACGGCTTCGTCAAGCTCTACGGCGACAAGGTCGCGGTCAAGAAGCTCGACCTGCACGTCGCCCCCGGCAGCGTCGTCGGGCTGCTCGGGCCCAACGGTGCCGGCAAGAGCACCACCCTCAAGGCCGTCGCCGGGATCATCCGGCCCACCCAGGGCACCGTCCGCATCTGCGGGCACGACGTGATCGACGACCCGGTCGCGGCCAAGAAGCACCTGGCGTACGTCCCCGACGAGCCGCGCCTGTACGACGAACTCACGGTCATCGAGCACCTGCGCTTCCACGCCGCGGTCTATGGGCTGCCCAGCGACCGTGCGTCGGTCGAATCGCTCGCCGGGCCGCTCATCGAGCGGTTTGAACTCAGCGAGCAGAAAGACAAGCTCGGGGCCGACCTCTCCCGCGGCATGCGCCAGAAGGTCGCCGCGTGCTGCGCCCTGTTGCACGAGCCGCGCCTGGTGCTGCTCGACGAGCCGCTCACGGGGCTGGACCCGCGCGGCATCCGCACGATGAAGGACATGATCCGCGAGCGGGCCCGGGCCGGGGCCGCCCTGGTCATCAGTTCGCACCTGCTCGACCTCATCGGCGACCTGTGCGATGCCCTGCTCATCATCCACAAGGGCGAGGTCAAATACGCCGGCCCCATGAGCGGGGCCCGGCTCGCCTTCGCCGGCGAGCAGCCCGACGCCTCGCTCGAAGAGATCTTCTTCAAGGCCACCGAATCGTCGTCGGGCGCGCCCGCCCCGGGGCCCGCGGCGTGAGCCCGGCCCTGCGCATGCTCCTGTGGATGCGCCTGCGCGGGCGTGTCCGGCTCCTGCTCAAGCGGACGGGCGCGCTGCAGTCGGCGCTGCTCACGGTCGTCGCCGCGCTGCTGGTGATCGGCCTGATCGGCTCGTTCATCGCGGCCCTCTTCGTCGGTCGCTCGCAGAACACCTCGACCTTCATCGCCCGGGCGGAAACGTGGACGCCGGTCATCATCCTCGCGGGCTGGGTCTCGACGCTGCTGCTGGGCGGCAAGGCGGGGGCACTGGCGTTCACCCCGGCCGACACCGATCAACTGTTCCCCGGCCCGTTCTCGCGCCGCGAACTGGTGCTCTACCGCATCTGCGTGCAGAGCTTCGGCGCGCTGGTCTCTGGCGCCTTCGCCGGGCTGTGGCTCATCATGCACGCCGGCACCTTCCTGGGCGGCTGGCTCGCCTTCGTGCTGCTCATGCTCTTCCTGCAGTTCTCGAACATCGCCCTGAGCATCGCGCGCGAGGCGGGGGGGAACCGCCTGCGGATGGCCGTGATTGTTCCCGTGGTGATGCTGCTGGGCTACGTGCTGCTCGCCTCGGGCGCGGCCGGCGGCGACCTGTCCCGCCTGGTGGCGACGATCACGTCGATCCGCGAGTCGCGGATCGCCTCGGCCCTGCTCATGCCGCTCGAGCCGTTCGGGCGGGCGTACGCCGCGACCGACACGCCCACCGCGCTGCTCAACGTCGCCGGGTGCTTCGGGCTCGCGCTGCTGATGGTGCTGTTCATCCTGCGACTGGACGCCGTGTCGCTTGAAGCGAGCCTCGCGGCGACCCAGAAGGTGCAGGCCCAGCTCGAGCGGATGCGTCGGGGCAAGTCGATCTTCCGTCCCACGGCCACGGTCGAGATCCCCATGCCGCGACTGCTCGGCAGGGCGTCGCCGATCGCGTGGCGGCAGTTCACCGGCGTGGTCCGCTCGGGGGCGTGGACGGTGGTGCCCGCGGGCGCGCTGGTGGGCGTGATCGTGGGGAGCCTCGACGAGCAGTACGCCCGGGCGGTGGTCCCGATGGCGACCATGATGTTCGTCTTCGCCCTGCCGAACCTGCTGCGGTTTGATTTCCGAGCGGAACTCGACCAGCTTTCGACGCTCAAGACCCTCCCGCTCGCCCCGATCACGGTCGCCGCGGGTCAGCTCGCGGCCCCGGCGATCGCGGCCACGCTCATGATCTGGGCCCTGATCGCGGGCGTGCTGGTGCGGAACATCGAGCTGGGGTACGCGCTGCTGCCGGGCTTGGCGATTGCGCCCGCGGTCGTCACCATCCTCATGGCGTGCGAAAACATCCTCTTCCTGCTGTACCCCTATCGCACCGCGGCGAGCGGCGTCATGGACGTGCGGCACATGCTCCGCGGCATGCTCGCGCAGATCGCCAAGGTCACCGCCGTCGGCCTCGCCATCGGCCCGGGCGTGCTGCTCATCTTCGGCTCGGTGCACCTCGGCCTGGGCCTCTTCCCGGGCGTGGCCGCGGCGTGCGTCGTGCTCGCACTGGAGTGCGTGGGGCTCACCTTCGTGCTCGCGTGGGCGTTCGACCGGTTCGACCCGGCCCGCGACATGCCGGCCTAAGCACGCCCGCGCACAAGCCCACGTGATCAGCCGGGAAGAGTCCTCAGGGCCGCCCGCACGCGCTCGATGACGCGCCGGCGGTCCTGGTCGGTCCCGCCCCGCTCCCGTTCCACGCCGGGCCGTGTCCACACCGTCGCCCGGGGCTCGGGCTCGTCGGCGCGGCGTGGGATCACGTGCCAGTGGATGTGATTCACCACATTACCCAGGCACTCGTAGTTGATCCGCGACGCGAGCCCAGCCGCCCGCAGGGCCGCGCCGACGCGTCCCGCCTCGGCCATCACGGCGTCGCGGTGCTCAGGGGCGAGCAAGTCCAGGTGCTCGGCGTGCTCGCGCAGGATGAGCGTGCACCACCCCGGCCACGCGAAGCTGTCACCGAGCACAACCGCGCTGTGCTCGAGCATGGCGATGAAGTCCGGATCGGTCCCGGCTTCGAGCCCGCCAAGGCGGGCGCACAGCGGGCATGCGGGCTGGGGCGTGCTCACAGGATCCTTCGCAGCGGGTTGATGACCCAGTTGTCGCGCCCCGGGATCAGCACGTCGGCGATCTCCAAAGCTTCCTTGAAGCTCTCGCTCGCGGTTTCGATGTCGATGGCCCCGTGCAGCACCTGCCCGCGCTCGAGGTGTTCGACGGTGGCGACAGCGTCGCCGCAGATGAGCGTCGCCCGCCCCGCGTGGGCCCCGGCCTCAATGCCGCGCCGGCCCGGCGGTTCGTCCAGGCCGTCGTCGTCGTCATCGAGGTCCTCGTCGTCGTCGTCGTCGATGCCGGTGTCGAAGCCGCCGGGGAGCACGCCCCTCAGCGAGGGCCCCGCGGCGCCGGTGACGCCGGGACCGCCGCGGGCGGGCTCGACGATGAGCAGGCCGCACATCCCGGGCGTGACGCCCGGGAGCGGGAACAGGTCGACGTGCTCGGCCAGCTTGTCGGGAGCGGCCTCGCACCGCTGCAGGACCGCGATCTCGGACCGCAGCAGCTCGACGACCGCCTCGTCGGCGTGCTGGGCCGCCTCCTGGGCCCGCCGGATCATCGGCACTCCCACGCCCTCGCGCTCGGCCTCGCTGATCCACCACGTCGCGTGCTCGAAGGCCCCGATGCCGCGCCGGGTCTCGGGCTTGAAACTCGTGAGGAAGACGTGGGTGATGTCGGCGGGCTTGAGCCCGGCCCGCTCGTCGAGCCGGGCCGCGATGGCCGCGGGCGGCAGTGACGGGTCGACGAGAATGATCTTGTCCCCGGTCCGCACGAGCGTGCACGTGGCGTGCCCGCTGCGTGAGGCGGAGCCCGGCCGCTCGTTCCACATCGGGTGGGCCGCGAGCGTCCCGATTGAGATCACCCGGATGTCGATCTCCGTCTGGGGCACGCGCTGGTCACTCCTGGTCGGCCCGCAGGCGCTCGAGCACCGGGTCGCGGGCCGACTTCTTGGCCCGCAGGCGCTCGACCACCTCCGGCGGCACCATGGTGGAAAGCTTGGACAGGTCGTCGCCCATCGCGGCGATCTGCTTGATGAGGCTGCTCGAGGTGTACGCGAAGTCCTGGCCCGCGACCACGAACGCGGTCTCGAGCCCGGCCACCTGCCGGTTCGTCAGGGCCTGCTGCACCTCGGTCTGCAGGTCCGAGAGGTTGCGGATGCCCCGCAGCAGGGCCGTCGCCCCGACCCGCCGGGCGAAGTCCATCGTCAGCCCGCCGAACGCGTGCACTTCGACCGGCGCCAGGCCCGGCTCTTCGCGGTTCATCCGGTCGGTAAACAGCCGGATCATCTCCACCCGTTCCTCGACCGAGAACAACTGCTCCTTGCCGGGGTTCCGCCCCACGGCGACCACGAGCCGGTCGAACAGCCGGCGACCGCGCGCGATCACGTCGAGGTGGCCAAAGCTCACGGGGTCGAACGAGCCGGGATACACCGCCAGGTGCCGCACGGGTCAAGTGTACAGCCCGGCGAGACGGCCGCCGACGACCCGCCCGTGCCGCCCCGGGGCGGCACGAGTTCTCCCGCGCGGGCGACACAGTCGGCACAGACCGACCGGCGGTCGCGGAGTCCGTGTTGACGGGGCTGGCATGCCCGGCCGCTGCATTGGAGACTTGCGTCGCAGGCTGAATCACGTCGCCGCGTGGGTGAACGTGTCTGCCCCTGTGGGTGCCCTGCGCCGGATGCCTCCCCGGCGCGGGGCAATTTTCTTGATCTTTACGGATGCGAGCCCCGTGCGCGCGACGGGGTCGGGATCCGCGCGGGTACACTGCCGCCCATGCGCGTCTGCCTCTTCACCGACACGCTCGGTGACGTCAACGGCGTCTCGCGGTTCATCCGCAACGTCGCGGATCAGGCCGCGGGCTCGGGGCGGGACCTGACGGTCATCACGTCAACCCGCATGACGTGCCCGCGGCAACCAAACATCGTGAATGTCCCGCCGCCGTACGCCCGGGCGATGCCGGGGTACCCGAACCTTGAGGTGGTCCTCCCGCCGACGGGCGGGCTGATCGCCGAGGCTCGGCGACGCCGGCCGGACGTGATCCACGTGAGCACGCCCGGGCCGGTCGGCCGCGCCGGCGTCCTGGCCGCGAGGCGCATGGGCGTGCCCCTCATCGGGACGTACCACACGGATTTCCCGGCATACGTCGAGCACCTCTTCCAGGACGCGGTGTGCACCTGGCTGTGCACGAAGGTGATGAGCCGGTTCTACCGGCCGTTCTCGAAGCTGTTCACCCGCTCGTTGGACTACGCCGACGCCATGGAGCGGCTCGGTGTCCGGCGCGGCGACATCGTCAAACTGCTCCCCGGCATCGACACGGACACGTTCCACACCCGCCACCGTCCCAGCGACGTCGACGCGTTCTGGCGCCGCTACCCAGGCGTCGACCCCGCGGCGGTCAAGGTGCTCTACGTCGGTCGCGTCAGCGTCGAGAAGAACCTGCCCTATCTCGCGCGGGTCTGGAAGGCGACCAGATCGCTCATCCACGACAGGGCCCAGCTCATCGTCATCGGCGACGGACCGTACCGCCGGCCGATGGAGATCGACCTCGCCGGCCGCGGCGGCGTGTTCCTGGGCTTCCGCCATGGGGTCGAGCTGTCACAGCTGTACGCCGCGAGCGACCTGTTCGCGTTCCCCTCGACCACCGACACGCTCGGGCAGGTCGTGATGGAGGCGCAGTCGGCCGGGCTGCCGGTGATCGTGACCGACCAGGGCGGGCCGAGTGAGGTCGTCGTGCGCGACCCGGAGCCGGCCGCCACGGGGTTCGTGCTGTCCGCGGACGACGCCCAGGGGTGGGCGCGCACCATCGCCAGGCTCGTGACCGATCCCGGGTTGCGGGCAACGATGGGCGCGGCGGCCCACGCCCTCATCCAGCCCATGTCGATCCGCCACTCCTTCGAGCACTTCTGGAGCGTGCACGAAGAGGTGGCGGCGGAGGCTCATCTCGACCGCGGAGCACCCCTGGGCATGTTCCAGGCGGCACCGCACTCGGGGCACGCTGTAAAGCCATCGGCGCCCGGGGCCGTGCCGGCCAGGTCATAGCCGCAGGCAGGGCAATATGCCTCGGCAAGAAACTCGGCGATTATGCGTGGACCGTGGCGCCGGTGCCTCGCGCGTCGGTTGAGCGGGACGGCGACGACCGCGAACACGACGCATGCCAGAACCGTCGCGAGCATCACCGCGTACGGGGCCAATCCCATTGTGAGCAGTGTTTGGGCGAAGACGCCCGCGACGGCGTACGCCAACACCCCGAAGCAGACGTACACCGCGACGCGGCGCGCCCGCACCGGCCGGCGAACGCGATGCTCGATGACCGACTGAGTGCCGAGTGGAACGGCCTCATCGCGCGCGAGGCGGGGACGGTCACTCAGCAAGCCGTACAGCTTGACGGGGTTGCCGCGGTCATCGGTGGGCGCGGAGGCAGGCATGTCGAACGACGGCGAAGGCTACTTGTTCACGATGGGCTTGAATCCGCCCATGCACATGCGCTTCATGTCCATCGTGACCGTGTACTTGTCCATCATGCCGGCCAGGCGCGGATCCGCCATGATCTTCTTGTTGGCCTTGTTGCGGGCGCCCTTCGAGGGCCACGTCACCCACGAGAAGACCACGGTCTCGTTCTTCTTCGCTCCCGCGGCCTTGGTGAACGATCCCATCCCCTTGATCTTCAGGTCGTCACCGGCGGTCTCGACGTACTGCGTCGCGCCGTACTCCCCCCAGATCTTCGACGCCGCGGTCGCCATCTTCTTGTACGCCGCAAGCTGCTTGGTGGGGATGACGAGAAGGAATCCGTCGACATAGGCCATGGTGCAAGTCTCCGTTGAGGGCGGAGGAGTTGTACCGCAAAGCGGAAGTGGGTGCAACACGGACGCCCGCGCCGCATGCACTCCCGCGTGAGTTCGTGGAACTTGCGCCGCTTACTTCGACGGGTTCGCCCGGTACCACTCGATCGTCCGCTTGAGCCCTTCCTCGAAGCCGACCCGGGCCTTCCAGCCCAGCAGCTTCTGGGCCCGGCTCGTGTCCAGGCACCGGCGGGGCTGACCGTCGGGTTTGGTCGCGTCCCACTCGATCCGGCCCTTGAAGCCCGTCAGCCGCACGATGAGCTCGACCAGGTTCTTGATCGTGATTTCGAAGCTCGCGCCGAGGTTGATCGGTTCGGGGTCGTTCATGACCTCCGCCGCACGCACGATCCCGTCCGCGGCGTCATCCGAATACAGGAACTCGCGGCTCGCGGTCCCCGTGCCCCAACACACGATCTTGTGGTCGCCGCGGTTCTGGGCCTCGATGCACTTGCGGATCAGGGCCGGGATGACGTGGCTCGAGTTGAGGTCGAAGTTGTCGTGCGGGCCGTACAGGTTCACCGGCAGCACGTAGCTCGACTTCATGCCGTACTGCAGCTTGTACGCGTCGAGCATCTGCCACGCGGCCTTCTTGGCGACGCCGTAGGGCGCGTTGGTCTCTTCCGGGTACCCGTTCCAGAGTTCTTCCTCTCGGAAGGGCACGGGCGTGAACTTCGGGTACGCGCAGATCGTCCCGACCTGGATGAACTTGCCGCCGCGCTCGACCATGCCGTCCACGCGCGCCAGCTCGATCAGGTGCAGCGCCATCGCCATGTTGGCGAAGAAGTAGCGCCCCGGGTTCGCCCGGTTCGCCCCGATGCCCCCGACCTCGGCCGCGAGGTGGATGACCACGTCGGTCCGCCCCGTGCCCCCGAACGCGGTCTCGTACAGCCGCTTCACCGCGCCCTCGCTGGTGAGGTCGAAGTCCTTGCGCCGCGGCACGAACAGGTCCGCCTCGCGCACGCCGCGCTCCTTGAGCACGCGGACCACCTGCCGCCCGATGAACCCGGCCCCGCCGGTGACGATGACCTTCTTGCCGGCCCAACTGATCGGCGCATCCGCCATGGCGCGAGTCTCCCTCGCACCCCGCGACCGCCACCCGAAGTAGGGGGATGACGGCCCCGAGCGTGCAGGCGAGTGTATCGGACGTTCCCGCGCTCCTCTTGGGTCGGGGCGGCCCGCCGCGAGCCTGCCCGACCGCACCACCGGTCGAGAGTCCCGCTCAACAGGGCCGATCAACGTGAAACGGCCCCCGCGTCTGCCTTGCCCGGCCGATACCTAGTCTCCTGCCCATGTCCCCCGCTCAGAGCACGCCCGACGCCGCGCCGGCCAAGCTGCACCTCGGGTGCGGCATGGTGACCCCGCCGGGCTGGCTCAACGTCGACGGTTCGTGGGGGGCGATCGTGGCCAAGCGGCCGCGTCTGCAGAAGGCGTTGTCATCGGTCGGCATCGGCCCGCCCCCGCGCCCGGGGGTGAGCTGGAACGCCGCGATCACCATCCACGACCTGCGCAAGCCCTTCCCGTGGCGGGACGGCTCGTTCGACGCTGTGTACGCGAGCCACACCCTCGAACACCTGCACCTCAACGAGGCCGGGCGCGTGCTGCGCGAGTGCCTCCGCGTGCTGCGGCCCGGCGGCGTGTGCCGCATGGTGGTGCCGGACCTCGAGCACCAGATCAAGGTCTGCTACGGCCCGGGCGGGGGCGGGGCCGCTCCCGACGCCCCCGGGGCCGCCGGCCAGGAAGGCGGCGACTGGTCCGGGTGCGACACCACGCTCGCGGCCGATCGGCTCCTGCGCATGATGGGCATGCGCCGCCCCAGCCCGCCCAGCGGCCGCAACCCCGTCTATCGCCTGTACCGAACCCTCAACGACTTCCGTGCCCACAAGTGGATGTACGACGAGCGGTCGCTGTGCTCGCGCTTCACGGAGGCCGGCTTCACCGACGTCGCCCGGCGCAACTGCCGCGACAGCCGCATCGACGGCATCGACGCCGTCGAGCTACCCGACCGCGTCGAGGACGGCGGCCTCGCGGTTGAAGGAGTCAAGCCCAGCCGCTGAGCCCGCACCCCGCCCGTGCACCGCCGAATCCGCCCGAGGATCCCTCCCGATGCCGAGTCCCCTCAACCTGCTCCGACGCTCCTTCGCCAGCGCGGTCCTGCCCTGGACCCGGCGCGAGATGCCCGGCTGGTCCTACCTCGCCGTCATCGGCGGCGATCGCATCGACGGGCTGTGGAAAGACCTCCCGCCCGCCACCGTCCGCGGCAAGCAGCACGGCTACCTCATGCGCCTGCAGCGCGCCGACTGGGCCGAGCGCCAGACGTGGTTCACCGGCCGTTACTACGAACGGGCCGTGCAGGCCCTGGTCTCCCACGCCCTGCGCGAGGGTGACACCTTCGTCGACATCGGCACGAACATCGGCATGATCACCCTGCTCGCGGCGTCGCGCGTCAAGCAGCAGGGCCTGGTCCTCTCGTTCGAGCCCAACCCCGGCGTATACGCCCGCCTGCGCGAGCACATCGAGCTCAACGGCCTCGACGGCGTCGTCCGCACGTTCCCCGTCGGCCTGGGGAACGAGAAGGCCGAGCTCACGCTCAACATCCCCGAGTCGCACAGCGGCATGGCCAGCATGGGCACGCCGCGGGACCTGCCGCAGTGGGCCAAGCGCCGCGAGGTCAAGGTGAGCGTCGACCGGGCCGACCGCATCATCCCACAGGACACCCCCGGCGCGATGTTCGTGAAGATCGACGTCGAGGGCTTCGAGCGGCAGGTGCTCGAGGGCCTGACGGGCGTGCTCGACGCGCGCAAGCCCGCCGTGCTCATGGAGTGCAACGACGAGATGCTCCGGCACGCCGGATCGACGCAGGCCCAGATCTGGGACCTGATGACGTCCCGCGGCTACCGGGCGCTCGAGCCGTACGAAGCCGGACCGGACGCCGTACGCCTGAGCCGCCTGGACACCCCTGAATCAAGGCGTGAAGAGGACATGCTGTGGCTCGTTCCGGGTCAAGAGCATGAAAAGAGGCTTAGTTCACTGATCGACGCCCGTTCGTGATGTACGTTGGATCGACGGACGCGTGAGGGCCCAGCTCCGCGTCCGACGCGATGACAACCAACGCACGGATCATCCAGCGCGCACCGGTCGCCGTCTCCGCCGAATCCACGTACGCCTCGGGCGGGTACTGGGGCGACCACCACGCCGAGTGGTTCACGACCGCGCCGACCAAGCAGGCGGACTTCATCGACGGCTTCCTCGCCGCCGTGGACGACGCGGGCACGAGCGAGGTGCGCGTGGTCGACATCGGCGGGGGCAACGGCTGGACGCTTGTGCAGACGCTCAAGCTCGCGTCCGCTCGCCGTCCGGCCGTCCGGTTCACCCCGACGTGCTACGAGATCGCCCCCGACGCCGTCGCCATCGGGCGCGAGCGTTTCCCGGACCTGGACCTGCGTCACCGCATCTTCGACCCCGCCGACGGCCCGTTCGACATCGCCATGCTCATCGACGTGCTCGAACACCTCGAGAACCCGTGGCAGATGCTCCGGGACGTGCACGCTTCGGCGAACTACCTCGTCGTCCGCCAGCCCCTGCTCGCGAGCCTGAGCACGTTCCGCAACGGCGCGTACCGGGCGCAGCGCGAGGAGCTCGGGCACATCGGCTTCTTCGACGTCCGCCAGTTCAAGGACATGCTCGGCGCCTGCGGCTGGGAGCCGCTTCACCTGGACCTGGTCGCGCTGTGGGAGTGGCCCGTGAACAAGGGCATGCACGCCCCGTGGTGGAAGAAGGCCCTGGTGCGCTGGAACCGCGAACTGATGTCGTACATCTTCAGCGGGTTCTACCTCAACGGCGCGTTCAAGCGCCGCTGACCGCGGGGCCGGGCCATCACAGGTCGAGCGTTCGTTCCGGGTCGGCGTACACCGTGGGTTTCAAGTTGCCGTTCTCCTCGCGCACCTCTTCGGGCGGGTTCGACCCGCCCAGGCCGCGTGGGAACTCCTTGCCCCCCAGGGGCGCCACGTGCCCGTCGGCGAACGCGACGTTGGACGTTCCGAACCGGCCCGGATGCCGGTAGCCGATTCGGGAATTGGTCATCCCGATCTGGTTGTCGCGCTGCCGACCGGCGTACAGGCCATCGGCCACCGAAACCAGGTTCTGCGGCCGGCTGAAGGCCTTCACCCCCATCTGGCGCATGTACGACTTGCCCGCGTCCGGTCCGTATCCCACGCTCAGGGTGTAGAACTGGTCCGGCACGATCGTGACCACGCCGCCGATGGGGTTGTCCGCGTTGATCCAGTACGCGACGCGGATGATCTTCTCGAACCCGCGGTCCTCGATGAGCGTCGGGATATTCGATGAGCCCGTGCGGATGAAGGGCCAGTCCAGCCAGCCCTTGGGCTTGTCCGGATCGGTGCCTGTTTGGCCCGTGGCGACGCCCGCGATGTCGACGGTGTCGGGGCAGTAGAACGGGTTGCCCCCGACCTGCTGCGACGCGGTCATGTAGCCGTCGCGGTCGAGGATCGGGCCCCACCCGTCGAGCGGGTCGTCCGGCCCGCCCCCGGTCGAGGCCATGTTGTACGACGGGATCACGGCCTCGCTGTTGTCGCCGTTGTACAGCACCAGGCCCTGCCCGATGCCGCGCAACTGCGACATGCACGTGGCGGACCGTGCGGTCTTGCGGGCGCTGCTGATGGCCGGCAGGAGAATGCCGACCAGGATGGCGATGACCGCGATGACGACGAGCAGTTCGATCAGGGTGAAGCCGCGGCGCATGGGAACCTCCCGGCAACGGTACTACCGCCACCATCGGCCCGCGGCTGCGTCGGCGCTCAAACGTCCAGGTTTTTGACTTCCAGGGCGTGGTCCTCGATGAACCGGCGCCGGCTCTCGACCTCTTCGCCCATGAGGACGCTGAAGAGCTGGTCGGCCTCGACCGCCCCGTCCCACGACACCCGCAGCAGGGTGCGCTTCGAGGGGTCCATGGTCGTCTCCCAGAGCTGCTCGGCGTCCATCTCGCCCAGCCCCTTGAAGCGCTTGATCTCCAGGCCGCGACGGGCGACGTCGTGCAGCGATTCGAGGATGCCGGGCACGCTCGCGACGTCGATGACCTTCGATTCCGACTGCGCGACGTGCGTTTCGCCGTCCGCGCCGGTCTCGGTGTCGCCCGACGCTGCGGGCTCGTCGGCGCTTGCACCGTCCGCCGACGGGGCCTTCCCCGCGTCCGCGACCGTCTTGAGTTCCCACGCGTACCGCGTGGCCAGCAGTTCGCCCGCGACGGACTCCTCCTGCACCAGCGACCAGTCGTCGATCGAGATGCCCGCCGCGCCGACCTGCTCGAACAGCCGCTCGAGTTCACGGTTCTCGTGCAGTTCACGCAGCACGGCCGTCGGCTTCGCCGGGCCGGGCGCCTCGGGCACTGTGGCAGCGCCGGGGGCGGGGGGTGTTGCCGGGTCGAGGGCCGCGTCGTGCCCGGTGGTCTCGCCGGTCTCGGCGATGACGACGCCGCGATCCGCGGCGATCGCGCGGGCCTCGGCCTCGCTCCACGCCCACGCCTCGCCGCCGGTCCACACCAGGCGGTGCGTCGGCAGGCGACGCTTGCCCGCGGGGTCGCGGTCGCGCGAGGAGAGCAGGTCGGCGAAGCGGACGCCGCGGCGCTGGGCGACCTCGACGAGTTCGCCCAGCCGGCGCAGCGAGCGCACGAGGCGGACGAGCGGCTCGCCCTCGATGCGGCGGATGACTTTGGGCGGGGTGACGTCGGCGTCGCGCACGACCAGCACCGCCCGCTCCAGGCCGATCTGCTCGAGCATGTCGCTGAGCTTGGCGTCGTTGAGCACGTACTGCACGCGCCGGTTCCGCCCCTGCTTGCCCCAGGCCAGCTGGTACAGCGGCGGCTGGGCGATGTACACCCGCCCGCGCCGGATCAGCTCGCCCATCTGCCGGAAGAAGAACGTCAGCAGCAGCGTGCGGATGTGGCTGCCGTCGACGTCCGCGTCGGTCATGATGACGATCCGCCCGTACCGGAGCTTCGCGGCGTCGAGTTCGGCGCCGATGCCGCACCGCAGGGCGCTGATGAGCGTGCGGATCTCCTCGTGGGCCAGGGCCTTGTCGATGCGGGCCTTCTCCACGTTGAGGATCTTGCCCTTGATCGGCAGGATCGCCTGCGTCTCGACGTCACGCCCCTGCGTGGCGCTGCCGCCCGCGGAGTCCCCCTCGACGATGAACAGCTCGCTGCGGTCCACGTCGCGGGTCTTGCAGTCACGCAGCTTGTGCGGCATCGAGCCGCCGTCGAGCGCGCTCTTGCGCCGCGTCAGTTCGCGGGCCTTGCGGGCCGCCTCGCGGGCCTGCGCGGCGATGATGCCCTTGAGGCACAGCCGCCTGGCCTCCGACGGGTTCTCCTCCAGCCACGCGTCGAGCCCCTCGCCCACGGCCTGCGACACGAAGCCCTCGATCTCCGGGTTGAGGAGCTTCTCCTTGGGCTGGTTGTTGAAGGTCGGGTTGGGGAGCTTGACGCTCACGATCGCGACCAGGCCCTCGCGCAGGTCCTCGCCCGTCGGGACCGGGTCCTTCTCCTTGAGGATCCCCGCCTTGCGGGCGTAGGCGTTCAGGGCCCGCGTGAGCGCGACTTTGAAGCCCTGGGCGTGCGTGCCGCCGTCCTTGTTGTTGATGTTGTTGGCGAAGCTCAGCACGCTCTCGGTGTACCCGTCGTGGTACTGCAGCGCGACCTCGCAGATGAGGCTTGCGCTCTTGTCCTCGCGCCGGACGTACACCGGGGCGCTGACGCTGGTCTTGCCGCCCATGAGGTACTCGACGTACTCGGGCAGGCCGCGCAGGGCCTTGAAGGTCTCGGTGCGGATCTTGCCGTCGGGCCCGACGCGCTCGTCGCGCAGGCGGATCTGCACGCCGGGGTTGAGGTACGACAGTTCCCGCAGGCGGGTCGAGAGGATGCCCCAGTCGAAGCGGGTGTCGGGGAAGATCTCCGGGTCGGGCATGAAGGTGACCTTCGTGCCCGTCTTGAGCCCGCCCTCGCGCGGGATCTCGCCGACGACCGTGAGCGGCTTGGCGGTCTTGCCGCGTTCGAAGCCGATGGCGTGGACCTTGCCGTCGCGGTACACCTCGCAGTCGAGGTACTCGCTCAGGGCGTTGACGCACGACACGCCCACCCCGTGCAGGCCGCCCGAGACCTTGTACGCGCTCGCGCCCCCCTCGTTGTCGAACTTGCCGCCCGCGTGCAGCACCGTGAGCACGATCTCGACCGCCGGCTTGCCGTCGTACGCCGGGTTCTCGTGCTTCTTGGGCCCCACCGGGATCCCGCGCCCGTTGTCGAGCACGGTGCACGAACCGTCGGGGTTGATCGTGACGGCGACGAAGGTGGCGAACCCCGCCATCGCCTCGTCGATGGAGTTGTCAACGACCTCGTAGATGAGGTGGTGCAGCGGACCGACGCCGGTGCCGCCGATGTACATGCCCGGGCGCAGGCGGACCGCCTCGAGCCCTTCGAGCACCTTGATCTGGTCCTCGCCGTACGACGCCGACGAGGGCGCCGTCACCGACGGCGTGCCCGCGCCGTTGGTCCCCGCCGATCCCGCGGAAAGGGTCACCGGTCGGTCGGTCGGCGGCGTGGAAGGGGGCTGGATGGCGTCCGCCAATGTCGGTCCTCGATCGCACGCGCCGCACCCCGGGCGAGGCCCGGTTTTCTCCGGGAATTTCCGGTGAAAAACCGCTGTCGCCGCATGCCGCGGATCATAGGCGCGCTGGGCCCGCCGGGCCGCTGCGGCGCGGGGCTCACCGCCTCGCCACGCGGGACGCCCGCCGCCCCTGATCGGGCGGCCGGGACGACTTCAGGGGGATTCGACACCGGCCCGTCCGGGCCGCAGCTCAGCGGGGCTTGTTGATCCAGCCGTACGGGTAGATGCCCGCGTCGTCGCTGATTTTGTACCAGTTCTTGGTGCCGGCCCGCTTGGCGTACACGTCGTTGGCCTCGAAGTCGGCGTTGGTTTCCATGAGCTCTTCGGCACGGCCCTGCGACATCACGACCATCTCGGCCGAGCCGTCGACGTACGCAACATGCCCGCCGCCGAACTTGGCCACGCCAGAGGGGTGGCGGGTGGTGATCTGGTCGTCGTTGCCCCACCAGCCGTCGTCGAACTGCTCGTTGTACCAGTACGTGCTCTCCTCAACGAAGAGCCACAGGTTGCGGGCCCGGGTCAGCGCGACGCTGGGGTTCGGGCCGGTGATGACGCGTCCGGCGGAGGCGGCCGGTTCCGTGATCCACCACATGTCGATCTCGTTACCCAGGCGGTAGCCCTCAACCTCGTCGAGCATGGTGTAGTCGAAGTCGAGCACGAACTTGCTCATGAAGATGTCATTGGAGCCCTCGCCGGACGTCCGCTGGTCACGCATGTTCTTGCCGCGGCGCTTGTTCTTGGGGCAGGCCGTGACCTTGCCGGAGCTGTCGCAGTACTGGTACAGCAGGCCGGGGTGCTCACCGGGCTGGCCCGGGATGGTCACGCGGGCCCAGTCGTTGGCCGGCCAGATCTGGTCCTGATTGTCATGGGCGTAGTTGAACGCGGCGGTCGCCAGCTGCTTCATGTTCGACAGGCACACCGTCGTCCACCCCGTCTCGCGCGCCTTGCCCAGCGCCGGCATGAGAATGCCCACGAGCACCGCGATCACCGCGATCACCACCAGCAGTTCAATGAGCGTGAATCCACGCGAACCCACACGTGCGCGCCGAATGCGTCGTGGCATCCCAGAACTCCGCAGGCTTGAAGCGATCATTCCCAGCGTCCGCGAATGCGAACGACCGTGTGCAGCATACCCCAACGGGCACCCTCCGCAAACATCGGCATCACAGTTATTTTTCTCGCGCTAAATGTCTCTTCGTCGCGGGGCATGGTCCGCTTGTCGTTCGGTCTCCGAACGGCTATTCGCCCCCCTCATTCCGGTGCTCCTGCGAGTACGGGTCGTCCGGGAGGGGCTCCTCGGTCTGGATGATCTCGACCCGCTGGTTGGTGCGATGCTGGCCCGCGCCTTGGGCACGTCCGGTGACCCGGTTCCCGTCACCCCCGGCGACGACCCGGATCTGACGCCACGCCACCTCGTGGGCCTCGAGCTCCTTGGCGACGACCATGGCCCGCTGGAAGCTCAGGCCCATGCCCCGGTCGCCGTCGGCCGCGGCCTCGGCGGCGCTGGCGTACCCGCGGACCTCGATCATGAACCGGTGCCCGCCGACTTTGCGGGCGACTTCGAAGATCGTCTCGGCGCCCTCAAACGGGATGACCGTCTCCCGGAACTCGAAGCCGACGACGCCCACCACGTTGATGTAGTCGCTGGGGCGGAGCGACTGCATGTCCTGCTTGGTGCCCGCCGGGCCGTCCTCTTTGCGGGAACCCTCGGCCTCGCGCTGCTTGATGCGCCGGATGAGGGCCTGGTCGGCGGGGCTCGACGAGTTGAGGTCGACCGGGTTGTTGAACGCCTCGCGCACGGCGATGGCGAAGTCCATCATCGCCGGGCTGGGCTGGCTGGTGCCCTCGCCTTCGGAGGTGGGCCCGCTCGCCTTTTCGCCCATGTTGAGCGCAAGGAGAATGACGAAGAACCCCATCTGCAGCATGACGTTGTCGGCGAAGGAGATGAGCCACTCGGGCGCACCTTCGTGTTCGCCCTCGGCATGCCCGCCCCCGCCGTGCCCGCCACCCCCGTGCCCGCCGGAGTGGCCGTGCTCTGCGCCTTCCTCGTGTTCGTGCTCGTGGTCGGCCATGGGGGTTCAGCGGGTGACGGTGCGGCGTCAGCGGGAGGCGAGAGTGGGGAGGCGGGCGCTCGTCACGCTCACGCCGCGTCGCGGAACGGCTTGCGGGCCGGCGGCGGGATGAACGCGAGCATCTTGTCCATGGTCACGCGCGGGTTGTCGCCCGACTGGATCGACAGGATGCCCTGGAGCATCATCTCGCGCCCGAGGATCTCCTCGCCCGAGCGCAGCGCCAGTTTGTCGCCCATCGGGCCCGCCACGGCGTTTGCGAGCACGGTGCCGTACATCGTCGCGACGACGGCGACCGCGAGCATGTGGCCCAGGTACGAGATCGACGCGTCGCCCAGGCCGGAGAACATGCCGATCTGGCCGATGAGCGTCGCGACCAGGCCGTAGCCCGGCGCGTACAGCTTGATGAGGTCGAAGAACTTCTTGCCCGCCTTGTGCCGGTCCTGCATCGCCAGGACCTCGAGGCGGAGTGTCTGCTCGATCGCTTCGGGAGCCGAGCCGTCGATCGCCATCTTGAGCCCCGCCGACAGGAACGGATCCCCGATCTTCTCGATGTCGGCCTCGAGCGACAGGATGCCCTCGCGGCGCGACTTCTCGCCCAGCTCCCCCATGATCTTCACGACTTCCGTCGGGCTCTTGCCCTTGCTGAACAGGAAGCTCTTGATATAGCCGGGGATGCACTTGATGCGGGCCATGGGCATGGCCATGAACACGACGCTCGTCGTGCCGCCGAACACCATCCACGCGCCTTTTTCAGACCAGAACACCATCCAGTCGCCGTGGCTGGCCTTGTAGCCGACGATGAGGCAGCAGATGACGCCGATGAGGCAGCCGATAACACTGGCTTTGTCCATGCCGCGACCTCCTGCGGGACCGACGACGCCCGGATCTCCGGCATCGCTATCGGCCCGACCGGAGCGCAACTTGGCACGGTCGATAAGAGCGCCGTCCGCGCACGACCGTTCGCACCGCCGGCGGTCGCAATAACACCCCGACCGCTCGGATCAGGACTTCACGCCGATCACGTCGTACACGCACGGCAGCACGCAGAACGAGCCCGGCGTGCGCTCCAGGTCCTGCCACTCGCGCTCCCACTCGGCCATGAACCCCTCGGGGAGCAAGCCCATCTTGATGAGCTGGGGGACGAAGTTCCGCCAGAACGTCCCCGGCCAGTGCCACATCGGTTCGCCCGGGCGGGCCAGCCGCTGGTGCGCATCCAGGTGCACCACCCGCAACCCGGCCGCTTGCATGAGGGCCGGCAACCGCCCGACCAGGTCCGGGTCGCCGCCGCGCGACCGCCACGACGCCCCGGTCGCCTTCACCGCCCGCGCGAACGCCTGCGTGCGCGGCGCCGTCGTCATCGCCTCGTAGTTGAAGTAGTCCTGCACCATGAACACCCCGCCCGGCCGCAGCATCGACGCCACCGACCGCAACACCGCCGCGGGATCCGGGACGAAGCACAGCACCCACCGGGCGTACGCGGCGTCGAACGACCCCGGCGTCAGCCCGGGCGTCCGCCCCAGCGCCCCGGCCAGGTCCGCCACGTCGCCCACGACCCCCTTGAGCTGCGGCATCCCCCGGACCGCCGCCTGGGCGTTCAGCCACTGGATGAACCCGCCCGACTGGTCGACCGCGACCACCTGTCCGCGCTGGCCCTGCCCGGTCACGCCGGCGACGAGGGCCGCCAGATCGAACGAGGCGTGCCCCGGGCCCGACCCGACGTCGAGCACCCGCTGGCCCGGCTGCACCCCGCCGCGCCGCCACAGAGCGTGGGCGGCGTCGGACCAGAGGCGGTGCTGCAGCCCGAGCCGGTCGAGTTCGGCGTGATCGGTTCCCAGCACGTACTGCCGTTCGACGGGGTCGACCCCCGGAAGCGGGGCCAGGTCGGGAGGCGAGGAAGTGTGGCTGCTCATGCTCGGAGCGTAGAAACCCCGGTCGCTACGATCGCCCGATGTTTGAAGTCCGAATTCAGGCCGTGTTCTGCGCCGCACATTCCCTGCGCATCGGGGGCGTCCCCGAGCCGGTGCACGGTCACACCTGGAATGTCGAGGCCGCGGTCGCCGGTGAAACGCTCGACGCCGACGGCCTGCTCGTGGATTTTCACGCTTTGGAACACCGGCTCCACGAGATCGTTCGACCGTGGAACAATGCGAACCTCAACGAGCTCGTCCCGTTCGACCGCCTGAATCCGTCCGCAGAGAACGTGGCCAAGCGGATTGCGGATGAACTGGGCTCGGGCCTGGAAGCCATCGCGGGTTCGCACGCCCGGTCCCGCGCGGTGCGGATCGCGTGGGTGAGCGTAACGGAGGCCCCGGGCTGCCGGGCGAAGTACACCCCCGGTCCGCGCTGACGAGGAGAGGGAGACCGTTCATGATGACCCACACCAACGGCACTGCGACCCACACCCGAAGCGAGGCACGTCCCTGGGAGTCGACCCCGCCGCGTCCGGACCTGGCCGAGGGCAGCCGGATGTTCAGCCGCGACCTGTCGTGGCTGGAGTTCAACCGCCGGGTGCTGCAGCTCGCGATGGACGAGACGCTGCCGCTGCTGGAGCGGGTGAAGTTCATCGCGATCTTCTCGAACAACCTCGACGAGTTCATCATGAAGCGGGTGGGGGCGCTCCGCCAGCGCCTGGGCAGCGGCGACGGCCCGACCGACCTGGAGCCGTGGCCCGTGCCGGCGCTGTTCGACGCGGTCCGCGAGTCGATCCGCCAGCTCCAGGACCTGCAGACCCGCTGCTACGAGGAGCAGATCCGCCCCGCGCTCGCCCGCGAGGGGATCGAGCTGCTCAGCTACGCCGAGCTCACCGCCGAGGACCGCCGGCGCGTGGACGTGTGGTTCAGCCGCGAAGTCTTCCCGGTGCTGACGCCGCTGGCGGTCGACCCCGGGCACCGCTTCCCGTTCATCTCGAACCTGTCGGAGAACGTCGGCGTGCTCGTGACCGACAGCGACCACGCCGAGCCGATGTTCGCGCGGGTGAAAGTGCCGGCGATCGCGCGCCAATGGGTGCGGATCCCCGACGCGGCCGACGGCAGCGGGGGTGCGTCGGGAGTCGGTCGCGGCCGTTTCGTGCACCTGTCCGAGGTCATCCGCAACAACCTCGACGACCTGTTCCCCGGCATGCGCATCGTGGAGGCGGCCTACTTCCGCGTGTACCGCAACGCCGAGGTGCAGACCGAGGACGACGACGACACCGACAACCTGCTCGAGCTCGTCGAGGCCCAGCTCAAGAAGCGCCGTTTCGCCGAGGCGGTCCGGCTCGAGGTGAGCAAGGGCATGAGCCGGCGCATGCTCGGGCCCATGATGGAGGAGCTCGAGCTCACGCCCCTGGACGTGCAGGAGCGGACCGGGCCGCTCGACTACGTCGACCTCAACGAGATCGTCGACCTCGACCGCGCCGACCTGAAGAACCGCCCATGGAAGCCGGTGGTCCCGCGCCGCCTGGCCGACAAGGCGGAGGACATCTTCAGCGTCATCCGCCGCGGCGACCTGCTCGTGCACCACCCCTACGAGAGCTTCGAGGCCAGCGCCCAGCGCTTCATCGCCGAGGCCGCCCGCGACCCCGCCGTGCTCGCCATCAAGCAGACGATCTACCGCACCAGCCGCGATTCGCCGTTCATCAGCTCGCTCATCCGCGCCGCCGAGAGCGGCAAGCAGGTGGCATGCCTCGTTGAACTGCGGGCCCGCTTCGACGAGCAGAGCAACGTGCGCTTCGCCCAGATGCTCGAGAACGCCGGTGTGCACGTCGCCTACGGCGTGGTCGGGCTCAAGACCCACTGCAAGGCCGCCCTGGTGGTCCGGCGCGAGACCGACGAGCAGGGCCGCGGCATCCTGCGCAGCTACGCCCACCTGGGCACCGGCAACTACCACCCCAAGACCGCGCAGCTGTACACCGACGTCAGCCTGTTCACGGCCGACCCCGCGCTCACCGACGACGTCGTGGACCTGTTCAACTTCCTGACCGGGCGCAGCCGCAAGCAGGAGTTCCGCTCGCTGCTCGTCGCCCCGATGACGATGCGACGCCGCTTCGTCGAGCTCATCGATCGCGAGCGCCGCTTCGCCAAGGAGCACCGCGAGGGCGCGCGGGCCGTCGGCGGGCGGATCGTGTGCAAGATGAACGCGTTCGCCGATTCCGACGTCATGGAGGCCCTGTACGCCGCGAGCGAGGAGGGGGTCGACGTGACGCTCCTGGTCCGCGGCTTCTGCTGCCTGCGTCCGGGCGTGCCGGGGATGAGCCAGCGCATCCGCGTGGTGAGCGTGGTGGGGCGATTCCTCGAGCACTCGCGCATCTTCCACTTCGGGGCCGGCAGCGCCGACCCGCTCGAAGGCGACTGGTACGTCGGCAGCGCCGACTGGATGTACCGCAATCTCTCCAACCGCGTGGAGAGCGCGTACCCCGTGCGGACGCGCGAGAACCGGGCCGTGCTCGCGCACGTGTTCGACGTCATGCTCCGCGACCACCGGCGCGCCTGGCTACTCGGGCACGACGGCGTCTACACCCTGCGGACCCCGCCCGAAGGGCTCGACGCCTCGACCCACTGCCCCGAGCGCGACGGCACGTTCGAGGTGCTCATGCATGAGACGATGGCCGCGGCACAGGCCTGAGTTACGGAGCGCCCGGAGAGTCCCCCTCGCCCTTCGATGATGCTCGCAGCCACGCCAAGGCCGCCGCCAGCACCGGGTCGCTGGATCCGGCCGCCCCGCCCGCGCCCGGACCCCACACCACGCCGATGTCCGGCGTGATCCCCCGCCCTTCCAGGAGCGAGCCGTCCGCCAGGAAGTCCCGCCACGACGGCAGGAACACCGTCACCCCGGCCCCCAGGTCGTGCGGCTTGGGGTTGCCGCTCGAACCCCCGGTGGTGTCGCCCACGAGCACGACCGGCATCGACTTGACGCTCGCGCCCGGCCCGGGCGCAAGCGGGCGCATCATCGCGATGAACGACTCGTTCGAGCTGAGGCACGCCGGGCCGATGAGCACCGCCGTGCGCGCTGTCACCCGCGGCCCGGCCGATGCGGGAGCCGGCTCGAGCGTGCGCATGAACCGTTCGGTGAAACCGTCGGGCCGGCTGGGGTCAACGATGTCGTTGGACGAGTACACCGTCGGCCTGTCGACGAAGCGCGAGGCGATGCTCCGCGCCGCTCGCTCGTCCCCCCCGCCGTTGGGCCGCACGTCGATGACGATCCCGGGTCCCGCGGCGAACTTCGTGAGGGCCTCAAGGGCCGGGGCCAGCGCCGCGTCGGCCGTGGGTCCGCCCGGCCACCCGGTGATGAGGATGTACCCCACCCCGTCGGGGAACGCGCCGGTCCACACGGTGTCGTTGTGCTTGACGAGCCCGGGCATGTTCGCCTCGATCCGCCTGGCGTCGAAGTTCATGGTCGCCGACCGCCGGTACACCGGCACCGGCGTCGTCCCCGCCCGGACCCACACGTGCGGGTCCTGGGCCGCGGCGAGCAGCGTCGCGGCGGCCCGTGCAAACTCCGCCGAGCTCGTGGCCTTGAGCATCGCCGGCGTCGCCTTGGCGAACTCATCCTCCCACGAAACGCCCTTGAGCCGCGTGCGATAGCTGTACCGGGTGAAAAAGGCCTGCTTCAGCGCCTCGACCGCCCGCGCGGCGTCCGCGCCGGTGAACGGCGCGGGGGCCTCGCCGGGCCCGAGTGTGCGGAACGACACCGGGTACGCCTCCGCCGGCTCGCCCGTGGCCGAGCGGAAGTTCCTCGCCCCCGGGCAGTTCACGCTGAACGCGTACTCGCGTCCGGCCTCGAGCTTCACCGGCACCACGAAGGTGTGATCATCCCTCCACGTGGGTTTGCCGATGATGGGCGGGAACGTCGGGCCCCCGCCGCACAGCGACTGGCCCGACCGGCTCATGCCCTGATCGAAGGTGATGACCAGCTCCGTGCACGCGGAGGCGTCCACCGCGTCGGCGTTGTCCGGAACAATCGAGGCGACCTTGGGTGGTACGGCCAGGGTCGAGGCCGTGAGCAACGCGAACGCCGCGATCGCGGACCAGGGCCGGGCGTGGTGTCGGACGAGGTATCGGGGCAGCATGCCCACAATACAGCACGGTTCTTGTCCGGCTGCAAGGTCCGGGCTCAGTCCTTGTGCTCGGGCGGCAGCGGCTGCAGGCCGACCCACTCGCGGATCATCCACCGGCCGAGGTAGATCCCCGGTGTCAGCACAACGGAGATCACGAATTTGAGGACGTACCCCGTCAGCGCGGTGGTCATCACGAACGTGAACGCCGCGGCCTCCCGGCCCAGGATGTTCGGGAAAAGCCAGAAGAACAGGAACGTGACCAGGAACGAGTCGAACAGCTGGCTGACCACGGTCGAGCCCGTCGCCCGGAACCACACGAGCTTGCCCCCGGTCCACGTCTTGAAGACGCGGAAGAGGAAGATGTCCAGCAGCGAACCCAGCAGGAACGCGGCCATCGACGCCAGGTACATGAGCGACGCCGAGCCGAAGATGTTCTCAAAGGCCTCGTGCGTCGCCGTGCCGGGGATGCCGGCGAGGATGGGGAACTGCCGCGCCATCCAGATCAGCACGAACGCGAGCATGCCCATGACAAAGCCCACGTACGCCACCCGGCGCGCGGCACGGGTGCCGTAGTACTCGTTCAGCAGGTCGGTGAGCAGGAACGTGATCGGGAACGTGAGCATCCCGACCGTGTGCTCAACCTTGAACGAAACACCGAAGGCGTGCACCGGGAACGAGAAGAGCTTGACGCCCAGGATGTTCGCCAGGAGCAGGCAGGTGACGAACACGCCGCTGAGCCACAGGTACAGCCGGATCGCCGGCGTGAACACCGGAACTGCCGGCGAAGCGGGTAGCGAGGTGGGCGTGCTGGGCGAGGCGGTGGCGGACATGAGCGAGGGGGATTCGAAGCCCCTCGATCGTTGGATGCCGGCCGGCCGGGGTCGATGCGGCTATCCCAGGCACCCGGGCGGGGCGGCGAAGTACGCATTGATGAACTCGCTCACGTCGGTCGAGTTCACGACGCCGTTGCGGTCAAAGTCCGTGACCGTCGTGCCCGCGGCCTGGTCGGCGAACCAGGCGTTGATGAACTCGCTCACGTCCGTGGAGTTCACCAGGCCGTTGCCGTCGAAGTCGGCGACGCACACGGCCTTCTGGCACTCGTCGGGCACGCCGTTGGCGTCAAGGTCCTGACTTGTGCCGGCGTCGATGTCGCAGTTGTCGGGCACGCCGTTGGCGTTGCAGTCGGCGGAGTAGACCGACACGGACCGCGTGGTGGAGAGCCCGAGCGAATCGGTGACCGTGAGGACGAGCTCGAAGTAATACGACCCGCCGTCGCACCCGTGCGGGCTGAGCACCGTGGTCGTCTGGCACGCGTCGTCGGGCGGCTCGGGGTGCACGTGGTCGTTGTGGTGCAGGATGGTCTGCCACTGACACGCGAGGGTTCCGGGCTGTTCGGCGTCGCCGATGGTCGCGAGAAGGTCGATCGTGACATCGTCGGCGAGCGGGTAGCGGGCCCCGTCGACCGGGCTGGTGATCTCGACGGTGGGGGGCGTGTTGTTGAGCCAGATCGGGACGGTCGCGGTGTCGCTCACGCCCACGTCGTCGGTGACGGTGAGCGTCGCGTCGTAGCGGGTCGGAGCGGTGGGCACGCTCGTCGGTCGCGCGAACACGCGCAGCTCGCCGACCGAGATGAAGCCCGCCGAGCCGCCGGGGTCGCCGATGATGCGGATCCGCCGCCCCGGCGCCGGGGTGAACGTGAGCTCGTAAACGTTGAAGTTCTCGCCGTCGTTGCCGGCGTACACAGGCGTGACCACGAGGTTCTGAACCGGCTGGTAGCCCTGGGTGTCGAGCACCTCGACGTTGAGCGAGTCCCACCACCCGCCGTCGAAGAAGTGGATGCCCTCCTGGAAGATGATGCGCGTGAACGTGCGGCGCTGCAGGAACACCAGGCCGACGTAGTCGCTCGTGCCCTGATCGCCGGCGTGGTACGTGTCGTACTGCCGGGCCGGATTGGCCGTGCCCACCGGCGGGAAGTCCCCGTCGCGCATGACCTCGGGGTCCCAGTTGCCGCCGCCGAGCGGGTGCCCCGGGTTGAGGCCGAAGACGCGGGCGGTCCAGGTGCCCTGCATCGTGATGTCCTCTTCGGGGTACGTGTGCGCGGGGTTGGCGAGGAACGAGTACGAGCCGTCGCCGAAGTCCCAGCGCAGGCTCGGGGGCGCCTTGCCGTCCGGGTCGTTCGTGCCCGCGCTCGAGAACGTGGTCGCGAGCGGGGCCGGGCCGTACCGGGGCGTTGCGGACGCGACGGCGACCGGCGGGATGTTGTCGGTGTACCGGATCGAGCGCACCCGCGACTCACCGGCGTCGTCGTAGTTGACGTACCACAGCCGGTCCGAGACCGGGTCAAACTCCATGTCCACGACCGCGCCGACATCGCCGAAGTCGCGCACGAGCGACGGCCGGTCCACGCCGCTGAAGCTGAACGCCTTGAGCCACCCGCTCACGAAGTCGGCGTGCAGGTACACGTTCCGCCACTCCGCCGGCCACGACGTGCCGGCGCTCGGCGTCCACGCGCCACCGGTCGAGCAGAAGCCCCCGAACTGCGGCCCCATCACCGGCGAGTTCGGGGCGCCCACGTTCGTCACGGTCGCAAAGCCCAGCGCGTCGAACGTGCTCGTGCGGCTCGGCCCCGAGCCGTGGAACCAGTCGATCTGCGGCCGGCGGTGCATGTGCCGCGGGATCGACCCGGGGATCTGCACCGACGGGTTGCACGGGTTCGGCCAGCTCGGCGCCAGCAGCGTCTCCTGCACGATCAGGTTCCGGAACCGGAAGTTCGGCGGGCAGGTGCCCCCGCCGAGCGGGTTGGGGGCATCAAGGTTCTGCGGGGAGGCATTGAAGTACGACGTCATCGTCGTCATGCCCTCGTACGCCGGCCAGCCGAAGTTGTACCCCGGCCCGCGGGCCACGTTCAGTTCCTCCCACGAGTTCCACCCCACGTCCCCGATGTAGATCACGCCCGGGTTCCCCGCGCCCGGGTCGGCGCTGCCCGTGCCCGGACGCAGCGTGGTCCGGTACGGGTTGCGCAGCCCCATGGCCCACACCCGCGACGCGGGCGAGAACGGGTCCGCGGCGTTGTAGTACGGATTCGACGGATAGCCCGCGCCGCTCGCCGGGTTGATCCGCAGGATCTTGCCGTTGTGCGAGTTCACCAGCTGCGAGCGGTACGCACCGACGTCCTCGGCGGGCCGGATGATGCCGTCGCTCAGGCACGTGTTCGACGAGCCCGACTGCGGGCCGCCCACGTCGGTCGTCTCATAGCTGGCCCCGTCGCCGAACGACACCAGCAGCGAGCCGTCCGCGCCGAACAGGAGCGTCCCGGCCGAGTGCGACTGGTGGCACACGGGCATGCCGTTGGTGAGCGTGTCGCCGATGAGCACCAGGCGCGACGCCGGGTCGACCGTTCGGAACCCGTCGGAAGCGTTCGCCGTGTAGCGCGTGACGCGACCGATCGTGTCGCGGAAATACTCGTCGGCGTTCGGGTCATACTGCGGCGTGCCGAAGTAGCGGGCGTGGTGGTAGTCCACCACGTACAGCAGGTAGATGTAGCCGTTGGCGTAGAAGTTGGGATCCAGCGCGAAGCCCAGCATGCCGTGATCGCGCCAGTCGCCGACTTCCTGAGAGATGTCGATGAGCGGGGCCGGGTCGCGCACCCCGTTCTCGACCGTCCACACCCGCCCGCCCTTCTCCCACACCAGCATCCGCCCGTCGGGTGCAAAGCGGATGCCCACGGCCTGATTGAACGGCGCGTCCAGGGCGCGGTCGACGAAGTTCGGGGGAAGCGCGAGCGACGATGACGGCACGATGGCCGCCGCTGCCGCGATCGCGGCCAAGGAGCGCATTGCTGCGGGCACGGTCTGTCCTCCACACACACGGGCACGGACGCCGCCGCCGCGTCCGGCGGGTCGGACGCGCTCGGCGCGGGGGTCGGACCAAGCCTACAGGAACGCCGACCGCGTGCAAGCCGGGCCGGCGAACTTCATTGACGGACGGGCTCCCCCGGACGATTCGGGCGTGCTGTCACGGCGCCAGGGCCGGCACCGGCGACCCGGTCGCAGCACGCCCGAGCGTCATCCCCGGTCCCGCCTCGATCCGCACCGGCTCGGGCGTCGTCACCCGCGCCCGGTCGCGCCACGCCACGAGCACCTCGACTCCGAACAGCCCCACCAGCGCCTGCACGTGCCGCTCGACCGCCGCCCGGGCCTCGAGCAGGTACCGCTCGTCGCTCGTGCTGAACAGGGCGGAGGCCTCCTGCTGGGCCCGCTTCATCATCTCCGACTGCCGCTCGGCCGTCATCGACATGAGGTCCACCAGCCCCAGTACCTTCATCCCCTGGATGTCGTACGGACGCAGGTCCGCCAGGCGCAGCGACCCCTCGATCGGCGGCAGCGTCAGCCGGAACCGGCCAGGCGAGAGTTCCTCAACGTCCTGCGGGCCCACCCGCGACAGGTCCACCACGTACTGCTTCTCAAAGTGGAAGATCATCGCCAGCTTCGCCTGGCTCAAGAGGATCGGCGGCAGCCACCCCCAGCCGCTCGTCGCCGTCGCGATCTCCTTTGCGAACACCTCGAGCCCAACGAGCTTTCCCACGCTGCGCACGCGCTCGGCGATCGTCTGCGTCACCACGCGGTGCTCGACGGCCTTCTCGGCCCTCGCCCCCGCGCCCCACCGGCGCACCACCCACAGCGTCGCGAGAATCCCCGCCAGCCCCGACACGCCCGCGACCGTCGCAATCCCGATCAGTTCCATGGTCATCATGACACGTCATTGTTGGGGCCAGGGTTCGCCGGCTTTCGAAACGCGCACCGCCACCCGGGCCGCCGCGGTACGGCGTCCGTTGCCCTGGTGTGTCGACGAATCGAGCGCTAGCGGCGCCGCCGGGCCGCGAACAGGGCTGCCAGACCCAGAATGCCCGCTCCGGCCGGGCCGGGGACGCTCTCGAGCTGGACGTAGAACCCCGCGGGCAGCCCGCCAGCCCCGTTGCCCGTGACGGTGATCGAGTAAAACCCGGGGAACAGCAGCACCTCGAGCGTCTGGAACGTGCCGGAACGCCAGGCCGGCTCGCCAACGGGGTCGACGCCGAAGGTCGTGCCCGGCCGCGGCCCCGCGAACACGGTGACGCCCAGCAGACCGAGGGTGAAGTCGGTGGCCGAGAACTGGTCGCCGCTGACGAACGCGTCCGTGATGCGGAAGTACGTCATCTCGGTTACGGTAAAGTCGTACGGCCCCCCGTTCGAGGGGGCGCCGGCGAACTCGATGTCATCGCCGAACCAATCCCCGTTGAGGTCCGGCCCGGACCGCAATTCCCCGCGTTCGCCGCCTTCCTGCGCGCGCGCAGCATGTGGGCATGAACCCGCAAGAACAGCGGCAGTGGCGAGCACTGCTCGGCCAACCATGGCGACTCCTCTCTCTCCATTCATCCGGTACACGAAGCCAACGAACTTCCGCGTGGGCGGTCTCGGCCCGTGCTTCTCAAGAAAGTGTACGGAAAAATGAGAATTGGTCAACCAAATCACCCGATCATCACCGGTTTTCAGGGTGTTCGGCCCCAAATTTTTTGGTGCGATAACCCCGATCGGACCCCGTAACCGACGCCCGCCCGGATCTCTGCCGGCCGGTCGCCCGTACCGTTCGGACGTCCGTGAACGCGCCGGGCACTCGTCCGGGGAACCGCGCCTACTCGGCATTCAGGAGTGGGGTCATGCACAGGCTCAACAGCGGTCGGGTCGTCGGGGCGGTGCTCGCGGCGGTGGTGGGGGTCGGCCTGGCGCCGACGCTCGCGAGCGCCCAGGGCACCAAGCAGGCTGACCCGGGAAGCCAGACCACGCCCAAGGGCATGGTCGACCTGCGCCCGAAGTTCAAGGCGGGGCAAAGCTCGACCTATCGCATGCAGATCAAGCAGTCGGCCAAGACCAAGCAGAAGGACGACTCGAAGCTCAAGGGCGACAACCAGTCCGAAGCCAGCGAGTACGAGATCACCTTCAGCCTGAAGGTGAAATCGGTTGACGACGACGGCACCGCCCATGTCGACCTTGTGTACGACGCCGTGAAGATGTCCGGCGATGTCAACGGGGAGAAGATCGGCGTGGATTCGAGCAAGCCCGCCTCGACCGACAAGGGCGAGGCGGCCGCGGGCGTGCGGGCCATGGCCGGCTCCACCATGTCGCTGGTCGTTGACAAGGACGGCAACATCACGCAGACCTCCGGCGGTGGGGGATTCCTCGGCGGCGGCCAGGGCCAGGGCTCGGACCTGCTGGGCCCGATCTTCTCGCCCGGCAAGGCCCCCGGGGCGGCCAAGCCGGGCCAGTCTTGGACAAATGTCGACGAGGTCGGCATGGGCGGCATGCTGGGGCCGATGCGCCTGGTGACCAGGCACACGCTCGACTCGGCCACCAAGACCGAGGCCCGCATCCGCGTCACCGGCACGATCGAGACGGGCCAGGAATCGCCCGGCGGCAAGCCCAGGAAGAAGCCCGCCAAGAAGGACGACCCCGACCAGCCCGACCTCTCGGACATGGTCCGGGTAACCAAGAACGACCATTCCGGCGCGTACGTGTGGGACCTGGAGCGGGGCCAGATCAAGTCCATGAACACGTCCATGAAGACCGAGCTCAAGCTCGACCTGGGCGGCATGGAGATGACCCGCTCGGGCGACACGCAGATGAAGCTCGAGCGGATCAAGGCGGACCCCGTCGAGCAGGCGCCCAAGGACAAGCCCGTCCCCGCCGACCCGAAGCCCGAAAGCGACCCGAGCGGCAAGCCCGAGCCGAAGCGCAAGTAACCCGAGCGGCAACAGCACACGGTGCGGTCGGCGCCGGCTCCGCGGGTACACTCGTCCCGGGCCGGACGCGGGCTCGGCGTTCGCCGGGACCTGCGCGGCCGCCATCGACGGGAGCTGCGCATGAGCCGTTCGCTGTTCGCGATGTTGTCCGGGGCGTTCGAGCCCGAGCAGATCCGGCTGACGCGCCGCGAGATGCTGCGGGCGAGTGCGGCCGCGGCCGCGGGTTCGCTGCTGGGCGTCGCCGGCCTCACGCGGGCCGCGGAGCGTGCGCCAGGCGGTGACGGCGTGATCATCCTCGGGGCCGGGCTGTCCGGCCTGGCGTGCGCCCTGACGCTCTCGGAGGCGGGGTATTCCCCGCTGCTGCTCGAGCCGCGCCTGCGGGCCGGCGGACGCGTGCTCAGCCTCAGCGACATGGTCCCGGGCAAGATCGTCGAAGGCGGCGGCGAGTTCATCGGTGCGAACCACCCGACGTGGCAGGCCCTCGCCAAGCGCTTCGATCTCCCGTTGGTCGAAGACAAGTCCGACGAGACGCTCACGTTCCCGATGCTCATCAACGGCGAGGTGCTCGACAAGAAGGCGGCCGAGGCCCTCTACGCCGAGATGGACGCGGCGTTCAAGACGCTCACCGAGCAGGCCCGGGCCGTGAACGCCAGCGACCCCTGGACAACCCCCGACGCCGCGGCCCTCGACGCCAGGAGCGTCGCGGATTGGTGGAACGGCGTCACGGCCTCGGACCGGGCCAGGCGCGCGATCCGCGCCCAGCTCGAGAACGACAACGGCGTAGCCCTCGAGCGAATGAGCCTGCTCGCCATGCTCGCCATGATCAAGGGCGGCGGCCTCGAAGCCTATTGGACCGATAGCGAGACCTTCCGCTGCAAGGGCGGCAACCAGAAGCTCGCTACCGCCATGGGGGGCAGCCTGCACGGCAACCGCGTGCTTTACAACGAGCCCGCCGTCACGGTCCGCTTCAACGGTCCCACCGCGGTCGTCACCAGCAAGGGCGGGCGAGCGGTCAACGCGTCCATGGTCGTGCTGGCCCTGCCGCCCTCGCTGTGGAGCACCATCGAGTTCGACGTGCCGCTGCCGACCCAGACCGTGCAGATGGGCGCGGCTGTCAAGCTGCTGTCGGGCGTCAAGGAGCCGTACTGGCTCAAGGCCGGGCGTGCGGCCGAGGCGCTCGGCGATCAGGCCCCCGGCCTCACGTGGGACGCCACCAACGGTCAGACCGGCGACGGCGCGTGCCTCACGGCGTTCGCCGGCGGGCCCGGCGCCCAGCGCGGCGTCGACGAATGGTCCACCAAGCGCGAGCACTTGTGGCGCGACGAGATCGAGAAGCTCCAGCCCGGCTACGGAGCGAACCTCGCCGGCGCCCCGCGCTTCCTCGGCTGGCCGCTGGAGCGCTGGACCGGCGCCGGCTACAGCTTCCCCGCCCCGGGCCAGGTCACCACCCTCGTCAAGGCCATGCGCGACAACTTCGGCATCGCCCGGCTGCGGATCTGCGGCGAACATACCTCGAGTGCCTTCCCCGGCTACATGGAAGGCGCGCTGGAGTCGGGCGTGCGCGAAGCGCGGCGCATCGTCCAGGCCGAGCCCGCGGCGGTCCCGGCCGGCGCCGGCTCGGCCCGATGACCGCGGACGGAAGCCCGGCCCCGGCCGGATCGTCGCCGTCGTTGGCGCAGCTGTTCTCCCGCTTCCTCGTGCTCGGGCTGCGGGCCTGGGGCGGCCCGGTGGTGCAGATCCCCGCGCTGCGCGACGAATTCGCCGGCGATCGCGGGTGGGTAAGCCGCCAGCGTTTCGACCGCGCGCTGGCCCTGTACCAGGCGCTGCCCGGGCCCGAGGCCACCGAGATGTGCGTGTGGCTCGGCATGCAGGTCCGCGGGCGCATCGGCGGGCTGCTCGCAGGCGTGGGATTCATCCTTCCCGGCCTCGTGCTCGTCGTCATCGCGGCGTCGGCGTACGGCCACCTCTCGGGGATCCAGGGCGCAGCGGTCGCGGGTGCGCTCCTGGGCATGCAGGCCGCGGTCGCCGCGATGATCGTCCGGGCGGTTGAACGGTTGAGCGCTCGCGTCCTCACGAGCGTGTGGGCGTGCGCGATCGCGCTGGCGGCGGCGTTGTCCCAGGCCGCGGGCGTGCCGTTCTGGGTCGCGCTGCTCACCGGCGGGGGGGTCGGTGCGCTCGGGGCGGCGGGTCGACGGGCTGCACGGGCGCTGGCCGGCGCCGCGGTGTGCGGGCTTGTGATCCTGGCCGCGTGGAGTTGGTCCGCCGCGGACCATCGCCAATTCGTCGGCGCCCAACCCGTTCCGGTCGTGCAGCGCGGCACGGTTGACCCCGGCTCGCTGCTGGTGTCGGGGCTGCGGGGCGGGTCGCTCACGTTCGGGGGGGCGTTCACGCTCGTGCCGGTGCTGCACGACGACGCCGTCGTCCGCCACCCCGAGCCCGCGTGGGTGAGCGAGACCGAGTTCCTCGACGCCATCGCCATCACCGGCGTATTGCCGACGCCGATGGTCACCTTCGGCACGTTCATCGCGATGCTCGCCGGCGGCTGGATCGGGGCCGCGGCCATGACCTTTGGCCTGTTCCTGCCCGCTTTCGCCATCACGCTGCTGGCGCACGCGCCCATGGAGCGGCTCATCGAACGCAAGGGGCTGCACGCGGCTCTTGACGGGGTGACCGCCGCGGTCGTCGGGGTGATGGCCGCCGTCGGCGCCCGCATCGTCATCGGCGCGGTCGACACGACGGTCGGGCTGCTCATCTTCGCGGCGTGCGCGGGGGCGCTGTACACGTGGAAGACGCGCTGGGCGACGCCCGCGTGCGTGCTCATGGCGGGCGTCACCGGGGCCGTGCTCGCGCGGGCTTAGAGCCCCCCCGCCCGCTGCTCGCGCGCCAGCCGGTTCGACAGGCGGCGCAGCTCCAGCGACAACAGCATCGACGCGATGATCGCCCCGCAGAACACGTACAGCCCCGGCGCCGGCGCGGCCGTCGCGATCAGCGCCGACCGTGCCAGCACAATGAACAGCGCCACGACGAACACGTCGAGCATCGACCAGCGTCCCACGGCGTCGGTGAGGTCAACGAGCCGGGCCCGCGGACCCGGGCGCATCGGCAGGATGAGCATCGCTCCCAGCAGCAGCAGCTTGATCACGGGGAACACGCCGCTGAACAGCAGCAGCACCGCCGCGAGGAAGCGCTCACCCTTCTCCCAGAGCCCCTGGGCCCCGGTGATGAGCGTGTAGTCGGTCTCCCAGAAGATCGCCTTCTCGACGCGCATCACCGGCATCGTCAGGCCGAACGCCAGCGCCACCGCCGCTCCGAGAAAGAGGACCGGCACGTGCACGTGCCAGGGGTAGCTGGCGATGAGCGAGCCGTGCGGCGCGCGGGGCGGTGGTGGGGGGGCTGCGGGCGGCACGGATTGCGAGGTCGTCACGATCGGCGCGGGCGCGCCCGCTTCAACGGGGCCGCCCGGCGTCGGCTCAGGTTGTGAAGGCAGTGACGACATCGACACCCCGAGCAGGCGTGCGCTTACGAGCCCAAGCCCCGCGCCGCCGTGCCGAACGCGTCGACCGCCCGGTCGATGGCCTCGCGCGGGGCGTCAAGGTGGGTGACGGCCCGCAGCCGCTGCGGCGCGGTCGGGAGTACGAGCACACCGAGCGTCTTGAGCCTGTCGCAGAACGCGGCGCTCGTGCCCAGAGCCGGGTCCACGTCGACGAAGACCATGTTCGTGGCGACCGGCATGGGGATAGTGAGGCCGCGAACGCCCGCGATCCGTTCGGCGAGCCGGCGGGCGTTGGCGTGGTCGTCGGCGAGGCGCCGGACGTGGTTCTCCAGGGCGTACAGAGCCGCGGCCGCGAGCACGCCCGACTGGCGCATCGCTCCGCCGAGCATCTTGCGGAAACGGCGCGCCCGCGCGACGGTCTCGCGGTCACCGGCGATTGCCGAGCCGGCGGGCGCTCCCAGCCCCTTGGAGAAGCACACGCTCACGGTGTCGAAGTGCGAGGCGATCTCGGCCGGGGACCGGCCGGAGGCGACCGACGCGTTCCACACGCGGGCCCCGTCGAGGTGCCGGCGCAGGCCGTGACCGAGCGCGGCCCGCGTGACCGCGGCGATCCGCTCGATCGGCCACACCGCGCCGCCGCCGCGGTTGTGCGTGTTCTCGACCACGAGCAGGCGCGAGCGCGGGAAGTGGTCGTTCGCGGGACGGATGGCCGCGTCAACGTCCGCGCCGTCAAACTGCCCGAGGTCGCCCGCGAGCGGGCGGATGCTCACGCCGCTGATCACCGCGGGAGCGCCGGTCTCGTAGTGGATGATGTGCGAGTCCGCGTGCGCGATGACCTCGTCGCCCGGCTCGGTGCCTGCCCGGATCGCCAGCTGGTTCGCCATCGTGCCCGAGGGAACGAAGCACGCCGCCTCCTTGCCCAGCACGCCCGCGACCCGCTCCTGCAGCGCCTGCACGGTCGGGTCATCGCCGAGCACGTCGTCGCCCAAGGGGGCGCTGGTCATCGCGCCGAGCATCGCCGGCGTGGGCCTGGTCACGGTGTCGGAACGGAGGTCGACGGGTGCTGGCATCGCGCGGCGTCCGAGGTCGGGCATCGGGTCGGGGGTGGGGGGAGGTGGGGGGGAGATGCCGCGCCTGGTCAGGGCTGGGGCTTGGTCAGGTGCGGGCTGTTCTGCACGCCCGAGGTGTTCGACAGCCTGGCGTCCTTCATCAGGTACAGGCCGATGAGCCAGTCCTTGACCAGGTACGGATCGACGCTCAGCACGCCCTCGACCGTGCCGAAAGTCTTGAGCCTGTCATCACCCTTGACCGCGTTGGCGAGCTTCACCTCGACGGCGTCGTACGGCGTCGGCGGCACGCCGATGCAGCAGCCGTCCCACTGGTTCAGCATCACCAGCATCTCGTCGGGACTCTGGGCCACCAGCGGGAACGCGATGTAGCCCGTGATCCGCACGTGCTTGTTGTTGATGATCTCGAGCCAACCCGGCAGGTTCTTGAGCCCCAGACGCGGCTTGTACGTGTCCGCGGCCGACGACAGGAACTCCCAGGTGATCTCGTACGGCCGCTCGGCCGTCCCCTCGCCCCGCACCACAAAGCGGTGGTCCACCAGCAGCGAGCCGTCGTCGTTGCGCGACAGGGCCACGCCGACGGGGGCCTGCGGCAGCGTGTCCGTCGAGGCGCCGGTCATCTCGGCGAGCAACTCCGCGGTCTCGGACTTGGACGCGCCGACCGGTGCTGTGGGCGCGGCCGGTGCCGCGGCTGGCGCGGGGACAGGGACCGGTGACGTCGTGGCGGCCGGGGCAGGCTCGGGGGCGGGTGCCGCAGGCAGCGACACCGGCACGCCCGCGTCCTTCGCGGCGTCCCGCAGCGCGGCGTCGAGGCCCTCGGCCAGCTTGGGTTGCACCGCATCGCCACCGGGCGCGGCCGGCGTCGGCGTCGGGAACGGTTGGGGTGCAGGTGTTTGCGACGGGGTGGGCTCCGACTCACCCGGCGACGGCCCGCTGTCGAGCACCCGAGGCGCCGCGTCCGGGCGTCGGGCCAGCATCACGGCGCCCGCGGCCAGGACAAGAACAGCGATCACGGCCCAGAAGATCCGCATGGTCCGCAATCCTACCGACGGGGCCGCGCCCGGGTGCGGCCCGGCGTCCTTTGAGCGGATGAAGGGCGTTTCAGCCCAACGGACGCAGGCTGCGGACCACCGGCGTGCGGTACGCGATCATCGCCGGCAGCACCCCGGCAAGGGCGGCCAGGCCGACCGTGGCGACGCCCACCACCAGGGCCCACTCGGGCGAGATCGTCGCGTTCACGACCAGCCCCAGGTCACGCTTGAGCACCCAGGCCGCGATCTGCGCCGCAACGACCGCGGCCGCCACGCCCACCAGGGCCCCCAGCACGCCCAAGAGCGCCGACTCGGTGACGACCAGGCCGAAGATCCGCCCGCGGCTGGCGCCCAGCACCCGCAGCACCGCCACCTGGCGGCGGCGCTGCTCCATGGAGTTGTACAGCGCCAGCATGATGGCGATCGCGCTGGACACCATCACGACCGCGGCCATGGCCACGAAGAGTTGGTCGATGTTCCCGATGATGCCGAACAGCCGGCGCACCTGGTCGGTGGGGCTCGCGACCGTGATCGAGATGTCGCGCCGCAGCGTGTCGAACACGCTGGGGAGCACGGCCGAGGCGTCGGCCCCCCCGCGGGTCAGCACGCGCATGTACACGCCGGTGACGAGCTTGTCGTCGTCGGTGAGTTCGGAGACCTCCATCGGCGGCTTGGGCGCGTCGTGATCGTGCGCATGGTCGTGGTCGTCGTGCGCGTGATCGTGCCCGTGGTCGTCGTGATCGTGGTCATCCTCGTCGTGGTCGTCATGCCCGTGGGCGTGTTCACGCTTGTCGAACGCGTGCAGCACCCAACTGCTGGTGATATCGGCGAACACCGCCCGGTCGTGCGACGAGCCGGTCGGCGCCAGGATCCCCACCACCGTGAACCGGAACTCGCGGTGCACGTGCGGGGCGTGCCCGCCGTCCTCGGTGCCCGTGGCACGCAGTTGTCGGGGCGGCTCCACGCCGTGCGTCAGGTTGATGACGTCGCCGACACGCACGCCCGTGCCGGCCGCGGCCTGCGAGCCCATCACCACCTCGTACGTGTCCTTGAACAGCCGACCCTGCGCGACCTTCCACGGCGTGGCGGGATCGACGACAAAGTGCTCGAAGAACGCCGGCGTCGTCGCCATCACCGGGTAGCCGCGGTAGCTGTCACCCTGCAGGGTGGGAATGGCCCACTCCAGCGGGAGCGACTCGCTGAGCTGCTGATACTTCGCCCACGGCATGGCGCGGGCCGGCGCGTTGGCGTAGAAGACGCTGTTGAGCACCGAGACCAGCGGCGACGAGTCGCGCGACACGATCAGGTGCATGTTCCCCGCGCCGCGCTCGAACGCCGCCCGCCCCGCGTCCCGCATCGTCAGCAGCACGAGCATGAGCGCGACCGCCACCGCGACGGTGATGATCGTCGTCACCGTCGAGAACAGCCGGGCCCGCATGCTCCGCCGGATGATCGTGAAGTCCGTGATCGCCATGATTACGCCGCCCCCTGCGCCGTCGCGGCACGCGCACCCGCCAGTTCGTCCAGGCTCGCCCGCCGCTCGAACCGGCCGGCGAGCGACGGGTCGTGGCTCACGCACAGCAGCGCCGCGTTCTGCTCGCGGCACGCCGACTGGATCAACTCGATCACGCCCGCGGCGTTCTCGGGATCCAGGCTCGCCGTCGGCTCGTCCGCCAGGACCACCGCCGGCCGGCACGCCAGGGCCCGCGCCACCGCCACGCGCTGCTGCTGCCCGACGCTCAGACGGTCCGGGTCGCGGTCCGGGGCGGTGATGCCCAGCCGCTCGAGCAGTTTCGCCGCCCGGTCGCGGTGCTCGCGCGCCGGGATGTCGCTGAACATCAGCGCCGCCATCACGTTCTCCAGCGCGCTGAACCCCGGCAGCAGGTGAAACGTCTGGAAGATCATCCCCACGTTCCGCCCGCGGAACGTGTCGCGGGCCGCGCCGCGCAGGGCGTGGATGTTCCGCCCCGCCACGCGGATCTCGCCGGTGCTGGGCGGAGCAAGCTCAAGCACGCCCGCGATGAGGTACAGCAGCGTCGACTTGCCGCGCCCCGACGAGCCGGTCATCAGCATCTGCTCGCCCGGATGCAGCGCGAGCGAGGGGATGTCGATCGTCCACGCCGGGGCGTCGCCGGACGCGCCGCCGGCGTAGCGGAATTTCAGGCCGGTGATGGCAAGGGCTGGGTCGGGCACGCCAGATGATACCGCATTCTCAAATCGGGGGTTGCCGCAGGGTGCTCTCACCGTCGACCAGAATCTTGGACGCCGCCGACTCGCGCTGGTACCCGAGGCCGAACGGGTCAAAGTGCTCCCACTCGGTCCGCGTCTGCTCCATGTCCTGCACGGTGCCGCATTCCGGGCACGTCGTCGCGTCCAACGCCATCGGGTAGGCACACGCCGTGCACACGAGGCCGCCGTGCTGCCGGGCCGTCCGTTTGAGCCGCGCGAGGCTCAAAGCCTACCACATGGCGGGCGCCGTCGCGGCCACCACCGGCATGAACGAAAGTCCGAAGTACCAGCCGCCGAGCGTGCGACGCACCGAAGTGGCGAACGCCAGCCCCACAATCTCAGCCACGCAGAACACGCCGATCGGCGTGAACACGAGCGCGACCAGCCACAGGTAGCGCCGCGTCACTCGGCGGACGGCCTCGGGCAGGGGCGTCAGTGGCTGGCGCCGCACGCGGAGATCGTATCGAACCTCGGCGGCCTCTACCCTGCCCCGTGCTCGAAGCCCCGACCCGCGACCGCTTCCTCGCCCTCGCCGCCGACGCCCGCCGGGACCGCCCGCGCGACACCATCGTGCTGCCCGTGTGCCTGCGCCTGCTCGACGACCAGCTCACCCCCGTCCTCGCCTACCGACGCCTCGTTGCCCCCGACGAACGCACCGCCCCCAGCTTCCTGCTCGAATCCGTCGAAGGCGGCGAGCGCCTCGGCCGCCACTCCATCCTCGGGGCCCAGCCCGCCCTTGAGGTCGTCGCCTTCGGCTCCTCGGTCACCATCACCGACCACCGCGGCCGCCGGCGCGAGGGCCAGCCCGGCGCCGTCACCACCGCCACCGAGGCCAACCCCCTCGACGTCCCGCGCCGCCTCACCGCCCACATGCGCCTGGTCAACCCCGCCGAGCTCGCCCTGCCCGCGTGCATGCTCGGCGGCTGGGTCGGCTTCGCGGCGTACGACTCGGTCCGCTACGTCGAGCCCGAGAAACTCCCCGCCGACAAGGCCCCGCGCGACGACCGCCACCTCCCCGACCTGCACTTTGGCTACTACGACGGCGTCGTCATCTTCGACCACGTCGACCGCCTCGTCACCATCGTCCGCCTCGTCGAGATCGCGCCGGGCGCCTCCGACGCCGACACGCTCGCGGCGTACGACCGCGCCGTCGCCGCCCTCGACCGGCGCGCCAAGGAGATCCAGACCCACTCCAAGCCCCTCGCCTCCGGACGCGTTCTGGGCAAGGGCCTCGGGCCCCCGCCCACGCCGCTGGCGTCCAACCTCACCCGGGCCCAGCACGCCGCGATGGTCGCCAAAGCGCTCGAGTACATCCGCGCCGGCGATATCTTCCAGGTCGTGCTCGGCCAGCGGTTCGAGCGGCGCTCGCTCGCCGATCCCTTCGACGTCTACCGCGCCCTGCGGGCCGTGAACCCCAGCCCGTACATGACCTACCTGCAGGCCCACGGCTGCATCCTCGTGGCGTCGAGCCCGGAGATCCTGTGCCGCGTGCGCCGCTCGCCGAGCGACCCCGACGCGCTGATCCTCACCAACCGCCCGCTCGCGGGCACGCGCCGGCGCGGGCGTACGCCCGAGGAAGACGCCGCGCTCGAGCGCGAGCTGCTCGCCGACCCCAAGGAGCGGGCCGAGCACACCATGCTCGTGGACCTGGGCCGCAACGACGTCGGCTCGGTGTGCGTCCCGGGCACCATCGACCTTCCCGCGCTCATGCGCATCGAGCGCTACAGCCACGTCATGCACATCAGCTCCACCGTCACCGGCCGGCTCCGCCCCGGCCTGGACGCCTGGGACGCCCTGCGGGCCACCCTCCCCGCCGGCACCATCTCCGGCGCCCCCAAGATCCGCGCCATGCAGATCATCGACGAACTCGAGCCCGTCCGGCGCGGGCCCTACGGCGGCGGCCTCGGCTACGTCTCGCTCTCGGGCGATATGGACATCGCCCTGGCCCTGCGCACCATGGTCGTCCCCACCGCGGCCCGCGACAGTGGGCGGGGGCAAGGGAGTGGGGGGGGCGGCTGGCTCTACCACCTCCAGGCCGCCGGCGGCATCGTCGCCGACTCCGACACCGAGGCCGAGTACATGGAGACCGTGAACAAGGCCGCCGCCCTCTCGCGGGCCGTGGACCTCGCCGAGCAGGCGTTCAGCGGTTAACTTGTCTCACCGCCAGGGCAGGGCGGGAGCAGGCTCACGGGCAGTTCAGCCCGTGGCCCCGTACGCGTCCTCGTGCTCATACTGGTACGTGAGCGTGGGGTCGATGAGCGTGCCGTCCTCGGCGTACTGCTCATCGCTCACGACCGTGAACGCCGCGGGGTTGAACTGTTCGACAACCTTCGACAGCACGAACAGCATCGCCCACGCCCCGAGGCTGCCGAACATGAAGATCCACATGAACTGCGCGATGTCGCCGCGCGTGGTGCCGGCGACCTGCCCCAGGGCCGCGCCGCACGGCAGCACCAGCAGGGGGTTGGTGACGTTCACGAGCGCGACGCGGTCAAAGAACCTGAAGACCATCGCGACGACCACGGCGTAGATGATCAAGGCGATCCACCCGCCGTCGGCCTGGGCCTGGCCCACGATGCCCGGGCCCATGGTCATGCCGCCGTCCTGAGGCACGCCCGGGATCCGCGCCAGGCGCGGGATGTCGTTCGACAGCGTGTACGGCTTGTCCGGCCACGCCTCACGCGGCACCGGGTACACGAAGAAATACCACAAGGCTTGCAGGGGGCGGTACGGCTCCTCCTGCGGGAAGTACTCGATGCAGAACAGGCTCTTGCCAGCCGTGTCCTGGCCCGTGCCCAGCAGCAGCAGGCCCTTGCCGACGTCGCCGGACCTCTGGATCTCGCTCACCGTCGCCTGCAGATTGCTCGTGGCCTCCCAGCTGCGGATCGACGTCTGCAGCGCCACCGCCGTCAGGGGCAGCAGCGACACCAGGGCCAACTGGCCGATCGCGCGCTTGAACGGCAGGTACCGCCAGTGCGAGTAGTACATGCCCCACAGCATGCCAAGGCCCACGCCCATGAGCGGGCGCCGCCCGAACTCGCCCCACGTCGCCAGACCCGCGTTCACGCCCACGATCGCGATCGCCCCCGCCGCCACCACCGGGTTCAGCAGCCTCGGGGCCCAGATCCACCCCGCGAGCCCCGCCGCGATCGCCGTGAGCGCCAGCGCCAGGAAGTTCGACAGCACGCCCACCAGCGGCACGCGCACGCCGAACTTCATCGCCACGGCCATGACCGTGATGGTCACCGCCAGGGCCCACAAGGCCGTCACGCCCGGCATCGCGTTCGACACCGGCACGCGCCGCGCCAGGGCGTCGGCGATCCACCCGCGCTTGTACACGAACAGGAACACCGCCGTCCACACCGTCAGCATCGCGCAGAACTTCACGCCGCTCGCGGTGAAGTTCGAGATCTGGTACCGGTCCTCAACGCCCAGCACCATGACCAGCACGCCGCTGACGTACTGGAAAATGACCAGGCCCAGCAGGCACACGTTGCGGGTGGTGAACAGGTCGACGCGACCCTTGACGTGCTCCCGCGCCATCAGCGCGAGCACCGCGACCGCCCCGAGCCCGAGATACAGCGCGATGATCTGTTCCATGCGTCCCGTAACTATCGGCCACAGAAGGGCCCGCCCTGACCTGACGGACGCCGACCCGGCGAGCGCCGGCGGCACGTCATGATAATGCCGCGGCCCCTGCCGGGTTCGCCGCAGCCGCCGCTCCCGCGTACATCTTCTCGAATTCCGCGCCAATCCGGGCCTCGTCCAGGGCCTCGAACACCCACCGACGACCCGACTCACCCATGGCCCGCCGCCGCCCCGGGTCCGCCAGCACCCCCGCCAGGGCGTCGGCGAACGCCTCGGGCGTCCGGTCCGCGATCACCGCCCCGCCGCTGGACTCAAGCTCCCGCCAGATGTCCGTTCCCTTGGTCCCCACCACCGGCGTGCGGCACGCGAGGCTCTCGGCGAACACCAGCCCGAAGTTCTCCTGGCTCGTCGGCAGCGCGAACACGTCCGACGCCTCGTATACCGACAGCTTGAGCGGCCCGGTCACCATCCCCAGGAACACGCACCGGTCCGCGAGGTTGAGTTCCGCGGCGAGCCGCTTGAGCGACTCGACGTACTCGGTATCCCCGGTCCCCGCCAGCAGCAGCCGGTGCTTCACGCCGCGGTCGCGCAGCAGCGCCGACGCCCGGATGAGGATGTCCGGGCACTTCTTGTAGTGCAGCCGGCTCAGGAACAGCACGCTGGGCTCGCCCCCGGCCGCGCTGTCGGCGATCCCAAACTTCGCCCGCGCCTCGCCGGGGCCCGGGAGCGCCCGGAACGGGCTCAGGTCCACGATGTACGGGACCACCACCCACCGTCCGCCCGGCATCCACGTGCTCGACTGCTCGCGCTCCCCCTCGGCGGTCGTGTGCAGCGCCGCCGCGTGCCGCAGCATCGCGTTGCCCTGCAGGGCCAGGTAGATCTTCTTCTTCAGCCCGCGCTGCCGCATGCCCCAGTCGTCGAGCATGCCGTGAATGCTCACGACGTACGGGACCGGCACGCCCCCGCCCGCCGGGTTCCGCCGGCACAGCGCCGCCACCTGCGGGTTGCTCGGCACCCACATCCCGTGCAGGTGCACCACGTCCGCCCCCGCCACGTGCCCCGCGATCCTCGCCAGCTGCGCCCGCGAGAAAAACCGCCCCGGCCGCGCCGGCGGCTCGATCAGCACCACCCGCGGCGACGCCCCCGCGTCCGACGTCTTCCACTCCGTCGGCGCATCGGTGTCGTCGTACGTGAGCATCGTCACGCCGTGCCCGAGCCGCGCCATCGCCGTGGACATGTCCAGCGCGGCCCGGATCGTCCCGCCCTCTTCCAGGCGCACGCGGTCGAAGTAGTGCAGGATCCTCATCTCGCGCGATCTCCACGGGCAGCGGCGTACAGGCCTTCGTAGCGAGCGATGGTATCGGACGCACTCAGGGCCGAATCCACCCACGCCCGGCCGCGCTCGGCAAGCCGTGCGCGTCGTGCCGGATCCGCCAGCAAGGACGCGATCGCCTCCGCGAACGCCTCGGGCGTCCGCTCCGCCACCACGCACCCGCCCGCGGCCGCGAGCTCCCGCGCGATCATCACCCCCGGCGACACCACCGTCGCCACGCCGCAGCACAAGGCCTCGGGCACCACCAACCCGAAGTTCTCGTGGATGCTCGGCAGCGCGAATACGTCCGCGCACTGGTACACCGACAGCTTCAGGTCCCCGCTCACCATCCCCAGCTGCACCACCCGGTCCGCCACGCCCAGCCGCTCGCACTGCCCGGTCAGTTCCGCCGCGAATCCGCCCTCCACCGCGCCGGCGAGCGCGACCGTGACGTCGACGCCGCGTGACTTCAGGATGCCGGCGACCTCCGCCAGCACGCCCCCGCCCTTGTTGTGCACGATCCGCCCGGTCAGCAGCACCACCGGCCGCCCGTTCGCCAGCGCCGGGAACCGTCCCCGGGCCAGGTCCCGCCCGGGCAGCCGCGCGTACGGCGTCGCGTCGAAAAGCAGCGGAATCGCCACGCCCCGGCCCGCCGGCAGCCGACCGCGCGCCTGCACCAGTTCCTCCTCCGACGCGCAGTGCACCTGGGCCGCGTGCCGCAGCAGGGTCCCACCGCTGGTGAGCAGGAACAACTTCTTCTTCAGCGGCTTGACGCTCAGGCTGAAGTCGTCGAGCATTCCGTGCAGGCTGAGCACGTACGGCACGCCCGCCCGGCGCGCCACCTTCGCCACCTGCGCGTTGCTCGGCGTCCACAGCCCGTGCAGGTGCACCACGTCCGCCTGTTCCACCAGCGGCCGCAGCGGCGCCAACTGCCCCGGCGCAAACAGCCCCCCGGGCACCCGTGGCGACGCCAGCCGCACCGCCCGCGGCGCCCCGGCCGCCCCCGCGCGCCACGCCGCCGGCACGTCGCGGTCCTCCGGCGTCGCGAGCGTCACCTCGTGCCCGCGCGCCGCCAGCGCGCCGCACAGATCCAGCACGCTCCGCACGATGCCGCCGCGGCTGAGCAGAATGTTGCGGTGGTAATGCAGGATGCGCATAGGGAAACTCAGGGGCAATGTGCAATGGGCAATGGGCAATGGGAAATGGATCAATCCGGGCGCGGGCGTCTCCCCATGCATCATTCCCCTTTCCCCACTGCCCACTCCCCATTGCCCATCGCCCGCTGCCAATTGCCCACTGCCCCGCATCAGCTCCCCGGCAACCCCCGCTCGATCCGGCGCAGCTCCCGCACCTTCAGCACGATCTGGTACTCGTAGATCGCCTGCAGCACGCAATACGTCAGCCCCGGCCCGCCATCAAGCACGCCCAGCTTGAAGAAGTACATGTAGAGGAACTTGAGCACCGGCCGCCCCGGCAGGCGGAAGCTGATGTTCTTGAGCTCCATCCGGCGCGTGATCGAGTCCCCGCTGAACAGGTTGCCGAGCTTCACCGGCCGATCCGCCAGCGCCTTGATCGTCTCCTTCGCCTCGTACGTCGAATACCGGTTGTGCCGTTCGAACCACTCCCCCAGGCCCTTGGAAAAGTTGTAGTGCAGGAAGTGCTCGCGCAGGTACCCGTGCTCACCGTCGATGATCGGCACCGGGTTCGCCAGCCGCTCGAACCGGATCTTCTGCGGCCGGAAGAACCGCATGATCGCCCCCGGCGGCATCGCGTGCCGGATCCACTTTCCGCGGAAGAAGTTCTTCCGCCCCACGTAGAACGCCACCCGCCGCTCCTGCGCATCGCCCGCGATCCGCTCGCACTCGGCCCGCAACTCCGGCGTCATCCGCTCGTCGGCGTCGAGGTAGAACACCCACGGGTGCTTGAACTCGATGGTCTCCATCGCCCAGTTCTGGTGCGGCCCGCGCCCGTCAAACTTCCGCGCAAACCACCGGCACCCGCGCTCGCGCGCGATCGCCTCGGTGCGGTCCGTCGACAGCGAGTCCAGCACCACCACGTCGTCGGCGAACGCAACCGAGTCAAGACACCCGGGCAGGTTGTCCTCTTCGTTGAGCGTCTGGATGAAGATCGAAAAAGGCATCGAGGAACCCAGGCCTGGGGGCATCGAGCGCAAGGCGCGACGGCGAGTCCGTCACTCGGTGCCTTGGTGCCTCGATGCCTCGGTGCCTTCTCCTTTCATCTCCCGCTTCCGCACCGGCTTGGCCGGCATCCCCACGCACACCGTCCACGCCGGCAAATCCTTGAACACCCCGGCCCGCGCCCCCACCACCGCCCCGTCCCCGATCGTCACCCCCGGCCCCACGAACACGTCCGCCGCGATCCACACGTCCGACCCGATCGTGATCGGCTCGTACGTGATCGGCCTGCGGGGATCTTCGAAGTCATGGCTCCCCGGGCACAGATAACACAACTGGCTGATCACGGTCCGCGCGCCGATCCGCACCGGTGAGACGTTGTAACAGTCCACGTCGTTCGCCAGCGTCGCCCCGGCCGCCATCTCCAGGTTCCACGGCATCAGCACCCGGCACGACGGGTACACCCGGGCCGTGCGGTCCACCTTCGCCCCGAACAGGTTCAGCAGCATCCTGCGCCACCCGAACAGCCACCGCGGCGACCACCGGAACAGCGTCCCGCTCACCACGCCCCACAACAGCCGCTTCACGCGGTGACCCGTCGAGTGCGGGCTCGTGAACCGGGGCTGGGTGGGCGATGACACGCCCGGATCCTTGTCCCGCCCCTCCCCTCACGCCACTACCGCCCCGGCGCACCCTGGCCCCGGCCCGTGCGCACCCGCACCGTCGCCGCGCCCTCGTCGGCGTGCCGCTCGCGCAACACCCGCGCCTTGAGCACCCGCGCCGGTGTCCCCGCGCACACCGTCCACGCCGGCAGGTCGCCGAACACGCTCGAGCGGGCCCCGACCACCACGCCCTCGCCGATCGTCACCCCGGGCCCGACGAACACGTCGGCCGCGATCCACGCCTGCGCTCCGATGACGATGTCCCCCTTCACCAGCGGGCGCGTCGGCATTTCGTGGTCGTGCGTCGCCCCGCACAAATAGCTGTACTGGCTCACCACGCTGTGCGCCCCGATGACGACCCGCCCGACGCAGTAGCAGTCGACGCCGTCCCCAAGCATCGCGTACGCCCCCATCTCCAGATTCCACGGCGCCCACACCCGCGCCGACGGGAACACGCGGGCCGTCCAGGGCACCCTGGCCCCGAACGCCCGCAGCAGCAGCACGCGCCACGGATGCATCGGACGCGGGCTCAGCCGCCCGAAGACCGCCCACACCACGCCCCACGCCGCCCGTCCCAGCCGGTGCGAAAGCGAGAACGTGCTCCGCTCGCCGGAAATATCCACCCGCAGCGCCTCGTCCATGTGCCCGCCTCTGGCGCGTCCTGATCCGTGGGAGGGGGTCGCTGGCGCCGACTGGTCTTGACCAGACCACACGCACGCCCCCGCGGCCAGCAACCCGCGTTCCCGCACGAGTTTTCCGGACGCTCCACCCTTCTTCCGGGGGAAACGCTTCCGCCCGCCATCCCACGGAGAAGGGACCACCCGCTCCCGCCGATATACTCGGACCCCCTCCGCTCGCCCCCCCTCGCTTGCGCCCCGCGCCGACGTGCCCACGATGCCCCAGACCGACCCGACACGCACGCCGCTGGTCATCCTCAACCAGTACTACATGCCCGACGTGGCGAGCACCGGCCACCTCCTGCACGAACTCGCCCACGAACTCGCCGGCGACGCCCCCGCACGCTCCGCCGCCCCAGACCTCCCCGGCGCTCCCGGCCCCGGCCGGGGCGCGGGCTTCGACGTCTCGGTCATCACCACCCGCCCCAGCTACGGCCCCAGGGAGACCTGGCAGCCCGTCAAGCTCCACGAGGTCGTCGACGGCGTCGAGGTCCGCCGCCTGCTCACCACCCGCTTCAACAAGAACAACCTGCTGGGCCGCCTGCTCAACTCCGTCACCTTCATCGTCCCGCTCACCATCCGCGTGCTGCTCACCAGCCGCCGGCGCGACGTGCACCTCTACACCACCAACCCGCCCTTCCTGGGCATCATCGGCGCCTTCGTCTCGCTCTTCCGACGCCACACCTACGTCATGCTCCTGCACGACGCCTACCCCCAGATGGCCGTCTGGGTCGGCACCATCCGCAAGGGCGGCTTCATCGAGCGCACCTGGCACTGGTTCAACCGCCTCACCTACACCCGCGCCGCCCACACCATCGTGCTGTGCGAGGCCGCCAAGAGCCTGCTGTGCCGCACCTACGGCGTCGCTCCGGCCCGCGTGCACGTCATCCCCAACTGGGCCGACCGCGACAAGCTCTTCCCCATCCCCAAGGCCGACTCCTCCTTCGCCAAGGCCAACGGTCTGGTCGAGCCCTTCACCGTCCTCTACTCCGGCAACCTCGGCCTCTACTACGAGTTCGAAACCCTCCTCCAGGCCGCGGCCCTGCTCAAGGACGAGAACTTCCGCATGGTCTTCGTCGGCTCCGGCGGGCGGCGCGCCTGGATCGAGGAGCAGATCAAGGCCCGCAACCTCACGAACACCCTGCTCCTGCCCTACCAGCCCTTCGAAAAGCTCAACGACTCGCTGTGCGCCTGCGACGCCTCGTTCGTCACCATCGCCAAGGGCATCGAAGGCATCAGCTTCCCCAGCAAGCTCTATTCCGCCCTCGCCGTCGGCCGCCCCGTGCTCGCCCTCAGCGAAGAAGGCTCCGAGCTCAAGCACCTCGTCGAGGACCAGGGTGTCGGCCTGTGGTTCGCCCTCGGCGACGCCGCCGGCCTCGCCGACGGCATCCGCCGCCTCATGCGCGACCGCGCCCTCGCCGCCGAACAGGGCCGCCAGGCCCGCGCCGTGTTCGAGCGCAACTACACCCGCGAGGCCGCGGCCGCCCGCTACGCCCACGTCCTGCGCCTCGCCGACCCCCGCATCCCCGAGCGCCAGACCATCTCGTTCGTCCCCGAAACGCGGCCGCGATAACCGCGGTCGGCGGTGCGAACGCACGCCGGCGCCCAGCCCCTCCAGGATCCCGTCGTGCCCCGCCGCACCGCCGACGACCGCAGCAAGCCCGTCACGCTCTACGGCCTGCGGACCGACCCGTCCCGCTGGTTCCGCCCCGGCCCCGTCCCGCGCGATGCCCTCGCCCGCATCGGCCGGCGCGCCCGCGACCTCTCGAGCCGTCGCGCCAGCCGCGCCGCCGCCACCGCACCGGTGATGTTCATCGGCGGCCTCTTCGGCGTCATGTACGCCTACCAGCACCTCGTGCACGACTACCCCGCCATCGCCAAGGTCGTCGCCGTCGGCGGCGTCGGCTTCCTGCTCGCCCTGCTGCTGCGCCGCACCGCCCGGGACAACGCCCTCACCGCCGTGCTGGTGCCCGCCTTCCTCGCCGAACACCGCTGCCCCGCCTGCGGCGACGACCTCGCCTCCCGCTCCCCCGAGCCCGACGGCTGCACGGTCTGCGCCAAGTGCGGCGCCGCCTGGCGCTTCGAACGAGCCCCGGGCGCAAGCCCGCGGTGAACCGCCGTTCGCACCAAGCACATTCGCTGAACGCAGCACCCACTACCCTCCCTCATGCCCGGCCAGATCACCGACCACCGCCACCGGCCGGTCTCGCTCTACGGGCTCATGACGCACCGCCCCCGTGAACTCCACGACGGGAGTATCCCGATCGATGTCCTCATCCGCATCGAGCAGCGCGTCCGCCGCCGCATCGATCCAGCGACGTTCGCGCTGCACCCGCTCGTGCTGCTGTACGCCGCCATCGGCAGCGTCGGCGCCTGGTTCGCCCTGCACGCCCTGACCCAGTGGCCCCTCACCATCAAGACCGCGGTCGTCGCCGTCATCGCGTCCTACGCGCTGGTCTCGATGCTCATGCTGCCGTTCCGACGCCTCTTCTACCACCCGCGCGAAGGCGCGATCGTCATCGACGCGTTCCTCGCCGAGCACCGCTGCCCCGCCTGCGGGTACGACCTCGCGGGCGCCGAGCCCGAGCCCGACGCCTGCACCGTTTGCCCCGAGTGCGGCGCCGCCTGGCGGCACGCACCCGCCGCCTCAGTTCAGTAGACTCGCTCCCGCCATGGCGCTGTACTCGGCCCAAGACCACCGCGGCATCACCGTTCGCCTGCACAGCGTTGTGGCCGACGTCCCGCCGACAGTCGACCCCGACGCCGGGCCCGCCGACGTGCGCCGGCGCATCGAGGCGGCTTTCCGCCCCGCCTTCGCCCCACGCTCCACCATCGCACACCTCGTTCCCGTCGTCGGTGGCGCCCTGAGCGCCGCCGCGATCGCCTTGATCCTGCACAGGTGGTTCGGCCTTGCCATCGGATGGGTGATCGGCGGCAGCGCCGCCGCATCACTCGTATCGTCCATCGTCGCCGCCGCCGCCATGCGCCGCCGTCATCACCACGTCCGCGCCGCGGCCGTCATCGCCGCCTTCCTCGCCGAACGCCGCTGCCCGGGCTGCGGCTACGACTTGACCGGGTGCCACCCCGAAGCCGACGCCCGCACCGTCTGCCCCGAGTGCGCCGCCGCGTGGCGGCTCGCCGCTGAACGAGCCCCGGGCGCAAGCCCGGGGTGAACGGTCGCCGCGCGAAGTCCATCACCCGTTGTTCAATCGCCCAACCCTGTGCTCGCGCACAGGCCTCGTCGCTCGCTTGGGTTCGCGGCTGGTATCGATCACCACCCCGGCAGGTACTTGTCCATCCAGTCGTCCTGCCGCAGCACCTCGCGCCGGCTGGTGCGTCCCCGTGCTTCGGCCCGGCGCTGCGCCAGGCGGAACAGCCGCAGCGCGATCTCCCGCAGAGTGCCCGAGAGCTCCTCGCTCTTGGACGCCTTCGCCAGCGACCGCCCCGTCGACCGCGCGTGCAGCCGCACGAGTTCGTCCTCGAGGCTCACGAACACCTGCGACGAGCCCGGGTCCCCCTGGCGCCCGGCCCGGCCCACGAACTGCCGGTCGATCCGCTTGGCCGTGTGCATCTCGGTCAGGATCACGTGCAGCCCGCCCGCCTTGATCGCCGGCGCGTCGGGCTTGATGTCCGTGCCGCGTCCCGCCATGTTCGTCGCCACCGTGATCGCCGCGCGCCGCCCGGGCCCGCCCTTGCCCGCCAGCGTGATCATGTCCGCCTCGTCCTTGTCGAAGTTCGCGTTCAGCACCCGGTGCGCGAGCCCACGCGTCTCCAGCCGGCTCCCCAGCGCCTCGGACGCCTCGATCGACCGCGTCCCCACCAGCACCGGCCGCCCCGCCTCGTGCAGCTTCTCGATCGACTCCACCACCGCGTCCCACCGCGCCCCGCTCGTGCGGAACACCCGCGCCGGCCACGCCTCGCGGATCACCGGCCGGTTCGTCGGGATCACCGTCACCGGCCGCTCGTACACCCGCTCCATCTCCCCCGCGGCGTCCGCCGCCGTCCCCGTCATCCCGCACAGGAACGGGTACATCCTGAAAAACCGCTGAAAGCTCACCCGCGCGAGCGTCTCGCGGTCCGCCGTCACCTCCAGCCCCTCCTTGGCCTCCACGCTCTGGTGAAGCCCGTGCTCCCAGTTGCGGTCCGCCAGGAAGCGCCCCGTGTACTCGTCAACGATCACGACCCGCCCGTCAACGACCTGGTACTGGTGCCCGTTGCGGTAGCAGTGCCGCGCCACCAGGCTCTGGCGCACGAGCTCCTCCGCCCGGCGCGTCGCCCGCCAGATCGGGTTGTCCAGCCGGAAGCTCATCTCGCTCACGCGGTGCTTGCCGCGCCGCGTCAGGTCCGCCTTGCGGCGCAGGTGGTCGATGCGATAGTCGACGCCCTCGTCCAGCCGCCGCGCGATCTCGGTCGCTTCGAGGTACACCGCCCCCATCTCGTCCTCGCGCCGGCTCCGCGCGATGATCAGCGGCACCACCGCCTCGTCGATGAGCACCGCGTCGCACTCGTCCACCATCGCCGCCCGCAGCCCCGGCACCATCGGCCCCGCCCCGCCCCCGCCCGGGCCCATCGTCAGCAGCCGCCGCCCGAACCACGCCGTGCGCATCTGCCCCAGCCGCAGCTGGTCCCGCAGCCAGTCCGCCGTGATCTGCTTGGGCGTCCCGTACACGATCGGCCGCGCGTACACCCCGAACCGCTCATCGCTCGACATGTCCTGCACGATCGCCCCCACGTCGCACCCGCACCGCGTATAGATCCCCTTGCGGCTCGCGGCGTCCCGCCCCGCCAAATAGTCGTTCACCGTGAACACGTGCAGGTGCCGGTGCCGCCACGCCAGGAGCGGGGCCGCGATCGACCCCGTCAGCGTCTTGCCCTCACCCGTCACCATCTCGATGATCCGCCCGTGGTACAGCGCCAGCGCCCCCATGAGCTGGACGATGTACGCCTCCTCCCCCGTGTCCCGGCGCGCCACCTCCCGCACCGCCGCCAGCGAGCGCCGCACGTGCTCGTCGTCACGCGTCCCGCGCAGGAACCCCTCCCGCAGCCGCGACAGCACGTCGTCCAGCGCCGCTTCCGAGCAGTTGCGCATCTCCGGCGACAGCCGGTCCGCCTGCTCCGCCTGCGACCGCAGCCACGACAGCGTCACCCGCCGGTGCCGCACCCGCATCCCCACCTGCGCCGCCAGCAGGTCCAGCCCCTTGTGCGTCGGCGGCCGCGCCCGCCGGCTCTGCACCGACGCGTACAACGCCTGATATCTCGTCACCGCCTGCGTCAAGTCACCGTTCCCTCCGTGCCTCAGTGCCTCCGTGCCTCAGTGCCTCCGTGCCTCCGTGCCTCCGTGCCTTCGTGCCTTCTTCTAAATCTGCGCCCTGCCCTGGATCGCCTTCGCCAGCCTGTCCGCCCACTGCACCATCAAGGGCCGCGGCGGCAACTCGAACAGCACCTTCACCCGCTCCCCCGGCAGCCCCGCCCAGCCCGCCTGCGCCTGCTCCATCCCCTCCGGCCTCACCGGGTCGATGTACACCGTGAACACCGGCCGACGCGTCCGCACGCCGCTGCGGTCGCTCGGGTCGATCTCGATCTTGCCGCCCCCGCCATACCCCAGGGCCGCGTGCTCGATCTCCGGCCGCCCCGCCGGCATCACCCGCACGTTCTCGCCCAGCATGATGCGGTCCGCGCCCGGCGACGAATACCGCCGCAGCTTCACCTCCCGCCACTTCCAGCGCGGGTCGGCCAGCACCGCCGCGTCCGGCTGGCTCACCGCGGCCGCGATCCGCACGTTCGTCACGTCCACCACCTCGCCCGCCTGGTCCCCGCGCCGCACGTACGCCCCCAGCAGCTTCGACGCGTCGGTGCCCGTGAGCACGCCGTCGTGGGGCGCGCGCACCACGAGCTTGCCGATCCGCTTGTCGAGCTCCTCGAGCGTCTCGCGGTACACCTGCACCTTCTGCCGCGCCACCAGCGCCACCGCCGGCTCGTTGTCGCGCATCGCCTGGCGCTCGCGGGCCTCGAGTTCGTCCACCGACGCCTCGATCCGCCGCCGCTCCTGCACGATCTCGAGGTTCTCGATCGTCACGATCGGGTCGTCCGCCTTCACCGCCTCGCCCGGCCGCTTGTGCACCTGGGCCACGAAGCCGTCGACGCCGAAGAACACCCCCGACCGGCGCGTGCTCTCGATGATCCCCTCGGCCCGCCGGTAGTCCGGCGCGCGGATCAGCCCCAGCCCCACCACGCACGCCGCCGCCATCGCCACGCTCGACCAGATCGCCCGGGCCCGCTTGTCCCCCAGCCCCGGGCTCGTCGCCAGCCAGTGGATGAACTTGCCCGTGGGCACCATGAACCACGCCGCGGCCGTCCACACCGCCAGGATCAGACCCAGCGCGAAGAACTTGCCCATCACGAACAGCGTGATCGTCACGAACAGGAACAGCCGGTACGCCAGGCTGAGCACGCCGTACACGCCCAGGATGATCTGCTCGCTCCGCTGCGTGCTCGGCAGCGTCGGCCGCTCCATCCCGTACACCCACTTCTGGAACGGGTACTGCACCATCTGCATCGCCCGCTGCGCCAGGTTGGGCGTCTCGAGCAGGTCCGCCAGGATGTAGTAGCCGTCGAACCGCATCAGCGGGTTCGCGTTGAACACGACCGTCGAGAAGCTCGCCGTCAGCAGGGCCGAGTACGCCACCTGGCTCGTCACCGAGCCCTCGGGCGCCCCCATCCACACCCACGCCGAGATCGCCGCCACGAACAGCTCGAACAGCATGCCGCCGGCGCCCACCGCCATCCGCTGCCACTTGCTCGCAAAGCCCCACGCCGCCGACGCGTCCACGTACGGGCTGGGGAACAGCACCAGCAGCATGAACCCGAACTCGGGCACCTGGCCCCCGAACCGCTTGCAGATCACCCCGTGCCCCGTCTCGTGGATCGCCTTGGTCACCACGAACACCGCCATCACCCACAGCCACTCCATCGGATTGCCCGTGAGCTGGTGGAACTGCGCCACCAGCCGGTGCCAGTGGGGGATCAGCGCCACCAGGCTCGTCCCCACGAACGCCAGCCACACGAGGAAGCCCCACCGGTTGATGATCGGGCGCAGCATCGGCTCGATCGCCGCCAGCATCCGGTCAGGGTTGAACACCTTGATCCGGAAATACATGATCCCGATCGCCTGCTGCGTCGCCTTGCGCTTGCGCCGCTCGCGCCCGCGGTTGAGCAGCTGCTCGGTCTCCGGCGTCGCGTCCACCGACAACAGGTTCGAGCTGTACAGCTGCGTCAGCAGCTGGATCACCTCGTTCTGCGTCGGGGCCGCGTCCCCGAACTTCGCCAGCGAGACCTTCCACGCCGTCTCCACGTCCCGGTGCCCGTCGAGCATCCCGACCAGGTCGTTCGCCACCGGGTTCAGCCGGTAGAACTGGTTGCTCGCCGGGTCGTGCACCACGTACCAGCGCCGCCCCCGGTACCGCTGACGCGTGATCTCCACGTGCGGCCGCAGCCGCGGCTTCATCTGCCGCACGCGGTGCCAGAACGGACTGAATGTTGGTCGGTCGCTCATGGGGAAGAAGGCATCAAGGCATCAAGGCAGGCAGGCATGCAGGACGCTCATGGGGAAGAAGGCATCAAGGCATCAAGGCAGGCAGGCATGCAGGACGGCATCAAGAACGGCACCCGGCCCGCATCCGCATCCACTCGATGCCTCGATGCCTCGATGCCTCAATGCCTTCCGATTCACCACAACCACATCCGGGCCGCGTCCACGATCCTCCGCGTGCCGATGTGCAGCAGGCTCCAGCGTTCCGTGTCGAACTTCGCGATCCCCTCCATCCCCGGCTGCAGCCACGCCGCGCCGTCGTTGATCTTGGCGCGGACCTCGAAGGTGTTCTGCCCCTCCTTCGCTTCCGCCGCCGGCACGATCCGCTCCACCGTGAAGTGGAACGGCTCGGTCGGTCGCGTCCGTGTCGCGATCCGTCCCGTCCCCTCCCCGCGCGCAAACGCGTCGTTGATCAGCGCGATGTCCCGCTCGTCTACCCGCGCCACCAGGATCATGTCGTCCAGCGGCGCGATCTCCAGGAGCGCCTCGCCCAGCTTCACCGTCGAGCCGATCCGCTCGCGGATCTTGCCCGCCAGGATGACCCCGTCCACCGGCGACGTGATCCTCGCCCGCGCGATCCGGTCCTCGTACCGCGCCAGCTCCGCCTCGCCCCCGCGCATCTGCGCCTGGTACTGCGCGCCCCGGGCCGTGTCCCCCTCCTTCATCGCCGCCTGGTACTGCTTCTCAGCCTGCAGGATCTTGCCGCGCGCGTCCTCCGCGCTCAGCCGCCACTCCGTGTCGTCCAGTTGCAGCAGCACCTCGCCGGCCTTCACCCGCTTGCCCGGCTCGATCCCCTCCGCCAGCTCGCGGATCAGCCCGTCCATCGGCGCCGACACCACCCGGCGCGTCCGCGGCTCGAGCGTCGCCTGCGCCCCCACCCGGTACGTCGTGTGATAGAACGTCACGAACAAGAGCGTGCTGAACGCCAGGATCCCCACCAGCTTCCACACCGTGTGCTTGGGCCCCACCGCCCACGCCGCCCCGCGCCGGGCGCTGTCCACCGCCCGCAGCGCCAGCCAGCGGTCGTCGCTCCGGCGGACCCGCAGCACCGGCGCCACCAGGTCCATCGAGGCCTGCAGCAGTTCCACCATCGCCAGGTCGACCGGCCCGTCGCTCTTGCCCTCGAGCGTCACCACCCCGACCACGTCCTCGTCGATCCGCAGCGGCACGCTCACGACCTTGAGCTTCGCGTCCCCCGCCGCCAGCTCCCGGTGCGCGTGCACGATCGCCTGGCTCAGCAGCACGTCCTTGTCCGCCGCCGGCTGCGGGAACACCACCGCCTGCTCCTGGTCCAGGCACTCGTCCATCGCCGACTGCAGCTTCTGCACCATCGCCATGCGCCGGTCGAAGTGCTCGGTGTCGCTCAGGGCCTCGATCCGCACCTGGTCGCCCCGCACCCACCCCAGCGCCACGCGGTCCAGCCCGAACTGCTTCGCCAGGTCGTTGCACAGCTGCAGGCACACGCCCTGGAACGTCGGCGCCGTGTTCACCGCCGCGATCAGCCGCGTCGCCAGGTCCAGCGCCGCCGACGCCTGCTGCGTCCGCTTGAGCGACTGGCGGGCCCCGTGCCCCGACAGGTACCCCGACAGCACCTCCGCCATCGCCAGCGTCGACCGCACCGCGTCCCGCGACCGCGGCTCCAGCAGCAGCGTGATCACGCCCCCCGCCGGACCGCCCATCGCCGCGCCCGCTCCGCCCACGCCCGCCGACAGCGGGATCGCCAGGATCGTCCCCTTCCCCGGCGTCGCGTCGTAGTACGGGTCCGCCTTGTCCAGCCCGAACGCCTTGGCCTGCCCGCTCACCATCGCCTGGCGAGCGGCGCTCTTGACCTCCGCCGACTGCTCGATCAGTTCCGTCAGCGCCGGCCCCGTCGCCTCCGTCGGGTCCGACGTCGGCACCGGCCACAGCGAGACCGCCCGCGGCTCAGGGTCCTCGCCGTCCCGCCGCTCCGCCGCGAACAGCGCCCCCTGCCTCGCGGCGCTCACCTGCACCATCACCCGCAGCAGCCGGTCCAGGTACGCCTTGTCGTCGGGCGCCGGGCTCGTGAGCTCCGCCACCACGTGCGCCCACCCCGGCGCCTTGATGTTCGTCAGGTCGATCACCGCGTGCCCTCCGCGACCTCACCGCCCGTCACCGGCGCCGCCGTCCCGTTCCCCGCCGCCCCGCCGTTCGTCTGGGCCCCCAGGCCCGCGAACCGACCCTCCGGCGGCGTGAACCGCACCCGGGCCCGCAGGCCCGCGGGCAGCCCCGCGTCGTTCTCGATCTGCACCCGCACCCGCCGCAGCCCGCTCACCGAGTCCGCCACCGGCGACGCGTGCAGCACCTTGCCCGGCAGCACCAGCGTCCCCTCGCGCACGTCCACGAGCACCCACGCCGGCGAGTTGTCCGCGAGCTTGAGCTCCAGCGTCTCGTCCACCGGCGTGAACACCTCCAGCCACAGCCTCCGCACGTCCACCACCCGGATCACGTCCGTCTGCTCGTTCACGCCCTGCCCGAGCTCCCCCAGCACCTGCTCGACGATCCCGTCGAACGGCGCCTCCAGCCGCAGCCGCTCGTACTGCCCCTTGGCCTGGTCGTACCGCAGCTTCTCCTGCTCGTGGTTGAACTTCGCCTGGTCAAGCTGCACCCGGCGCGTCGCCAGGTTGATCCGCGCTTCCTCGTACTCGATCTCGCTGTACGCGCTCTTCTCCTTCGCCGCCTGCTGGTTGCGGAACCGGAACTCCGCCAGCTCAAGATCCGCCTCCGCGGACTTGATCTCCAGCACGCTCTCGGCCCGCAGCTTCTGCTGCTCCAGCGCCGGCAGGAACTCCGAGTCCCGCGCCCGTACCAAAAGCTGCCCCGCCTTCACCGCCTGCCCCGCCCGCACCGTGATCTCCCGGATCTCCGTCGGCTGCCCGAACCGCATCAACACGTCCCGGCTCGGCTTGGTGTTCGTAGCCACCCCCCCGAACGCCGCGGCCAGCGACTCCCACGACTCCGCCGCCGGCGCTGCCGAGCCCCCTGCCCGGGTGGTGTTCGCCCCTGCCCCGGTCCCAGCCCCCGACCCGCCCGGCTGCCCGGGCATACCCAGCGCGCCCGCCGCCGCCATCACCACGCCCACCGCCCCGAATGTCCGCACCGACCAGCCGGCACGCCGGCCACGCACTCGTGTCATGGTGTTCACATCCTGATCGTAGGGGCGCGACACCCCGTGCTGCGCCCGCACCAGCGCATCCACGCCCGTCATCCTGCTTGTGCGCGCGCCGCCTCCACCCGTCGTCCCCCCGGGGTCGGCACGCAAGCCCCCTCCCTGTCCGTGTGACGCGCCCGACGGTTCCCTCCGTCGCAAAACACCCCGGCGCCCGGGCCTTAACCACCCGCCGCGCCCGACGGGTCGGGCGGCGTTCGCGCCCCTTCCGCCCTCCCCCGCCTCACGTCGCCGCAACGACCGGACGATGCTGGACTCACACCCTCCAGCGAGGCCGCCATGAGCATGAAGACCACCTCCTCCCGCCCCCTCTCCGTCGAGGACATCCAGCGCGCCATCCGCCCCCGCTACGCCGCTCCCACCCGGACCTCCCCGGCCCCCCCGATCGTCCCCGTCACCGTCGCTCCCGCCCAGTCCCGGCCCGACGGCTCGCCCGCCCCCCTCCTCGCTGACATGCTCGACCAGGCCCGCGTACACACCGCCGTGCTCCGAACCCTCCTCGCCGACGCCGCCGCCGAGCAGGACGCCGCCCGCCAGCGCCTCGACCACACCCGCGCCCAGGCCCAGGCCCTCACCCCCGCCTTCACCCGGGCCGCCTCCATCGCGCAAAAACTGCTCGACGCCGCCGACCGCGCCGAACGCACCGCCGACCGGCTCACCGCACTCCTCGCCGCCGCCGAGTCCGCGGCCGCCGACTTCGAGCACCGCCTCGCCCACCACGCCGACCGCGCCCTGGACGCCTTCCTCCGCTCCCTCACCCTGCTCCAGCACGACGCCACGCCCCCCGCCGCTACCCCCACCCCCGACGTCCACGCCCCCGCCGACCCCGGCCTCGCCCGCGCTATCCTTCCGCTCCCATCAGACGCCTGACAATCCCCGACCGAGTGCGTGGTGTGTGCGGCGTCGCGGAGCTTTCTTGATGTCCCCCGTCGCCAGCGCCGCCGCCCCCGTCAAGGTCGAGTCCGCCGCCGCCCTCGCTCTCAACGGCGGCACCCCCGTCTCCACCACCAACGTCCCGTTCATGTCCCCCGGCCTCGCCCCGGCCGACATCGACGCCGCGACCGCGGTCCTCAAGTCCGGCATGCTCCGCGCCGCCAAGAAGTGCGAAGAACTCGAAACCCGCATGGCCGCCCAGACCGGCGCCAAGCACGCCATGACCTGCGCCAACGGCACCTGCGCCCTGCAGCTCGCCTACGAGCCCCTCTTCGCCCACGGCGACGACGTCCTCGTCCCCGCCTGGTCCTACATCGCCACCGTCTCCATGGTCGTCGCCCGCGGCGGCAACCCCATCTTCGTCGACGCCCTGCACGACACCATGCAGATCGACGTCGCCGACGCCGCCCGCAAGATCACCCCCAAGACCACCGCCATCGCCGCCACCCACCTCTACGGCTGCCCCGTCGACATCGACGCCGTCCAGGCCCTCGCCGCCAGGCACAACCTCAAGGTCATCTACGACTGCGCCCAGGCCGTCCTCGCCACCTACAAAGGCAAGGGCATGGGCGCCTTCGGCGACGCCGTCACCTACTCCTTCTACGCCACCAAGAACTTCGCCACCGGCGAAGGCGGCATGATCACCTGCAACGACGACGCCCTCGCCCGCCAGATCAAACTCCTGCGCTCCCACGGCGAGACCGACAAGTACCTCCACGAACAGGTCGGGTACAACTACCGGATGAACGACATCACCGGCGCCATCGGCTGCTCGCGCCTCGACCGCCTCGCCGCCGAGACCGCCCAGCGCCAGGCCGCCGCCGCCAAGCTCGACGCCATCGTCTCCGCCATCCCGGGCCTCACCCCGCCCACCACCACCCCGGGCGCCCAGTCCGTCTACCACCTCTATGTCGTCAAGATGGACAACGCCCAGTTCCGCTGCACCCGCGACGAATTCTGCAAGGCCCTCGCCGCCGAAGGCGTCCCCACCGCCACCCACTACCCCCGCCCGCTCACCCGCCAGCCCGCCTTCAAGAAGTTCATGATCGACGCCGGCATGGGCGGCAAGCAGCAGCACCTGCCCGTCAGCGACAAGCTCGCCCAGCAGGTCTTCGCCCTCCCCATGCACCACAACCTCAGCGAAGACCACCTCCGCATCATCCGCGACGCTCTCACCAAGGTCGCCGCGGCCTACCGGGCATAAGAGCCAGGAGCGCGAGCGACTGGCCAAGGTTGCAGGCGCTTTCACGCCAGCGCAGGAACATCGCCACCGCGCCGTCATCGCGTACAACCCCTCAACCACCGGATAGTCAGGATGCAGCGTGCGTCGCTTCGAACGCATGGCTTGAGCCCCTCCGACTACGCTCACCCCCCGTCGACCGGGGATCGATCGGACGAACTCACCACCACCCGCCCACGCTCAACCCCCATCTCCCCCGCCAGCCTCTCCGCCAGCCGCGGCAAATACGCGCGCTCCGTCTCCGTGTGCCCCGCCAGCACCACGCTCATCCCCCCCTCCACGCACGCCAGCACCTCGTGGTGCTTCATCTCCCCCGTCACGAACACCTCGCACCCCGCCTTCATCGCCTCCAGCGCCAGCGACCCCCCCGCGCCCGGGCACACCCCGATCCGCGACACCATGTTCGCGTACACCCCGCTCACCGCCCGCGCCACCCGCACCGCCCCCGCCCCAAGCCGCAGGTGCCCCCGCAGCCGCTCCACCACCACGTCCAGCGCCACCGGCTGATCGAGCTGCAGCCGCCGCCCTGCCCCGGCCGCCCGCTGCGGCCGCGCCTCCAGGGCATACACGTCCACCGCCGCCTCCTCGTACGGATGGAACTGCTTGAGCGTCTCCAGCGCCACCGCCACCGCCCGACGCGCACACACCATCTCCAGCCGCACCTCGCGCACCTGCTCCAGCCGGCCCGCCGCCCCGACCGCCGGGTTCGTCCCCGCCCCGCCCAGGAACGTCCCCACCCCCTCGCCCGCGAACGAACACACCGTGTACGCCCCGATGATCCCCGCACCCGCCGTTGCCAGCGCGTTCCGCACCGCCTCCACCGCCTCCCGCGGCACAAACGTCACGATCTTCACCTCTCCATCCCCGGGAACCCCCGCACTCGGCACGATCGCGCGCCGATCCGCCTTCACCGTTCCGTCCAGCACCCCGTCCGCCAGCCAGTCCGTCATCCCCCCCGCCGCCGCGTCCAGCGCCGTGTGCGGCGAATACACCGCCACGCCCTTCGCCGCGCACGCCAACAGCGCCCGCCCCCGCGCCGTCTCCCCCGTCAGCCGCTTGAGGCCCTCGAAGATCGGCGGGTGATAACTCACGATCGCCGCGGCCCCGCGCCCCAGCGCCTCGGCCGCCACCGCCTCCGTCAGGTCAATCGTCAGCACCACCGGCCCCGCCCCCAGCGCCGCCTCCGCGCTGCCGAGCATGAGCCCCACGTTGTCCCACGACTCGGCCCCGTGCACCGGCGCGATCCGCTCCATCGCCAGCACCAGGTCCCGCACCGTCAACGCCGAAGCCTGTCCCATGCCGCGACTCTAACCCGGTCCAGTGGGTGCCACCACCGTCCCTTCGGGCGCCACCACCCGCCACGGCGCTTCGCCGCGGCGCGTGGTGCCGCGCACGTATCGCGCTTCGACATGCTTACCGCATCTTCAGAAGGTCCACGAACTGGTCAACAGTCAGCCCAGCATCACGGATGATGGCCCGCAGCGTCCCCGACTTGAGTTCCTTGTGATCCGGCACCGTTACCGGCAGACGCCCGGCATCGGTCGCGTGTCGCAGGCGAAGGTGGCTCCCCCGTTGCCGCACGATCACATACCCCACGCGGGTCAGTGCACTCACCGCGTCCCGGCCCGAAATCACGGGCAGCGGGCTCATGCGGCGATCGTCACCTCGGTCAGGATCGCCGGACCCGACGACGGCACGACGGCCTCGCCGGACGCGTCCTCGAGCGCGAGTTCGATCGCCTCACGGATGTTCGCGAGCGACTCCTCGACCGTCTCACCCTGGCTGTAACACCCGGGCAGCGTCGGGCACTGGACGAAGTACCCGCCCTCCGGCTGAGGGATCAGAACGACCGGGAACGACCGACCCGTGCTCATGCGGCAATCGTAGGAGGGCCCGTGCCGCGCACGCTCGTGCGTGAGTCCCCGACCCCCGACCACCACCCCGCCGCTCACCCCCCCGCGCCCCCATCCCCGCGCTGCACCCGCGCCCGCATGAGTTCCTGCAGCTCATCCACCAGTTCCGCCAGCCGTTTGTCCGACACGTCCACGCGCCGCCGCTGCTCGATCTGCTGCACTTCCTGGTAGTTGTTGATGATCGCGCCCACGATCAGGTTCACGAGGATGAACGTCGCGATCACGATCCACGACACCTGGTACGCCGTGAACGCCCCCGCCGAGGCGTGCTCCCCCAGGTCGTACCGCAGCTGCGTCCAGTCGTCCCCAGTCAGGATGCGGAACAGCGTGAACGCGGCCTCGTGCACGCTGGCGAAGTTCCCCTGCAGCGGGTGCCCGTCGCCCCCGAACAGCTTCACCCCGATCACGGCGTACACGTAGAACAGGATCAGCGCCAAGAGCCCGATGTACTTCATGCTCGCCACCGACCGCACGAGCACGCTCACGATCAGCCGCAGTTCGGGGATCGTCTTCACCAGCCGCAGCACCCGGAACACCCGCAGGATCCGCAGCGCCGGCCCCAGCCCGTTCGACGCCGGGATGAACGCCGATGCGACGATCACGATGTCGAAGATGTTCCAGCCGTCGCTGAAGTACTCCCGCGTCGACCGCCGGGCCGCGAACCGCAGCGCGATCTCGACCGCGAAGATCGCGACGCACCCCCACTCGACCGCCGCGAACACCCCCAGCAGCCCCGGGTCGCGCGTGTACGTCCCCGCGCCGATGAGCACCGCGTTCAGCACGATCACACCGACGATGAACCCGTTGAACCGAGGATGATCGACCAGCTCACGCAGCGTCACGGCCCGGCCCTCCAGAAAAGTGCCGGATCGTACCGCCTGGGTGGCACCCAACGCCGTGAACGATGTCAGGGTGACGCGACCGTAAGTGAGCGCCACAGCAGGCGTTCGGCGGCGGTGGCGGCTCTGAGCATGGGTGGCCGGGGGGCTCGCGGCCGCTTCTTGTG